>Ga0126381_100008961_pt1 | contig 11217 bp, 12 predicted proteins | sample PanSoiMetPlot_28_FD_96465 | JGI IMG/M metagenome (GOLD analysis project Ga0126381, IMG submission 96465) | Tropical forest soil microbial communities from Panama - MetaG Plot_28 | ecosystem: Environmental > Terrestrial > Soil > Tropical forest > Bulk soil | place: Panama | collected 2016-02-17 | reverse complement strand
GCTCTCGATTCGCTGGAAACCGCGATGCGCCAACGTGATCCGTATTTGATCGGGGTGCGAACGTGGTCGACGCTCGATCCTCTTCGCAAAGAGCCACGCTTCCAGGCGATCGAGAAGGCGCTGAAGTTCCCCTAGATGGACGCCCCTCGTGGGAACTTGCGGGCGCTCCGGACGCACCGCCTTACCACTTCAACAATTCCTTTTTCGTTTGTGGCGAGACTCTGACACGACGAGTGCATGTACGATGGTTCATCGTACCCCGCGAAGGTAGCCGCAGCGGAGAGTTCCTGCTCCTCGCTTCAGAGATGTTTGTGAGCTTGTCCGCCTGTATGCGCTGGTAGACCTCTTCGCGGTGCACAGTTATGTGTTGGGGCGCGGTAAAACCGAGGAGCAGCTGGTTGCCCCTGATGCGGAGCACGGTGACAGTAATGTCATCACCGATCTTTACTGACTCTCCCGGACGTCTTGTCAGAATCAACATTGGTGTGCACTCCCCCGTTTTTTTCCGCAACGCTTGCCGCGAATAGCGCGGCAGGCATCGCACTTTCCCGTCAATGCACGGACGGGCCTGAATACGCCACTTCATTCGGGCGCACAACGCATGACCTGTGGGCAGCCTGTGTGGAACCTGTGCGAGTTCTGTCTTACCAGTAATTTACCGGTAATGGGTCGGATCTTCCTCGAGCTGCTGCATCTCCTAACTAACGACGAGGTCACGACGCCTGGAGTAAGCTGTTCCACGGCGAGGAAATGAGCCATTGGAAGGTGTGCTCAAGGTCATAACGCTCGCGATGCGGATCGCAATCGCGTGGACACTGCTGTCCTTGCTATCAGTTGCCCTCTGGGCGCTGCTCTTGGAGGTTAGCAGGCGATTCGGAAGCAGACCTGCCTCGAGGCTTGCCGCTCGGGAAGAACAGCAACTGAGTGCCGAGATAAGGGCCATCTCCGCGGACCGCAGGGGGACATGGAACTGACGTCGCCCAAGTTCGCAAACCTTACCGCGGAGGCCCAGGCGGCGCGGCTCTTGTACTATCGGCAGCGCGGTGTCATTTCGGTTCGCCTTCTTGCCACGGAAGTAGGCCTCCCTATCGAGCGCGCTGAACTGCTCATGTGCCGCGGGCTGTCTACTTTGATCTCGCGCGGCTATCCAGCCGAGGAACTGTGCGAGATGTACCGCGTGACGCGGGCGCAATTGTCCCGCGTGGCGACGGTGCCAGTCTTCTCCAGCACCTTCGAGCCGCTTGCCGTCTCGCGATGATCGCAGAGAGCCGCGCTCCGGGCGATCGAGCGGGAGCTGACTCGGCGTCCACGGTCACTGGGCCGCGAGATGCCGGTCGTACCAGGAGAGTATTCGCTCGAACATGTCGATGTTGTACTCACCGCGCCGCGGTGAGTGCCCTTCGCCGGGGTACAGGACCATCTCGGTCTCGACCCCGAAGTGCTTGAGCGCGCGATAGAGCCCCTTCGATTGTCCAACTGGATTGCTGGTGTCGTCTTCGCCGCCGAGGATGAGTGTCGGGGTGCGCGCGTTGCGGATATACGTGGCGGGCGAGTTGCGCGCAAAGACTTCCGGGTGCTCCCAGGGCGTGCCGAAGTACCACTGATCACCCGCCGGGCGATCTTCGGTTTCGAATTCCGCCTGCTGATCGAATACACCGGCGCCGACGACGGCGGCCTTGAAGCGGTCCGTTTGCGTGATGGCCCACGCCGCCATCTCCCCACCATAAGACCAGCCGCCAATTCCGAGCCGCGCGCTGTCGGTGCCGCCGCTGGCAATCACCGCATCGAGAACCGTTATGAGATCACGATAATCGCCACCGCCCCAATCGGCGCGGTTGGCCTTGACGAACGCTTCACCGTAACCGTTCGAGCCACGCGGATTGACCATGAGCACCTGATACCCGTGTGCCGCCAGCAGTTGTGCCCAGGCCGCTTGCCAGCCATAGCCCGCAGAAAAGTTGGCGGCAGGTCCACCGTGCACCAGAAGCACGAGCGGTCGCGTCCCGGCCACGGGCTCGGCGGGCTGCATCAGTGCCGCCTCGACAGGAGTGCCATCAGTACCGGCAGTGTGGAAGATCCTCGTTGTGGCGAGTGCTATCCCTTCCCAGCCCTGCTGCACCTGCCCCAGCTGGCGGATCGCGCCGTCACGGTCCCTGACATAGATCTCCGGAAGATGCTCGAAGTCTTCCCCGGCATACGCCAGCACGCCGTCGCGTGAGACATCGAATGCCGCAACGGATAGCGGCAGCTCGACACGTACCGGCGCGCCGCCGTGCGGCAAGCGAAAGATCCGGTTGTAGAAACCATCGATCAGCAACGTCCACACCGTTGCCTGCTGATGCCATCTCACGTCCGCGACCGCGAGTCCGGTGACGGCCGACGTGTTGCGTAGTGCCCCGCCGTGCAGTGGGCCGATGAAGAGGTCGCGTGCGATGGGCCCGTTCGCACCTGTCGAACGCACGGCAAACTCGCGGCCATCGGGCGAGGTGAGGAGACTGTCGAAGGGCTGCGGCGGCTGAGCCACGAGATTGAAGGTGCCGTCGGCCGTGGAAAGGCTGTAGACCGCGTCAGTGAACTCCTCGACGCGGGGTTTGTCGGTAGCGGCGAGCAGCAGTCGTGTCGCATCGGCCCATTGGAAATCGTCGATGCGATAGCCCGTCCTTCCGAGGTTGCGCCTCACCTTCGACTTCACGTCGACAACCCACAGCCGCGCCAGGTTGCCGTCCTGATCGGCGACCCGAGGGTCACTGCCCTCATCAGTTGCGCTGTCATCCTTGGCCAGATAGGCGATGCTGCGCCCATCGGGCGACCAGTGAAATCTCTCCACCCCGAAGCGTTGCGCCGTGAGTTCAGCCGGCTCGCCACCGCTGGCCGCGATGACATGCACCTGCATCTTGCCGCCAAGGTTCGACAGGAATGCGAGCGTGCTGCCATCAGGTGACCACTGCGGTGAGCGCGCGGATTTCCCGGCAGGCGTCAGCTCGTGGGTGCTGCCGGTGGCCGTGTCCACGATTCTCACCCGGGGTAACGCGTCCCATCGATAGCTGCTCGCCACGTAGGCGAGCTGCGCCCCGTCGGGTGAGAAGTGCAGATCGCTGATGCGAATGAAAGCAAGCGCCTGCTCCGCGCTCAGCGGCTGCGCCGCGGCGACGACAGACGAGGCACACGCGCTCAGCGCGGCGAAGCATGCAATCTGGTGCAGGGTGGCTCGCATGATGCAGGACACTCCGGGCGCGCGCAGAATATCGCCTCACCACCGCGCGCGCTTGGCTGGACCGAGCGGCGCTTGCACGGGCGTAGCGGCCGTGCCATGGAGTCGAGCATGTTCGTGCCCCCAGGACTTCGGATCCGCGACTACCCCGCCCGCACGGCCATGGACCCGCACCACCATGAGGAAGCCTCCCTCAGTATCGTCGTGGGTGGCAGCTTCCGCGAGAGGATTGCCAGCGAAGAGCGCGACTATGCGCGTGGACAGATTGCGTACCTGCCGGCCGGCGTGGCGCACTCGCAGCAGTTCGGCGTAAAGGGCGCCCGGCAGATCATCCTGACGGCGCGGCCAACGTGGGTCGACTACCTCGCCGACTGCAAGACACGACTGGCGGATTCACCCCACGCCAACTCGCCGACTTTCCACGAGTTGGCGAGTCGGCTGCTGCAGGAGATGAGCCGCGATGACGGTTTTTCCGCCCTCGCCTGCGACGGCATCATTCTCGAGATCGTCGCTGCGTTCGGCAGAACTTCGACAGCCGCGGATGCGAGCGTCCAGCCGCCGGCGTGGCTGTGTGAAGTGCGCGAGTTCGTGAGTCAGAACGCTCTCGCGCCCCCGGGCATGCGGCAGATCGCGCAGCTCGCCGGTCGGCACGAAATCCACGTTGCGCGCGAGTTCCGGCGCTTCTTCGGCGCATCCCTGGGAACCTACATGAGACGCCTGCGTGCCGAGCACGCAGCGTGCCTGCTGCTCGGAACAGGCATGAGCATCAGCGAAGTGGCGCTCGAGTGCGGCTTCAGCAGCCACTCGCATCTGTGCCGGGAGTTCAAGGCACGCCTCGGCATGACGCCGTCTCAGTACCGCCGGCGTCCGGGCTAGCCCGGCACCGGGAACGCGCCCACGTTCCTCTCGGTGATGTCCTTTTCGGTCCGCATCCGGTCTGGGCGCGTCTTTAATCGAGGCCGCTCAAACGTAGCATTCCCCTGGATTTCAACAGTGGGAGGCTGCCATGTCCGCATGCTCAGGGTCGAATCGGTTTTGGACGTGTGATTTCGGGAGCCCCGGCCGCAAGCGGCAGATGCTGTCCGGTCTTCTCCTCGCCGGGGTGAGTCTGTGCGGTCTGGCATCGGCCGCCGAGCTTCGGCAGCGGCACGTGATGCCGACATCCGAGCAGCAACAAGCGCCGCACGCAGCGCTCGCCGCCAACGCTGCCGACGCGCTCGCCCAGCGACTCTTCCCATTGCAGGCCAATCTCGTCCAGGTCTTTCCCGTCATCGACACAAATGCCGACGGCAGTGACCTGTGGCCCTGCATCGGACGGGCGACTGGCAATCCCGATTGCCCCGTCGTCGGGAATCCCTCCATCACGTTGCCGAGGGGTGGAATCGTGCTCGGATTTCCATCCTTTACCTGGAGCCTCGCTGCCGGGCCCGCAGCGGTCAACGGCGTGGGATGCGACGCACTCAGCAACGGCACCACCGGGGCCCAGCCGACGCAATACCGGCCCTGTGCTCAGCTTGACACCTGGTTTGAAGACAACAGCAATGATCCCACTGACGATCTCCTGCAACGCATCACCGTCACACAGGGATCGCGGGTGATCTACGACTCCGGCACGGTCGACTACGGCCCGGCAGGTCCGATCACATATCCGGTCAGGGTGCTTCTCAACACGGACGTGAACTTCGGCTTCTGGCCGGGGGCGGCGGTCGGACCCAACAACGGCAATTGCGTTGCGAACGTCGGGTACCCGCTGTCTGCACCGACGAACCCGGGAACGACATACGTCGTAGCCGCGGGCCAGACCTGTGAGCAACCCGTGGCCGGGAAAGTCCGCATCGTTACTGTCACAATGCTGGCGACTCCAACCTACGCGCAGGCGAGCGGCGACGTCTGCAGCTCCAGCGGTGTTGCCAGTCCCTGCTTTACGGTCACCTGGACCAAGCGTGATGAAATTCACCAGGACTTTGACGCATTCTTCCAGTGAATTGCGCACGCGAGTGCCAGCTTCCTGAGCGGCTGATCTCAAATCCGGCGGGGTGAGTGCAGTGAACTCGACGATTCCCGTCTACGTGGTGCTGCCGCCGCGCCTGCTCCTTCTGGACGTGGCGGGCCCGCTGGAAGTGTTGCGCCGCGCGAATGAGCTGCAGAAGGCGGTGCGCTTCGAAGTTCACTACGTCGGCTGCACTTCGAGTCTGCGCACTTCGATCGGCCTGACGGTAACCGAGATTGCGCCCCTGCCGACGCAACTACCCGCGGGGGCCTGGCTGCTGGTCTGCGGCGAAGTCGACCAGGTCATGGGGACTGCGGCACAGCGTGCTGTCCGCCAACGCGAAGCGGACGCCTGGCAGGAACAGAGCATGGTCGGGTGGCTGCAGAAGGTCGTCAACACCGGCCATCGTCTGATCTGCATCTGCTCGGGCGCGCTGCTCGCCGGGCGCGCCGGCCTTCTCGACGGTCATGCGTGCACGACTCACTACTCGTGCTGCGCCGAGCTGGCGCAGCTGGCTCCACGGGCAAAGGTGATGGAGAACCGTCTGTACGTCGAAGACGGTCTCTGCTGCACGAGCGCAGGAATCACCACGGGCATCGACCTCATGCTGCACCTCGTCGCCAACGCGATCGGGCACCGGCATGCAGTGTCGATCGCGCGCTACCTCGTGGTTTACCTGCGACGCAGCGGCAATGACCCGCAATTGTCGCCGTGGCTCGAGGGCCGCAACCACACCCACCCGGCCGTACACCGTGTCCAGGATGCGGTCGCTGCCGAGCCGACCGGCGGCTGGACGGTCGCGCGCCTGGCGCGTGTCTCAGGCGTGAGTCCGCGCCATCTGTCGCGGCTCTTTCAGGAGCATACGGGCATGAGTCTGGTCGATTACTGCAATCGACTGCGCATCGCGCTCGCGCACGAGCTGCTGAGTCATACACGCCTCGGCATGGAGCATGTCGCCGAGCGTGCCGGCTTTGCGTCTTCGCGCCAGCTGCGTCGCGTCTGGCGTCGCCTGTACAAGACCGCGCCTCGAGCCGCGCGCGGCGGTACTGCACTCCTGCAGGAAGCTGCAGGTCCCCGCACCGCGGACTGAGGCGCTGGATCGTTGATTACTTGCCGACCACTGCTTCCTTGGTTGCATCCTTCGCCGCGTGCGCATGATGCTTCGCGTTGCTCTTGTGAGCTTTAGCTTTCGCCTTGTCTGCGGACTTGTTCGGCTGTGACTCGAAGGCAGCCTTGGTTTCATCGCCCGCCTGCTTGGCAGTCTCCGAGACGGCTTTGCCCGTTTCCTTTGCCGCAGTGGTGACCTGAGCGAATGCGGCCGTGCTCAACGCGACTGCAATGAGCGCCAGAAGGATCTTTCTCAGGACGTACAACTCCTCGGCTCGTATGGAGCGGACGGAATGCTAGCGCTGCTGCTCACGGCGCAGACGCCGGCGAGCGCCGTAGCTGGGCGTAAGCGGGGTCCTACATGCCCTGATCTGATGCCGCCATCTGCGTTATGTCTACCAGGGCCACTTTGCCGACGCCGCTCTCGGCCAACACCAACCGGCCGTCGCGCGTTGGCATCATGTTGCGTACGACGCCGCCGCCGGAGGGTATGCCCCAGCTTTGAAACTTCTGCGAGCGTGGATCGAAGCGCACCAGCGTGTTGGGCCGCACGCCCGACTCGCTGTACCAGACGATGTCATCGAGCACCGTGATGCCGTAGGGCTGCGAGGCGCTGCCACCGGGCGAGGGCCATTCCTTCACCGCACCCGTCGTCGGATCAAACCGGCCCAGGCGGCCACGCGCGTAATCGGTGTACCAGATGACGTCGTGATGGTCGATGCCGAGGCGGCGTGGGCGCGCCCCGGGCTCGGGCAGCGCGTGCTCGTGAATTGCCAGTGACTGCGGATCGATCTCACCGAGACGATTGGTGCCGAATTCGGCAAAGAAGGGCACGCCTTTCGAGCTGATGACCATGCCGTAAGGCAGCGCGTGCGGTGTCGGCACGGTGACCAGCCTCACTTCGCCCGTGCGCGGTACCAGACGGCCGATCATGTTGGCTCCCTGCACGGTGAACCACAGCACACCTCGCTGATCGAAGACCGGCGTGTGCGGATCGCGCGCGGCGGGGTCCGGCATACGGTACTCGGTGAACGTGCCGCTCGAGGGATCGAGCTTGCCGATATAGGCGGCGGAGTTCGCCGTAAACCAGATATTGCCCGCGGCATCCGCCGTCAGTCCGTGAGGTCCGGATTCCGCTACTGTCGTGCGGTACTCCCTGATGTTGCCGCTCAAAGGGTCGATGCGTCCGAGAAGGCTCGCGCGCTGGCCGGTGTACCACAGTGCGCCATCGGCTGTTGCCAGCGGGTCGTGGGGAAAGGCGCCCGGCGTCGCCACGGCCCATTCGCGGAACGACACGTGCACGCTTCCGGGTACCAGTGTTGCCGCCGGCTGCGGCCGCGGCGGATAGGCATGCGCGAGATACTCGGCGAGGGGCTCACGCTGCTGCGACGGCACGTCGGCACCGATATTCAACATGCGGCTGATGACGTTCTGCCACCCGGTGCGATCGTAGCCAGGAGTTGCGAGGCGGCTCGCGTCGTGACAACTGAGGCAGCGGGCCGCAACGATGTCGCGGCCACTCCCCTGCGGCAGGCCGGCAGCCGCCGGCGGCGATGCCGGGGTAAATGCCAGCGGGGATGTCAGCACGAGTGCGACGGCGGCGCCGGCGCGAGCCATTGTGAACACGGGCGTTCTCCGCAATACCGGGCTCAGTGTGTTTGCGAGAATAACTCCGATCGCGGAGCACCGCGGGTGCGACGACAGCGGCAGCTTGGCGGCGTCCCGACCTTGCGCTCGGGTATTTACCTCACGATGCGTTCGGTACCCATCCGGATGTCCACCCGGCGGCGACGCTGGCCTCATGGAGCATTGCGCTGTCCGTTGGCAGCTGCAGTGCCAGTGTCTGCCCCGCTCGTCAGGGAGTTCGAGCCATGCAACCGGCTCATGGATGAATTGGAAATCGACTCGCGCCCGGGCACGGGCACCCGGGTCACGGTGACCAAGTGGCGCGCCTGAGCCTCGAGTTTGGTGTCGCCGGCTGCACTGCGCCCGGCCAGCACGTCTCGGGCGCTCTCGAGGTGGTCCACTATTACGCCAAAGGGGCGGCGGCGCTGGTCGCGGTCATCGACGGCATCGGCCACGGCGAGCCCGCGGCAGCGACGGCACGCCTCGCCGCGGACACATTGCTGCACACGCCCGACGATCCGTTGGTGTCGCTTCTGGCCCGTTGTCACGCGGCGCTGCAGGGAACACGCGGCGTCGCAGTCAGCATGGCAAGCATCGATCTGGGACGGGCGCTTCTCGCCTGGCTCGGTGTCGGCAGCGTGAGCGGAGTTGTATCGCACGGCGCTGCGAACCTGCTGGCCGGGCAGCAGGAGGAACTCCTCGCGCGCCCCGGAGTGGTCGGCGCCGGGAACCTGCCGGCCCTCCAACCGGCAATCATCCCGCTGCGCGCTCGCGACACGCTCATCTTCGCCACCGACGGCATCAATCGGCATTTCTGCGATGGCTTGCCGCCGGACACCCCGCCACAGAGGCTGGCGGACGAGGTCATGGTGCGCCACTGTACGGGCAAGGATGACGCGCTGGTCGTGGTCGCGCGCGCCGGCTGACCCTGACCGCCATGGATGGCCATATCGCACCGGAGGAAAGGCGCTACCGCGAAGCGCTGGCGGCCTACCTCGGCGGCGGCGGCGAGGCGCTCCTTGCCCGCGCCTACGAGCTCGGACGCGATGCCGTCGAGGAGGGACGCAGCATTCCTGACATTGTCGGCGTGCACAAACGCTCACTGCACGAGGTACTGCCGGGAGCCGCCGCCGGCCGCCCGCCCGCAGCGGTCGTCGACGCCGCCGGCGACTTCCTCGCCGAGGCCCTGTCACCCTTCGAGATGACCCACCGCGGCTATCGCGACTCGCTGGTCGCCTGGCGGCATATCAATGAGACCTTCGAGCAGGAGATCCGTCGCATCGCGCACGCGCTGCACGACGAGTCGGGACAACTATTGGTGTCCCTGCACCTGCAGCTCGCCCAACTCGCCCGGGATATCCCCGCGGCGCAACCGCAGATCCAGCAGTGCCAGGAGCTTCTCGACCGCACCGAGCAGCAGCTGCGCCAGCTGTCCCACGAGCTGCGCCCCATGGTGCTGGACGACCTCGGCTGGCTGGCGGCCATCGAGTTCCTGGCGGCGGCCGTTTCCGCGCGCAGCGGGATCCCGATCGAGGTGTGCTCCAGCGTTACGCAGCGTCTGCCTGCCCCCGTCGAGACCACCCTGTATCGCGTCGTTCAGGAAGCACTCACCAATGCCACGCGGCACGCGTGCCCGAGACACATCAAGGTCGAGATTGATCAAGACCAGGGCTGTCTGCGCGGTATCATCAGCGATGATGGCGTGGGCTTTCAGGTCGAGCCCTGCGTCAGAAATGGCGGTCTGGGATTGAGGGGTATGCACGAGCGCCTGGGAGCGCTCGGCGGATCGCTGCAGGTCGTGTCCGCACCCGGGCGCGGCGCAGAGATCCGCTTTCGGCTGCCCATGGGGTCATAGGGTGACAATTCGCCTCGTGCTGGCGGACGACCACGTGCTCGTGCGCCAGGGACTGAGAACGTTACTCGAGGGGGCCGGCTTCGTGGTCGCCGGTGAGGCAGCCGATGGCCGTGAGGCCGTGCGGCTGGTGCGCACCGAGAATCCGGACGTCGCGGTGATCGACATCAGCATGCCACAGTTCAACGGTCTGAACGCGGCTCTGGAGCTGGCGCGGATCTGCCCGCGGGTGCGCCTCGTCATTCTCACTCAGCACGATGAGCAGCAGTACGTCGCCGAGGCGCTGCGCTGTGGGGTCAAGGGGTACGTACTGAAGAATCAGGCGGCGCGCGACCTGGTGCGCGCCATCGAGGGCGTGTGCCGCGGCGAGGTCTACCTCAGTCCCGGCGTGGCTAGCGCCGTCGCGGAGGCATACGCCTCACCGAAGCAGGGTGCGGACTCGCTCTCGGTGCGCGAGCGGCAGGTGCTGCAGCTCATCGCCGAGGGCAACTCGACCAAGGCGATCGCGGCGCGGCTCGGCATCAGCGCCAAGACGGTCGAATCGCACCGCTCGAAGCTCATGCGCAAGCTCGATATCCACGACACCGCGGGCCTGGTGCGCTACGCAATACGACGCGGCGTGACGCAGGCGTAGCGCCGCGCACTCATCGGGAAATTCCTGAGCCGCCTTGCCGCCGCTGGCGGAGCATCTTTTCCGGACTTCGCCGCCTTGGCGCGCGCCGCCGCGCCGCTATGCTCACCACCACTCCGAGGAACCAAGAGCGACGCACATCGCGCCGAACGAGCTCACACCCCGCGCCGTCTGACGGCGCTTGACGGCCTCGGTGGCGGCCACCCGCGACTGAGGTCGTGCTTCTTATCCCGAGAGCCGGCGCACGGACGCGCCGGTGGGCGCAGGGAAGCGTTGGTGCAGGGACGCGCCCGCCGCCGGCAAAGGGACGTGCCGGCGGTGCAGGGATGCAGGCACCGCCTGTATCATCCCCGCGCATGACGCTGACGCCCTTTCACGTGGCAGTACAAGTGCGCGACCTGGACGAGGCGCGGCGCTTCTATGGCGGGGTGCTCGGCTGCCCTGAAGGACGGAGCGCGCGCGACTGGGTGGATTTCAATCTCTATGGCCACCAGTTCGTTTGCCACCTGAATCAGAGCCTCGGTCCGCAGGGCCGGCTCACAGCGCACTTCAATCCGGTCGACGGCCACGGCGTACCGGTCCCGCATTTCGGAGTGGTGCTCGAGCCGCACGAGTGGCAGCGGCTCGCCGAGCGGCTGAAGCGGCATCAGGTCGAGTGGGTGGTTGAGCCGCACACGCGCTTCGCCAACTCCCCGGGTGAGCAGTCGACGCTCTTCATTCTCGATCCGACCGGCAACGCCCTGGAATTCAAGTCCTTCCGCGACATCGGCGGCCAGCTGTTCGCGAGATAGCGCGGCCTC
>Ga0126381_100008959_pt1 | contig 11218 bp, 9 predicted proteins | sample PanSoiMetPlot_28_FD_96465 | JGI IMG/M metagenome (GOLD analysis project Ga0126381, IMG submission 96465) | Tropical forest soil microbial communities from Panama - MetaG Plot_28 | ecosystem: Environmental > Terrestrial > Soil > Tropical forest > Bulk soil | place: Panama | collected 2016-02-17 | reverse complement strand
TACCCGAAACTGCGGTAGGGTGCCTGCGGCAGCCGCTCGTGCTGATAGTAAACCTGCTCGGCCATGGCGTTGGCTGCGAAGACTTCGCCGCCGGGGATTACAAAGGCAAAAAACCCGCTGAATTCGTGCCACCCGCCCCGACTGACGGCGCGGACGAGGACATCAACCTTAACGCGGGACAGGTAGTCGGCGAGCAAGTTCCGCTTCGCCTGTGAGGACGCTATCTCCAGTCCGCCATCGAGCAGGTCCTGCCAGATTTGACTGCGATCTCCGCCCAGTGCACGGCGGGGCATGGCCCAGATGTGTGCAACCCCGTCATCGTCGTGCCAACGCAGGAGCAGCCCCCAGGAGTGCCCATCCCGGTCACGGGTTTTTCCCAGCACTTCGTGGAAAGCCAGGTCTCTTTTGGCTTCTCGCCCTCTTCGCCCTCTTCGACATGGTAGAGGCCGCGCTTCTTTCCGCTGGGGCGCATTTGATATGGGCCAAAGCTGATGTAGCCAGCCTCGCTAGGCGCGCCGTCCTCGTCGCGGACTGTGTGCCCCCCACGCGGTGGCTGATCGCCGTGCTGTTGTAGGGTCCACTCAATGCGGTCATCGAGGAACCGATCGCTGCAATAACGCTCGATCTCGTCAGCGCAGCGTCGTCTCACCCGGGCGCTGCTGCGCAGAGGTAATCGGGTTTTCAGTTTCACTTATCACAGTCCTTCGCTCGCGCCGGGCAACACGCCTTATGTGCGCAATGAAGCTGACCTGTGCGCCTTCCTGCAGCGGATCGAGGAGTATTTGAGATTTTTCACCGAGGAGATCGGTGGTCAGGCGGCTACGCCATTCGAGGTCAAGGCGCAAGCCGAACGCTGGAGCGCGCCTCTAACGAATGGCTCCGGGGCCGCTTCTTGAAATCATCGCGGGAGTGAGGCGAGATACTGGGGGAACGGTTCGCTGGCGGCTAGAAAACGAGCGAGCTGTCGTTCCGCAGGATCCTTCAAATCATCCATGCTCGCAGAGACGGCGACGAAGGCAGCCACCGGGTCTTTCTCGAGCAGGGCCGCGCGTGCCTGCAGCAGTTTTGTCTCCATGAGCCCCGACGTAATGTTGCCGGCAACCGCGTAGAACGACCACACGAGACGGCGATGCGGGCCACTGACGATCTCCGCCGTCGCGACCTTCGTTCTCTTGCCATCCCAGAATATTTCGCCGTGCCCATAGCGGGCGATGTGCCATCGCTGATTATCGACCAGACGGTTCTCCGTCATTGTCAATAAATTTCCCGTCGCGCGCAGATGATAGAGTGCGACGTATCGAATGACGATGCCGGAGCCCGGCCCTTGTGCCGCGTCGAGGAACTGGGCGTCGGCGCCGGACACCGCCGGACGCCAGTCCGCATTCGTGTCGGGGACGATGTGCCAGGGTGCATCAATCGCCGGAGGGTCGGCTCGAGGCGTTGGAGGAGCGGGATACAATGCATTTAATCGGGCTGCATAAGCAGGGCCTGCCGAGGCGAGCAGGATAGCCGCGAGGATCGCCGTCGCAAACCGCCATATTGGCGCGTTGGCGTACAATGCCAACCCGATGGGGACAGAGCGGTCGGGCTTCTGCGCAAAACTCGTCCCGATCGCGATCAGGATCACGCTGACCAGCGAAAAGAACAACCAGCCATAGACGATGTGGTCGGCCTCGACCGCTGCCGAACTCCCTTCCAGATGCGCGAGAACGACAATGCCGAGAGCCCGCAAACCATTGGCGAAAATCGGCACTGCCACAGACAAGGTCACGAAGAGGACGCGCCTTATAAGGCTCCGATACATAATTACGGCGAAGAAGCACCCGAACACGCTCGAGGCGATGAGAAAACGAAGACCGGCGCACGCTTCGGCGACCTCGAAACTGCCTTCCGGTATCTCGATCATGAAGCCGTCGGAGAAGACCGGAATATGGAGAAGGTTCAATCCGGCGACCGTGATCTCCGCGGTAATCTTCTGTAATGAGGGAACAAGAAAGGCCCCGCTTGGCACAAGAAAAAACAGAAACAGACAGGGCGCCAGCAACAGCCGGTAAACGCGCCTACCGAGCGCAGCGAGAAGGACGAGCTGGAACATGGCAATCACGGACAGCTGACGGCCTTCTTGAACGTCGAGAATTGCCCCCATCAGCCACACCGCCGAAAGCAACGGCATCAGCAGCAATGGCCAGAATGTCGGGCGTGGCGAAACCGAGAGCAACACTGCTCGTCGTTGCCACAGCAAAAAGGCAATCAGCGGGAGAATGAGAAAACAATGATTGTACGCCGTCGAGTCGATCTACACGCGGACTGCGCCGCTGACGTCGCGCCGAAATACAAGACCAAAGACGAAGCCGGCCAAGGCTATCACCACCGCCGCCGACCGCCACCCTGGTGCGAACGCCGAGGGAGCAATGGACTGGCTGATTTGCGCAGAACGCAATACCGCTGCAGCTGTGCTCTGGCGATGAAAGATTCCTGGACGCTGGGAATTTCTCGCCTTGCTCGATCGAGTTGACGGAGCGCTGCCTACATCCACTGCAATTCTTCCATTTTACCCAATGCCTCTGACGATCAGCGGGCCGAGCCCGGTCGCCACCGGCAGCGGCAACCGCTTCCACGCCGCGACAAAGCGTGCGAGTTTGGGGTTGAGCGGGTTAAGATCAGGTACAGAAAGTCCCGGCGCCAAACGAAATTGATAGGCGAGGGGCGTCGGCTCGAAGCCCCAATTACGTTTGAAGGCGTACGACCCGGTCCCGACCTTGCTGCGTCCGAAATCGAAGACGCAATATCCCCGCTCCGACGCCCTCCGCATCACTTCCCAATACATAAAATCGTTGGCAGCAAGCGCCCGCGCTGCCCGTATCCCGCCCCCATAAAACGGCAGCACTTCATCGCGAAAGTAAAAACTGAGCACCGAAGCGACTGCTTTTCCCTTATGTGATACTGTGATGATATCGGAAGCTGCCGAGAACTCTTCACGAAGTATGCGAAAATATGATTTGGCAAAAACCGGCGTTCCGAGATTGTGGAGGCTCTCGGCATAGACACGATAAAGCCGGTCAATGTCGTCGTCGATCTCTGAGCGCAATTCATTGGCAATGCCCTTGCGCACCATGGCGCGCTGCTTGCGCGGGATCGCCTTCAAATTCTGTTCAACCGAAGCAGCCAGAGGCCGCCGAAATATCGCATACAGATCAGATCGGCTCGGCCAATCGGCGCGGGTGGAAGAATAATCACGCAGCTCGAGCACTGGAACGGCGAGGGTCTCCATCAGACGCACGGCCTCGTGCTCGAGTGCTCGCAGGCTTTCACTATCCACTGCAATCGGCCCGCCGCGCACGGTGAACGCGTTGGATATCAGCGACGAACCAAATAGCAGTGCCTTGACGTGGGTGAGCGGCAGCACTCCGCTAACGATGCCGCCGCGCTCGGCCAGCAGGTAATAAGTGCGGTGGCGGAACGCCCGCTCGATGACTCGTCGCCATCCGCAGAGATGAAAGAATGTTCCTGCGGGATGGGCGCGCACGAAATCGTCCCACCGTCGCGCATCGTCGACCTGAAAAGGTCTTACGGCGATTGTGGCTTGCGATCCGCCCAAGATGTGATCACCGGAAACGGCCCAGCATCATCCGCCAAGAAGAGCCGGTCCATGCGCGTCCAAGCGAAGGTTCGCAGCAGGCGCCGCAGTCGTGGTTCGGTCCGGTCGAGATTGAGGTAATGACGGAATCTGGACAGCCAAGGCGCCGAGTGTTGTCGCGGCTGCTCGGGATCGATCTCCCACGGATGGAGGTAGAAGATCGCCGGCGAGCGGTTGGCACGGCCGGCTTGCAACAGCAGCCGGCGGGTCAACGAGTATGGCAGTAGCCGGAAGTAGCCGCCCCCCGAAGCCGGCAGGTCGATCCGCATTACTCTGACGGTAGATAGAGGGATTTCGAGCAGCCCTGGAAGCGGAGCGAAAGGAGTGCGCGGAGCGCCCGGGCATCCGTAGAGATCATGCTTGATGGGATAAAGGCTGGAACTGTATCGGTAGCCCTCCTCGGCCAGTATGGCGTGCGCCCAGGTGCTGCTCCGGCCGATCGAGAATGTCGGAGCGCGATAGCCAAGGACGCGCACACCGCCGGTATCTTCGAGGGTCCGCTTGCTGCGGCGCACATCGGCGCGAAAGCTCTCAGGCGACTGGCGATCGACGCGTATATGCTCCGAGCCGTGGCTGGCCACCTCATGTCCGTCCGCAACGACGCGCCGCGCCAGCGCCGGGTGCCGCTCCGCGACCCAACCCAAAATGAAGAAGCTCGCTTTGACCCCAGCTTCCGCCAGGATGTCCAGTAATCGCTCGGTGTTATGCTCCACGCGGCGCGGCAGCCGCTCCCACTCGCTGCGGTTAACGGTGGAAGCAAAAGCTTCGACCTGAAAATAATCCTCCACGTCAATCGTCATCGCGTTCACGATGGTGTCGCGCACCCACTGCTGCAGCCGTTCCGCGGTTGCACGACCGGATGGATCTTTTTGCCATGCGGCATCCGCGATGCGCCGAAGCTCGTCAGTTGCCGTGTTCACGACCGCTCGCTGTGAAAATAGCTGGCGGCGATCTCGATGGCACGTTTGATGATCCGGCCCTGTCGGCTGACGCTCTCCTCGAGAGCGCTGACACGTTGCGCGACTTCCGTAATCGACTCCAACTTTCCGTTGGGCTCCCCAGGTGTGCCGGCGAGGGTCGGGTCTGAGGCCACCACGGCGAGTTCCTCTCGCAGGTCCTTGGCTACCTTCTCAACGGCATTCTCTTTAAGAGTATGGAGTTCTTCCAAAAAGCCGAAGAGCAGAAGTCGCGAACACAGCGTATTGATTTGACGCGGCACGCCGCCGGTATGCCGGTAAATCAGCGGAAAGCATTCATCGGCGAATTGCGGGTCGCCCTTCCAATCGGCCCGGCGTAGCCGGTGCTCGATATAGGCTCTGGTCTCCGCCTCGTTCAACGGGCCTAGATGATAGGCGGCGGTTACCCGCTGCCGAAGCTGCTCAAGCCGGGAGCTGCCGAGCGTCACGCGAAACTGCGGTTGGCCAAGCAGGAAACTCTGCAATGCCATAGTCTTATCCACGACGATATTGGACAGCATCCGGAGTTCTTCGAGAGCCTCAAAGGAGAGATTTTGTGCCTCATCGACGATCAGCAGCATGCGTTTGCCGCTGCGATGCTGCGCGAGGACGAAATCGCTGATGCGTTGCAACAGCGCACCCTTGGGTAGCCCTTCTTTCGCAATGCCGAACCCGCCAGCCACGAGATGCAGCAAGTCGTCGCCGGCTAGTTGGGTGGTGACTATCTTGGCGGTTATGAAATTCGTTTGATCGATCGTTGATAGCAAATTGTCGACGAGAATGGTCTTGCCGGCACCGACCTCGCCTGTGATGATGATAAAGCCTTCGGCATGATGCAGCCCATATACGAGATAGGCCATCGCCTGTCGATGCACGCTGCTTTCAAAAAAGAAACGCGCATCCGGAGTGAGCTGGAACGGTGGCGCGCTAAGCCGGTAAAATTTGGCGTACATGGGCCGTCAGAATGTCTTGCTCAAGAGGAACTGCAGTTGATTTACGATGACATCCCCCGTGCGCCCGCCCCCAAAGCTGCCGCCGTTGGTCTGGTATGTCAGACTATAGAGAACCGAACCCGTAAGCGTTCGCCCGAGAACACAGTTAAGTCCAACAGATCCAGTTACTGTATTGAAATTGCTGCTAGACGAGACTATTATAGGAGAAGAATTCACGACATTTATAAGTGTCGGAGTATTTATCGAATTGGCGTAGCCGATCGAAGCATAGCCACTAAGATCTGGCCTGATGTCGCGACGGTAAGCAAAATTTACTCCGAGGCTCTTGGTGGGAGCGGTTGTTGGCGGGCTCAGAGATTGCTGTTCATTGTAGAAGCCGTACAGCGGGTAGGAATTGGGTCCGATCGTGTCGAACACCCCAACATTATACAGGTGCTGGCGATAGACGTTGTTCGTCAATCCCAGACCGGGGTTATAGAACGCCGTCGGCAATCCGGTATACTGATCGACGATCGAACCGGAAGGGTTCAGGGTCGCAGTCGCAAGAGCGCTCAGCAAAAACTGCCCTTGCGAGGAAACGCTCTGCACTAGGCTTGCCGTGAGCAGCATGGTTGGTGTGATGTTGACCTGCGCCGCGCCAGTAAAACCGTAGACACCCTGCTGTTTGCCGTATTCCAGGCTCAAAAAGGCAGGCTGATCCGGTCCCACCGTACCTAATCGCCCCCCGGCTAGCCAAGTGGCTCCGGCAAAACTGGCCGCCGGCGATAACGGGTACCGCAGGTTCTGGTAGCCGGCCCGTGCGAGCGCAGCGATCGTCGGAGTAAAGCGATATTCGACATCGTTGTAAGCGCTGACTTGTGTGTTCTGCGATACCGAAGAGGTATTGTAATCCAGGGCGTCCGCTGTAAAACGCGCCAGCATCCGCTCGAAGTTCGCACCGGTCGCCGCAATAAAGGTACCCTCGTTTAGCGTGCTCGACGTAAGGTTCGTTTGGCCGGAAGTTATGGGCGAGGTCACGATAGTCGTGTTGCCACCGTAATTCGTGGAGCCAAACGTATAACGCAGCTCGGTATCGACTAAGCCGTCGAACGACTTTCTCAAATAGGGGGATATATTGTTAAAGTATTGTTGCGTCTGCTGATTCCGCGGCAAAGTCGATAAATTCTGGAAGCCGAAACCAGGCGCCGTCGCCGACTGCGATATCGAGGTTTGGAGATCCACAAAAAACAGGTCGGGATAGACGGTTGCGGTACCGTTCGCGTAAAGGCTGCCAAAAACTTGATTCAAGCTGGAGTTGGAACCTGGCAGATATATGTTGCCATTGACTTGGCCGGTAGCGACCGCCTGGAGCCGTGGCGTGTCCACCGAAACCGAACTGCCCGCCGCCAGCTGCGTAATCGCGGCAAATTTGCGTGGGGAATGCACATAGTTCACATTGTCGATAAAGATCTCACTGAGCGACGCGGTAGGTTGGATCAGAACAGCCGGCGCGTTTGGATCGTACTGCTGCAGCGGCACGATGCCGGCGTGTGGCGGCAGCAGGGAAAGCGTGGGCGGCAATATCTGCATCGGGATTTCGGTATTAAGCGAATAAGGCGGCGCTGTCGGGCTCGCCAGACCAAACCCGCCAACCGGCGCAGGCGGCAACGTTTCCGGCGCCGGGCCCGGGAAGGCCGATGTTGTCCCCACACTACCGCCAACGCCGGCGCTCGGTAAATTCGTTTCGTTGCTCGCGCTCGCCGGGTTTTGCGCTCGGCCGCCCGACGTTTGAGCTCGTGTCGGTGTTCCTCCTATAGCCGCGGCCAGCAAAACGATCCACAGACCGAGACCAAAATGCCGCTGTCCCGATGCGCTCGCGGCGCGACTATACAGGTTCCGCCGATGGTCGCTCATCGCCCTCGCCATCGGCAGAATTATATTTGTAGTATCCATAGAAGCCAAAATGCTCGCTCGCCTGCGCGTCGGTCTTGTTTAAGAGCAGGCTGATCCGGGGGCAAGCGCTGAGCATGCTCAGCGCGGCTTCGATCTCGGCCTGCTGGGTGCCGTATGCTTCGACGACGAATACGATGTGCCCAACTAATGGTGCCAGCGTCGCGGCATCGCTGCTCGCCATACAGGGTGGCGTATCGATGATGATAAACCGTCCGGCGAAGAGCCGGGATAATTCGGCCAGCAGAGCGCCCATCTGTTTGCTCGAAAGCAGTTCGGGTACGTGTGGTCCGCCTCGCCCTGCCGGTAAGATCATCAGATTAGAGAGGTTCGTTTGAATCAGTACCTCCGATAGGTCGGCGCTTCCGGCAAGGACCTCGACAATCCCACTCTCTCCGGGAAAACCGAAAATTTTCGGGAGGGTGGGATGCTGCGTGTCGGCGTCGACGAGCAGCGCCTTGACATCCTTCTCCGAGGCGAAAGCGAGAGCCAGATTGACCGCGCTGAATGTTTTTCCTTCGCTGGGACGGGCACTCGTCACCATGACGAGCTGGTTTGGTCGGGGATCGCTAATCGAGCCGTTCTGCGGCGAGGAAGCCATCAGATTTCGCTTCACAATGCGAAATTCCTCAACGGTCCTGGAGCGCTTCGACGAGGGGATGGCAATCCCGAAGCCGGCAAGCCTTCCCCGATCAAGCGTCAGTTGCGGCCTATTCGGGGAAACAACGCCCGGCGCAGAAGGTTCGCCTGGCGCAGAAGGTTCTCCGGAAAGGTTGATTGCGTTCGCGTCCTGCTGGCGCAGACGCGCTGCCGCCCGTTCAATCAGTGCAATCGACTCGGCCATTTAAGATACGCCCACTGTATGGAGCCCAACGCTCAGCGCAATCAAAGTCCCGTATATCGCGATCAACAGAAAAGCGCTTGCGCATATCCCAACCAATTGGATCATTGCGCGGCGCCGCGCGGCGCCGAGGGCCACCCGCGATACGCTTCCGAGGATCGGTAGCCCGAGATTGCGTAATTGACCGATCGTGGCGAAGGAACGGTCCATCTGCGTCAAGACAAACGGCACCCCAAGGCCGGCGCCAATACCGAAAATGAGCACGACCGACACAAACATCACCCGGTTCGGCGCTGCCGGAAGGATGGGCACTTGGGGCGGATCGACAATACGGAACTGGATCTTCTCGGTCTTGGTGTCGGCGGCATGGGCAATCTGAGCGGCCTCCCGCCGCGCCACCAGCTCTTGGTAATTCTTCTTGAGAACCAAATAATCCCGATCCAAGTCCTGCGCTTGCACCAGCACACCGGGCGCCGATTTCGCAACGCTTTCGATCCGCGCCTGATCTGCTTGCGCTTCGTCGAGGCGTCGCTGCAAAGCAGCCACAGCGGCCTCGGCATCGACCACCCTGACCTTGATCTGCTCATAGACCGGGTTGGCGATCTCCCCCTTTGCCGCAGCACCACCGGCCTTACCCGTCGCACTGGATGAACGGGCCCCCTCGGCCTGCAGCTGCGCGATTTCATTCCGCGCGGCCTTTACGTCCGGATGGTCCTCGGTATATTTCAACCGCAAATCATCAAGCTTATGGCGGAGTTCCTGCAGTCGCTCATCGAGCGGAGCCAGTCGGCCGGCATTGACGACCACCTGCGGTGCGCGATCGACACTCAGCATTGCTGGTACTGCTGCGAGCTCTTTTTGCAGTGCGTCGCGCTTTGTGACTGCATCGGCGAGATCAAGCTTCAGACGCGTCACCGCAGTGCGCGCCTGATCGAGCCGGCTGATGCTCTCGTCTCCGGGAGCACCGGCATCAGGCGGCCTGTTGGAAACAATGTTCGGGTATTGTTGCGCCAGCTCGGCCCGCCGCTTCTCGACGGCACGCAGCTGGTCTCGATAAGAAGCGATTTCACTGTCGAGGAAACGCTGAGGATTGTCCATCTCGGCTCGGCTGCTTCCGGCTACCTTCTCGGCAAAGATCGTCAGCAGCGATTGGACGACGTTCTTCGCTGTGACCGGATCCCGGTCGCGATACGACAGGGTCAACAGATTAAGCGTGACCGGCGCCACAGAGATATCAGCCGCCAATCTCTTGAACAGCGCCTCCTTCTCTTCAGGGGTGGTGATGCCAATATCGAGATCGGTAAGGCGGACCAGCTGTTCGAGATTAGGGCGGCTCAGCAGCGTGCGCTGCATGAAATCGAGCTGGGGGCGGGTCGGGTCGGTATCAGCGGCCAACCCCTTCAACAGCGGCGTCAGCAACGGATCGGCATTGAGGTAAACTCGCGCCGAGGCTTCGTATTTCGCCGGAATAAGGGCGACGCCGATCCATCCGACGGTGCAGACGAGCCAAGCGGTAGCAACGCCTAGCCATTTATGGCGCCACAGAGCCTGCAAGATCGGCATGACCTGCGGCGGCAGCAACCTCATGAACGCCTCCAAGTGCGTGACCCCAGCTCGATCATCCCTGATGAATGGTCGCGCTGTGGTCGATGTCCCCGGTGACGTTGAGCCGCTCCGGCAAACTGCGGCATGTCTTAAAAAGTCGCTGTGGAATGATCACGATATCGCCGGGTTGAAGAGCCACGTTGCTCGAAATGTCACCGTCTCTTATCAAATCCGCGAGATGAACCGCGTAGGTATTTTGTTGGCCGTTAACGGTGCGAACGATAACGGAGTCATTTCCTGCGGCGTATCTGGTAAGACCGCCGACGGCGATCATCGCATCGAGCACCGTCATATCGGCGCGATACGGTAGCGAACGCGGCTGGGCAGCCTCGCCGATAATACGCACCTGGTCGGGGATCGGACCGACGAAATTCTCTACGATGACCGTGACCAGCGGCTCCTTGATGTATTTTCGCGAGCCGTTGTCCGTATTCGCGCGCAAGAGCAGTCGGCGTCTTGCCGATCGCCACGACGTCTTCGACGAGCGGGATCGAGAAGCGGCCCGGCCGCACGGGCACGGTAACCGTCAACTCGGGGTTGCGCCAAACGAAGATGTTCAGGCTGTCGCCAGGACCGATGCGATATTCCGCCGAAGGGAGTGAAGAAGCAGGGGGAGCGGGCGGCAGTTCGGGGGCACCGCCGCATCCGGTCACGGCAAAGCCAACGACAGCCGCCAACGCGACAAAAAAATGCGACGCACGTGCCGCTCCCGTTCAGCCTTTCCAGATCCGGACGAACATTGGCATTAGCAAAATACTCATCACTGGATTGCGATCGCCGGATATCGATTCGCGGCCAGCTATTATACGCCCCGACGCGCTATACCACCAAATCGTTAATTTTGCAATGTAGATGTCGCTGATCACCACGGTAGCAATTGACACCTGCACTAGTTAAAATATCTATTAAATTTCTAGCTTTTCATGCGTATAACCTAACGTCTGCAATAGCGGCATGTCCCAACGCACGATAAAGGAGCAGAAAGATTAACTGCTGTTGGCGCGCGAGGGGGGCAGCGGCCGGGCGGTGATAGTATTTGAGCGGCAGATCATGACGCGATGCAGTCTTGTTTTCGGCTTTGGAGATCTTGCACCCGTTTCTATTGCGAAAAAATGAACAAGCGGGGTGAGACGGCTGGAGAACCCGGGAGCTCTTGTCCGTTCGGTCGAACCTGGCGAATCTATGTGCACCCAATGAAGGCCACCGAGAGATCAGGAGGACCCCAGATGAAACGCGTATTGATGACCGGAGCGGCTGGAGGAATCGGGCGCTCGCTGCGCGAAACCCTGCTCGGCGT
>Ga0126381_100008958_pt1 | contig 11218 bp, 9 predicted proteins | sample PanSoiMetPlot_28_FD_96465 | JGI IMG/M metagenome (GOLD analysis project Ga0126381, IMG submission 96465) | Tropical forest soil microbial communities from Panama - MetaG Plot_28 | ecosystem: Environmental > Terrestrial > Soil > Tropical forest > Bulk soil | place: Panama | collected 2016-02-17 | reverse complement strand
GCCAACACCAGCGGCCTGGGCGAAGGTGGCCTTCTCCGGCCCGTTGGAGCCCGCCGCCGTAACCTCGACGTCCGCCTCAGCGATCTTCCCACTGCGCTCAACGCAATCCCCGAAAGTGCATGGCCCTATGGACGAGTCATCGCCGTCGAAGAAGCCCACGGAATCCCCGCCGCCGACCGCCCCATCGTGCGCAAAAATCTCGAGGCCGTCATCAAGACCCTCAACGACCTCGGCGTCGTAGTCTACGAATGGGGCAACACCGGCGGAACCCAGGGCTGAATCGGACATTCCACAGGCCAAGTTCCGTAATCAATTTGAATCTCTCCGATGCGCTTCTGGTTCGTCCATTCCGACGAAGTCTCCATTCGCGAGCAGATTGTTACCCAGATCACCCTCGGGATCCTGAGCGCCGAACTCACACCGGGAGAGCGGCTCCCGAGCACACGTGATCTTGCCCGGCGATTCGATCTTCATCCCAACACCGTCAGCGGAGCATACCGCCAGCTTGAGGAGGAAGGATGGGTCGAATCTCGGCGCGGCAGCGGTGTTTACGTTCGCTCTCGCTCCGTTGGATCCCCAACAATCTCTGGCTTTTCGTCTTCGCAGGCATTGGACTACATCTTCACCAGATTTTTAAATTCCGCCCAAAGGCTCAACATCACGACTTCCGATATCAGAAACCTGCTACAGAGGTGGCTCGAGTCACCGAAGGCCACACACTTCTTGCTCATCGAACCCGAGGAACCTCTCCGTCGGATTATTCTCACTGAGGTTCAACAAGCCCTGTCGGTGACCATTTCGACTTGCGGCCCGGACGACCCTCTCCTGATGGAAAAACTCCTCGGCGCAGTGCCGCTGACACTTCCGAGCAAGGCTGCCGCAGTTCGCCGCCTCCTGCCAATTGGAACCGAGCTCATCACATTACAAGTCAGGTCAACGGCCTCATCTCTGGCAGGATGGCTGCCCGCTCCAACCGATGTCCTGGTCGGCATAGCCTCCGGATGGCCTCAGTTTCTGGATACAGCCCATACCATGCTCATAGCCGCCGGATTCTCACCCGACACACTTCTCTTCCGTGACACCAGGCAGCAGGGCTGGCTCGACGGCCTCACTCACACCACAGGTGTCGTCTGTGATTCGTTCACATCCACGCAACTCCCGATAGAAATCCATAAGATTCCCTTCTGCCTGCTCACAGAGACAACACTTGAGCGATTGAGAGACCGCTACCTCGCCATGGTTTCACCGGACTCCTGACAGCAAGGAGGACGGTGGCCTCTCTTGATTTGAACAAGGTGAACCCAGTCGAAATGTGCCACATCCTCGAAGAATCTGAAATGGACAGTCCGCGCGTCGGTCTCGGTCCAGTTCGCCTGATTGCCTTACGCGTTGGCTGAGAGTAGTTGCCGAAGAATTGCGACGGCCCTCTTGTTCATTGACTTGTTTTTCACCGCAATTCGGATCGTATGCAGGCCGAGCGAAGGATGGATAGCTGCTCCACTGCGAATGAACAGATGGTGCTTGCGTGCACGGTTGACGACTTCATCGGCACAGGGAGCGTGCGCAGGCAGAGTGCACAACAGGCAATTCGTCACGCTCGGGAAGGCTATGATTCCGCACTCGATCTTCAAGCTTGACGCCATTTCCTCGCGGAGCTCCGCCGTCGCACAGTACTGCGCCGCATAGTAGGAGGGCTCGGCAAGAGCTGCGACCGCTGCGACCTGGGCGGGCAACGAAACCGCCCAGGGCGGCACCAACCGCGAGAGCATGGCGATCTCCTCGGACGGTCCCACCAGGTATGCAACCCTGAGGCCACTGAGAGCGTAGACCTTCGACATAGACTTGCACACGAAGGCATTGCCTGATTCACTGGCAAACCTCTCAAGCGCATGCTCAGAGCCGCAGAAATCGATGTAGGTCTCGTCGATCCAGAAACGAGTTCCTGGAAAGCGTGCAATCAATTCGGCCAGAGACTTCGGCGACAACAAGGCGCCGGTGGGCGAATTTGGATTGACGAGAATTACAGCGTCGTATCGTTCGTTGAGTCGCTCTTCCACTTCGCGCAGGTCTAGGTGAAAAGCGTTTTCGGCCTTGGTAACGACGGAGTCTACCTGGCACCTTATTACGTTCTCGAGCACGTGGCGATACTCGCCGTACATCGGGTCGAGAAGGAGCACGCGGGAGCGTGGACTGAACCACGACTGGAATGCCATGAAAATGAGAGCGGAAGATCCTGCAGCGGGCAGGATGCACGGCGCAGGAACTCCACGTGCACGAGAGATGGCTTTTACCAATCCCTCAGCATGAGTGGGAGGAGAGGTCCGAACCAGAAGCGGCAGGTTTTTCACGATAGCAGAAAGGACAGCAGGGGCCGCTTCGAACCATGCGTCAAGAACGTCGGCGTTGATGACCTGCTGCGAGCGGCCGAGGTCTGAGAAATCCTCGCCAAGCACATCCCAGAAAGCGCCACCATGATCGCAGTGATCGGTTGGTCTGAATGCAAATGGAAGCTGCCAGTCTACAGCGTCGGTGAGCCTTTCGAAACTGCGTGTCATCGGAGCAATTGCCTGATGCACCTCTTCTACGGTTCCGGTCATTAGTTCATATTCAACTGCACCGGAGCGAGTCAAGGTCCCTGTCGGCTTCATGCCGCAGTAGGAATACATGCCGACGACTTCACGCCTGCCAATTGCTACCAGTTGTGATCCGCCATGCGACTCGACATACCGAAGCGCCCCGTACATCAACAGTGGCGCGACGATTCTTCCGCGATGCGCCAACAACACGGTGAGAAGGCGAATCTCATAGAGGGATTGGTCGAAGCTAACGGGGATTGCGCTGCGGCTGAAATACTTGTCTACGGAGTAGTTGCCGCCCGGGGGCGTAATGCTTACAAAACCGAACAACTCGCCGCTTTGTTTCACCACAATGTACTCATTGCATTCGTCCAACGCGTCGCGAAGCAGGCGCTGTTCATTCGCTGAATGCTGATGCAACTCGAGTGCGTAGACTTCATACCGCGCTGCGTAGATTTGCTTGCGGTCTTCAGGGGCACAAACGGCAATCATCAGAGGTTGTGCGGCTACCGATTGCGAGCTCATTGGCGATTGCACTCTCCGCTCATTCGTTTCCCGACTCTCGAAACGACTCCACAGAAGAACTTAAGCGAGTCAATGCTAGCAGGCCACTGAAAGAGAATCGCTCGCCGCTCGGCCGCTTCCGTCCCGACATGCCCCATCTTCATGCCCGGCTCCTTGAGAAGGAATATGCTGTTCAGCCTAACGGCAATCAGAGAACCTCTTCAGTTCCCGTAGGACAGTTTCGTAAGTGTCCCAAATCTCCAATGGGCGATGCGCAGTCAACGTCACGTCGCCGCCGAGCGCTATCACCTGCTTTGCGCTAACATTCCCTAAGCCACTTCATACTGGGATCCCCGCTTGCACATTACGGCGCTCGTTGTCTTCTGTCTGTTTTTTGCCCTCGTGACCGTCGCGGGATTTTGGGCCGTCCGCTGGCGCCGTCCCGCCCATGGTCTGGCCTCGCTCGAAGAATGGGGACTCGCCGGACGCTCCTTCGGAACCTGGATCACCTGGTTCCTCATCGGAGGCGATCTCTACACCGCCTACACCGTCATCGCCGTCCCCGCCGCCCTCTACGGCGGAGGAGCCATCGGCTTCTTCGCTCTACCCTACGCCACTCTCGCCTACCCCTACATGATGCTCGTCCTTCCCCGTCTTTGGCGGGTCTGCCACCGCCACGGTTACGTTACCTTCGCCGATTTCGTCGCCGGACGCTACGGCAGTCGCTGGCTCACCGTAGCTATCGCGCTCACCGGAGTTCTCGCGCTGATGCCCTATATCGCCCTCCAACTCGTCGGAATCCGCGTCGTCATCGCCGCCATGGGAATCCACGGCGAGTGGCCCCTGGCCGCCGCCTTCATCATCCTCGCCGCCTACACCTACTCCTCTGGCCTCCGCGCTCCCGCCGTCATCGCCGTCATCAAGGACCTCATGCTCTACATCATGGTCCTCACCGCCATCATCATCCTCCCCATCAAGCTCGGCGGATACCACCACATCTTCGAAGCAGCGAACACAGCCCTCGCCACTCACACGCCCCCAGCAACCATCTCACTCCGTCAGGGACAGTTCCTCGGCTACTCCACTCTAGCCATTGGCTCTGCCATCGCGCTCCTGCTCTACCCGCACACCGCAACCGCGGTACTCAGCGCCGGCAGCGCCAATGTAGTCCGTCGCAACGCCGCGATGCTCCCGGCCTACAGCTTCCTCCTCGGACTGATCGCGCTCCTCGGCTACGTCGCCCTCGCCGCTGGCATCACCACCAGGGACACAAGTTCCGCCATCCCCCTCCTCTTCCTCCAAGAGTTCCCCGAGTGGTTCGCGGGCTTCTGTCTGGCCGCCATCGCCATCGGAGCCCTTGTCCCCGCGGCCATCATGTCCATCGCAGCCGCCAATCTCTTCACCCGCAACCTCTACGGAACCTTCGCCCGCCGCCCCCTCGAACCGCACCAGGAATCCACCATGGCGAAGATCGTCTCCCTCGTCGTCAAGTTCGGAGCGCTCGCCTTCATCCTCTGGCTTCCCACCCCCTATGCCATCCAGATGCAACTCCTCGGAGGCATCTGGATGGCCCAGCTCTTCCCCTCCGTCGTCATCGGAGTCTTCACCCGCTGGTTCAACCCATGCGCCCTCCTCGCCGGGTGGATCGCCGGAATGGCAAGCGGCACCATCATGGCAGCCGAACTCGGCCTCAAGAGCTCCGTCTACCCCCTCCACCTGGCCACATGGCTGGGAGGCACCTGGGCCATGTACGCCGCCATCCCGGCCCTTCTCCTCAACCTCGCCGTCTCAGCGATCATCACCCTCATCCTTCGCACCATCGGAGTTGCGGAAGGCGCAGACACAACCGACGCCTCCGCCTACGTCGGATAGCTTCTGGTCGTCATTCCGCGCCAAGCGAATCACGCTCCACCAAGAAGTGTTATCTCGACCGGAGCGCAGCGGAGTGGAGAGACCCCGCATTTGATCTCACCACCACAACTCCAGGTTCTGCGTTTTAATTTCTCCTCTCCGTGTGTATCATTTGCAATCTAAGCCAACGAAACTGCCTCGAGCGGGAGGCGAATCCATCCTCGATGCCGCGTCTCCACCGCTGCATAGAGGAATTGCCGTCACCAGAGCTTGTCCGCTGGGTTCGAGATCCGATCCAGCCGCCCCTTGCGCCAGCCACCGCTCTTTCCCTACCCTTGAACGCAGCGAAATCCACCCCAACCTGCATCCAACCAAGTCTATGAGCCTCCGACGACCCCAACTCACCCTCGTCAAGTCCTCGCGCAAACCCTCTCGCTCCCTCGCTAAAGGCATTACCGCGGGACTCATCGGCGGCCTCGCAGCCACAGCCGCCCGCACCCTCGCCCAACGGGCTTATCCGCCGGCGCCTCGTAATCAGCGCGAACTACCGCCCCCCGAACCTGCTAGCCGAGCACTCACTCCGCGCAAGAAAGTCACAGACTCCCGCGCTCTGAACTGGGGAATTGGCGCCGCTGCCGGGGCTGCCTACGGTGCCGTCGCCGAGTACTACCCCCAGGCCACCTCAAAAGACGGAGCCAGCTTCGGCATGGCCCTCGGGGCCCTCTCGCAAGACGGAGCCCTCACCGCCATCGGCCTCGTTCCATCCTCCGAAACCACCCGCGAAAAAACCAGCGCCATGACCTCCTTCATCATCTTCGGCGTAGTCACTGAAACCGTCCGCCGAGTCGTCCGCAAACTCCTTTGACGCAACAAAACGGCTTTGCGTACTTCGCACACTCCTTAGCGCACTTTGCGTTCGTCTTTTCGTCTGCCAACCCGCTAAAGCCCATAATCTCCATAACAACCATCAATTTCCCAATGGCAAACCCAGCCCCTCTCAACCGCTAGACTGGACCACAATGCAAAGCCCAGGATCTCTCCAAACGATTTCCTAATGACCGATAAACTACTTATTCTCAATAACTTGATAAGCAAGCCATTGAGATTCAGATCCTTACATGTGAAAATCAATCTAAGCCACGTGTTTTGAGTTCTTTGAATAAAAAGGTAGGGGGGAGATCACTTTGAGCTTGGGATCTCGTCCCGCGTCTCGGCCCAGTCCGCCACCAGCGAATCAACGACGACATGCCCAACCCGGTAAGCCGCCTCAAGCGCCGGGAGGTACGCGCTGTACTTCGTCACCTTCGTCTCGGCCAGGCTCTCTTCTGCAGTGATCCCCGGCCGCTGCTGGTCAAAATTCGATGCCGTCCGCAACACCAGCACGCGATGAATGTACACCTTCCCTGCTCGCGCCAGCCAGGTCAGCGACTGGAGCGTCCCGGTGTCCTCCATCCCGCAGACTGTATAGGTCCCCCTGCCGTCAGTCTGGTACTTCACCCAGTCCCGGGCCCATTGGTTCAGAAGTTTGCCATGCCAGAACGTCTCGGCCGAAAGGTTGTCGCCCCGCAGCACGAATGGAGGACGATGTGCCGCATCGCCGTCGAACTCCATTCGCCGAGCCTTGATGTCCGGATTGTCCGGAAGCTCAACGTTCTTGGTCAGGTTGAAGGCCCAGTCCACCAGCGCCGTATTGAGGTGATAGACGTTGCCGTCATCGCCAAACCTGGCTCTCCGGGGTTGTTCATAAGGAGTCGACTTGCCCAGCGGAACATATCCCGTCTTCCAGTCCTTCGGAATCTCGCGCGCATCGATCTCATGCGCCAGATCGCCGTTCACAACGTAGTCCGACCAAACCGCCGACCCCAGCGACCCCATCGCCGGATCGATCCCGGCAATGCCCGCAACCACGAAGTAGGCATGCGAAAGATCAAACCGTGGATCAAGACCGAGCGCCATGACCGTGGCCGCGGCCCGCGTGTTCCCAACGCCGGTCACGACTCCCAGGACTCCGTCCTTATTCATCCGCAGATCGTGATACCCCTGAGGAAACGGGAGCAGGGTATCAAGATGTTCGCGCTCCACCCAATACTGATACTCCCCCGGAGCATCCCCCGTATCGGCTCCCACCTCGAACATGTTGACCACTACAACTTTAACTTCGATCGGCTTCGGAACCTGCGTCTGGGCCACCGCACTCATTGCAGTCGTCAGCAAAAGAAGAGTCTGAAAGAGGCGCATAGTTGATGTTAACGTACTGCTCTTGGCGAGCTAAACGCCCTTCTTCTGAGGCTCCCAGATGAACTTGTGGATCTGCAGTGAGAGCCGCGCTGGCAATCCATCCTCAAGCATCCACTCGACCAACATCCGCGGATCGAGCATCATGTTGTCGGCCGTCCGCAGCAGGCTCGGAGCCTTCTGAAAGGCTGGCGAAAGCAGAATCTGCGCCGTCTTCTGCTCCAGCCGGTGAGCGCGAATAAACTCACGCGCAAACTCATAGTCCGGGCGATCGCTGATGACGAACTTTACCTCATCGTTGGGCTTCAACGCCTCAAGATTCTCCATCCGGAAGCTGTTCGCCGCCGAACCCGCTCCCGGACATTTCACATCGACGATCTTATGCACCGCCTTGGGAACATTCGCCAGCGGACGTTCGCCCGAGGTCTCAATCATCAACGTGTACCCCTGCCCCAGCAGTCGCTCCATCAGCGGCAACAACTCCCGGGCCTGCAGCATCGGCTCGCCGCCCGTAAACTCCACCAGCTTGCAAGGCCGAAGAGCCTCGATCTGAGCAACGATCTCGTCCCCGGTAAACGCCCTGCCGCCCGTAAACGTGTACTCCGAATCGCACCACGAACAGCGCAGGTTACACCCCGCAAGCCGCACAAAGATGCACGGCAGCCCAGCAAAGGAGGACTCACCTTGAATTGACTTATACAACTCGATGAGATACATAACCGGCGCTACTCGTAGTACCGCGCAAAGCTCGTGTCGGTCTCGTAGAGAGTGCAATCCTTTACCTTCACCCGGCCGCCCGTCATCTCCTGCAGTTGCTTCGAGGTCTCATCGTAGAAATAGCGCGCAAGGTTTTCCGCCGAAGGATTGACGGTAGTAAAAGGCTCAAGATCATTGATCATCTGATGGTCCAGCCTGTCGACCACGGGACGCATAACCTGCTTCAGCAGCTTGAAGTCGAGCAGAAGTCCAGCCTCATCCAGCTCTTTGCCAACCAGGGTGACAAAGACCCTGTAGTTGTGGCCATGCGGATTCTCGCACTTGCCTCGGTAATTGCGGAGGTAGTGGCCGGAGGAAAACCCGGCTTCTACTGTGACTTCAAACATGACCCTTCGTTCCCTTCCACTGGCCGCGCCGGCTAAATTGTTCAGTGTGAGAGCGCGCCTAAACTGCGTCTTCTCCATTGTACCGTTTTATAAACGCTTACCGCCGTCGCCGCTCCCGCCTCGCCTCTTCGTCCCTCCGCTCGGCCTGCTCAAAGAGCGTAGTCAGAATGCCGGCAAGCGCGATCACGAGCGACAGCAGAAAGAGCACAAGCCCCGTAGTCCGCCACAAACTGATGTCACCCGGTGACCCCGGCTGATTCGCAATGTTGGTATAGGCCAGGCCACACGAAATCAAGGCAAAGACAAGGAGTGTCGCAGCAAGAATGTAGAGATTCCGTCCCATGAAGGTAACTGAAGTTATTGTACGGTTGAGGACTCGAAGAAGGATTCAACATCCGCAATCGCTTGCGTAAGCCGATACGGCGGAAGACTGTCCAAAAAGATACGACCATATCGCTGCCGCTGGATTCGCGGATCCAGCAGCATCAGCACCCCGCGATCGTGAAGCGAGCGAATCAGGCGACCGAACCCTTGCTTCAGAGTGATGACCGCGTTCGGAATCTGGTAATCGAAGAAAGGTTTGCCGCCATCTTCTGCAATGGCCTGCATGCGCGCCTTCACCACCGGATCGGTCGGAACACCGAAGGGTAAGCGGTCGATGATGACGCAGCTGAGTTGCTCGCCCTGGACATCCACGCCCTGCCAGAAACTAGAGGTCCCGAAGAGCACCGCATTCGGCGTGCTGCGGAATTGCTGGATCAACACGTGACGGGGTGCCGTGCCGTGCAGCAGCAACGGATAGGGAAGCTCAGCGAGCATGCGTTCGTAGATCTCACGCATCTGGCTGTAGCTCGTGAACAGGCAGAACGCACGGCCTTTGCTCAACTCCAGCATCCGGCGGATTCGTTCGGCCGCCTTACCCGTGAAGTCCGCATCGCGCGGGTCGGGCATATTGGGTGGCAGGTAGAGCAACGCCTGCTTCTCGTAGTTGAAGTGCGAAGGAACAACAAGCTCACGCGCCGTCGCAAGGCCCAGGCGCTTGCGAACGTGGTCGAATCCTCTCGAGACGGTGAGGGTCGCGGATGTCAGGACTACGCTTGGATAGATGTTGAAGAGCGACTGCTCCAGTAACTCCGAAACGTCGATCGGCGTTGCCTGCAGGTGTGTGTTGAAGGCCGCATGGTCTCTGCCCCGCGCCAGGCTACGAACACCGCCAGCCGCACGGCGTTCGATCCAGAAGACGGTGTTGCGGTCGCTCGATTCGAGAAGAAAGGCCAAGTGCGCACGGATGTCAGCAGCGCGCTTGCGCAATCCAGAAGCCTCTTCCACATTCTTGAGTCGCTCGAGTTCTCCCTCGAGTCGCGTGAGCGCATTCAACGTCGCGGTGTAGGTGTCACCTCTCTCTTCGAGAAACTCTTCACGATGTTCGAACGCCATTCGGCCGATATTTGTATTCGGCTCGGCTGGAAGCGCCGAGAAGAAGGTCCGGGCTCGATGATGCAGTGTTCCGCATGCGCTCTCAATCGCTGCGGTTGAGGCTTGCTTCGCCTTCAGCATCATCTCCGTATCGCGAATAAGCTCATCGAATCGTTGCGTGCTGAGGCCGATGCCGAAGTAGTTCGAAGCCACCTCTTCAAGCTCATGCGCCTCGTCGAAGATCACCGCGCCCGCCTCAGGCAGAATGCCCGCATCCGGTGCGTTCGCCGCTTGCTGCTTGATGCTGAGATCTGCGAAGAACAGGTGGTGATTCACGATCACGATGTCGGACTCGAGCGCCTTGCGCCGCATCGCAGTGATGAAGCATCGCTCCCAATCAGGACAGCTCTGGCCGAGACACGCCTCCGTGCGCGCGTCGAGTTTGTGCCAGAGAGCAGAGGTCTCTGGCAGCGCATCGATCTCCGCACGATCACCCGTGTCCGTTGTTTTCTCCCACTGCGCGATGTGGTGAAACTGGTCGATCTCTTCTAGGCCGCTCAGGATCGGATTGTCCCGCAGTGCATAGAGCTTGTGCCGGCAGAGATAGTTTCCGCGGCCCTTCATGTAGCAGACGCGAAGCGAGCCAAGCAGCGACTCAAGGAAAGGAATGTCTTTGAAATAGAGCTGCTCCTGCAGGTTCTTCGTGCCCGTCGAGATGATGACCCGCTGCCGTCGCTCGCGCGCTAAGCGCAGAGCGGGCAGGAGATAGGCGAGCGTCTTCCCGGTGCCCGTCCCTGCCTCGACGATGAGATGCCGCTTTTCTTCAAAGGCTCGCTCGATGGCGCGAGCCATGTCGTACTGGCCGCGGCGATATTCATAGGATAGCGAGGAGCGGGAAAGAATCCCGCCTTGCGTGAAGAAGTCGTGAAGCGACGGAAGGGGGCCGCCGGGTTCGAGCGCTGGAGACAGGGCCGGGATGGGCGTGGTGATGGACAAGGGCGAAGAAGCGGCAAAGCTCTCCCGTTTCTATAATAGACATGCCTGCGGCCGCTGAGGCTAAGTGGCCATTTTGGAATAACCTCGCCGCCCGGAAGGTAGCGGCAGAAAGCTGGAACCCTCGGTGGCGCGGAACGGCAAGAAGCGGTTAGGCAAGAAACATCGGCAGGCCAGCACTCGACCGAAGAAGGGTCGTGCGCCGAAGGTCGCACCGACGACCGGTGCGATCGACCCGCGCAAACGCAAGTTGCTTGCGGCAAAGCAGGCCGAGGCTGAGAAGGCCCAGCGTTTGCCAAAGCGCTCGCCAGAGCGGGAGGCGCGCAAGACGATTCGCCAGGACGCTCCCGACCGTCCAAAGAATCTGCCGCCGCGCGCACCGCGGCCTGCAAGTCACGATGTAGACGAATTGCGCGACTGGCGTGAGGCTGAGCTCGAGGCCACTCAATACAGCACGGACGGCAGCAGAGTTGCAACTCGCACCCTTGACGCGGCGCCTCCGCTGATCGCCATCTGCGGACGGCCCAACGTTGGCAAGTC
>Ga0126381_100008955_pt1 | contig 11219 bp, 6 predicted proteins | sample PanSoiMetPlot_28_FD_96465 | JGI IMG/M metagenome (GOLD analysis project Ga0126381, IMG submission 96465) | Tropical forest soil microbial communities from Panama - MetaG Plot_28 | ecosystem: Environmental > Terrestrial > Soil > Tropical forest > Bulk soil | place: Panama | collected 2016-02-17 | reverse complement strand
CTCGGCGGCCAGGCGGCTGCGCCGCGCCCCGCCCAGCGCGTCCTGGAACCGCCGGATTTCGGTAGCCCGCTCGGCGGCCGGGTCCCGTACCGGGCCGGTCAGGGACTCGACCGCGGCGTGCAGGCCGGACGCGATCCCGGCCCGGCGCAGCGCGGCGTCCACCTCGGGCAGCGGGATGCTGAGCGAGGTGCCGCTCCCGGTCCCGTGGCCGAGCAGGCGCCCGGCCGCCTGGCGCTGCTCGGCGGTGGCGCCCACCAGGGTGACCGTGCCGTCGACCGGTTCGCCGCGTTCCAGGCGGACCCGGATCCGGTCGATCAGCCAGCTGAGCTCCGGCACGCCCAGCATGGTACGCAGCCGCTGCGGGTCGCTGACAAAGGTATCTACTGTTTCGCTGGCCATCAGCTCGCTTATCCCGGTGATTCTGGTCGCCCCGTTACCCCGTCCTGTCTTTCAGTCTCTGTGCTCGCGGGCCCGGCGGCAATGCCCGGGATGGCCCGACTGGGCAGTATCTGGGCCGGCACCTGAGCCGGCCTCGGGGGCGCACCGGTCCGGCTGGGGGCGAGGTCAGCCCCGGTGCAGGTAGAGGTCGCGCAGCAGGGAGATCTCCGCGCCGTGGTGGATGACCTCGCGGTGGATGTGCAGCACCAGCGCGGCCATCGAATACTCGGTGAACGGGCCCTCGGCCGGCCCGCTCGGCCGGGCCAGGCCGCTGGCGCCGAGGCCGCGCACGCCCTTGACCCAGGCCGCGTAGGAGTCGTCAAGCTGGCCGAGCGCCCGGGCCGCGGTTCCGGCGTACGCGAACGTCTGGTAGTCGACCGGCGGGCCGCCGAAGTGCGCGGCGTTGCGCATGCCGAAACAGCCCATGATGATGTGCGCCAGCCTCCAGGCAATGGTCGTCACCGGAGCAGGGTCCGGCGGCGGCAGGGCAAAGTCGGCGGTGAACTCGCCGGAGCCGAGCGCCATCGGGGCCGTGCTCTCGCCCCGCGGACGGATGCTCCAGCAGCCCGGGACGGGCTCCCAGAAGTACTCCTCATCGGTGAGCCCGTCCAGGCGGGGCCGCAGCTGATGCTGCCAGTGCCAGTCGAGCTGGGCGATGAGCTCGGCGTTCCAGTCGATATCCATAACGGTCACGCTAGATCACCCGGGTAGGCCGTCCGGCCGGCCCGGCCGCCGCCTAGTACCGTGCGGCCAGGCCGCAGGCCCGGTGCAGTTCCTCGCGGCTGCCCAGCTTGACCCGGGTGCCACGGCCCAGGGCGGCCGCGAGCTCCTTCTCCGCGTTCTCGATCCCCAGCCAGTCGTCGTAGCTCACCGGGCGGATCCCGCGGGCGGCCAGCAGCTGCTCGAACTGCGACGCGGTCCCGGGCCCGGCCGCGCCGTCCAACGCCGCCTCGGGATAACGGAGCATCCCGGCCCTGGGCACCTGGACGTCATCCGGGCCAGGGCCGCCGGCCAGGTCGGCGAGCAGCGCGCGGACGGTCTGCGCGGCGTCGGACTTGTTGGTCCCGATGACGCCGGTCGGCCCGCGCTTGAGCCAGCCGGCGACGTACTCACCGGGCAGCGCGGCCCCGTCGGGCCCGAGCACCCGGCCTTCCGCGTTCGGCACGACAGACGAGCGGTCATCGAACGGCACACCGCGCAGCGGCACGCTCTGGTAGCCCACGCTGCGCAGGACCATCTGCGCGCCGAGGGTGTCGTACGTGCCGGTCCCGACGAACTTGCCGTTGTCGTCCAGCCGGGTGCGCTCCAGGGTCAGCCCGGATACCTGCCCCGGCCCGTGGATCTCGGTCGGCCGCAGCCAGAACCTGACGAACAGCCTGCGCGCGCCGCCCGCCGGCGGCCGCTCGGTCCACTCCTTGATCACCGTGTAGTTGCCGCGCACGTGCCGGTCGGTCTCGGCCAATCGCGTGCTCTCCCCGGTCGGGTCGAAGATGTCCAGGTCAGCCTCGCCGCCGTAGGCCACCAGGTCCACGCCGGGCAGCTCGCCCAGCTCGCGCAGTTCCTTGGTGGTGAACTTGGCCTGGGCCGGGCCGCGGCGGCCGATCATGTGGACCTCGCGGACCTTGCTGCGCAGCAGCGTGTCGAGCACCGGCTGCGAGATGTCGGTCTGGCGCAGTTCCTCGGGGTCCCGGGCCAGGATCCTGGCCACGTCCACCGCCACGTTGCCGACGCCGATGACCGCGACCGACTCGGCATCCAGGGAGTATTTGTCCGGGTCGATGTCGGGGTGCCCGGAATACCAGTTGACGAAGTCGGTGGCCGCCACGCTGCCGGGCAGGTCCTCGCCGGGAATGCCCATGCGCCGGTCGCGCATCGCGCCGGTCGCGTAGACCACTGCGTCGTAGCTGGCCAATAGGTCCTCGCGGGTCACGTCGTCGCCGAGGTGCACGCCGCCGATGAAGCTCACGCCGTCGTGCTCAAGCACGGTGCGCAGCTTCTCCGCGATCGACTTGATCGACTTGTGGTCGGGGGCGACGCCGTACCGGACCAGTCCGTAAGGGGTGGGCAGCCGGTCGAGTACGTCGACCCTGATCGCATGCGGGGTGTCGAGGGCGGCGCCCTGCTTGATCAGCGCCTCGGCGGTATAGAGACCGGCCGGGCCAGAGCCTACGACTGCGATCTGGAGTGTTCTCATGAAGCCCGATTCTGCCCTTGATTCATCATCACGCGTGCTAGTCGTGAGCAAGCTCTGAGGTTTTCCTCGCCACAGCTTCAGTTATCGCCCGGGCGAGGTGCTGCGGGGCCAGGCCCAGATCGTCCAGGATCTGGCCGCGGTCGCCGTGGTCGAGGAACTCCTGGGGCAGGCCGAACGTCCGCGCCGGGGTGTCCACGTCACAGTCACGCAACAGCCGGCACACCGCGTCGCCGAAGCCGCCCGCCCGGCCGTTGTCCTCGACCGTCACCACCAGCCGGTGCTCGCGTGCCGCGTCCACCAGCGCCTCGTCAAGCGGCTTGACCCAGCGCGGGTCTACGACCGTGACGCCGATACCCTGGTCGGCGAGGCGCTGCGCGGCCGCCACGCAGGCCACCGCCATCGGCCCGGCCCCGACCAGCAGCACGTCACCGGACAGGCCGTCGGCCGGCCGGGCCAGCACGTCCATGCCGCCGAGCTTGCCGACGGTCTCGGCCTCGGCGCCCACCGTGCCCTTCGGGTAGCGCAGCACGGTCGGCCCGTCGCCCACCGCCACGGCCTCGTCCAGCAGCTCGGCGATCCGGGTGGCGTCTCGCGGCGCCGCGATCTTCAGCCCGGGGACCACCTGCAGGATCGAGCCGTCCCACATGCCGTGGTGGCTGGCGCCGTCCGGGCCGGTCACGCCCGCGCGGTCGAGCGCGACCGTCACCGGGAGCCGGTGCAGCGCCACGTCCATCAGCAGCTGGTCGAAGGCCCGGTTCAGGAACGTCGCGTAGATGGCGACCACCGGGTGCAGGCCGCCCATGGCCAGGCCGGCCGCGCTGGTCATGGCGTGCTGCTCGGCGATGCCGACGTCGAACACCCGCTCGGGGTGGGCCTGGGCGAACGCGGCCAGGCCGGTCGGGTGCAGCATGGCGGCGGTAACCGCGACGACGTCCGGGCGCCGTGCGCCGATCGCGGCCAGCGCGTCGCCGAACACCTCCGACCAGGACGGCTTCGGTATCACCGGGCCGGGCTGAGCGGCCAGGTGAGCGGGCGGGGCGGCGGGCACCTGGTGCAGGCAGTCTTCCTCGTTCTGCTCGGCGAGCGGGTAGCCGAACCCCTTCCTGGTGATCACGTGCACGATCACCGGGCCGCCGAAGTCGCCGGCCCGGCGCAGCGCGTGCTCGATCATCTGCTCGTCGTGGCCGTCGATGGGCCCGAGGTACTTCAGGCCGAGATCCTCGAAGAGCACCTGCGGCTGCAGCACGTCCTTGATGCCCTTCTTGATCCCGTGCAGCGTGTCGTAGAGCGGCGGCCCGACCAGCGGCGTGTGCGTCAGCGTGGTCTTGATGTAGTCGAGCACCTGCTCGTAGCGCTGGGACATCCGCACCGACGCGAGCTGGTCGGCCAGCCCGCCGATCGTCGGCTGGTAGGAGCGGCCGTTGTCGTTGACGACGATGACGATCCGGCTGCCGCGGGCCACCGCGATGTTGTTCAGCGCCTCCCAGGCCATGCCCCCGGTCAGTGCTCCGTCGCCGATGACCGCCACCACGGTGCGGTGGGTCTCGCCGCGCAGCCGGTACGCCTTGGCCAGGCCGTCGGCGTAGCACAGGCTGGTGGAGGCGTGCGAGTTCTCGACCATGTCGTGCTCGGACTCGGCCCGGCTCGGGTAGCCGGACACCCCGCCGGCCAGCCGCAACGTCCCGAACTGCGGGTACCGGCCGGTGAGCAGCTTGTGCACGTAGGCCTGGTGCCCCACGTCCCACACGATCCGGTCGACCGGGGAGTCGAAGACCCGGTGCAGCGCGATGGTCAGCTCCACCACGCCCAGGTTCGGGCCTAGGTGACCGCTGTTCCTGGATACCGTCTCGATCAGCACGTCCCGGATCTCGCCCGCCAGCCGGGGCAGTTCGTCTGCGTTAAGCGCCTTGAGGTCGCGCGGACCTGAGATGGTCTCCAGCAGCGTCACGGGCTCTGCTCCTCGCGTGGTCGTCGGGCCGCGGTTTTAGCCGACGGGCCGGAGCCGGCGCGCGGGGCAGTCGGTCCGGAAGTCCACCGAATTCTAATTCCGCCTAGCAACGACCGTACCGCGTGTCACCGCGGAGCCCTGACAGCGTCGTCAGCCAGCAGCCGGGCCACGCCGCCGGCGACCGGCGGGGCCAGCTCCCACAGGCCGGCCTGGCCGACGGCCAGGACCGGCCACCGCAGCGGCCGCGGATCGGCGAGCCGCCAGTGGTAGGCGCCGGGACGCGCCCATTCGCCGCAGCCGCACGGGGCCCCCGACGCAGCCACCGCGCACACCCCCGCCAGGCTGACGACGGCGACGATGCCGCCGATCGCGGCCGCCGGGTCGGCCGGGTCCCAGACGGCGCTGGCCGCCTGGCGGACCACGTCGCTCTCGAAGGACTCCAGGTCAACGCGGAACGAGGCGTAGATGGCGACCGGCCCGCGGTAGCCGGTGTCCGCGGCCCGGTTCAGGACCGGCTGGTGCCCGCGGGCGATCGCCCATGCCCAGGGCTGGCGCACGCTGACCGCCCGCAACAGCTACCTCCCGCGCCTCGCGTGTCTCTACTTCAGCACACGTCCGGGGGCCGGCCCCGGTTCACCGCAGCTTCAGCACACGCCCGCGGGCCGGGCCCGGTTCACGGTGACGTCACGGCGGCGGCAGGGTCCGGGCCCGGCCGGCCAGCCACCCGGCCCAGAACTGGAGCCCGACGACCCCGAGCAGCGCCAGCACCGGGACCGTCCAGCCGCCGGTCACCCGGTGCAGGAACCCGACCCCCAGCGGCCCGGCCGCCGCGATCAGGTAGCCGGTGCTCTGCGCGAACCCGGACAGGGACGCGGCGGCCACCGGGTCGGTCGCCCGGGCCGCGGTGAAGAAGATCGCCAGGCCCAGCGACGAGCCCTGTCCGAGCCCGAGCAGGAGCGCCCAGGCGGCGGCGCTGCCCGTGGGGGCGACGAGCGTCCCGGTCAGGCCGACGGCGATGGCCAGCACCGTCGCCGCGACCAGGAGGCGCTGGTCCCGGGCACGGTGCGCGACCACCGGCATGGCCATGGCGGCGACCGCGTTGCCGCCGTTCAGCAGGGCGAGCAGCCCGCCCGCCGCGGCGGCGCTCACGCCGCGGTCCTGGAACAGGGTCGGCAGCCAGGACAGGGTGGCGTAGTAGTTCAGGCTCTGCAGCCCCATGAACGCGGCGACCTGCCACGCGAGCGCGTGCCGGCGCATCGTCACCCGGTCGAGGCGATCCGCCGCCCGCCCCGGCTTCGTGTGGTACCGGACCTGCGGCAGCCACACCACAGCCGCTGCCGCGGCGGGCAGCGCCCACAGGCCGAGCGTGAGCTGGACCGGCCAGCTCGACCCGGGATGCCCGGCGGCGGCGGCCCGGAACACCGGCACGGCGATCAGCGACGCGACCACCGCGCCCGCGCCGAGCATGAGCAGGTAGGCACCGATCAGCAGGCCCGCGTGCTCCGGGCGGCGGCGCTTGATCAGGCTGGGCAGCAGGACGTTCATCAGGGCGATGGCGCCGCCCGCCAGCACCGTGCCGGGGAACAGCATGGAGCCCGGCGCGGCGCCGCGCAGCAGCAGGCCGGCCGCCAGCAGCAGCAGCGCGGCCAGCAGCACCCGTTCCTCGCCGAAACCGCGGCTCAGCGGGGCGGCCACGCCGGAGAACAGTCCGAAGCAGAGCACCGGGACCGCGGCCAGCAGGGCGATCGATGCCGACGACAGGTGCAGCGCCGCGGACAGCTCGGGGAATACCGGGGGCAGGCTGGTGATCGCGGCGCGCAGGTTGACCGCGAGCACCATGATGCCGACCGTGAGCAGGGTCATGTCCCGGCCGCGGTGCGGGCGGGCTCGCAGCCGCGGGCCGGCCTCGGACGGGACGCCGGCCGTGTCTGACGTGTCCGGCGAGTCGGAGTGACGCACCCAAAGACGCTACCGTTGCCACGTGAGCGAGCCGGAGGGGCGCGGCAGCGAGCGGAAAGACAGGAAGCAGCGTGGACCCAGACATTGACGGCCTGCGGCAGGGCCTGGATGAGGTGGACAGCGGGATCGTGCGCCTTATCGCCGAGCGCCGCGGGCTCATCGAGGCCATCGCCAAGGTGAAGGAGCAGGGCACGTCGGCGATCGCCGACCCCGACCGGGAGCGGCGGGTGCTGGACGGGGTCGTGGCCGAGGCCATGGCCCTGGGCGTGTCCGCCAGCCTGGTGCGCACGATCTTCCGCGAGCTGATCAGCGACTCGGTGGCGCAGCAGGCCCGGCACCTGAACGGGGACGGCGGCGGGCGGGTCCGGGTCGCGTTCCAGGGCGCCGCGCACGCCTACAGCGACGCCGCTGCGCGCAAGTACCTGGCCGGCCGCGGGCTCGAGGGTGACCTCACCGGCTACCGCACGTTCCGCGAGGCGGCCGACGCGCTGCTGGCGGGCGAGGCCGATCTCGCCGTGCTGCCGATCGAGAACACCACCGCGGGCAGCATCAACGAGGTCTACGCCCTGCTGCGCTCCCATGAGCTGTTCATCGTGGGCGAGGAAACCTGGAAGGTCGACCACTGCCTGGCCGCGGCCGCGGACGTCCCGCTGTCCGCCCTGAGCCGGATCCTGTCGCACCCCCAGGGCCTCGAGCAGTGCGCGCAGTTCCTGCAGTCCCTGCCGAACGCCGTCCCGACCACCTACTTCGATACCGCGGGGGCCATGCAGGCCGTGGCCGCGGCGGGCGATCCCACCGTGGCCGCGATCGCCTCCCCGGAGGCCGCCGCCGCGTACGGGCTCGCGGTGCTGCGCCATGACATCTCGGACTTCCCGGACAACTTCACCCGGTTCGTGGTGCTGTCCCCCACGGCGGCGGCCGTCGATACCCGGATCCCCTGCAAGACCAGCCTGATCCTGGTCACCCGGCACGAGGAGGGTGCCCTGCTGCGCTGCCTGGAGGTGCTCTCGGGCAGCGGCCACTCGATGACCAAGCTGGAGTCCCGGCCGCGGCCGGGGCGGCCCTGGGAGTACCTGTTCTTCCTCGATTTCGAGGGCAACGCCGCCGACCCCCGGACCTCCGCCGCGCTCGACGAGCTCCGGTCGGCGGCGCTCTACATCAAGGTCCTCGGCAGCTATCCGGCCAAGGCGCTGCGCCCCGAGGCACGTCCCGGGGACGTGCCCGGCCCGCAGGCCGACGAGTCACCGGCCGAGACGCTGGAGGCGGTCGCCGCGGTCGAGGTGCCCGCCGCCCGCCGGTCCCGGCAGTACAAGCTCGTCGACCGCGCCGCCCGGCAGGCGGATACGGTCATCCGCGTCGGCGACGTGCTGGTCGGCGGCGACGGCTTCGTGGTGATGGCCGGGCCGTGCTCGGTAGAGAGCGGCGAGCAGATCAGCGGCACCGCGAAATTCGTCCGTGATCACGGCGCGCACGTGCTGCGCGGCGGCGTGTTCAAGCCTCGAACCTCGCCGTACGCGTTCCAGGGGCTCGGCTGGGACGGGCTGGACCTCCTGGTCACCGCGGGGCGTGAGAGCGGCCTGCCGGTCGTCACCGAGGTGATGGCGGTGGACCAGGTGCAGCGGATGGCGAAGGCCGCCGACATCCTCCAGGTCGGCGCGCGCAACATGCAGAACTTCGACCTGCTGCGCGAGCTGGGCAAGGTGGACCGGCCGGTGCTGCTCAAGCGCGGGCTGTCCAGCACCATCGAGGAATGGCTCGCGGCCGCCGAGTACGTGGTCGCGCAGGGCAACCAGCAGGTGATCCTCTGCGAGCGGGGCATCCGGACCTTCGAGAGCGCCACCCGCAACACCCTCGACCTGTCCGCGGTGGCCGTCATCCGCGAGCGGTCGCACCTGCCGGTCATCGTGGACCCCAGCCACGGCACCGGGCAGCGGCGCTACGTCGCGCCGATGGCCTGGGCGGCGCGCGCCGCGGGCGCGCACGGCCTGCTCATGGAGGTCCATCCCGACCCTGACCAGGCGCTGTCCGACGCCGACCAGAGCCTGTCGTTCGACCAGTTCGCCTCGCTGATGCGCCAGCTCGCCGCCGTCCCGGGCTCGCCGCCCCCCGGCTAGCCCGGCGAAGCACCGAGGGGGTCCTGGGGGTCGCCCCGGGCTACCGCAGCAGCGACCGCAGTACGTACTGCATGATCCCGCCGTGCCGGTAGTACTCGGCCTCGCCGGGGGTGTCGATCCGCACCACCGCGCGGAACTCGCGCCCGTCGGCCCGCACGGTCACCTCTCTCGGTACCGGACCGGAGTTGATCGCCTCGATCCCGAGCACGTCGAACACCTCGTGCCCGGTCAGCCCCAGCGACGCGGCGGACTCTCCCGGCCGGTACTGCAGCGGCAGCACCCCCATGCCGATCAGGTTGGACCGGTGGATCCGCTCGAACGATTCCACCAGCACGGCCCGCACGCCCAGCAGCGCGGTCCCCTTCGCCGCCCAGTCCCGGGACGAGCCGGAACCGTACTCCTGCCCGGCCAGCACCAGCAGCGGGGTGCCTTCCGCCAGGTACGCGCGGGATGCCTCGTAGATCGACGTCTGCGTGCCCTCGGTCAGCTTGACGGTGACCCCGCCCTCGGTGCCCGGGGCCAGCTGGTTGCGCAGCCGGATGTTGCCGAACGTGCCGCGGATCATCACCTCGTGGTTGCCGCGCCGCGAGCCGTAGCTGTTGAAGTCGCGCCGCTGCACCCCGCGGGAGATCAGGTACTCCCCGGCCGGGCTGTCGGCCTTGATCGCCCCGGCGGGCGAGATGTGGTCGGTGGTCACCGAGTCGCCCAGCCGGGCCAGCACCCGCGCGCCGCGGATGTCGGTGACCGGCTCGGGCTCGGCGGGCATCCCGTCGAAGTACGGCGGGCGCCGCACGTACGTCGAGCCGGGGTCCCACGCGAACGTCTGGCCGGGCGGCACCTCGAGTTCCCGCCAGCGGTCGTCCCCGGCGAACACGTCGGCGTAGCCGCGGGTGAACATCTCCGCGGCCACCGCGTTCTGGACGATGCGCGAGATCTCCTGCGGCGACGGCCACAGGTCGGACAGGTACACCGGCTGCCCGGACGTCCCGGTCCCGAGCGGCTCGGACGTCAGGTCGATGTCCATCGTCCCGGCCAGGGCGTAGGCCACCACGAGCGGCGGTGAGGCCAGGTAGTTCATCTTGACGTCCGGGTTGATCCGGCCCTCGAAGTTCCGGTTGCCGGACAGCACGGAGACCACGGCCAGGTCGCGGGCCGCGACGGCCTCGCTGATCGCCTCGGGCAGCGGGCCGGAGTTGCCGATGCAGGTGGTGCAGCCGTAGCCGACCAGGTTGAAGCCGAGCTTCTCCAGGTACGGGGTGAGCCCGGCGCGCTCGTAGTAGTCCATCACCACCTTGGAGCCCGGCGCGAGGGTGGTCTTCACCCACGGCTTGCGCTCCAGCCCGGCCTCGACCGCCTTCTTGGCCAGCAGCGCGGCGCCGACCATGACCGACGGGTTGGAGGTGTTCGTGCACGAGGTGATGGCGGCGATCACGACCGAGCCGTGGTCGACGGAGGTCTTGGTGCCGTCGTCGAGCGTCACCTCGACCGGGGCGGAGACCCGGCGGGCGGCCGTCGCGGCGGCTTCGGCCGCCGGGGCCGCCTCGGGCTCGCCGCCGACCGTCCCGTTCTTCTCCGGGGTGAAGGGGTCAGAGGCCGGGAACGTCTCGGCGATCTCCTCGTCCAGGGTGTCGAGCGGCACGTAGGAGCCGAGCGCCTGGCGGAACGCGGTCTTCGCGTCGGTCAGCGCCACCCGGTCCTGCGGCCGCTTGGGGCCGGCCAGGGACGGGACCACCGTGGCCAGGTCGAGCTCGAGCTCCTCGGAGTACCGCGCGGCGCGGCCCGGCTCGTGCCACAGGCCCTGCTCCTTGGCGTACGCCTCGACCAGCGCCACGTGCTCGTCGGCGCGCCCGGTCAGCCGCAGGTAGCTGATGGTCTCGGCGTCGATAGGGAAGATCGCGCAGGTGGAACCGAACTCCGGGCTCATGTTGCCGATCGTGGCCCGGTTGGCCACCGGCACGGCGGACACGCCCTCGCCGTGGAACTCGACGAACTTGCCGACCACGCCATGCTTGCGCAGCAGCTCGGTGATCGTGAGCACCAGGTCGGTCGCGGTCGCCCCGTCCGGCAGCTCCCCGGTCAGCCGGAACCCGACGACCTTGGGGATCAGCATCGAGACCGGCTGGCCGAGCATGGCCGCCTCGGCCTCGATGCCGCCGACCCCCCAGCCGAGCACGCCGAGCCCGTTCTGCATGGTGGTGTGCGAGTCGGTGCCCAGGCAGGTGTCCGGGTAGGCGGCCCGGCCGCCGCCCTCGGCCCCGGCGCCGCTGGTCATGACCACCCGGGCCAGGTGCTCGATGTTGACCTGGTGCACGATTCCGGTGCCCGGCGGCACCACCTTGAACTGGCTGAACGCCTCCTGGCCCCAGCGCAGGAAGCCAAACCGCTCCCGGTTGCGCTGGAACTCGAACTCCACGTTGCGCTCGAACGCGTCCGGCCTGCCGAACACGTCGGCGATCACCGAGTGGTCGATGACCAGCTCCGCCGGGACCAGCGGGTTGATCCGGCCCGCGTCGCCGCCGAGGTCCCGCATCGCCTCGCGCATGGTCGCGAGGTCGACCACCGCGGG
>Ga0126381_100008954_pt1 | contig 11219 bp, 9 predicted proteins | sample PanSoiMetPlot_28_FD_96465 | JGI IMG/M metagenome (GOLD analysis project Ga0126381, IMG submission 96465) | Tropical forest soil microbial communities from Panama - MetaG Plot_28 | ecosystem: Environmental > Terrestrial > Soil > Tropical forest > Bulk soil | place: Panama | collected 2016-02-17 | reverse complement strand
TGGTCCAAAACGACAAGCGCAACCAGTTCCGGGCGCAAGACCCCTGGCTGGTCGAGCGTCGGCCCGACCTTTACATGGCGATGATCGAAACCGCCGAGATCGTGGCCGAGCGATACCAGGTCACCCGTGAAGCACAGGATGAGTACGCGCTCCTCTCGCAGCAGCGGACGGCGGCCTCCCAAGCGGAAGGCCGCCTCGATCAGGAAATCGCTCCTATGCCTTCGCTGATGCTGGTTGAGAACCGCGAGACGGGAGAGACATCTAATGTCGCGGTCACCCTCGAGAAGGATGAGGGAAACCGGCCTTCGACGACACTTGCGGGGCTAGCGGCGCTGAAGCCCGTGTTTCGCGATGGGCAAACCGTCAAGGAGGGCCGGTTCATCACCGCCGGCAATGCCTCACAGCTCTCCGACGGCGCCTCCGCCTCGGTGCTAATGGAAGCCAGGGAGGCCGAACGCCGTGGACTGCAGCCACTCGGCGCCTACCGAGGGATAGCGGTCGCCGGCTGTGCCCCGGACGAAATGGGGATCGGCCCGGTCTTCGCGGTACCCAAACTGCTGCAGCAGCATGGGCTCAAGATCGACGACATCGGTTTGTGGGAGCTCAACGAGGCGTTCGCCGTTCAAGCTCTCTATTGCCGAAACCGGCTCGGCATCGATCCCGAGCGGTATAATGTCGATGGCGGCGCAATCTCGATCGGTCACCCCTATGGGATGTCGGGCGCGCGCATGGTCGGTCATGCGTTGATTGAGGGAAAAAGACGCGGCGTGCGGTGGGTGGTTGTAACTATGTGCGTCGGTGGTGGGATGGGCGCGGCCGGCCTCTTCGAGGTGCTGTGACGCAACCACGGCGCGCTACGTGACCGATCCGGTCGAACGAGATTCCTCTCCCGGGAAGCGTTTCGTAGGGAGATCAAAGTAGGGCGGTCGCGAGTTCAAACGAGCGCGGGCTGGTACGGGTCCCGGCCGCGCGGTCGAGACGCTCGATAATCAATCGCGCGTGCGCGCAGCAACGCCACTTCGCCCAGCGTAGAACAACATGGGCCAGGAACTTTTCTCTGCGGACCACTACATATCGATATGTTTAAGTTAACTATGTTGGGCTATAGCTAAAAAACATCGTTCTTTGTTAGCATCCGTCTCGACGCTTATCTTGTGGGTTCAAGCCGGCCAAGGGAACCGATGAGGGGTTGCGCCAGATCTACGTGGGTCGCTCTATTGGTCTGCCAAACCGTCTCGGCAGCACAGGCTGGGGAGCGCTCTGCGCCGACCGATCCGCCCGTGACAGTGAGCGGGGCAACAAGCTCGGATCAGCGAGCGACCAAAGGCGTCCGGTCGAGTATCATCACAGCGCTCGATCGGGTGGCCTATGCGGTTGACGGTGCAGAGTCCAGCCACGGTGAGGATCTCACGATGTGGGGCCCCGATCCCTCCGGACCGCAAGGGCCGATGCAGGTTAGTGAGCCGGCAGCGGCCGATGTGGGTGGCGGTGATCGGTTTGATCCAACGGAAAACCGCGCAATCGGGCGCGCCTATCTGGCGCAGTTGTATCGGCGCTACCGAAACTGGCCAGATGCAATTGCTGCCTACAACTGGGGCATGGGCAATGTCGATAATTGGGTCAAAGCAGGGCGCCCGGCAGACAAATTCGTAATTGGTGTGGCGGCTTATTTGCGGCGTGTGCTTCACGACAGTGGCATGTGCGACAGCTCGACGGCAGCGCCGGTCGGGTCGCCAAAAGCGCCGATGCCACGGGCAAACCGTCACCCGCGGCAAACCACGCCGGAAGAAGCACAACCCGAGGCAGACTCTTTCGCGCTCGTTGTATGCGCGGATCTTGATGCATGGGGGGGGGCGCTCGACGAGAAGGATCGACCTCCGCTTGGCGCGCAAAGCCACTTCTACTCCAAGTTGGAAAGGGCCATGGTGTTGGCGATGCAGCACTTGCCGGCGTCACTCCGCTCCGGAGAGAGCCGAGTAACCGCCTCGTGGAAGCAGGCAGCACAGCGGAGGTGAGATCGGATAGCCACCCCTCTCTGTTTGCAACACTGCGCGGCAGCAAGATCGCCACCCGGCGCTTCGGCTGATGCTGCTGAGTGATGCAAACTTAGAAGAAGACGGTTCGGTCCTTCCGCATCAACAAATGTGCAACGAATGAAGTATAAAACCTGGGCATGTCACCGCCGAAGATCCATCGGTCCGACCCTACAAACTTACAAGATGGCAAAATCCTACTGGCTCATGTAGATGCCAGCCGATACGGGGGAACTGGGCAGGTGATGAGAGGCCGGCATGGAGCGCTGGTAGGTTGAGACCAAGCCGTCGCTGAGGTCAGTTACGTCGATCGACGAGGAGATCTTGATGCTAGAGATCTTGGCATTGCAGGTGATCGCGGCCATCTTAGGAACCCTGAGCATCGGTGGTGCCGACTGGTTGTATCATCGTGGGCGGATCCGGCAGCCTCTGCATTCTTTGTGGGTCTCTTCTTCAAGCACGGCGATTTGCTTACCCTTGCTTACTTGGACCATCGACGTATTCCTGGGCGCTGGCGTAATCAGCTGGGTATTGGTTGGCGCGCTTGGAGTGATGATGTTCCTCTGGATGTATCGCAACCTGCTGAAGGTCCGCTCTGTGCAAAGGCCTCTGTCCGGACCGGGAACCTTGGGCTCATCGAGCAGGCCGGTCCCGCCGTCGTCAAGCGTCAACGGCTAAGCCACGGTTTCGTGGCGTGCCGGCTATTTTGTCGTCGGCGGCGCTAAAGACCGCGGAGCAATCCGAAGCCGAAAACTACCGTGAGGAGCAAGGCGCCAGCGGTTGAACTGGTTATTTCTTCGCGGCGGCGTGCTCGGCCTTTGACAATGTCAGCTTTTCCGGATGAACAATGGTCTTGTTCGCCGCCGCCCGCGCAGCGCCGAGACCGGGGAATTCGGTGTCTACGCCGTCGCGCTTCAGAACATAGGTGGCCGATATCGGCTTGCCGCTCTCTTGGTCGGCCACCGTGCGCTTGACGATCGTCCAGTGGACGCGACGGGTGAGATTGTCCTCGGCCGCGTCGACCAAATCCTCAAAACCGCGATCGACGATCGCTTCGAGCGCGTAAAGGCGTGGCTCTGGTTTCTTCCTAGGCGGGGCTCGGTCTCTTTCCTGCCGTCGGTCGTTGCGGCTTGGTGAGCCCTTGCCGCGCCTACCGCGGTCCGGAGCACGCCGGCTATCGCCTGCCGGTCTTCGCTCGGATGGTTGTCCATCGCCCCTGCGGCGGTTACTCGCCCCCCGGCTTCGCGAGCCCCTGTGAGGCACAGATCGGTTCCGCGGCACTCCCGCGGGAGTGCCTTCGGCGGCCGACGGAGTAACGGTTTTGTCCGCTTCGGCTGCACTTGCCTCCGCAGGGCGCGGAGGCCGCCGTCGGCGTCGGCGAGGCCCACCCTCGGGCGGCGGCGTGGCCGTCAAATCTCCGCTCTCGGCGGCATCCTCGGGCGGCGTCGTGGCCGCCAAATCTCCGCTCTCGGCGGCATCCTCGGGCGGCGGCGTGGCCGCCAAATCTCCGCTCTCGCCGCTATCCTCAGCCGTCGCGGGCCGTTCGGTTTGGTTTTGAGGGGGTGCCACCGCCTCTGCCGGGTGCGCTGGACGAGGTGGCCTGCGGCGCCGGCGCCGCCGGCGGAACGGTCTCGCAGGTTCGCTGCTGCCGGCCGCCGGATTCAACTCACTCGGGCTTGTCGGCTCGCTCGCTACACCTTCGGGGGACGGGGCGCTCGGCGCTTCTGCGTCAATCCGATCGCTCGACGGATCGTCGGAAGAATGGGGCATCGGGACGTTTCCTCGAAGGATGATATGCGGCCTGCGGCGGATCCGAGCAAGAGGCCCGCGACCGGCGTAGGTTTATGGCATGAGCTCAAGCCGTGCCAGCGCTTCGGGGAGCTCGGCAAAATGGCCGACGAGGGCGTCCGCCGCGAGTGATTCGGGGTCGACCCGGGCATAGCCGTAACGCATCAAGACGAGCGGGACCCCGGCCGCGCGAGCAGCGCCGGCATCGTTCTCGCTGTCGCCGATCATGGCACTGGCTTCGGCCCGGCCGCCAAGCTCGCCGATCAGGCCGAGCAGGTGGCCCGGATCGGGCTTTTTGACCGGAAAGCGATCGCCGCCGGCGATCCCGTCGAAAAGCTCGCCGAGCCCAAGGCCCTCGATCACCGCGATCGTCGCGCGCTGCGGTTTGTTGGTGCAGATCGACGTGCGGTAGCCTCGCCCTCGCAGGCTCGCGAGCGTCTCGGGCACCTTGGGGTAGGGGCGGGTCAGCCGCACTGCATTCGCCTCATAGATCTCGAGGAACCGTGGCAAAGCCCCCGCCGAGTCGGCCGGATCGGATCCGCTCGCCGCAAGAGCACGGGCGACCATCGTCGGCGCGCCGTCACCGACCATGCGTTTTACTTGCGCCAGCGACAGCGCGGGGTGCCCGCGCTCGCGCAGCATCTGGTTCAGCGCGGCGCGCAAGTCGGGCGCGCTGTCGACCAGCGTGCCGTCGAGATCGAACACGAGCAGGAAGCGCCTCATCACTACCCACTCTTCATTGTCATGCTATAAGTTTGCAATGATCTTTTGGTGTAGATAGCGGTACCACCGCTTCTTATTTGCACCGCTTCGAGCCAGCGATGAGCCAATCCCGCTTCGCCGCCATCATCCTCGCCGCCGGCAGCGGCACGCGAATGAAATCTGCGATCCCGAAGGTGATGCATCCGATCGCCGGCCAACCGATGATCGCGCATCTCCTGCAAGCGCTGGAGCCGTCGAGGCCCGCTGCAACCGTCGTTGTGATCGGGCCGCAGATGGATGATGTAGCCCGGACCGTCACCCCGGCGCAGACCGTCGTGCAGGACCTCCCGCTCGGCACCGGCGATGCGGTGCGGACCGCACTCCAAGCCGTTCAGGGCCGCCTCGCGCCGCAAGGCGATATCGACGAGGTCCTCGTGCTTTATGGCGACACGCCGTTGCTGCGCAGCGAGACGTTGGCCCGGCTCCTGACCGAGCAGAAACGGTCGCCGGCCGCAATTCTTCTCGGCGGCATGCGGCCTGCCGATGCCGGCCCCTATGGCCGCCTCGTTCCCGCTCCCGACGGAAGCGTCCTGCGCATTGTCGAGGCGGCCGACGCCACTCCCGAGGAGTACGCCATCGGGCTCTGCTGGGGCGGTCTGATGCTGATCCGGGCGCACCACATCTTCGAGCTTATCGATGCACTCGATCGCAACAACGCGAAAAGCGAGTTTTATCTGACCGGCATCGTCGGGATGGCCACCGACAGAGGCCTCCCGGTCCGTGTGTTCGAGCTGCCGGTCGAGGAGCTGATCGGGGTCAACACCCGCGCCGAACTCGCCGAGGCCGAGGCGCTGATGCAATCGCGGCTGCGTCGCACGGCGATGGATGCTGGTGTCACCCTGGTAGCGCCGGAAACTGTCTATCTCAGCGCGGACACCCGTTTTGGCCGCGATGTCCTCGTCGAGCCGAACGTCACCTTTGGCCCCGGTGTCACGGTGGACGAAGGGGCGCGGATTTGCTCGTTTTCCCATTTGGAGGGCGCTTCGATCGGCGCGCACGCTCGGGTCGGTCCGTTCGCCCGACTGCGCCCGGGCGCGGTGCTCGATGACGAAGTGCATGTCGGCAATTTCGTCGAGGTCAAATCGGCGCGACTCCACGCCGGCGCCAAGGCCAATCACCTCACCTATATCGGCGACGCCGAGGTCGGGGCGCGCACCAACATCGGTGCCGGCACGATCACCTGCAATTACGACGGCTTCAACAAGCACCGGACCATCATCGGCGAAGGCGTCTTCATCGGCTCGAACACGGCGCTGGTAGCACCGGTGACGGTCGGCGATGGAGCAATCGTCGCCGCCGGCAGCGTCATTACCAGCGAGATCTCGCCCGACGCCCTGTCGGTTGCCCGCGGGCGGCAGGTCAACAAGCCGGGGCGCGCCGCCGAGATCCGCGCGCGGTTGCGCGGCAAGAACCGCTGATGTACGGCATCATTCGGCCGTGCAACTCGCGAAGAGTGTGATGGTCGAGGAAAAGCGCTAAGGCAAAAACAACGAAAATCGCAAAGCGGCGCCGAAAGCGCTCGCCTTTTAACCACTAATTGTATTGTATATCAGTATCTTAGGTTGAAATTGGCCACGCTCGAAAGCAACGAATTCGCACACAGATAACAACGGAATTTGCACAGCCCTCAGGGAGGCTTGATGGCCCCAATTCCGTTGTTCTGAAACCGAGCCTCACCTGCCGCGGCGACGGTCACGCTAAGGCCGGGGTACCCCGCGGGGATTTGTTGCGATTTTCGGATAGTCGGACCGATTACGAATTCTGCGCTTTGTGGATAGCGATTGCCCGCCGCGGATATCGCGCGAGCCGAGGCGAAACTAGTCTATGGAGACTCAGGATTGCGCAGTGGGAAGAGGATTCTGAGACCGAGCCCCAAATGCGTGAGTATCGCCATCCTAGCGCTTGGCGTTGGGTTGCTGGTTCTCGGCGGATGGACAGCGGGGGCAGGTGGCATGCAGCCGATCCTCGACGTCAGCGTCCGTGTTATCGCGACAGACATCCCGGGTGCGTCGGCTATCGCTCAGATCGGAACGTTTCTTGACGTGGCACCTCCCGGAGCATGCGCCAATCCGATCCCGAGCAAGTTTTCCTCGTACATCCAACCCGGCGCTGTGCTGGATCCGAACAGAATTCTTGTCGGCAGCCGTTCGAATTTCGGCGCACCGCTGGCTGTAGGCGTGGGGCAAGAGGGGTCATTCCTGTCGATCGACCCGACCGGGCCGGACATCTTAAAGGTGCCACCCAATTTCGCGAGCGACGGCGATCAGGCCTCAACCCTCAACGGGGCCGCGCAGATGTTCAGCGTCAACAGCCGTGCATGGCTCAACGGCGTCAACAATCCGAACGCGATCACCAAGCAATACACCGGGGTGAGCAACCCTCTCGGCTTATCCAACAATAATGCTTTCGGGCGCCTGTGGCCCGCCAACGCGCCGTTCGGCGATTTGGGGGTCGGCTCGTCTTCGATCCTCGATCCTACCGGCGTGCCGCTCAAGGGTCCCCCAAACCCGAAGATCGGCGGCGTCTACGTCGGCAACTTGACGAACCGCGATGTAGTGACCACCCCTTCGCAGCCCCAAGTCATTCCGGGAGCGCTGAGCACCGGCGCCGTGGCAACGGCCTTGCTCGGCCCGTCACCTGACGGCAGCTGCAAGGCGGTATTCGCGGTCGTGACCGCCGACGGCGCCATTGTCCAGGAACATACCGTCAAGGGGCTCGACGGGCTCGCCCCGGCGGGCACCGTACAGCCAATCCTTGGCCGCAGCTGGGATCCCCCGGACCAGGATGTCGATCCTCGCTTCGGCGTGGTTATGAACCCGTATACGCAAGCGCCCGTGGCAAGGCAGCTCTTCGTCACCGAGCCGTTCAACAATACGATTGCAGTAGTCAACCTCGTTGTGGTCGGAGCTGCTCCCAATCAGGTCTTCGGGCCCGGCTCGGTAGCGCGTATCAGCTCGTTGACGCTCGACCTGCCCGTCGATATCGCCCCCGCCCGGAGAGATACGGACAACGTCAATTGGGCAAGCAACACGACCCTCGACCAAGGGTCCGATCTACATGTCGCCAATCGGGGCGACAACACGATCGTGCGGATGGCGCAGGATGGCACGGTTATGGCGATCCGTCGCGTTGTCGTGCCGCCGGGTCAATTGAACAATGCCAGCGTGAACGGCATTGCCACCTCGGCCGATGGCGAGAAAATCTTCGTGGCGTTCACGCGGCCCGGCCGCAGCGCATATCAGGGCGGCGTCCTCGAACTGCCGGCCTTCCCTTAGGCGCGTGGAAGGCAAGATACGGGCCGGCACGTCTTGTCGGCGGTCCGGTCAGCGGCCGGATCCGCCGATTCATGCAGGGACGGTGCCGAGGCGGAAGCTAGCTCAGCGGATCGCCCGGGAAGTGCCGCTGCCGAGGTACTTCGCGAAGAAGCTGCGGACATCATTCTCCCAGGTAGCAGAACCTTGCTCTGAAAAGATCAAGTGCCCCGGAGCAATGTTCCCTGGGTTGCGACTAGGGATGAACGGCGGATAGATGATCATCTCGGTCGCCGGATTCCGGGCCTGCAGGGCCCTTGCGAGCGTGGTTATGGACGCGGTCGTGCGGTCGTTCTGGGCGACCATAAGCAATACTGGGGAGTGCACTTGGCGGGCGGCGGCAAGTAACGCATCACGCAGCGCGGCGCTTCTGTCCCATACGAGGGCACCGCCTGCCTGATCCACTGCCGCGCGGAAGGGATCACTACGGCTTGCGGCGAACATCGTAACGATCCCCCCAAACGACCAGCCCATGACGCCGAGCCGGCTCTGGTCCACGAACGGCAGCGTCTTGATAAAGTCCAGGGCCGATAGCACGTCATCGCTCTCCCCCTGCAACCTGCTGACAACCTGCGGGCTCTCGTTCGCAACGCCGTGTCGACCGATGCTTTGACGCATCTCCTCGGAAAATGTGAGCCCATCCGAGCCGCCGTAGCCGCGCCGCTCGGGCACCAGTACCGCGTACCCGCTCTGCAGAAATATCCTGCCGACATACGAAAACGGCCGGGATTCGCGCTCCCGGTTCTCTCGCGAGCCATGGTTATAAATGACCAGCGGGAACGGCCCATTTCCTGGCGGCCGATACAAATAGGCTTGGATGCGCAGCGGCCCGCTGGAATAGAACACCTCGTTGAGGGGCAACGATTCAGCGAGGGGTTGCCCCCGGGCTTGCGTTATGCCCAGCGCCAAAAGGAGGATGATGAGGCCACACTCTGCCCGCCAACCAAGGGGATTGCCGGCCACCGGTATCGCCGCCGACCGGCGCTCGACGCGCTGTTGCAGCCCGGATTTCATCGCGGCGGCGTCCCTTTCGAGGGCGATCCTACAACGCCTCGCTCCTCGGGCAAATCGGCGTTGCGCAGACCTTCTCCAATCCCTTCGCTAGCCAGCGTTGAGCCGATCGGTGGCAACACCCACGCGTTGACCATCGCGGCGCGATAACCCCGCGCCATTGACGGGAGCCGGCGGATTGCGCTAGCGTCGCAGCGTCGCCGAGGGGGTTTCGCCGAAGCGTCGGCGATAATCCACAGAGAACCGGCCGAGGTGGTTGAAGCCCCATCTGGCGGCAATCTCGGTGACGTTTTCCTCCGGCTCGGCGCGGTGGAGCGCCTCCCGCACTTTCTCGTACCGCGCGGTCCGCAGATAACGGATCGGCGACATGCCTTTGAAATCCCTGAAATGTTGTAGGAGCGTGCGCCCCGGCACCCCGGAGGCCTCGACGATTTCGGGCAATCCGATCGCGGCCCCAAGGTTCGCCTGCATGTACTCAATGGCCCGCTTCACGTCGCGCGGCGTAACCGGCCGCCCCAGCCGCGCCAACGCGTCGGTGTAGTTATGGGGCTGATGCAGCAGCAGTACCGTCATCACGAATTCGCGGAATGACCTTGCGATAATCGGTTCCGCCAGGATCGACTGGGTCCGCCGCAGTTCCGCCATAGCGAGCCGCGCGAAGCGCGCGAGGCTGCGTCCCCAACCCTCGTGCAAACCCAGGCGCGCCGCGAATTCGAGCGGCGGCCTCAATGGCTCACCCAGCAGCGCCCCAAGATGCCGGCGCAGCTCGACGCCGCTGAGAATAATATTGAGCGCAGCAGTGTCGCGCTCAACGCGCACCACATTATCGAGCGTTGGCGAGACCAGCATCGCCGTGCCGGGCCGACACGCGACCTCGTTGTCGCCGATGACCGCGCAAAGACGACCGCGCGATGGCGCTACAAAGCGGTAGTCATCGAAATCTCGAGTGGTCCGGACCTCCGCCGCGGCACCGTATCCGAGATGAAGGAGACAGAAGCCCGGCGAGTACACCCCGTCAAGCTGCATATCGACACCGGTGGCTTCGCGCGCCGGGACATCCAGCACGTATCCGCGCAGGGCGACGAAAGCACGCGCCTCCTCGGGATCGCGCGTGGCAAAGACCTGTCGCTGTGAAGACAGAGCGGCGCGGCGCTCCACGGTTCTCCTCCCCGAACTTATGCCGTGCCGGCCGCAATCATAGCGCTCGGGAGATTTAAGGCCAGGGCCAGCTGCACGACGAATCCTGCGCTTTGCGGATAGCCGTTGCCGACCGCGGATATCAGTCGCCGCGGGCCCGCGGGTAGGCTCGCCGCATTGCGAGAGGAGTGCCGGCGATGCGCAGGACGGGACTGAAGACACCCCAGTTGGGTTTGGTCGCCGCTGTGCAGTGGCATGTGCGGGTCGCGGTGGTCGGCGCGATCGCGCTGGTTGCGGGCCTTGCGGCGGCGCAGGCGGGAGAGGAGATCGAGCCCAACGCTGGAAAATGGAAGACCTGGGTGATCGCTTCGGGCCACGACTTGCGAACACCGGCGCCGCCGAACGATGCCAGCGCGGAGATCGCCGAGTTGAAAACCCTGGCGCAGCAGCGAGATGCTGCCACAAAGGACCTCATCGTCTATTGGGATGTCGGGCCGCCCTCTTATCGCTGGCAGGAAATCGCGCTCGACGAGACCATGCGCAACAACCTGCCATGGCCCTATGCGATCCGCGACTTCGCTTTGCTGCACGCGGCGATCTACGACGCGATGGTCGCTGCCTGGGACAGCAAATACGCCTATAACCGCAAGCGGCCGAGCGAGGTTGATGCCACCCTGATCACGGCCTTGCCCAATCCGGCGAGCCCGTCCTACCCGGCCGAGCATGCAGTCGCGGCGGGCGCCGCCTCGGCGGTCTTGTCCTACCTGTTTCCGGACCGTGCGGCATATTTTGCCGGCAAGGGGGAGGAGGCCGGCCGGTCGCGCGTGCTCGCCGGTGTCCAATACCCGAGCGACGTCACCGCCGGTCTTGAGCTCGGCCGCAAGGTTGCGGCACTCGTCATCGAGCGCGGCAAGGCCGACGGCTCCGATGTGAAATGGACCGGCACGGTCCCGACGGGACCCGGCAAATGGAACGGGACCAACCCGATCCTGCCGCAGATGGCGATGTGGAAGACTTGGGTCTTGGATCGGCCGAGCGAGTTCAGGTCGCCGCCTCCGCCGGCCCATGATTCCACCGAAAAAGCCGCCTAGCGCGCCGAGATCAAGAACTTCGCGCGCCTGCCCCAGACCAATTCTGCCGCCTATTTCTGGGAATACGCCGTCGGCGGCCTGCGCGC
>Ga0126381_100008953_pt1 | contig 11220 bp, 10 predicted proteins | sample PanSoiMetPlot_28_FD_96465 | JGI IMG/M metagenome (GOLD analysis project Ga0126381, IMG submission 96465) | Tropical forest soil microbial communities from Panama - MetaG Plot_28 | ecosystem: Environmental > Terrestrial > Soil > Tropical forest > Bulk soil | place: Panama | collected 2016-02-17 | reverse complement strand
CCGTATTCCTACACGCTTTTTAAGTTGGGCGACACCCATTACGGCGCGCGCAGCAATGAATTCGGCTACGCCAACTACGAGGTCATCCCACTACCGTCGCCGCCAATCGTCTCCGATCCGATAACGGCAATGCTCAATCAGTTCTCGGTTGAGCTGGGGCTCACACAAGAGCAGAGAAAGGACGTTTTCCCCATTATCAAGGCCGAGCTGCCAAAACTTCAGGGACTGAAGAAAAACACGTCACTCAAGCCATTGGACAAGTTGAAGCAGTTGAAAGAAATCAGTGATGAAGTTGACAGCAAAGTCACGCCGTTACTCGATCAGCAGCAACAGCAGAAGTTCCAGGAGATCCGCGAAGAGCACCGGCGAGAACTGTTAAAGAAGATGGCGAGGCAGGTAATGCAGAAGATACAAACCGACATCAAGCAGGAGTTTTAGATGATCAAGGCTTGACTGCACATGCAAGCTACCGTCGGTTGTAACAGTACAACGAGAACGCTGCTGAAGATCGCGGCCACCGCCGAGGGGGCAACTGGCGTGGCCTTGGTTGCCTATCCGCTTATCGTTGTGCGCTTACTGTTCGCCTCTAGTATCAGCGGAGCAGGAGTCATTACGAGCCGCATGGCCGGCATCAACCTGATCGCTTTGGGCGTCGCTTGCTGGCCGAAGGCTGACGGCCACCAGGCGTTCTATGGAATGTTGACCTACAGCTTGTTAGCCATGCTCTACCTGATCGTGTTGGGGGTTGGCGGCACCGGCGGGATCCTGCTGTGGCCAGGGGCGGCAGCTCACTTCGGTCTGTCGGTCCTGCTCTTGTGGGTCCGGCGAAAGAAACAAGGATGACGAAACAGTTGAAGAGGAGCGAGCTATGAGTCGGTTGGTGCAATTTGAGAATGCTATTTCACTTGTTGAGGCAATCGCCATAGGCTCATTGGTTCTCTTTGGCTGCTCAATCGCCTCTGGCCAGAACCAGCAGCTCGAAGAGAAGCTCGTGGCATTCAAACAACACCAGGAAATCAACAAACAGAAGTTGGCGCAGTACACCTGGACGGATACCGAAACCATCATCGTTAAGGGCGAAACTAAGGACACCAAGGTCTATCAGGTCCAGATGGTAAATGGACAGCAGCAGAAAACCGAAGTTAGCAACGAGAAAGCGCAGCAGGGCGGCCGCGAAGGACGCTTGAAGAAACGCATCATCGAGAAGAAAACAGAAGAATACCAACAGTACGGCCAACAAATCGCGGCACTGGGCAAGCAATACACGGCGCCCGATCCAGACCGTCTGATGCACGCCAAGCAGGCTGGCAACATCTCGCTGCAGCCTGGTGATGGCACAGTCGCCCTAATCATTAAGAACTATGTAAAGCCGGGCGACTCAGTCACTTTCACGCTCAATCCGCAATCGAAGCAGTTGCAGAACGTACGTGTGCAGTCGTATCTCAATGATCCCAGTGATGCGGTCACTATTTCGGCCGAGTTCGCACAGTTACCCGACGGGACCAATCACGTGACCAGCATTCTGACCAACGGTGTCAGCAAACAGCTAACGGTGAATGATGTTAATTCGAACTACCAAATGAGGTAAGGAAAGTCCGGAAGGACCGCTTCGAATGAGTGTGTTTCCTCTTGTTCCCGCTGAGACTCAAACCCCGTTGCGACGCTCGCGACTTCGCAGGTTTTTTCCTCCTGTGGCGCAGCGCCTCCTGCGTGAGCCGCTGTTGCACTTCCTACTTCTGGGTTTGGCATTGTTCGTCATTTACTCATATCTCGACCGTGGTCGGTTCGGGATTGAGCCTTCCAAGCAAATCGTCCTCAGCCTCGACGACCTCCGAATTATGGAGACCTACTTCGAGTCCCAATGGCATCGTCAACCGACCCCGCAGGAATTTCAGGCCATGGTGGAGGACAGAGTCAAAGAAGAGGTGCTCTATCGCGAAGGCCTTGCAATGGGACTCGACAAAGATGACACCATCGTGAAGCGGCGAATGGCGCAGAAGGTGCAGTTTCTCTGCGAGGACGTCGCAGCTGCGCACGAACCTTCCACAGGGGAATTGAAGGCCTGGTTCGAAAAGAACAGTGAGAAATTTGCTCTGCCCAGCCGTTACAGCTTCCGGCATCTTTATTTCTCTCCGGACAAGCGCGGCAAAAATGCGCAACAGGATGCCGCTGGCGCGTTGACGAAAATTGCGGGGCAACCGGAAGGCTCGAAGATAGCGGTCTCCACCGGCGACTCATTCATGTTTCAGGACTACTATGGCGATCGAACTCCAAGTGCGATTGCCAAGGAGTTCGGGCCGCAATTCGCAGTGACACTTGAAAAGTTGAAGCTTGGCTCTTGGCAAGGACCGGTTGAGTCCGGTTACGGATGGCACCTTGTCTTTGTGGATACCGTTATTTCGGGGCGCATTCCCGCTTTTGAAGAAGTTGAGCCTGAAGTGAAGACGGCGTGGCTCGGCGAGCAGAAAGCGACAGCGTGGCAGAAAGCGTATGCGGAGATGCGCGCCAAGTACACCGTCATGTTGCCTGCTCCGCCTTCGAACAGCGAAGTCACAAAGAAACCAGCCACCACACCACCGGCGAGAAAACAGGTGCCGAGTTCTTCAGGCGAGGAGCCGCTATGAGTTCCGCACGCCTGCGCCTCATCCCAATCCTCGCTTGTGTTCTGTTTAGCGGAGTTTTCGCGTCAGCCCATGAAGCTCGGCCCGCCTATCTCGAATTGAAAGAAACTGCTCCCGGTCAATTCACCGTTTTGTGGAGAACGCCAGTCCTTGCTGGAATGCGTCTACCGGTTGCGCTCGCCCTGCCTGACGACATTAAGAACGTAACCGAGCCGAAAGTAGAAGAGCTTGCTGATTCTGTAGTCGAACGCCGATCGATTAATGCGGCTCCGAATGGTCTCTCCGGCAAGCGCTTGGATTTCCCGGGATTGCAAATGACGATTACGGACGTGTTGGTGCGCGTCGACATGCTCGATGGCCGCAAGTGGACTACGATTGTGCACCCCTCACAGCCCTGGGTTGAAGTCACCGCCTCGCAGTCGTGGCTGGGTGTCGTGGGAACCTACATCGTCCAGGGCATTCGGCATATTCTTTTCGGCACTGACCACATGCTCTTCGTTCTCGGTCTGCTGTTGATCGTGAAGAACCGGCGGATGCTACTGAAAACTGTCACAGCGTTCACGCTCGCACATAGCATTACGCTGGCAATTGCAACGCTCGGCTACGCTGACTTACCGGTCATACCGTTGAATGGAGCAATCGCGTTGAGCATTCTGTTCCTCGGTCCAGAGATCGAGCGCTCATGGCGCGGTGGAACGAGCTTTACGATTCGTCATCCCTGGATAGTGGCTTTCGCGTTTGGACTGCTGCATGGCTTCGGCTTCGCCAGTGCGCTGACCAGTGCGGGGTTGCCTCGACTCGAGTTACCACTCGCATTCGTGAGCTTCAATGTTGGCGTGGAACTCGGACAGCTCGGATTCATCGCGCTGATTCTGGCGCTTGAGTGCTCTTTCCGCATACTTGAGGTGCGCTGGCCGCGATGGGTCGAAGCGCTTCCCGGATATACCGTCGGTTCTCTCGGTGCATTTTGGACGGTGCAGCGCGTGGTCCTACTTTTGCGAGGCTGATTATGAGATCCGAAGGTCATCGAATTCTAGCTCGGTGGCTCGGCTTAGTTCTTCTGATCCTGCTTTGGACTCAGTCTGCTTTTGCCCATCCACAGAAGGGTGAGGCGGTCGGTTTTCTGACTGGCTTTCGTCATCCGATCTCGGGTCTTGACCATGTGTTAGCAATGATTGCTGTCGGCCTTTGGGGCGCTCAGCTCGGTAATCCCGCGATTTGGCTCTTGCCAGTGGCGTTTCCTATGGTCATGGCGATCGGAGGCATGCTCGGTTTGATGGGGATTCCGCTCCCCTTCACCGAGTACGGAATCGCGCTATCGGCGATCATGCTTGGCACCGCAGTCTTATTTGAAATCCGCCCTCCGCTGACGGTCGCTGCTGTGTTGGTAAGCTGCTTCGCGATTTTCCATGGGCACGCACATGGAACTGAGCTTCCGCCTGGGGAAAGCGCGTTGCTCTACAGTGTCGGTTTCGTGATCGCCACCGGATGTTTGCATGCGCTGGGCATCGGTATCGGCACGGTGCATCGATGGCGTTGGGGACAGAAGTTTCTGCGCGGCGCAGGCGGGTTGGTAGCCATAGGCGGTGCGTTTTTCTTGTGGAAGGCGTTCGCATGAACTCTGCCCGTAGATCGTGGCTGCCGATACATGCCTTCGTAGTGTTCTCCTTTCTGATGTACGCGTCCCCCGCTGAGGCACATCTGAACGCAACAGGCATGGGACCGCTCTACGACGGTCTCCTGCACTTCCTGATGAGCCCCGAAGATTTGATACCTGTGCTGGCGCTGGCGCTTCTAGCCGGATTGCGCGGCGGTGCTTACGGTCGTCGCGCCCTGTTCACTATCCTAGGTGCATGGCTTATAGGCGGACTCGTAGGCATCGGTTCGGCCACCAAGGATGGCAATCCCTTCGTTTCTGCAGCATGGTTTCTCCTGTTGGGAGGGCTTCTCGCGTCCGACGCAAAACTGTCGCTGTGCGTGATGACAGCGCTGGCTGCGTCGCTCGGTTTGTACAACGGATATCTGAACGGTACAGGGATGGGGCAATTTTCGACGGCCTCTGTGGCTTTGCTTGGCTTAGTGTTTGCGGTGTTCGTTTTGGTGGCTCTAGCTGCTGCCCTCGTGATTACTTTGCGCGTGCAGTGGACTCAGATCGTAGTACGCGTCGCCGGCAGTTGGATCGCCGCCAGTGGCTTGCTCATGCTCGGCTGGGCAGTCCGAACGCGCTAACGACAGAACCATTAACACACACGAGAATTCACCTCACCACGGCTTTCAGGCCAACGAGCTGGGTGCATTTCACTATTGATCAAGGAAATTCCAGATTGGCAAAACCCTATTTGGCTTGAGGTTTCCCTTGCTCGGCCTCAAGCTGTTTCAACTTTTTCTCCAACAGCAACTTCTCCTGGGTCTTCGACAGCTTCGGAAAGAGAAAAGCTATCTGCAACCGCATGCTCCACGGCGAGCCACTTACCGGATGTACCGCGTTTCCATAGAACTGTCCAGAAATGTTAACCGGCTGGAAGCCAAGCTTCACGATGCGTCCAAGCCCACCGCCTACAGGCACGGTCCAAACATTGCCGCTGCTGGCCTGCCAATTCGCCGTCACGATGGGTGACATGGTGAGATACCAGCCTTTCTTCAAGTTGTAATTGATGAAGTACTGGAGCAACATCTGATTTACATTGGGCCGACTGCCCGATCCCGCCACTGACCATGCGTTGTTGATCAGTGCACCCACCGTCCAATGACCCGGCTGCACCAGCGCCACGAAAGATGGTCCCATGCTGAGTTTTCCCTGTCCCAGGACCTTGCTGGTGGCCGTGGGAGCTATGAACATTGGACCGGCACCCCAAATCAGCTTTTGCGGCTTCGCAGGAGTGAAAAAGAAGGTCGGGTTCATGTCTCCGAATCCGAACACGCCGGCATTTTTCCGCACATCTTGAGCAGCCAGATATGCTGGTGTGTTTTCTTCGATACCAAATACCTCCAGATTTTCTGTTCCGGGGGCAGGCTGCCAGATCACGGGTGTGATCCAGCGAATGACCATGTTCCAGTGGTCGCTTACTCGGATGGGAATTACGGGCTGGATGTTCAGAACGTCTTGAGTACGATCAAAAGGGCCGATGCCGAAGTTGCTGTTGTTCTGAAGTGGAACACTGATCAGACTTGCCACTGGATTCTGAGTGGCTTGCTGCAGGGCTTTGGTCGCTTCTTCCTCGGAAGGTGCTACGGGTGTAACGTTCTTATCGGCATCCTGGCTTAGTGCTCCCACCCCGACCAGCAGAATAATTACGACTACGCCCCGCATACAGTGCTTTGCGCCCATCACACACTGGAGGAAACAGAACCGCAACCGTCGAAATTGACAAGCGGAAGCTGTTTGAATTGACAGGGAGCTGAAGCGCGACGGAGGTTGCGACGAACAACGCGAACGCCACACATCGCGGCACGTCAACACGTCTGCAACACTCGACAAGCGCGCTCAACGCGGCTGCGAAACACCCGTCCCGCGCTGGGGACCGCCGATCAAACAAGAAATAAGAAGGAACGAGAAGACAAGAAAAACGCTGGAAAAAGACGGCGGCCCGCCCCTCCAAACAACGACGAGGATTTTGCAATCCTGAATTGCAACTCGCTCCTCGCCATGCTCCCCGAGCTCCCACGGCTCGCCCACCTCGCCCCGCGCCATGGCCTCCCCCACGCTCATCGTTTCCCAAGTGGTAACGGGGTGCAACTTTGAAACGCTCTACCTCCTATCCCGTCAAACGGCGCCGGGGGTTATACGCATTGAGGGGAAAATGCTGGCAGGCTACGAAGCGCCTTGGCGGACCTGCAAACTTACTGTCTGCCAAGGCGTCTTGAAACTTCAAGCAGCTTTAGCGCGTTTACGGACTTCTTCGACAAACGCGAGCAAGTCGACATTGACCCGATCCTGATGCGTCGCCGTGAGTCCATGCGGGGCGCCTGGATAGTAGATCTCCTGCGCACCTTTAACCAGCTTGGCGGACTTTCTTGCTGAATCCTTCACCGGAACGATCTGATCATCCTCCCCGTGAAGCACCAGCGTCGGAAAATCAAACTTCTTCAGGTCTTCGGTGAAATCTGTCTCGGAGAACGCTTTGACGCTCTCGTACGCACCGATGGCGCCGGCCTGCATGCTCCAGAGCCAGAACTGATCCAGAATGCCTTGTGACACCTTTGCTCCAGGACGATTGGCTCCATAAAACTGTATCGCGAGTTCCTTGTAGAACTGCGATCGATCACCCGCAACGCCAGCGCGAATGGCGTCGAAAACCTCCATCGGTAACCCTTCAGGATTGGTGGCAGTCTTTATCATGATTGGGGGAACCGCAGCCAGAAGAACCGCCGCGGCCACGCGCTCGCTACCATGACGGGCGACGTAGCGGGCTACTTCGCCTCCACCAGTCGAATGTCCGATGAGGGTTGCATTTTTGAGATCAAGGGCCTCGATCACCGCTGCCAGGTCATCCGCGTATCCATTCATGTCATTTCCTGCGGATGGTTGACTGGATCTACCATGCCCGCGCCGGTCAACCGCAACACAGCGATACCCGTGTTGGACGAAATACAGCATCTGACCGTCCCAAGCATCCGAGTTCAGCGGCCAACCGTGCGAAAAGGTTATGGCTGGGCCCTTTCCCCAGTCTTTGTAATAAATGGTCGTGCCATCTTTTACGGTAATTGTGCTCATTCGTTTCCTCCTGAATCGAATTGCTACAACCAAAATCCTTTTTTGCCTCAGGCCGCAATTAGCGGAGTTGTCGGACGCCCCCTGGTATCCGGCACGTCTACGATTCGGAGATCTTCACAAAGCCTTCCTGGACAAGCTGCGTTGTTCTCGCCATGGCGTCTGTATTTATCTTGATGTCCGGGAGTAAATCCACATTTCCATAATTGTGAGCTTTCGCCGTGGCACCACAAAGTTCTACCTTCACGCCACGTTTTATCAAGTCGGCAATCAGACCTTTATATGGGTTTCCCGTTGTTACATTCCGGTCAGCGTTGTAGGCCGTGTCATGCAGTGTGACGTGGCCCGCATTTGTATGGAAGACTGCGACGACTTGGGATTTGGCCTTCCAATCTGCAATATCATCGACAATAAGCCCCATGTGAAAAAGAGACGCTGGAAGATCACCTTCGAACGATAGTGAGGCGATGCTGAAGACGACCTTGACCTCCGCCAGCTTCACAGGGATATCAATGTGAATTGTTTTTTCCGATTTCAGCATTTCCGAACCCCTTAAAAATGATTTCCATTTGGACTGGATTGAGGAGGCCGCTGCCTACGCCCTTTGAATTGCCGCTTGCGCCCACCAGTCCGGTTAAACTCCGGAATACACGAGAGCGGTAAAGAAGCCAGGGTTGATCAGAAACTGCCCGTACTTTGCGTCATAAGCTGCTGTTGGCTTTGCAGCGATCGTCTCGGAGAGCGACTTTCCCTGTTTCTTGAGCGTGGCCACATTGCTGCGAATGGTGGTCAACATATCCCGGTACTCCGTCAGGCCAACTTTATTGCCTACAGGCCCATGTCCAGGAATGACGACCATCTTATCTGTAATTTCGTGTAGGTTCCGCTCAGTGGCCCGGATCATTCCATCGATGCTGCCACCAGTCGAGTAATCGATAAATGGATAGATGCCGTTCCACCATGTATCACCAACATGGATGATGTCGGCCTCTTCGAAAACCACGCTGACATCGCTATCCGTATGAGCGGGACCGTAATACTTCAGTCTGAGATTCGTGTCGTTGTGCTGTAGCCGATGTTCGTCGTCGAATACAACGGTGGGAATGGCGCCTGAGGGGGCAGGAGGGAAGGTCCAATCCCATCCTTCGACTCGAGTCGAGGTAGATAGATGTTTCTTGGTATTTACGTGTGCCGTGATTTTAGCTCCGGCATCGTGTACCCAAGCATTGCCATCGGTGTGGTCTGTGTGCCAGTGAGTATTGAGTAACTGCCTGATAGGATCCGAACTAAGCCTGTTGAGAGCATCCAAAATTCGTGGCTTCGATACAGTGAAACCTGAGTCGACAAGAAGTTTGCCCTGCTTTCCGGTAAGAACCCCGATATTTCCTCCGGAGCCTTCCAGGACACTGATGTTGCGACGTAAAGAGTGGGTCTCGATTGTTGCCTTTGCTGCCGCGTCGATCATCGTGGGAACGATGCCCTTGTTCTCCGCAAGCAGAAAACGGGGTGCAAGCGCACCAGCAGCCGCCGCGGAACCAGCAAGAGCGATGAAGTTGCGGCGAGAAAGATTTGAGAGATCGAGACTATTCATGGCTTCTCCTGCGCGCATCACCACCAGAAACGTTGAATCCAGTGTTGCTGGTGCAGCTAAAGCAATTGAGGGAGTGCTAATAAAGCGAGGAACAGTCGATAGTGTCTGCGCGACTCCATAGTCTGTACGGGCGCGGAATTTGTACGCGCCCGAAGCCTAGGTTACCGCAGAACTAGTGACGCACCACTGACAAGATCAACAGTGTCGATGTTGTCAAGTCAACCCGGATTGAGGCGACGTAGCGAAAGCCATATTTTCGCCATGTATTCGCCACAAGCTGATGCAAATTGACTGGCCTTAATTCGAGACCTAAGATTTCAGCGCAGTGATCGGCCACGAGGTACGATAACGCGGAAAACCATCGGGGCCCCCAACTCAACGAATGCAGACTTACTCTCATCACGCAGATCGAAGAAATCAGCAGAGATCGGACAGTCGGACAGGATCAGACGAATCGGAGTTCTTGTGCAATAGCGGTGCTAAGCAGCACTGCGGTTTACGACGGCGAAAATCGCGGTTGCAGCACCAATGCACATTCCGACTGTTCGAGATCTCTTAGACATTTTGCGAACCTGCTTGCTCGAACTGGTTGTTGTTTGCAAATTTTCTCTAACGTGTGCTGATTGATTCCCCTACTCATAAACTCCCGCCTGGGAATTTTCGCGATTTTCTGTAACTGATTATCTGCGGCAACCGCTTATCCCTTTGATCTGAAACTCTCTCAGGGTGCGGATCAACCTGGGAGCCGCCGCTTACCATCTTCCCACCATAAGAAAGTTCTGTGTCTTCGGGATACGAATCTCCAAGGCCGAGATAGCGATTCCCAGTAGCGCGGGAACGACCGTATGCACGAGCGACCCTCGCGCGCGGATAGTCCTGGGCTCGTCAAAATCGATTCATTCTATGTCAGGAGAGGAGGAAGGAGTTCTTCGCTGTCCGTATATACCAGCCGGCAACCCTCCCCGAGGGCTGGGTAATCGCGTCACAGAAGACGCACTCCACAGTGGCAGGCAAGGCGGTACAACTACTGGCGAGCATACCAAAAAAAAGGAGGCCCTTTCGGGCCTCCTTTCTAATTGCACACTTCCTAGAACGTAATTTTGGCGTTCAGCGCCAACTGGCGGGAGTTGCTGCTGAAAGCGGCCTTGAAGTTCCCAAAAATACCATTCGGGAAGTAATTGGCACCTATCTGTTGAGCAGACAGCGTCGAGTCCCTCGGTTCCAGTACAAGCCTCTGTCCAGCCGACGTATCGCCGATTGAGTTCGCTTGGCTTACCAAGCCGGTCGTGTACTGCGGATGGTTCAGCACATTGACTGCAAGAATGCCGAACCGAAACTCAACTCTTTCTTTGACCTTGATCCCCTTAGATACTCCGAGGTCAAGGTTGCTGATTGCGGGCGAGGCGAAGGTGCTACGCCCGGCATCTGCGAACACTCCTGTTCCCGCACGAACCCAGCGAGCTGTGGGATCATTCGCATAGTAGCCAACCACATCGCCAGTTTGGTTCACAATCGCAGTTACGTCGCTACCGCGATTGCCGACTCCGGCGGGGTTGAACATCACCCGATCGCCGGCATTGTCGAGATTCAAGTTAGAGTCGCGACCGCTTTGCAGTGTCGCCCACTGCCCGGTTTCATAGATGTACACGGGTGTGATCTCGTATCCACCCAGAACATTCTTGGCCAGCCAGCTGGAACTATGATTGAACCACTGAGTGTCATAGACAATCGACAGGGTGAAACGGTTGCGGTGATCCAACAGGGAATTGGCTCGTTCCTGAGGCAAGTCACGGAAATCCTGCGGGCGGCGGGGAGCAATTACCGTGGAGAAGAAATCGGCGGTGCTGTTGTCAATCATGTGACTGAACGTGTAGGCACCTTGGAGATAAAGGCCCTTCGACATTCTGTGTTGTATCTGTGACTGTAGGCCATGGTAGGTCGATGAGCCGTAGGGCAAGAAACCGACGATAAAGCTCTGGTTGAAGCCTGCCGCATCGTAGGCCGGTACAAACGGACTCAATGACTCCAAGCCCGCCAGGGTCAGCTGGCCCGGTGCGGTGGTGCTGTTCTGCAAGCCTTGGCAGGTGGCGTCGCACCCACCCAGGAATGTTGGCAGCGTATTGCTGGCGGTGACTGGAGCCTGAATATTCAGACGGTTCTGGACATCCAGATCAATGCCACGGCTTCCGACATAACGAACCTCGGCAGTCCAATCGTTTCCAAATACCTTCTGAATGCCAAGATCCCACGACTCACCGTAGGGGTATTTCACCTTATTGGGAAGGTACGACGAGGTG
>Ga0126381_100008952_pt1 | contig 11220 bp, 4 predicted proteins | sample PanSoiMetPlot_28_FD_96465 | JGI IMG/M metagenome (GOLD analysis project Ga0126381, IMG submission 96465) | Tropical forest soil microbial communities from Panama - MetaG Plot_28 | ecosystem: Environmental > Terrestrial > Soil > Tropical forest > Bulk soil | place: Panama | collected 2016-02-17 | reverse complement strand
CGGGAACCACTTTCGCCAGCCCAAAATCCAAAATCTTGGCGTGTCCTCGTTTGGTCACGAAGATGTTCGCGGGCTTAATGTCTCGATGAACGATGCCTTCGGCGTGAGCGGCATCCAAGGCATCCGCTATCTCGATGGCGAGGCAGAGAATCGCGTCTGGTTCCATTGCACGATTGCCGATGCGATGTTTCAGCGTCACGCCGTCCAAAAACTCCATGACAATAAACGGACGCTCTTCGTACTTGCCGATTTCGTGGATTGTACAAATATTGGGGTGATTCAGTGCACAGGCTGCCTTTGCTTCGCGTTGGAAGCGGCTCAGAACTAGCGGGTCTTGCGCAACACCGCTCGGCAGGAATTTGAGCGCGACATAGCGATCGAGAACTTTATCCTCAGCCTTATAGACGACACCCATTCCTCCTCCGCCGAGCTTCTCCAGGATGCGGTAATGGGAGATCGTCTGGCCGATCATATTGCAATTTTAGCTGTGGTTCGGAGAAGCCAGCGATTTTACCGAACCGAAGAGCACGTGAGCGAAAGAAGCATCGGTACGATGGACATTTGAAACAGGACTGATGGCGGACACTTCCACCCCGGCCTTCGCTACGCTTCAGGAATCAGCGACGCGCTTGACCAAAAGCGTTGTGCAGGAACGAATCGATTTCAGCTTGTCCTCCCGTAACCCGCAGCTTCTCATCGACTCGGAGGTCGTGCAAGAGGCTTTCAAAAATTTGCTTGAATCAGGCCGCCGTTCAAGATTTTCCTACAGACAGGACACCAAAAGTAGCATTGGTGTTGAACTGACGGAACCCAAAAGAGAAATCGCCTCCGAACGGAATCCCAGATCCGCCGGAGAAGGTTACGACTGGAATGCCGTTTGGCGCAACGGTGCACTTCGAGAACCAGGGGCTGACCCCTCCAAGCGCGGTGTCTAATGCACAGCTGAGGGCACCCGAAGCACTGTTCTTAGCGACAATAAAGAACACTACCTTGATTGTGACGCCGACCGTCCCCTTGTCCGTCGTGATCTGGTTAACAAAAAAGCATCCCGGCGCAGTAGTAGAAACGCCGCGCTGGATCACAACACAGTCGCTCGTACTTGGACTGTCTCCAGATGGTGACACGATGATGAAGTCCGGCGATGTAATGGGAACGGAACCACGACCTCCCCCAGTCCTGATAGCCGGGTCTGGCGGTGTGGACTGTGCCTTCGCCGCGGGCACACTGAGCAAGCCAATGAAAACCATCGCCGTTAGAACAAAAAGAGTTTTCTTGTTTAGCATGTTTTTCCTCTCCTTTGACTAGTCTCACGTTTAATGACACAGACAGCTCCATGCCCAAATCGAGGGCTAACCCTGGCTGCCGTCCAGGATCGACCCAGCGTAGTGAAGTTTTACCGATGGAAGGGCCTGAATAATTTAGCGACTTGCAGAAACACCCTATTTTTAAGGGGCCCGTGTTACCAAGCGCAAAGGATGGACTGGCGAACTGCCGGCAAGAGTCTGTCTTCTCTGGACATAGTTGTCAACAGATTTTGGGAACAATTTGCCATCCTATCCTCGTCAGAGCACAAATGCTGTCTGATGACCGTACACAAAGATACGGATTAGACGATGTACAGGAATTTGGACACATGTCGATTCCCATGCCCGCACCGGCTACTGTCGGAAATTACCAGTCATAGCAACAGAAGCGAGTGATTGCGTTCCAACTCAAGTATCCGGCACAAGTACCACAATCGCCGCCTAATCTGCTTTCGTGCGCTCCGTATTCGTAGAAAATAGCAGCAAGCTCAAGATTTTCGTCACAATGCCAAAACGGCTCGGCGCGCCCATCTTTATAGTTGCCATGCGCAGGAAAGCTTTCACCGTATTGGCGCTGATGCCCATACTCTCGGCGATCTCTTTGTTGCTGAGCCCTTGGAGCAAAAGGGCTACGGCTTGATGCTCTCGTTGCGTAAAATTAAACTGTTTCGAGACCTGAGATAAGGCGACGGGTCCAGACGTCCCGCGCTCAAGTACAACCAGAGTGGCGCCGCCCGTGGGACCCTTGCCGTTGTTGTTCAACAGGAAAGCGCGGCAGTAGTAGGTACGACGTCCAGATTTCACCTTCGCGGCCGCTTGGCTATCGGTCTTTTGGGCTTGCGCAGTATGGCCATTCAGGACAGGAAGCACTTTTTTCTGAAATAGATCGGCCGTGTTTTGTGTGGGCGATCCGGGATAGGTCAATATCGAGATTGCTTCGTTGTTGGCATAAAGCGGCTTCAAGGAAGCATCAGCCACAATGAACCCCGTCACCGGGGGCCATGCTGTTTGTCGATGCGCGTCGCCCACCTGCCGAGACTTCTTCTCATTTGAATCCACTCGCATGATGCTCCCATCGCACGCATGATATAACACCGGACCCGCGTATCTCACTTGCTCAGGTTTTCTCGAGCCACAGCTTGAGCTCACTTGCTTCTTAACTGTGTTTGCGAACACTTCCTTAACCTACAAGGAAGAGATACTTCGTTGGGCTTGGCGATTCTTGCGGCCGAGCGCGAGTTTGATCTGACGTCCTAGTGAGACAAAGCTCTTTCCTCCTGACAAGTTCATCTTTCTTTATGGGTTGGCATGACCGACAAGGTTTCCTCTCTGTGGACTGCCAGTCGCCGAATCAGTAAAGGAGATCGTTCCTGTCCTATCCACTCCCCTGGCGGCTGACACGTTGGTGAAGCGTACGGTTACCGTACAACTTCCCCCCGGCGCGAGTACAACTCCCGTGCAATTGTCCGGCCCTGCAAGTGCACCCACGTTGAAAATGAACGTTGTGAGCGTGCCGCCTGAGACCGACACATTGCTCACCGTTGTTGAGGTTCCGCCCGCGGCCTGCGTGTTGGTCAAAGTTACAAGACCGGTTCCGGTTGCAGATCCTGTAGGCAGAGTAATCGTCAACGGATTCGGAGCGATCGAAACGGCTGCTCGCGTGGAGACACCTGTGCCGCTGAGAGTGACTGAGGCCGGCGTAACTGTCGCATTAGTGTAAGCGACTGTAAGTGTTCTGGTGAACGATGCTGCGGACGTTGGCCGGAATGCTACCTTTATCGTGCAGGACGCTCCTACCGCCAGAGTAGTAGCGCAATTGGGAGCACCAGCAGGGAAACGGCCGGTCGTTACTCGCAAGAACGGCAGCGGTGTTCCGCCACCAAACGTAAACGTCCCGCCGGCGAGAGCTGCGTTCCCGGTGTTAGTGACCGTTAGCGGCAACGGTGCCGAAGTTGTTAGCGTAAACCAATTGCCAAAGTTCAGTGAGGTTGGGGATACCGTCGCGGTCAGGGTCACCGTCGAAGCTGTTCCGCTCAGCGAAACCGGCGATCCAGTAACGGTCACGTTGGCGGCGATGGTGAGTGTTCCTGAGAATGAACCCGCGGTCGTTGGAGCGAATACAACATTGATCGTACATGTCGACGCCGCATTCAACGTTCCACTGCACGTGCCGCCTGCGGTCCCTGCAGGCCGCGAAAAGGGCGCGGTTGCTGTGATCGCGATGCCAGTAAGAGTTGCGGTGCCTACATTGCGCAGAACAAGTTGTTTTGCGGTGCTCGTAGTGCCCGTACCGATGGTGCCGAACGATAGCGGTCCGCCCGTGACATTTGCAATCGCCGTGGCAGCTCCCGGCACAAATTCAACGGCGCCAGCGTCCACGAATCCGTTCGTTTTTCGCGGCGTACCGAAATAGTCGGTGCTCGGCGCAAGGCCGAAGGCGATCAGCGCAGTGCCAGGGATGTAATTGATAACGGATGAACTCGAGGCCGGACCGTAATTTCCGAGATTGGTGCCCGTGGTTGGGTTCGTCAGGGCTAGCGGTCCCCAGCTGATATTGATCCAGTTGTTCCCTTCGTCAACCGTGGCACTCGGGGTCAAGTTGAATATGGGATTCGGGACAGTGGCATCCGCGATCCCGGGAGGCACTTGATAACCGAGTGACTTGAATTCAGGTGGAGTTCGTGATCCGTTGCAATACTGGCTGAGAACGGTTGGATTGCTCGCAGTGTTATTTGCCCCAGGATAGTCCGAGGCGTCGGTGATTACGGAGTAGGTTGGGGTGAGAGTCAGCCCTGAAGCGTGATTACTCGGACCGGTATCACCGCGCACGCCCAGATCCCAGTAGCTTACAGGAGTGACGCACGCACCGGTGCCACCTGTGATGATTGTGCCGGTTCCATTGCTCGCCGTGTTATCTGCCGTCGGCTGCGTGACTGCCTGAGTCGATGTGAACGCGTTGTAGAGCGAAACGACGTTTTGCTGATTCTGGGTTCCTGTGCCCAGTGCACCGACTCCGATGTAGAAAGTCCGGTTCTGCCAGAACACGTCGTTATAAAGCAGTGGGACCGAGAACTGTCGACAAGCTCCATTGCTCAGATTCAGTCCGACCGCGTGCCCTAGCGGGCAAAGAATCGTAGCAGGTAGGGACGCAATCAAGGTTGGGCTGTTTTGAATCGCAACTAACCCACCGGGTTGCGGCGCAGAGGTCGTACTCGAGGTTGTTTGGTTCGTTGCCCCAGGAGAACTAGCGAGAGGGGCGCCCAATGTATTAAATAAGACTCCTGCAGAAGCAGTGCTGTCATTCGACACTACGGTGTTGTTGATCAGGTTCACCGCCAGCGCATCTTGTAGAGAGACGCCTCCACCATCCCAACCCGCGACGTTGTTCGTGATGATGTTGTTCGTGACAGTTGCGCCATACCACTGCCCTGGCAGTAACGGGAAGCGGGATATCTCGGTACCGTTGACTCCCTGGAAACGGATGCCACCCCCGCTACCACTTTCAGCCGCGTTACCCATGATCAGGTTGGCATTGATGGTCAGGCCGGGGCCTGTGCCATCGCCGAGTCCGGGCGCGCAATCCACATCGGTCACGCTGCCGCATTCTGGCTGAGTGGCCGAGGCGCCGTCCGGGGCGGTGGTCATGATCACCATCCCGCCGCCATTGGTGGAAATGGTCGGGTTCGTACTTTGATTGAAGAGGATCGCGTTGTGCTCGATATCCCCATTGAAGCTAAACCCCAAGTGTGCAATTCCGCCGCCATCGCCGGTGCTGAGATTGCCGCATACCCAGTTGTAGTTGAACTTGTAGTAGTCAGCACCGGTGCAGAACGTCGCACCGCCGGCGCCCGCCGGTGTTGACGAGAAGGCTTCGTCACCAAGCGATGAGTTTCTAGTGATGGAGTTGTGATGCACATTCACATTGAGGTTGTAACAATACGGTAGTTGCTGGCCGTTGATGAAGCCGGGTGGTGAGACGACCTGATCGTAACCATAGGGCGTACTGGTTGTTTGAATAACGGCTCCGGGCACACATGTCCATGGTTGCTGATCGAATCCTGCCAGCACTCCGCCGTTGTATCCAATTGGACCTCCGCCGTTGCCGGAGAGCAGTGCATCGGGAGACTCTGGCTGTCCCACCGTGATTCCACCCGTCATCGTTCCTGCGTTGTTGTAGATCTGGTTGTTCGCGATTTCTAGGTTATGCGCCCAGGCGTGAATGAAGATACCTCCGCCACCTTGGGAGCTATTCGTGATCGAAAGACCGTCTATCCGCGAAGGATTACATTGGAAGTTGCTTGGGAACGGGTTGGTCGGATTCGTCGGGGAGATGCTGCAGTCCGCCGCAGTCAGTTCGACCGTGGGAACGGGCATTTGCCCTTCGTGTGCAGTGAACGATCCGGCAGCTGTGTCGCAGTTGCAAGCACCAAACACCTCCACGCCCGGTGGGTAGCGCACACCCTTGGCCAGTACTGTAATTCCCGCGCCTTCATAAGCACCCATTAGGGAAGGCTCTTGCAGGAGCTCCGCCAGATTCCCGTTTACTGTCGTATCCCAACCTACGAGTGACTCGAGGGGCAGACGATCGACCTGCGGATTGTTCGGCGTGGCGTTAAAACCTGTCCAGCCGCCGCACGTCGTCTGTCCGGTTGGATCGTAGAGGTTGAGAGGTTCAAAACCGCCACCACCAGGACTGGGAACCAGATTCCCCGGTGTGCTATAGGGCTGACCATTGAGCGCTAGTCCGAATAGGCAATTTACCTTCGCCCGCCACGGGTCCAACTTTCCTGCCGGATGCGCGTTGGCATTGATTACGCTGGAAGCCGACCCGGCTCCCTGCAACCGCACCGGCTTCCACATAACGACCAGCTCGTTATACGTACCGGGGTTGACGATAATCAGATCACCGGGCGACGCTGCATCAACGGCGCTCTGGATCGTGCCACTCGGCAGAACGTGCGTTGGTGGTTTGCCGCCGACTGTCACAGTCACGGCGTCAATGGATTGCTTACCATTGGCGGCAGTTATCAGGAGTTCTCCGCACTGCGCGGGCGACCCACCATATTGCGCCTGTTGCTGAATGCCGCACGCAGGTACAGTCGCAGGAACGACGGCAACAATCTGCGAGTCACTCCACGAATTTATTGTGGCGTTAAAGCCGCCAATCGTTACAACCCCTTGCGTTCCGCCGAAGCCATAGTGACGGGAAACATTCTTCTGATTGAACGGGAGCGTGCTTGCCGACGGACCAGAGTACCCGTAGTTTGGAACACTCTGATCTCCAAGTGCCGTAATGGTGATGGTATGACCAGAGGCGCTCACCCAAGGTCCAATTCCGTCCCCATCCACTTCTCTGATTGCGGGTGTTGTGTCCGGATAAGCACAGTCCGGATTGTTGTATCCCGCTCCCGCAAAGGCCGAAGTCGGAACAACCGGAGTATCCATGTATTGTGTCTGTCCCGGCATGAACGGGATCTCATAACAGAATTGACTGTATTCGGGGTTGTACAGGGGATCGGTGATCATGGCGCTGCCCGAAGCGATTGGCCCGGGATCGTTCATGCATGTCACCATCATCGTAGGAGCATAACCGGTTGGATTCGGAGGATTTACTTCCCAAGTGGAATAGTTCAATCCGTTGTAAGTGCCCCATTGATCGGTGTACACACGCGAAACCTCCGCTCCTGTCCAGTCCTTGATCGAGATAGGCAAGTTTGGAGGAGAAAACTTCTCGCCGAACTGTGGCGAGAACGGATCGAACTCAGACGTAAAGTCGTCGGTAATAACGCCAGTGAAGTGTGCCGCCGCGTGCGTCGATGTAAAGATCCAGAATTTGGCCAAAGCAGATGACTGATCCTGCAATGTAACTTCTTTGCGATCGCAAAGATTACGGGTCGCCCCTGCAAAGGGAGAAACCTCTTTCGATTGGGGGAACAGGCTGATGTAGTCGGGGACAACGCGGGATGCACCTACGCAAGGCCAGAATTCCTCGACGCTGCCGGTGTCTCCCTCACCTCGCGGATAAGTGAATGTGCCGAGAGTTTGCGTCGGATTCTGAGGATTGTTGGCGTTGTACGCACTACCAACCTCTGCCTGGTCGGGCAGGATGAATATATTTCCTAAGCCTGCGAATTCTTGAGTTGCGGGGGCGATGTAGTTATCACCAATGAGGATGTTTTTATCTTCTTCTTTCACCAACTCGTATCCGGGTGGCACAACCACTTCAACTACGTAGTTCCCAGCAGGCAACATTGGTGTACCGCGTCGATACAGGTCTGTGCTATCTGGATTTGGCACGCAGGCAGTGCAGTTGGTGCCCGTCGAATTCCCTGTCCTGGGATCGATGCTGATGACGCTTGGGAATTGATACATACCGTCATAAGGAGCTGGTTGAATCTGGTTCCAATTGTGCATCCCGTCATAGCACTTGAATTGCGAATTGTTGGGAACAGTGTGCGCTGGTGTTCCATTATTGTTGTACATATCCAGCCACATAGGCTGGTTATATAGCGTGAAGAAAAATAGATCCGCGTTCGTTCCGGTTGCCGCCCCCTGGCCCGGGCAATTCATGTTCGGCATTCCGTCTGATCTGAATCCTTGAGCCCAGTCATCCCAGCTGCTTGTTTTGGTGGTGTCGATTAGCGTGAGACTCTGAGTTCCGTCCGGTGCCGTTCCTTCCTGGTAAAGATTGACGGTGACGCCGGGAACGTCGGGGGTCCAACTCGTGTGGATCAGTAGTGACGGGTCATCAAACGGTCGGGTGGAAGCGTAAATGACTTCGCCATGGATACCACCAGTCTCGCCCACCGCGAACGGTTTCTTGCCAAATTCGATGAAGCTGTTCTGGCCCGAGAAACCTTGCCAGCCCTCTGTGGAAACCCAAGCCGGATCGACGCGGCCAGTGGACCCGCCGGCGGTATCCCCAGTTGGGCAGTCAGCCGATTTACAATACCGCGCACCCGGAACGCGCAGGCCAGTAGGCAGCGAGATTTGCTCTACTGTGTTTGCCATGTTACCGCCGATTGTGGATGTCCCGCCACCCGGTGTGCCGTCAGCAGGGCCCCCAGCGTCGTACACAACGTGTGTACCTGTGTTCTTGTAACGTGTGGTGTCGGATTCCACAACATACCAGCTAAACAGGGGGAAAACTTCATTAAAGCCGGCGTTGCCAGCAAGGTCCGTGTTATTGAAGTTTGAATAACTCCCATCTCGGAATCGAATGTTCGTACTTACCAAAGTTAGCCCAGACTCATTGGGATCCTGAACACCGTTTCCATTCAGGTCGAAGAAAGATTTGGTATATAAATTCGCCTGCCATTGGTTCATTGCAATCTGGCCCATATTTGTCGTCTTGCCACCACTCAAGGCGACAGGAGTTGATAGTCCATCTACAAGCATGTCATTCCACTGATCGAAGACGGTGACTCTCCAACTCCCATCGGGCAGGCCAGAGATAGTGAAAGTTCCATCGGGGTTGCATTTCGTGAAGGCAAAATCTTCGCCGTCGGGATCACCAAAACTCACATAGCACTGGGTGAAAGAGAAGCTATCGTTCGAGCCGCTGCTGTAGAGTCTTTCGTCGGGCGTGCGGCTCATGCGTTCCGTGGTCACCATCCCGGTGACTGTGTTCGTGCAATTGGGGCCGGTGATATTTGGATCCGAGCCACTGCAAACACCGTGCAGGCGACTGTTGATAATGGCTGGATTCGCGAACCCGATCGAAACGTGATATCCGGCCGGCCCAAATTCCTGGAAATAACTTGGTTCACCGATGCGTAGGAAAGAATCGTGAGCTTTCTGACCGTCGAGCGTGTTAGTCTGCAGCCATTCTTCGCCTCGAGCGATTCGGTCTGCTGCTGGTGTCGCAACGACTCCGTATCGCCCCGGCATCAAGTTTGCGATCACTGCCTGCCCAGCCAATGGAGATAGAGTGACACCATCCGATTCAAGCCTGGGACAAGTAACAATCACTCCAGTTATGCCGGTGGAACTTTGTGCTCCACTGTTGCCAGAGGCTACGTCGATACCCAGACGCGAGCCGGGAGAAATCGGGCAACTATCATTGCCTGTCGCTGGGTCGATTGTCCCTGCCAAACTGTTCGACAACGGCATGTTGAACATGTCGTAGGTCATCTGACCTGTGGCGTCGCCCGTCCCGCCGGCATCGTCGAACAGTGTGATGGCAAACCCGCCAAGCCCAGGCTCATTAGTCGCTAAGACATCAATACCTCCGCCAGCATCCTGCTCTCCGTTGAGCGGGAAATCATCTTCGAACACAAAGACGGAAAGTTTTGCCGGAGGAAATGGTGTCGGCTGCGTCAAGACAGTCACAGCCGTTTGGCCGAACGTAATCGGAGCTCCGCCCATGCCATGGCCCGGACTCTGGCTTCCGGTTTCAAATGGATTCGCGGCATCACCGGGCAAGACTGAAAGGTAGTAGCGCTTTTTGGGATCAAGGTGGACCTGGTTCGGGTTGACGGCAGCTTGTTGTGACACTCCGGTCCGGCAACCGCCGTTGCCTAGGTCGCACACTGCCGGTTCACCTAACAAAGTCTGTCCCGACTCACACGAGAGTGGACCTGTGCAACCCGTCGCTACCACCGGCATGTAGCTCGTATGGAAATTTGTCCCGAAAGTCGGAACAATACCGCTAGCGGTTGGACAACCTGACGCAGGGGGATTCGTCGTACAGTTTGGATCAATGTAAAATGTTCGATCCTCCTCAATAATCCAGCGATAGTCGGTGATCGCCGTCTTCTTATCAGTGCCATCAATGACAGAGACGGCAAGCCCCGTGGCGGCGGGAAAAACTACAGTCACCGTCGCGCTGCTACTACTCACGCTGCCTTGGGAATTCTGGGCCTTGTAGGTGAAAGCATAAGTGCCAGGCGTATTAACGGTGGCATTGAAGCCGCCGGTTGAATCGACGGAGAGGGTTCCGGTTCCGGGCCCGGTCATACCCGACACACTGGAAGGGCTCACCGTCAACGGATAGCCCTTACCGTCTTTGTCTACAGCCAGTATTCCAGGGGGCTTGATGCTTATTGCACTCGCGATGTTCGAGGTGAACGTAATATTTCCCATCACAATTCCAGCTGCGCCTTCCAGTGGGGCGGCGCCAAGGGTCACGGAGGCACACGCCGTTCCTGACGTCATGGCATTCCCGCAATACGTAAAGGAATCGCCTCCGGTCCAACCCGCGTTAGGAACATAGGAAAATGTTCCGTTATTCAGAAGCGCGAGCGTGCCTTTTGTAGGTGCAGTCTGAACAGCGACTCCGTAGATGTTCACATCATTTGCAATCACACCCTTGGACGGATCGGAGACAGTCACCGTGTTGCAACCGGTCGATGTGCACGTCACGGAGTTGTAAGTGTCGGGGTTCGCCGTTGCTGCCGCGAATGAGGGTGAACTCGGCAGGGCTCCACCATTAATTCCGATATACGCAACCATTCCGGCATCGCGAATAATCGCATTTCCGGACAAACTTAATTGGCGATCGTAGATTGGCAGTGCGGGCGCGTTGGTCACAGGTGCATTCAACATCACGTCATAAGTCTTACCTGCGGCCATGAAGACCTCATTTTGCAAGCGTGGGGCACCGGGCAGTGGATTCCCATCTTCGGCGATTAGCGCTACCCCGGAAACTCCCGGCGTACCGGTCATTGCGCCAACAATGGAAGGGATATGCATTCTCAGGCCAGCATTCACGATGCGTACCAGGACATTTCCGGTGACTCCGGTGGAAGGTGCAACAGAAAAGAGCGACTTGCCTGAGTTCGTCTTATCGAAAGCTACTCCATTAATGAGGTAATACAAAGGGGAATAGTTGACTGCTGGTGGATAACACTGGTGATAGGTCGGAGAAGTTGAATTTCCGCAGCCGCCCGGTTGTCCTGACCAGACCATCGTCTCG
>Ga0126381_100008950_pt1 | contig 11222 bp, 13 predicted proteins | sample PanSoiMetPlot_28_FD_96465 | JGI IMG/M metagenome (GOLD analysis project Ga0126381, IMG submission 96465) | Tropical forest soil microbial communities from Panama - MetaG Plot_28 | ecosystem: Environmental > Terrestrial > Soil > Tropical forest > Bulk soil | place: Panama | collected 2016-02-17 | reverse complement strand
TGACAGGGTGTTAACGATGGCGTCAGCTAGGGCGGCGGTTGAGCATACGTCGCGTTCGCGGCTGATGCACAAGGCTATCGTCGAATATCTCGCCAAGGAAAAGGGAAGCAGCAAACAGTGTAACGGTAACGGCGCACGTCGTAGACGCTGAGACCGTCCGTGACTACACCGGAAAGCCTGAAAGAGCGACTGGCTCGTCTCAAGGCGGGCAAGAATGGGGCAACACCGCCGGAACCGGCGCTCGACCGGCAACCTGGAGACCCGCCCCTGGAGCCATCGCGCGTGGAGATGCTTGCTGCTCCCACCAACGGTCATCGGCCGCTGGAGCAGCGAGTTAATACGTGGAAACTGGCGCTCACCGAGTACATGCGGGAGTTGTCGGTCAAGGAAAATGACCATCGGGAGAAGGGGATAGATCGGACTACGTATCGGGAATGGGCGTTAGGGGACCTCAAGAGTCTGCCGGAACGGGAACCGGCACTGAATTACCTACATCCACCTAAAGAATTATCGGCTACTGAGATTGAGGAAGAATTAAGCAGCATTGTTGATTTCTACCTGCCGGCGAGACGGGAAGATGCTGGTTATGAGGCGGGGTTGCCAGCGGTCAACGCTGGGGAAGCCCCGATCATTATCCCGTGGGAGGGATTCGACGCGGCGATTGCCGCTAATGAAGCGTATCTCGCCAGAACGCCAGTCATCGATAAACTCTGTTATTCGTCGGCCGTGAGCATGATTACGGGGGGAAAGCACGCGGGAAAGTCTACCTTGGCACGATGGATGGCGATGTGCGTTGTGAAGGGATGGCCGTTCCTCAAGCGGGAAGTTGTTCAGGGGCCAGTCTGCTATATCGCTAGCGATGACGAGACCATGCCGGCACGGCAAGAATTATTGCGCTTGGGCTGGAATACGGCTGATCCGTTGCGGTTTTTGGCATCGGGGGCGGCAGGCGTTGATGACCGGATTAAATTTCTTGAGCTGCTGACGCGCGATATCAGAGAATTTGGGGCTTTGTTGGTGGTGCTGGATATGATGTTCGATTTTGTCGATATCCGCGATGAATTGAGCTATGCGGGCACCCGGGAGGCGGTAGGGCGCATTCAGAAAGTCGCTACGGACACGGGGGCGCATATCGTAGCGATTCATCACGCACCCAAGCATGCGCAGACTGGGGATGCGGCAGTGACGGCCTTGGGGAGTCAGGGGTTAGCGGCTAGGGTCAGCCCTATTATTCTTGTGCGCAGGTTTGGACCTGGGGTCCATTCGGTGACAAGTACAGCTGTACGCGATCCTAGAGGTGAGGCGTTGACTGAAAGCCGGTTGCATCGCAATGAAGACGGGTCGGTGACGTTGGGCGGGGCCTTCAAGAATTACATGCTGGCAGAGGTCTACGTTGAGCGAATTCAAGAATTGCTGCAGGCAGAAGAGGGGGCAGAGATGACGGCTAGCGACGTCGCGCAGGCCATAGATATCGCCTACGAGGTGGCACGGGCGAGCCTGTCGGCGATGTATAAAAATGGGCTGGTCGAGAGGTTGGGAGCTGGGAAAAAGGGCAAGCCATTTAGGTACGCGCTTATTAGCCATGCTAATGGCACTTCAGAAACAGAATTTACCCCACAGGGTAGGGGGGTAGTGGGGGAAAAAGTGAAAGAGGAATGGAGTGGACCTAGTAGGGATCAAGGTATGTTTGGATATAAGGATTAATTATGGTGACAGTGTTAAAACGGCAACGGCGGCAGAGCCGAATTACCCTACCGCCGTCCGAAGCGATTAGGAGCAAGTCACAGATGAACAACCCATATGTTAACTATCACGTCAGCGGAGTCAATGATGGCTGGCTGGCGGAGTTACGCGGCGTTGCTATTCCCGAAATGCTCACGCCTCATCAGTGGGGCGATTTGCATCGCAGCGTGGAGCGCAGCCCGGAAAGGCGTCTACTGCTGGCGGTGCTGGAAGACGGCCTGATGTGCTGGATGCGGGTGATTGATGAGGGCCCGTGGGCGGGTAAGAGCAGGCGCTACCGCCTGTGTGCCGAGGCTGAAGCCTGGATTTTCGATGATGACGACGGTCCGTTCAGTTTCACGATGGTTTGCGAGCATCTGGAGCTGGATGCGGCATATATGCGCGACAGCTTGCGCCGCTGGCAGCGGGAGCAGCGCCCAGCGCCCAGGCGCATTCGGCATCATAGCGGGCGCATGGCGCGTGTGAGCGTGGGAGGATAGCAATGGCAGCAGCAGCGATTGACCTGGACGCCTCGTACAGCCGTATATGGAGCACATCCGATCCTGTCGCTGAGATGCGCGCGCGCGCTGCGGAGTGGACGCGCAAAGCGGATTTGCTCGAACGGCAGCTACGCACCTGCAACGCTATCGTCGATGCATTCTGCCAGTGTTGGCCCATCGAGCGCGGCCGGCTGCTATCGAAAGCTCGCACTAACCGGGTAGCATTCGCCCGCGCGGTGCTGATGTATCTGCTACGCGAAGCCGAATTCGCGCCGAGTTATCCCATCATTGGGCTGGTGATGCATCGCGACCATACCAGCGTCATGCACGGCCACGAGCTGATTGCGGCCAGAATGGCGAAGCAGCCGGAATTTGCGGTGTTCATTCGCGGGCTGGCTGCTGAAATAGGGCATCAGGGTAAGGCGGAAACGGACCGCCACGGGGTTTCCGGGTTGGTGACCGCTCTGCCGGTCACGAGCGGCGGGAACGGGGCTTAAAATGATTCTAACGTGGCGGTCTTGAGGCGGCAGAATCGGCAAAGATTCCCTACGCCATCGGCGAGGCTATTTGTATTGCGGTGGAACGGCGTCTGGGGATGGCGCAGGGAAGGGTCAGCGCTGCCACGGATTCAGGGCTAGGCGGCGTTTCTGAGCAGCGGGAGGCATCCGAGTAGGGGCGGTGATACTACAGGCTGATTTGAGAGGAAGGAGCTGAAATGAGCGAACAACTGAAACTCTTTGGCGAGCGCAAGCCGCTGATCCTTGAACCATGGGTAGCGAACCAGTTGAATTACGGTGAATGATAAGGTAAGTATCATAAATTCCCTCTAAAGGTGTGGTCCGCATTTATTCAAGCGCGCCGTAATGTACGGTTACGGCGCAATCTCCTCACATCAATCGGGGTTTTGGGCTAGGGATTACCAGTCGATATCGTCATCATCGGGCGAGTACTCATGCGCCAGATCGTCATCGAACTCCCGTTTATTCTGTATGCACTGGCCGCAATCGCAACTGTGATAGCCAATTTCATGACCGCCGATACGGATATCGTGGTGCGGCTGATCGCACAGCTCACAGATATCATCGTCGTTCTTATTGCCGACATCGGTTGATGGTTCGGTGGTTTTCCATGCATCGAATGATGCACCTGGAAATTGGCTTATTCATGATTTCTCCTCCATTGCCTTGGCGAATTCTTGACGTGTTCGTATTCTGATGCCTTTGCTCTCCAAGTCTACGCATTGGAGCTGATATAGCGCGGTGAGCGCAGATAGTGCGGGATATGCGATCTATGGCAAGTGAATAGATGAAATCGCGATATGTTATTGGCGTTTACCTTTGCAGGTGATACAGATGGCGTTATATGCGGAATTGGCGTAATCGGTAATAATGCCGCGACCAGCACAATCCGGGCAGGCACCATGTGCCCGATAAAAGTCGTCGAAGGACTTACCCGTTCGCGTTGGTGTCGCTGAAACTCCCGTAATGCGTTCGACATGCTCTGCCATCTCTTCTGCCGCTGTCCATGTCTCTGCATCTATTCTGAGTGAATGATATTCAGGTGCCATGCAATGAGTGTAAATGTCACGTAAATGCAATGTCAATGCTGGGGGCTTGCTTTGCGTGGCTATGCGTGCTGTATCTAGGCCATGTTTCCTTCGTGTTCTTGGCGGGATTATCGCGTTGCTCGGCGGGCCTGGGCACAGATGCACGCAGCGCGTGGTGTTGCAGTGATGCGGGCTCGGGGCTTCCCGAACTTGGTGAAGGGGCACGAGACGCAGGCACGAAAGCGTAGGGAGAGAGCAGCAGCGGCGCAGCAAGCTGAGTACGAGCAACAGCGAAGTGAGGAAATCATTGCCGCATTGCAACAGTTAAGGCGATAAATGATTGCTTAACTTCCACGTCGGGACCAATCCGCAAAATCGAGCTCACCTCCGAGGGTGGTCGGCTGACACCCACGACACGCTACCACCCCTCCACACCAAATCCCACGTCCCTATTTCCCTCCCGACTAAATCCCTGTATAATTGAGGTATGGCAATTACATTACATCAAGTATGTCCGTGGTGCGGGGGCGATATCATAAGGGAGTTCCCGCAGAGCGACATTGATGGTTTAGGGAGGGTGCTGATGAAAGAGTATCACCGTCACAAAGAGGGCTGTCCGATAGACCCGAGGATCATATGCGACACATCATCTATATAACCCTGCTTCTATTATCGGCATGTTTCATACCGCCGGCATCTACGGAATACAGTTCACAGCAGGTGACTATGGCACCTATACGAACGTATCGGCCTTTGGAATATCGGTTCTATCCATCAGCAACATCAGGGGTACGGTGCAGATGGTGGGGAGAGAGTTGGGTATGCCATTAAAGGTACGGCATTGTCTATGGTGTAAGGTACTGTTACAAGGGAAGCAGAGGGGGAGGCCGAAGCAGTATTGCGATGCTAGATGTGCGAAGCAGGATTGGGACCGGAAGCATCCGAGGATAAAGCTGAATGAATCACGATGCCCTGATACGGCGTCTCCAGAAGCTGACAGCGCTGAAGGAGCATCCGTCTACGTTACCGGCTATTAGGGATGAGGCAGCTAGGGCAAAGGAGCGGCTATCGGCCCATCTAAATGAAGGGGATGTTCTACAAGGACTAAACCGATTTCAGCGTATACAGCATAATTCCGACCCAATGTGGGACAATATCTGTACGGTGCTGAATCGGGAGACCCGCAAGATATGGCCAGGGATACGGCCTAAGAGGCCGTTCTAATGAGCGACAAAGACTATATTATCCACAATCCTAACGGCACCACGATGACCTTGGCAGAGCTAAAGGCAGCGTGGCCCAAAGACGAACCAGACTATCCCGATATCATTCCCATAACCTATAACCGCTGTCCGGTCTGCAAGGCTGTGTGGTTAGACGTCAAGGAATATTGTAGCGACTGCGGGTGGCCCGATGGTCCTAGATGAAGATGGCCGTCCCGTTCGTGGAGCGGGGGCGCTGCCTTTCGTTGGGGGCGCAGGCGGCGTAGGCGATATGTCGGGAGTGACCTTCAGCCGCAACATCATGGAAAAGCCTCCGAGTCCGAATACCCAAGGAACCTTTATGGACAAATTCTCACAAATGATTGCTGATGTAGCAGCCGGCAAGGCAGGTGAAGTACTGGATACGCCAACGCTGACCCCCAAACAGCAAAAGAATTACGATAAAGCGGTGCGCATGAAGGCTAACCGGGAAGCGGCGGCGCAGCGGATGCGTGACTATCATGCCCGCAAGAGAGCCGAGAAGGAGGCAGGACTCAATGGCAAATCCGTGGAGATGTCGGAATCACACCTGTCCGAGCCGAGAAAAAGGCAGGCGGTTGCCGGACCGGCTGGAGTACAAGGGGCCGACCAACAACATGGCGTATCACCGATTCGTATGTCCGACGTGTCACGGGCTGGAGGTGATGTCAACGGCAGCCTTCCAGAAATTCAGCAAGACTTGGAAACGGCCGACCCAAGTTTACAGCCATTCATAGCCAATCAGCAGCCATTTAATATTAATGTCCAGATGTTCATGGACTGTCCGATTCAGGCGGCGCAGGAGCTACTCGACGAGCTTCGCAAGCAAACTGAGGATTTAGCCAAAGTCATCGAGCAGCGCCGGCACGACGAGCAGGTAGACGACGAGAGCAAATGCACTTGGTGCAAGCAGCCATTCACCAACGGCTACCCCTTCGCCCGCCACCCTTTCGAGATAGGCGGTGTAGGCAGCGGCCAATGGCGCAGTATCCGCTCCTGTCGCAACAAGAATTGTCTCGACAAGCAAAATGAGGCCTATGACCGCATTGACCGGGATATGAGAGCTGAGCGGGGCCTATGAAGCGTTGCCTACCACGATTCAATGACCAAGGCGCCCACATGAAAGCATGGCGAGCCTTTTGGCGAGTTCATGTACTAAACCTCGCCACACCGGAGGAGCCGAATCCATATGTGCGTGACGCTCAAATCGCTGAATGGCAGACAGAATTCCGTGCGACGCATCAGTGCGAGGAATGCGGTGGTTATTGTGAGCGTTGCCGCCGTTGGTCTTTTGATCCGTGAACCTTGACTACGCCAAAGTCCGGAGCTTCATAGCCAAACTGCCCATCAAGGCGCCGAATAAAGTAATAGTCCCTTTCCAACTCCGTCCCGCTCAAGCCAAATTCCTAGATCTCCTGTCCGACCTTCAGGAACGCAAACGCCTGCCTCGTGTCATCGTGGTCAAATCCCGCCGCACCGGCGTATCATCTATATGCATTGCTTTGCTTACCATCCATGCGCTGGTCATCGAGAACGCCGACGCCCGTATCACCGCCCATCTAAGCGCCACCGCCAAGGACCTATTCGACAACGCCAAGCTGTTCCACCGCCAGCTCCGTCACGGAGTGGAAGTAGATGATGAAATTATCGAAAACGAATCACCAGAACCGACTGCTCAGATTATTCGGTATGGCCCCGAAGCCCATTCGTCGAAACTTACATTTGGTACGGCCAAAACCGTCGCCGGTGGCCGCGGCATGGGCTTTTCGGCTCTACTCGCCACCGAAGCGGCCTACTACGAAAACGAGGAATCCTTCACGGCTCTCTTCCCCGCTCTCCCTATGCAGAACCCGTTTTTCGGCTTTCTGGAATCTACCGCAAATGGGGTGGAAGGTACTGGCGGCCCATTTTACGAGAATTATTGGGCGGCGGCTCGCGGTGACACCGAACTCGCGCCTTTCTTCATTGGTCCTCAGGATGACCCGACTTGCGTGGTCGACGATCTCACGGCGGAGCGGATCATGGCGCTCGACACCGACCCTGATAACGAGGCGGAAGAGCGGGACTTAATCTCCCGGTTTCATCTCACTATTAATCAGCTGGCCTGGCGCCGTATCACCTACAAAGGCCCCGATTGCATGGGCCAGTTGAACAAGCTCCATACCGATTTCCCCTACTGGCCCGAGCAGGCTTTTGTGTCATCGGGGGAGCCGGTCTTTACCGACCAGGAGAAACGCCGTGCACGGGAATCTGTGGAAAAGGCCCCGCCCGCACGCCACGTGGAAATTATGGCGCTCGGTACGGGACCACAGCGCAGACTTAAACTTGATCAGAGGACCGATGGACACATCACAATCTGGGAAGAACCTCGGCAAGATAGCTATTATTATATCGGGGCCGACGCCGCGTCTGGCAAGGATGAAGGAGATTTCGCAGCTGCTGCAATCTACGATGGCACAAGCGGGAATCAAGTTGCAGAGTATGAAAAACGTGCAGGAGTCCACGAGTTCGCAGACGATCTTGATAAATTGGGACGTTATTACGGACGATACATGCCCCTGAAGCAGGCGCTGATGAATATCGAGATCTCATGCAATCTCGGCTACACCGTCCTACAACGTATGAGAAACGATTTTCATTATACGAATTGGTATCGCTGGCGTTCCAAAGACGAAAAGATTAGCCCCCGTATCACCCGCTTCCCCGCCCTCGGCTGGGAGACCACTTCTCGCACCCGCGAAATGATCATGAACCATTACCGCATCGGCCTGATGCAGGACGAGGTTCATCCCCGATCGGAAACGGTGTTATCGCAAATCGAGCGAGCTGCGCGTAAGGAGTTCGGCCTGCGCTGGGATGTGGTTCGCGGTCACGATGACGTCTTGATGGCGCATTTCATCTGCTGGATAGCCATTGTTCAGTGGCCGCCGCCCAACCTCACGCTATCAAGTGTCGGCGGCCGGATAATGGAAAAACGAGACGAAACCAGGGGCACTCCTACCTTCGAAACAACAATAAACCTGTCACCGATTCTCGAGGAACACCGGCAGCGGGTGATCACGCCCAAACGCAAAGATCCGCGGGTGGAATGGCAGAAGGCGCGGGAGAAGGGGCGGGTATTCGTATGAAGAAAGTATGCCTCCGAGGCCACGCGCTGATTGCGGGTAACCTATATGTAAGCGGGAAAGTCAGGCGATGCCGTCGCTGTATTCTCGAACGCGGCAAACGTCTCCGCCGCCAAGTAAAGCGGCTCAAAGAACACGGGCGGAGTTTGACAGAACTCCGGTATATGGAAAGTTAGTTGACCTTTGAGCAGTGGCTATGTCTGGAACGAATAAAAGCTGCGTCTGCTTTGCATCGTGCCCGATATCGTCCAATATACGATGCCTCGCATAGATGGCCTGTTGCATATATGAAACGGCCTTACGAATTGAATTATCTGGCGGGCGCAAAGATCGGAAGGAGACAATGATCCCCTACGACCAACTGCCGACCGGCTGGTTCTTTGAAGAAGACGTTGCGGCCTATCGCTGGGCCTACGAACAGCTGGTCCCAGAGGGGGGCCATACTACAGAAGTCGGTGTCTACTATGGCCGTTCCTTGGTATCCGTTAGCGATATCATCGAGCGTAAACGTATCAATGTAGCGGCAGTCGATAATTTCGGCCCGGTGTTCGGAGAATACGACGGAATGCGCCTGCTCCGGGTCATGAAACACATCGAGATTTGCCGACTGCATAAGCAGGTAGCCATTTGCGTTGGAGACTCGCTAACGGTGGTGCGCGCCGTCGAGGACCATAGTCTCGACCTGGTATTTATTGATGCGGACCACCATTACGAAGCCGTCAAAGCCGATATTGAAGCGTGGGAGCCGAAGATTAAGCCCAAGGGATGGATTGGCGGTCATGATTACAGCGAAAACGATCCTGGGGTGATAGCGGCAGTTGATGAACGATATGGCCATCCGCATGCGCTTCAAGGCTGGTGTTGGTTTGTGCAGTTATGAAAGGTGTTCGTATAATGACCATCGTCGAAACATTACATCGATTCTGTGCCGAGATGTCGTTCGGTTATGATCCGGGGTTCACGCAAATGTGGTTGACGCGTGAAATCTATCGAAAACTCAAGGCTGAGATGCTTCACTGCGACGCTGAATACGTGGATGATGCCAGCTTTGAGCCATTCATCATGTTCGAGGGGCGACGTATTTTCTGTGCTGATAAATGACCCGCGACGAATTCGATAAGCATATCGCCAACGTCGGCGGCGGTCCCAAATCTGACAAGGAGATCGCCGATGCTGAGCGCAAATACCAGTCCCGCATCCTACAGGATCGCGCCGAAACCGCGGCAGCCGAATTCGAGGCGAGGCGGGCGCCGGGTGCTCCGCCGCTCTCCCGCTTCGCCGGCTTGCGAGCCTCCTTCCCATCCTTCTCCCAAGACGTCGCTACCCTGCCCGAAGTAGAAGAAGTTACTGAAACAAACGGCAAAAATGGCAAGGTTGAACCAACTCCTGACCGCGCCATCCTAAAAGCCCTTGGAAATTTATGGGTCGATACCAAGAATAAGGATGGCCGGGCGAAGGCCTGGGACGAACTCGAAGAAGGCGTGATGCGCAATCTTGACCGCCTAGTCGGCTCCGGCTACGGCACCCTTAAAGACCTCATCGGTCTGGTGCGCGCCTTAGATGAATATTCAAACCCCGTTAGTTCTGATAAAAAAGGTAAGAGCGACAAGACTTCGCTATATCGCAAGGCGCTATTAATGGATGAGGAAGCTGAATAGTGGCAGCTGCCCCACAAAGTAACGTTGTCCCGCTGCGACGGCCACTGTCGGGCCGTCCACGGGTCAAACCCTTGACCTCGGCCGAAATGATCGTCGGAAATATCGACGATCTTCAGCGGTTCTCAACCGAAGGCCGTGCCGCGGTTCTCGGCTCCGATTTCTTCGACAAGGCCCGCCGCTTCTATAACTACGAATCCCCTCAGGAATCTCGCGTCGTCTATCATCCCTTGGTCCGTATTGCAGAGCTTCAGACACTGCTGCTAAAGGAGGCCTCCGACCTAACCGCCCCAGCTCCCCGCTTCTTTATTCATAAAGGCGACCAACGCGACGCCGATCGCGAACAAGCCTTCCGTGCCGCATGGCGTCATTTTAAGTATCAACGCGAATGGCTGAAGGGTGAGATTTACTCTGCCATCTGCGGCATGGCGCCGATGCGGGTGTATTGGGACCCGTTTGCGATGCGCGGCCTCGGCGGAGTCAAGTTACGTGCGTGGGACCCTGAGAAGTATTACCCCGACCCTGGCGCTGAAGAAGACGAAGATCGGAATTACATCATCCTCGAAGAGCAGGAAACCGTAGAGGAGATTCAGCAACGTCATGGCGCAGAAGCGGCACGCGGTCTCGACCCGACGGCGCGCAATCGAGGTTATATCCCACGACCTGCAATTGATTTTCCGGCCTCGGGCGCCGGGATGCCGCCTGGGCCGATGCGCACTCTCGGACCTCTTGCACACGGAGCCTTCGCCAGTGATAGAGAAGCTCAGGGACGCATTAGAGTGCGGACTTTGTTTATCCGAGATTCGACTGAATTGCCGTTCACCGATGAACTAGGGCTGACTCTGGTGCGCGACTATCAGACGATTCCTACGCCGGATGTCGTGCCTGCTTTCCCCAACGGAAGGATGATCATTGAAGCGCAGCAACGAATACTTTACGACGGTCCTAACCCTTATCCGGGTTTCCCCGTATTCCGCTTGGCTGCGATGCCCGCGTTGTGGGGTTATTGGCCGCCTCCACCCGTCCGATACGTGCAAGACCTCCAGAACCTCGCCGAAGACCTCCTCTCGCAAGTCTACGAAAACGCGTACCGCATGAATAACGTATCGCTATTCATCAACCGCCTCTCCGGGTTGACGAGCAACGACGTTGACGGTCTCCCCGGGCGTTCTTATTTCTATGACCCAGCCGGCGGTGACAAGCCCGCCGAAATCGTTACAACTCCCGAATTCCCGCAGCACTTTCTCAGCTACCCGGAAAATCTACTGCAAAAGATGAAAGATATTCTCGGCTACTCGCCCGCCCGCATGGGCAAGGCGGGAGCGGGAAACACCGGGGGTGACCTGTTCGATGCCGAGATATTCCAATCGCAGGCACTAACCCGGCTACGCAGCACTCTTTACGGTGATTGCGTAGAGCAGGTCGCACAGTTC
>Ga0126381_100008949_pt1 | contig 11222 bp, 8 predicted proteins | sample PanSoiMetPlot_28_FD_96465 | JGI IMG/M metagenome (GOLD analysis project Ga0126381, IMG submission 96465) | Tropical forest soil microbial communities from Panama - MetaG Plot_28 | ecosystem: Environmental > Terrestrial > Soil > Tropical forest > Bulk soil | place: Panama | collected 2016-02-17 | reverse complement strand
GCCGTGATGGGCTCGCCATTCGGCTTCATGGCGTTTCTGGGAATTGCCAGCCTGATTGGAGTCATCGTCAGCCACGTGATCGTGCTTTTCGATTTCATCGAGGAAATGCATGAAAAGGGCGAACCCTTCGAGCAGGCGATTCGGGACGCCGGAATCGAAAGACTTCGGCCGGTTCTGATTACCGTGAGCGCCACCATCCTGGCGCTGTTTCCGCTAGCCGCCCACGGCGGTCCTTTGTGGAAGCCGCTGTGTTACGCGCAGATCGGCGGGCTGGCGGTTGCCACTTTCATCACGCTTCTGCTGGTGCCCGTCTTTTACAGCATCGCGGTGCTGGATTTGAGGGTCGTGAAATGGGAGACAGCGAGGCGCGCCGTGGGATCCGAGGGAGCCGATGATCTCAACTTTCAAATGCCCAGTAGGGCACACGAATGTTGAATCGGAGCGATTTTGGTGCCAGGGACAGACTCGAATCGTCGACGCCAACCTTTTCAGGGCTGGCTTCTCCCAACGCTATCTTTCTCAAGTGCTTAACGCGGAGATGTGAATTCAGCCTTCAGAACTTTTGCTGGCCTGGCGCCACTAGGCGGCGGGGTTGCTGTTCCGCCATCGGTGGTGAGGAATGCGACTCGGCCATATTCCTCTCGACCTCTTCCCCAATGACCAGCCGAAGGACCGATGAGTTCGTCGTCAAATGGATTACCAGCGATACTTAGAATCTCGCTGCCATTTTCGCTTGGCTCGAGCGCAAGACGATCGATCGTATTCAGTGGGTGGCCCGCCAGGTAGGCAAAACCACCGTCCTCATCAATCCAGAAGTCATCAAACCGTCCGTTGCCAACGACCTCAACTTCACCAACTGGATTGAAGGAAATAGGGTCAAGTTTCACCCGCATGAAGAGTTGTTTTGCGGAAGCGGTGTAATAGAGATAGCCGCGTTTCGGCGAGTACTGAATGCCGTTGATACCCGGTAACTGAATACGTTCGTAATATAACTTTGCGAGATGGCCCATGCTGTCATGCTCGAGCCACACGCTGGGCTTTGGATTTCCATCTGCAACGTGCAGGTCGACGCGCCAAATGAGTCCTGCCCACGAATCCGCCAACAAAATGATGCCTGGCGCTATGATGCAACTTCCGTTTAGCCCGCGGACTGGCTGAGGAAAGTGAAGAACAGACTCGGGATGAACCCCGTGGCCGGGGATCCAACCATTCAAATCGAGACAATAGAGTTGGGATTCTTTCCACGTATATATGTCAGAGACAGAAATATAGAAGACATCGGGTTCAACTTCCACGATGCCCATTGCAGGTTGGGAAAATGTGAAGAGAAGCTCGGGCTCTACCGGCTGCTCTTGGTTCGAAGGGGGAACATACCATAGCTCTTGATGATTCAAAACGGTTACAAGCACGGAATTATCCGAACGTACAGCCAGATTCTCTAGGAAATAGCCTTTTGGAAAAGTTGCGACCGTGCTCAGCTTCACATTTAGTGATTGATTGCCGGGTCTCATACTAAAAACTCCCAGGTGCCTAGGCATAACTGTTCGTGTACATAACGGCTAGCACTCCCGCTGCTGGCTGCAGCATTGTGGAGTCCAGTCACGCCAAGAACAGCGTCGATTTTCATCGCTGAATGAAGAAAAAGGAGCGTCATGAACTTCAAGACTGCCGACGTCGCAGGCCTTAGGATCTTCTACCGCGAGGCCGGGGATCCCTCGAAGCCGAATATTGTCCTGCTGCACGGTTTTCCCTCGTCCTCCTACTCATTCCACGACCTCATTCCGCGTTTGGAGGATCGGTTTCATGTCATCGCTCCCGACTACCCCGGTATGGGGTACAGCGAGGCGCCCGCCCCAACAGCCCTGCGACCCACCTTCGATGATATGACTAAGGCCGTCGAGGCGTTCATCGCGCAGTGCACGCCCGGGCGAGTCATCTTATACATGCACGATATCGGCGGCCCGATCGGAATGCGGATCGCGACAGCCCACCCCGAGCGGATCGCTGGACTGATTTTCCAGAACTTCACTATTTCAATCGAGGGGTGGAATCCCGAGCGCCTGAAAGTCTACGAGCGGCTCGGCGGTCCTGAAACCCCAGAGAGTCTTGCCGAGGTTGAGCAATTTACCACCGTGGAGCGCGACATGTTCCTTCACAAGAGGGGCGCACGCCGGCCCGACGCCCTGAATCCAGACTATTGGGCGATCGACGCTTATACGTTTTCGATCCCGGCGAGTCGGATCTTCATGTCGAGACTTTTTATGACCCTCGCGACGAACATCCAGCTCTACCCGCAATGGACTGCGTATTTGAAGGACCGACAGCCGAAAACACTGATCGTGTGGGGGCGAAATGACCCTCTTTTCCTGCCGGCGGCACCGGAATTCGTGAAGCAGGTTGTGCCAACGGCCGATCTGCGTTTTTTTGACGGTGGTCACTTCGTGCTCGACGAGTACGCCGAAGCGATCGCCGAGGCGATCATCGAAACATTTTCCCCGACAGAGGGAAAGCCCAATAAGTGAAACAGAAAGGACCCAAGCGCCTGCTGATCGTCAACCGCGCGGAGTAAGAACCTGTAACAAGACTCTGCCAGATTGGCGAGGAGTTTCTAAGGATTATTCCTCGACTCCCTAGTCGCCGAGGTGAGGCTGGCAAGCGCTGGCGGCCCGGACTACTCCTCACACTCGCTGTAGATGGGTGTCTTTGGAGAAGAGCCCCGAGGCGGGATATTTCAACCCGGCGCCGATTAGGCGGTCAAAACCTATATGGCACAACCAAATGAGCGCGAAGGCGAGCAGGAATGTTCGGTGCAGGGCAAATGACGATGCGGCGAGAGCAGCCGGTAGAACCTCGGTGTGCACGAGGTTGTAGAGGCGTGATCCCAGTTTCGGGTTTACCAGAAAGCCCAGCATCGAGATGTCCGGCCAGAGGCAGAGCGCCACGAAGAGGATCCAACCGGCTCCCAGGGAGTGATAGAAGAAGATGCCACAGAAGAATAGAGCCGCACCTTCCAACCGGAGCAATAGCGCAGGACGCATGCCGAAAATATACTCTGACGTCGACTTGTATTCCTGTCAGTTGCGGCAGGAGAACACGACGAACCAAAGATAGCAATCTGAAAGGAAATAGAGGGGGGAAGGGAATCGGTCGTGGAGGCCGACCAGAAGGACTTTTCGGGTGGGTGGAACGCGAACAGCCCTGGCACTGCTGGCGCAGTGCATATCAGATCACCGCGTGCTTCGTCTGATTAGGGCGGTGTTGAGGGCGGGAAGCTAGGGCACAAGTCGACTGTTTCCGGGTGAGTGAAGGGTTTTCCTGCCGACGAGATGCTAGATCTCGAACGATCGTACGACGCCCGCGCGACTACTTTGGCTTCCCATCCCGGAGACCGTAGTTATAGCCGTGCCAGGCATTGGTCTCATTCTTGCGAACCTGGTTCAATAGGACTCCAAGAACCGGCAGAGTGTGCTTAAACTCTTGGTGCGCCCTCTGCGCTAGTTCGGATGAAGTGCTTCCAGCCAGAACCACGAGCAACACGCCGTCGCACATCGCTGCAATCTGCGAGGCGTCCGCCACGGGTAGAATCGGCGGAGCGTCGAAAACAATCCAGTCGAAGCTTGGCGCGATTCGTCCCAACAATATATTTAGCCTGCCATTGCCCAGGAGCTCAGCGGGGTTCGAAATCCTCTCCCCCGCCGGAATCAGATACAGATTCTCCTGCGGTGAGCGCTGCAAGATAGCGGCTTCGTCGGCGTTACCCCGAAGGTATTCCGTTATCCCAGGTTTCGAGGAAGCTCCAAAGCATGTATGCAGTCCCGGCTTACGAAGATCGCAATCGATCAGCAAGACACGCCGGCTGCTCTGGCGCGCCAGCACCAACCCCAAGTTGCCAGTCACAAAAGTCTTGCCTTCGCCGGCAACGGCGCTTCCCACGAGCAGGGTTTTCAGCGGCCGTTTCTCCCGAATACGGTAAAGACGGGCGCGCAGAGTGCGTAACTCTTCTTCCCCTAGACTCTCCCCCACAGTCTTCTGGCCGTTCCTATCGGAAAACAGCAGTCGCTGCGAATGTTGCGGCCAGGGAGAAGGCGCCACCTCATCAATCTGATCGCGGATATCGGGAGCCGCTGAAACTCGTGGCTGCTGCAACGCCGCAAGAAGCGCATCAGCCGTCGGGGTTTCAGGAGCATGCGCGGTGATCGGAACCACCACATCGTCGTCCTTCTTCGCCCTGTCCGGCTGGTTCACTCGTGGGTTGACGGCAGAGGCCGCGATGTTCTCTTGTTCTGCTCTTCGTAGCGCGTCGTAGACCCAGCTGTTCACTTGTGTTGCCTCGCTCCCGTTTGAGACGGCAGCAGAACTTGCGCTTGCTCGATTCGGCGGTGCGGCATGGGATGGTTCTCTCCGCTCGGTCACAAGCCTTAGAGCCTTTCCCAACCCGACGCTTTCGCCAGCAATGTAGGGCTCCGCTATGGATTCATCCAACTCAAACTCGTGCGCGACCTCCTCGATGACATCTTCGGCAATGGGTTTTTTCTGATGAGCGCACGCGGTGATGAGCGCGTTCTCGCACACCAAATTTGTAAGGCTTTGGATTCCAGCGGCGTACCGGTGCACCGCCTCAACTGCAAGTTCGGTGAAAATGGGTGTCCCATTTGCTCCCGCGACGTGCAGCCGTTTTGCGATGTAATTCCCTGTCTCGTCCGATTCCAGGGGATAGGTGCGACAGCGAAGTGCAATGCGTTGACGGAGCCAACGCAACTGCGGCTGCTTCAGCCGCTCTTCCAACTCCAACTGACCCGCAAGCACGAGCTGCAAGAGATTCTCGGAGGTGTTGTCCAGGCTGGTCAGAACCTCGATCTCTTCCAGCAGTTGATCAGAGAGATCCTGGGCTTCGTCGATGATCAACACCGCCGGTTCCCCGACGTGATTACGATCCAGCAGCCAGCGACTCAATTGCAGCGATAAATCACTCTCGTCCGTGGAGTGGCAATCAACACCAAACTCCCGCAGTAGATGCTCGCTGAATCTGCTGACGCTTAGCCGAGAATTGGAGATAACTGCGGTAGGCGCACGCCGAAGGCGAAGCCAGTTGACTAGCACATTAAGCAACGTGGTCTTGCCCGTGCCTACTTCTCCCGTCAACTGCACAAATCCCTTGCGACTCAGACCGCCATAGGCCAGGCACGACAGTGCATCCCGCGTATGTTTCGTCACAAAGAAGTATCGCGGGTCAGGTTTGGAATCGAACGGGTTTGCCTTTAACCCAAAAAAGTTTTTGTACACGTTAGGCGCCTTCAGGCGGTTGTTCGTTCGGGCTGGTTCTGCTCAATGTCTTTCACTGGTGAGCACCCTGACCCGAAATTGAATCCAACACCGGCAACATCCCTAAAACCGGCAGCTCCAGATAGAACGTGGCATCCTTTTCGTTACGAATCGATCGGTCTTGCACTTCGCAAATAAAAACTAACCCCAACCCCAGAGCCAGCCCGCCGCCCAGTCCACCCAAAGCGAACAGCGGCCGGTCGGGGAACGTGGGTTTTTCCGGCAGGTTTGGGGGATCCATGATCCGGAACTGCTCCCCTTGTTGTTGCTTTTCCAGATCGGTTGCCATCTCAGATTGCGTTTTCTTTGATAGCAGGTCGTTGTAGAACTGTAAAGCAGTTTGATAGTTGCGACTAACCTTCTTATATTGTTCCTCGATTTTGGGGCTGAGTTCGAGTCGCGCCTCCAGATCGGAGAGTTGCTTTTGAATTCGGCTCTGTTCCTGGCGCTTATCCGCAATTGCCAGATCCAGCGACTGGATTTGCGCACGCAATTGCTGCATGGGCAGAGGCTCGCGGTTCGGAACCTTCGTCTTTTTGGCCGAGTCATCTGGCTCAGCCATATCCTTATTATTACTGTTTCTATTGGGTGCGTTTTCCGTCTGGCTGGCGTCTTTTGCAGATTCCTCGTGAATTCGTGCCTTTAGGGCGGCAATCACGGCCTTGGCCTTCACCACGTCCGGGTGCTCAGGGCTCAATGTCGCTTCTAGCCTGACCAGGGTGGTCTGGGCATTCGCCAACTGCTGGTCCAAATTGTCTGGGGTCGCCCCTTCCGAAGCGTCGCGAGCCGCCACCAGTTGCGAGAGCAGGGACTCGGTATACGTTCGTTCCTGCTCGAGCCGGTTCAGCGATTGCGTGCCCGCCTCAAGTTGCACATTCGTAGTCGCCAGCAGGTTGAAGTTAACCTGTTCTTCGCCGGGGAGTTGGCCCATGTATCTTTGTTTAAAGTTTGCCAGGTTGGCGTCCTGTTCATCCAGGTTGCTTTTCGCATCCTCCAGTTGGCCACGAAGAAAGTCCGTCGTGCCCTTGGCGCTCTGCTCACGTTCCTGAAGATTGGCAGACATGAACATCGAAACAAGCTCCCCGCAGACCTGCTGTGCGCTAGAAGCGTTCTCCGCCGTGAAACTGATGTTAAAGCCTGGTATACCGCCTGCAGCCGTGGGTATCAAAGTCCTGACAGGGTCAACCTTGATGGCTTGGCGCATCAGGTCGACTTTCTCCTCCATCAGAACTCTTTGGTTTTTAAATAGAGAAAACCGCTCAATGATGGGCTGAAGCTTTGTCCGGCTGAGAATCTGTTCTTGCATGGTCGTCAGCCGTTCCGTGAGATCCTCGGTCACGATTGGTTTGACGAAGTTGTCGGGTACTCTTGGCTGCTCAATCAGCACCAAGGCCTTCGAGGTAAACCGATTCGACAGCTTCAGCGACACCAGGAAACTGGCGAGTGGCAATATCAGCGTTGGAATTACGATCAGCCATAGGCGCCGTCGCGCCATGGCAACATAGTCCTGCAAACTCAATGGTCGGCGTGTCATTTCAGGCTGCATGTATCACCTTCCGGGATGGGTGACTGGCAAGAGGGTTCCTCGGCACTCCGAGGCAGGGAAATCAGCGAGACCGCGAGATCAACTTATGAAACGTCTACCAAACACCGCCAATAGCAATAGGAGCCCCGAGCTGATCATCGAGATGGGAGCAGGTTCCGGTGTCGACGCAGCGACCAGCCCAGCGGTGGTAAAGGGTGTGCTGAATTGCTGGCCGCCATCAGCGACCGCGGCAAGAAAAGTTCCTGGAGGCAAAGGCGTGCTGCTGATAAAGGAGTAGCTGGTGTTCCCGATGATATTACCTGTAGTAAACGTGTACACCAGCAGTTGGAAGTAGCTGGGGATCGAGCCGAAGGCGTGCTGCTCCAAGCCACCAAACATGTTGGTCGTATTCATCGAATTGTCGGCTGACAAGTTCCCAACCTGCGCTCCCAGGTACGAATAGATATCAGTCGGTATGCTGCCGGAATTGAAATTGGACGGAGTGCTCGACCCGGTTGTAAGGAATGAGGGAGAGGTCGGGTCCCCGGAATTGAAGCTGGAACTGGTGAGCTGAGGGGCGGTCGAACTGGTGTAAGTTCCCACCGGGATTGCCAGAATCAGGTACCAGGGATCACTGGAAGTATGCTCACCGAAAGACCACATCCCGATCGCTCCACCGGAGGCGATCGGATTTGTGTCGGGCTGACCTGAACAAGCTGTGGCACTCGACGGCGGGGCGCAGAAGCCAATATTGGGATCAATAATCTGAGCTCGAGCAGCAGCAGTGACGCCAACTGCCAGCAAGCCCTGGATCAAAAGAAGTCTCGCGATACCTTTCACCGTGTCTCCTCGGAATAGCTGAGCAATCCAATTACGACAACTGGGGCCTTGGTACCGCGCTCCATGGACCGTCTCTTGGCATTTCCCGTAAAGCAGGTTCTTGTCACCTTCCAATTCATCCCCGATTCAACTCTTCCAGCGCCTGATGGACTTTGGAGGCCTCGGGTATCTTCGGGTTAAGCTGTAAAGCACGTTCCAATTCGGCCTTCGCTTTGCCACGCTCGTTCACTTTGCTGTATGCCATTCCCAGGTGGTAGTGATAGAAGGCGTTAGTCGGCATTTTCTTGGCTGCCTCCTGGAATAAATCGATGGCCATTTGGTAGGTGCCCTTTTGGTAGTAAGCCCACCCCAGCGTGTCTGCAGTAGTCGGCGATTCGGGCATGCCTCTGCGAGCGGTTTGCGCCAGCGTCAGCGCAACATCCAAATCCTTACCTTGCGCGAGCAACAAATAAGCGACATTGTTGGCAGCCATGGGGAAGTCGGGCTTGACTTTGAGCGCTTTCTGGAAGAGCTCAAGCGCCTGATTGGCATCTCCCTTTCGTTCCATCAGACTGCCCTTGTTCATGTAGGCCATCACATCATTGGGCCGCTGGCTGATCCAGCGATCGGTGGTTGCAATCGCGGCATCCAGCCTGCCGGACGAGAGCTCGACCACGACCAGCGTGGTGTAGGTTGCACTCGTCGGTTCGAGAACGAGCCCCTTGTTGAGCTCCTCCTCGGAGCCGCGATAGTCCTTCATTCCGCCAAGCATCTGGCCGAGAAGAACGTGGAAAGCGGCATTATTGGGAACGATCGAAGTCTGTGCCCGCAGCCGCGCCACCGCGCCCTTGGCATCATTCCGGGCATGAAAAAGCCTGATCAGGCCGATCATCGAGTCGGTGTTGTTGGGGTCTACTCCGAGCGCCCGCTCGAAGCTCCCGCGAGCTTCGTCCAGTCGTCTGCGCTCACTGAACCAATTGCCGAGCTGGTTGAGCGGCTGGGCGCTTTTCCCTTCCAGTGAAACGGCTTTTTCGAGATCAGCGAGGCTCTGATCATCCTCCTTACGAAATTCTTCGAGCGAAGAGCGGAAGAGATATCCGTCGTAAGCGCTGGGCTGAAGTTTGATGATGGTGTCGGCGCACTGCTCGAGCGCTACTATGTCCCTCTTCGCAACCGCTATGGGCGCAAGTTCGCGAAGAGCAGGCAAGAGGTTGGGGTCGAGCTTCACCGCTTGGCGGAACTCTGCTTCGGCGCCATCTGAGTTGCCAGCCAACTTCATAGCCAGGCCCAGCTGATGGTGCGCCAACGGATCGGTCTGATCCTGTTTTACCGCGTCTTGCGCAACCCGCACGGCTTCATCAATTTTGCCGTCTCGCATCAGCAATTCGGAATGAGCCAATATGGTGGCCGTGGCAGAGGGATTCGATTTGTTCAGCTCGGTGAAAAGTTTCCGCGCTTCATCGGAACGGTTCCGGCTCAACAGGAGCGCGAGCTCGGCTTGCTTGAGGCTGAGATCCTTCGGATGTTCGCGAACCAGGCCCGCATATTCATCGATGCCCTTATCAAGGTCATTGGTCTGGTAGTAGAAGGTCGCCACCCCGCGAATGGCTGAGGCATCGTCGGGCAGATCGTTCTTGGCCTGTTGCACCACCTGGAGGGCACGGTCATTCTGCTGCCGCATCAGGTACAAACTGGCCAGCTCTTGTCGCGAAGCGAATTGCTTGGGGTGCTCCTGAATGGACAGCTTCAGTTGTTGTTCGGCATCGTCCCAGCGCTGCTCGGAAATGTATAGATCGGCTAAACCCAGGCGCGGCTGAAGGTTGTCTTTGTCGCCTTGCGCGGCCTTCTTCAGGTATTCCTCCGCCAGCGGCAGATTTCGATTCCCGAACTCGAGAAGCCCCATATTGAGCAGCAGCTTCGGGTCACTGGAGTGTCCGAGGGCTCGAGTCATTTCCGCGAGCGCCTCTTGTCCGTTACCCTTCGTCTGCTCAATGTTTGCCTTGATGACCATGGCCTCGACATTCGAGGGATCCTTGGTCAAGACGAAATCGATATGCTCCTCGGCCCCGACGACATTGCCCGCAGCCAGGAGCAAGCTCCCGAGGCTCACGCGGGCAGCAAGATGGTTGTCGTCAAGCGAGACAGCACGGTTCAATTCGGCGTAGGCAGAAGGCCAATCCTGCAGCTTGAGGTGAGCCAGCCCGAGCCTGTAGTGACTCTCCGCAGATTGCGGTTCTGCCTGCACAGCATTAGCAAACTGGATTGCTGCGGCGCGGTATTTGCCCGCGTCATAATAGCGCTGTCCGCTGTCGAGATAATGCTGCTCGCGCGCTTTCGGGTCGCGGGAACAACCCGTCAAACCCGCCAAGCTAATAGCAGCAATTACTAGAAAAGCAGCGATGGTCTTAGTGGTATTCATAGCCAACGTTCCACGTTGCAAATGGTCTTGGGCACTGGAGTGCCGAGGGGTTCAAATCGATCTCCTTTCCCAAGCCGTGGTTCCACGCACTGGCCGGGCTGGAGTGGCGTCTTAGTTTTGAGGAGGAGAGTTTTTCTCCGGTGTAGCACTATCGTCCGGCGGAACGTAATTCAGAGGAGGCGTGAACAACATCGAAATCCGCACGTGGCGAGTGCGGTTGGGAGACCAGTTCTTCACCACAAAAACATAGGCCGAAGAACGTGGATCGCGATATTGCAAAAAGCCTAGGTTGCCTGCTGGACAAAGAGTGGCTTCGCTTTGGCCGTTGGCACATGGGGTGTATTTCATGTTGTCCTCGGCTACGGCGTACGTCGGCCCGCCGATGTCTCTAGCTCCCACAGGCAAAATCAGAGTGATGGTTCCGCAAGCAGTAGAACGGCGCGAAACCCCGACCTGGTTCAAAAAAGTGGTGAAGTCCTGGACTGACCGTATAGCCTCTTTCTTCCCGGGATCTCCGGCAATTTCTTCGCCGAACTTGGAGACCTCTGTCTGGAGTGTGCCAACTACGCTTCCGGTCAGATTCCCGCCCGAGGTTGCAAAGGGTTTAAGAGAGTCGAAGATGTTCGCCTGAAGAGCTTGCATGACCAGAAAACTGCTGCGCTCCCCACTGGATTCGCGGCGGTCCTTGCAGGTGGGAATTGCCGAGTGCGGGTCGAGGATCCCATCGCCAGGGTCTATCGAAACCTCACCGTAGATTGTCCAGCGTCGGTCCGCACTGCCGTTGCTGGGCTCCTTGATCCACTGCTGTGCAGCCGACGGCAATGAGCGGAAGAGCAAAAGGATCCCGAAAGCAAGAAAAATGGCAACTCGTCTCATGTGAACTCCTCTCTTGGCCGTGATTCCTTGACTCATGAACTTGACTTGATGAAATGCGAAGACCCGGAGCGCGTTGCACGCCCCGGGTTCTTCGCTGGCAAAAGGTCGAACTAGAAGGTGAAAACCATCTTCTGAGTCCCCAAATTGCCGTTGCTGTCGACGGTCGAGATGGACCAGATGTAGGTCCCTGACGCCAACGTCGACGTCGGGGCGTTTTGACCTGCGCCAGTAGGATCATTCGGCCAGGTCAGGGAGGTGGTG
>Ga0126381_100008948_pt1 | contig 11223 bp, 8 predicted proteins | sample PanSoiMetPlot_28_FD_96465 | JGI IMG/M metagenome (GOLD analysis project Ga0126381, IMG submission 96465) | Tropical forest soil microbial communities from Panama - MetaG Plot_28 | ecosystem: Environmental > Terrestrial > Soil > Tropical forest > Bulk soil | place: Panama | collected 2016-02-17 | reverse complement strand
TGTTCGGCCGAGGACGCACAGATGGTCACCGCGAATCCGGAACGCCGCGCCAGGTCGGCGATCGCGACCGCCACGGGGCTCGATCCGCAAATCACGACCTGAGGACGCGGCAAGACGGGCTCAGCGAAAATGTCCATGGTGCCCTAGCTCGGACACATGTTTTTGGCGAAGCGCACGCCGCCTCGTTCCTCGTCCGGCTTGTGGCCATGGCCTTCAAGTTCCTCGGGCGGTTGCACAGAGACCAGACGCGACTTGCCGTCGGCCAGCGCATCGCGCACTGCCTTCAAGACTGCCGCGCGGGCGCAGCCACCGCCGATCCAGCCTTCCGAAATCGTGCCATCGGGCAGAATCACGGCTTTCGCGCCAGCCTTGGCCGCGGTTGCCGCTACGGTCCTAACAACGGTAGCCAAAGCGAACGGTTCGCCTGAAGATTTGCGTGCTGCTATGGAGTTAAGGATATCGTCCGCGCGGTTCATAAGATCCTCACGAGATAAGGTTCCAGCGCGGCGAGGCTCGCGAGATTGTGTGCGGGCGCAAATAGATCGACATATGGTAGGGCAGCCTGCATGCCGCGCGCCTGCGGCGAGTAATCACGCCAGCCGATCAGCGGATTGAGCCAGATGATCCTTTTGCAGCGCCGACGCAGGCGGCGCATTTCCTCGCCAAGCTTGCTGGGCTCACCGGTGTCGTAACCGTCCGAAACAATCATCACCGCGGTACGCGAGTTGATGACGCGCCGCGCGTGCCATCGGTTGAACGTGGCAAGACTTTCACCGATACGCGTGCCGCCGCCGATGCCTTGCGCCATCAGCGACAGCTTTTCTACAGCGCGCGTGACGTCGCGATCGCGTAGTGACGGTGAGACATGGGCAAGTCTCGTGTGAAACACAAAGGCTTCTGCCTCACGGAATGCATCGACCACGCCATGCAAAAAACGGACGAAAAATGCGGTGTACAAATTCATTGAGCCGGAAGCATCGAGCAGCACAACGAGCCGTAACGGTTTAATCTTACGCCGACGCCAGGCGAGGTCCAGCAACGTGCCACCGTGCGAAATATTGCGATGAATGGTATGGCGCAGATCAAGCCGTCTTCCGCGCCTTCGGATTTGTTCGCGGCGGACCAACCGGACACGCATTATGCGGGCGAGGCGAGAAGCGAGCGCATGGGTTGCAGCGATATCGTCGGGATCGACGATGTGACGCAAATCGGTCGCGGTTAGGCTTTCAGTGCGTGATGCACCTTCGCGACGTCCGCGGCCATCGGCGGGCATCTCGGCGTTGCTGTCGCTTCGTCGTTCGGCATGATCAGGTAGGCCGAGCGCCTCCTGTGGTACATGAGCTTCGACGAGCCGCCGCGCCGGCGAATGCGGGGCGCTCGCCGTCCCTGACAGTACTTGCCGCTGCCGCATGTTACGGCCCAGCCAAAAAGCATCGAAGATTTCGTTGAAGCGGTCCCAATCGGAATGAGTCGCGCAGAACAGCGCCCGCAGCGCCGGCCTAATCAATGCCGGCTGGATGGCGGCGGGCGACGTGAGGATGGTAAGTGCGTCGCGGGTCTCAGCGAGACCGATGCGAAAGCCGTTATTTCGCAGCGTCCTGCCGAAGCCGGCTAGACGCCGGCGCGCCGGCGCGCTGAGGGACTCGCTTCGTTGATCCTTGCGCAAACGGGGATCGACACCTAGGTCCGCGTGTGGACGAGAGACTTCCTGCAGGTTGCCAGTCATCACGCCACTTTGCCAAGGAGCCGTTCGCTGAGCTCGCGCGTCACGCGCGCGCGATCCTCCTGCGTCTTGAGCAAACAGATCATCGTCTCGTAGAGAGCTTCCGATTCCTGCCGCAGATCGTGCATTTCGAGGCCGAATAGCGTCGCGGCCCAATCGAGCGTTTCAGCGACGCCCGGCACCTTGCGCAAATCCTCCTTGCGGACGGCGGCCACCATGCGTGCGATCTGCGAGGCGAGCGTAGCATCGATGCCCGGCACGCGCGTAAGGATGATTTTTGCTTCGCGGTCGACGTCCGGGAAATCAATGTAATGATAAAGACAACGCCGACGCAGCGCATCGGACAATTCGCGGGTCCCATTCGAAGTGAGCACGACGCACGGGATCGCAGTCGCCTTGATCGTTCCGAGCTCCGGAATGCTGACCTGAAAATCAGACAGGAGTTCGAGCAGAAAAGCCTCGAATTCCTCGTCGGCACGGTCGACTTCGTCGATTAGCAGGACCGGGGGCCTGTCGCGACGGATGGCCGCGAGGAGCGGACGTTCCAAGAGAAATTTTTCGGAAAAAATATGCTCCTCGATGGTGTCGGCATTTTCGCCAATGCTCTCGCGCGCTTTAATGGCGAGGAGCTGACGCTGATAATTCCACTCGTAAAGAGCAGCGTTCTGATCGAGCCCTTCGTAACACTGCAGCCGAATCAGTTCGGTGCCGTGCACGGCGGCGAGGGCTTTGCCCACCTCTGTCTTGCCGACTCCGGCTTCACCCTCGAGTAAAAGCGGCCGTTTTAGTAAGCCCATCAGCCACAATGCTGTGGCGATGTCGTGATCGGCGACATAGCCAACGGCAGCAAGCTTGTCCGCGATTTCTTCGCGCTTGAGGGTCATGCCAAGTCAATTTGGGACGTCGCAAAACAGCGAGGTCCAGAATCGATCATTATAGACATAGGAATTTTGCTTAACTCGCGCCATTGCCGGACGACGGCCGCTATGGATTCCGGCCATCACTCGCTGTGCTCGTTCGGCCCCGACAGCGTCACGCATGCAGCCGGAGCTTCTCGGCCGCTGTCCAGGTGCGCCAGTGGTCGTGCGGCATTTGAATGTGCGTGGAGCCAAGGAACGCAAATGCATCATTGACGGCGTTGGAGAAGCAAGGCACGCCGCCCACATTGGGGCTCTCGCCAACACCCTTGGCGCCAATCGGATGATGAGGTGACGGCGTAGTGGTCCAGTCGGTTTCCCAGTGCGGCGTTTCAACCGCAGTCGGCAGGAAGTAGTCCAGGAATGACGCAGTGGTGACGTTACCGTCGGCGTCGTAATGGATCTCCTGGCCCATGGCGATGCCGAAGGCCTCAGTCAATCCGCCGTGGATCTGGCCTTCGATGATCATGGGGTTGATCCGCGTGCCGCAGTCGTCGAGCGCGTAGAAACGGCGCACCTTGGTCTGGCCTGTATCGACGTCGATATCGACCACGCAGATATAGGCGCCGAACGGGTAGGTGAAATTCGGCGGATCGTAGTAGTTGATCGCCTCCAGTCCGGGCTCCATGCCGGGCGGCACTTCATGATAGGCCGCCCAGGCCAACTCGGTCATCGTCTTGAAGCGTTCGAGATTACCCTTCACCCGGAAACGGTCGACGTCCCATTCTAGATCATCATCGTGCACCTCGAGCATGTAGGCGGCGATCATCTGCGCTTTGGCTTTAATCTTGCGGCAGGCCATGGCGGTCGCCGCGCCCGATACCGGCGTCGAGCGCGAACCGTAAGTTCCGAGACCGTAAGGGGCCGTGTCGGTATTGCCCTCTTCCACCGTGATGCTGTCGGCCGGCAGTCCAAGTTCGGTCGCGATGATCTGGGCATAGGTTGTCTCGTGGCCCTGGCCTTGCGATTTAGTGCCGAGCCGACAAATGCCGGAGCCCGTGGGGTGAATGCGGATTTCCGCCGAGTCGAACATGGCGATGCCGAGAATATCGCAGGCGCGAGACGGCCCGGCGCCGACGATCTCGGTAAAGAACGCGACACCAATGCCCATTAGCTCGCGGGTCTCGCCGCGCTTGAAGGCCTCGCGCTTGGCTTTCTGCTCCTCACGGAGTTTTTTGTAACCGACCGACTCCATCGCCTTGTTCAGGGCTGTCTGGTAGTCGCCGGAATCATACTGCCAGCCGAATGCGCTCGTGTATGGGAATTGCTCGCGGCGGACGAGGTTCTTCATCCGGAACTCAGCCGGGTCCATGCCGAGCTTTTGCGCCATGATGTCCATGGCGCGTTCGATACAGTAGGCGGCCTCTGTGACGCGAAAAGAGCAACGATACGCGACACCACCCGGCGCTTTGTTTGTATAGACGCCGTCGACCAGACAATAGGCCGCTGGGAAATCGTAAGAACCTGAAATGATTGAGAACAGGCCGGCCGGCCATTTGGTGGCGTTAGCGCAGGCGTCGAACGCGCCGTGATCGGCGATGGTATAACAGCGCAGGCCGGTCACTCTACCGTCCTTGGTCGCAGCAATCTCAACGTCCATGTAGAAGTCGCGCGCAAAAGCAGTAGTCGAGAGATTCTCGATCCGGTCTTCGACCCATTTCACCGGCCGCCCGGTAACGATGGAAGCCACGATCGCACAGATATAGCCCGGGTAAGCGCCGACCTTGTTGCCGAAACCGCCGCCAATGTCGGGCGCGATCACATGGATCTTGTGCTCGGGGATTTTGGAGATCAGCGAGCCCACGGTGCGGATGACGTGCGGTGCCTGGAAGGTACCCCAGAGTGTCAGCTCGCCTTTGATTTTGTCGAACGAGGCGACGCATTGGCAGGTCTCAAGCGGGCATGGGTGTACCCGCGGATAAATGATCATCTCCTTGATGGTCACCTCGGCCTTGGCGAAGGCAGCATCGGCCGCAGCCTTGTCGCCGGCCTGCCAGGAGAAAATATGATTGTAATGCTTGCGCTTGCCGTGCGCGCCGTCGGTCTTGTCTTTCAGATCCTCACGGATCATCGGCGCACCGTCGGTCATCGCCTTCAGCGGATCGACATTGACCGGCAGCGGCTCGTATTCCACCTCGACCAGTTCAACGGCGTCCGCCGCCGCCTCGCGGCTTTCCGCGACGACGAAGGCAACCTCCTGGTTCTGGAACAGCACCTTGCCGTCGGCGAGCACCATTTGCGCGTCGCCAGCGAGCGTGGGCATCCAGGCGAGGTTCACGGTCTTGAGCGTCTCGGCGGTGATCACTGCAACGACGCCAGGCAACGCCGCCGCCTTGGCGGTGTCGATCCCCTTCAGGCGCGCGTGGCCGTGTGGTGAGCGAACCAAATCGCCATAGAGCATGTCGGGAAGCTTGATGTCGTCGACGTAACTGCCCTTTCCCTGAACAAAGCGGATATCTTCGACGCGCTTTCTCTTGCATCCCATGCCTTCGAGTTTGGCGGCGCGCTCGGCGGAGCTGGGGGTCATGTCGTTCATTCTGCGGCCTCCTGCAACGGCACGCCGTTGAGCTTAGCGGCGGCGAATTGAATGGCTTTAACGATGTTCTGGTAGCCGGTGCAGCGGCAGAGATTGCCGGAAATGCCGAAACGGATTTCCTCTTCTGAAGGATTTTTGTTTTCCTGCAGCAGCCGGTAAGCACGCATAATCATGCCCGGGGTGCAGAAACCGCATTGCAGCCCGTGCATCTCGCGGAAACCTTCCTGAATTGCATGAAGCGTGCCGTCGGCGTTGGCGATGCCTTCAATAGTGCGTATATCAGCACCGTTTGCCTGCACTGCGAATATCGTGCACGACTTCACTGACTTGCCATCGAGATCGACAGTGCAGGCGCCACAATGGCTCGTCTCGCAACCAATATGCGGGCCTGTGAGATTGAGCTGATCGCGCAGGAAGTGGATTAATAGCGTGCGCGGCTCGACCAAAGCTTCGACGCTCTTGCCGTTCACTTTCAGTTCGATCTGGGATTTTGCCATCGTTCACTTCCTCAGCCGCGGGCGCGCGACTTGGCGCGGTCAAGCGCGCGGGTGAGCATTACGCCCGCCATTTTGGTGCGGTATTGCGCCGGTCCGCGGGCATCGCTGGCCGGTGATGTGATTGCTTCCGCCGCCGCTACCGCCTTCTTGATTGTGGGGGCATCGAGCGACGATCCGGTCAAGATTTTTGCGGCTTCCTTCGCCCAGAGCGGCGTGTCGGCCACGTTTGTCAAACCGATCGAGCAGCTTTCAACCTTGCCGCCTTTCATGGTCAACATCACAGCGGCTGCCGCTGTCGCGTAGTCGCCAACTTTGCGTTTGAGCTTTTCATAGGCCCATCCGTGCCCTGCGGCCGGCGTCGGAATGCGCACGGCGGTCAGCACTTCGCCGGTTTCGAGGGCAGTGAGATAAGTGCCCTTATAAAATTCGCGCGCCGCGATCCGCCGTTCGCCACTCTTGCCGGTGACGTTATAAAACGCGCCGAGGCACACCATCACGGCCGGCATGTCGTTGCCGGGATCTCCGTTGGCGACATTGCCACCCAACGTGCCGAGATAGCGGATCTGGGGGTCAGCGATCTGCAGCGAGGTCTCGCTGAGGAGCGGAATTTTGTCGGTGAGAAGATTGGACGCGATCAACTCGTGCTGCGTAGTCATGGCGCCGATGACGATGTCATTGCCGTCAGCTCGCACGCCTTTGAGTTCGCCGATACCGGCGAGATCTACGAGGTTGCCCGGCGAGGCGAGGCGTAACTTCATCATTGGGACGAGGCTGTGACCGCCCGCGAGCGCACGGCCATTGTCCCCGAGTTCGGCTAACAGCGCGACGGCTTCTTGAACGGACTTGGGACGGTGATAGTTGAAGGCTGCAGGTATCACGGGCGTACTCCCTCGCACATGCCGCTTTCATAGTTGCCGACGAGGTTTTCGGCACAGCGATGCGAATGCTGCACCAACACGGTCGGTAAAGCCATAGGCACTTTGGCTCGACAACAGAGCGGGCCACAACACATCACGGCAGCGGGCGATCACACCGAGAAGTCACGCCGTGCGTTTTGTGAAGCGCTAGTCACCGAGCGGCAGTCGGGAGCCTCCCCGTTAGAAGCGTCGGAATTATGTCTAGTAGTAGCCGATTGTTGAGCCGCCATCGACCGCTATAGCAGTGCCCTGAATGTGTTGCGCTTTCTCCGAGCAGAGAAACAACGCGAGCGCAGCAATGTCGGTGGGCTTGCCCAGCCGACGGAGGCCGTCCCTTGCCGTGGCCTCTTGCTTCAGTTGTTCTACCGATTTTCCTGATGCTTTCGATCGTTGCTCCAGCAGCTGATAGAAGCGCTTGGTCTCGGTCGCGCCGGGGTGGATGACGTTAACATTCACGCCATCGCGTTTGCCGAGCTGAGACAGCGCTTTGGAAAAATTACCCATAGCAGCATTGACGGACGCGCCAATCGAAAAGTCGGCGCCTGGCGAGCGCGCAGCGCCACCCCCAATATTGACTATTGAACCCTGCGCCGCCTTGAGCAGCGGCCAAAACAGCCGGCACATGCGAACGCAGCCGAAAAACTTTAATGCGTAACCGTCGATCCAAGCTTGATCTGGCAGCTCGGTGAAATTGCCAGCGCGCGTGGCCCCAGCCGAGCAGACCAAAATGTCACATCGATTGAGTTTATCACTGACACTGTCGAAAACTTTCTGACAGCCTTCCAAGGTCCGCAAATCGGCAGCGATAGTGTGGGGCGCGGGCCCGGCCGAGGCGATCGTCTTGGCAGCGTTCGCAAGATTGCCGGCCGAAGAAGAAACGATAACCGTGTGTGCGCCCAAGCGCGCAAACTCAACCGCGATCTCGCGGCCGATGCCGCGGCTGCCGCCAGTAATGACAGCTACTTTATTGCAGAACTCCCCCATCATGCCACTTCCTTTTTCAACTAACCGCAATAGAAATGGTGTACATGGAAACAGTCATTGGACGCATCCTCCGCCGACTGCAAATGGCCATTCTCACTTTAACCTGACGCCATAATTTCAGCATGTGAATTTTTTACCGGTAAGCGGATGGCAATGCAGGCAGTGAAATTTGGTTTTGGACAATCGGTTCTCCGTAAAGAGGACGATCCGCTGCTGCGCGGTCGCGGGCTCTATATTGGCGACGTTGCGCCGCACGAGACGCTGCATTCAGTGGTGCTACGATCGCCCCACGCGCATGCGCGTTTTCAGATCGATGCTGCCAGAGCGCGGGCGATGCCGGCGGTGCGCCTTGTACTCACCGGCAGTGAGACAGCCAATCTCGGCCTTCTGCCATGCACGGTTGAGTTGCCAAACGCTGCTTTGGACGTGCCACCGTATCCGCTCTTGGCGCACGAGGAGGTACGCCACGTTGGAGATGCACTTGCCTTCGTGGTTGCTGATAGTTTCGAGCAGGCCAAAGATGCCGCCGAAGCGACGGTAGTCAGTTGGGAAGAGCTGCCCCATGTGACCGGGACTGCGGAGGCGCTCATGCCCAGTGCGCCCCGGGTTTGGGCGGAGCACAAGGACAACGTCGTTTTCGATATCTCGCTCGGTGACAAGGCCGCGACTGATCGAGCTTTTGCCGAGGCCGTGAAAGTTGTCTCTCTTACTCTGCTAAATCAACGCCTGGTAGCGAATTATCTCGACACCAGAGGCGTGGTGGCCGAGTACGACACCGCCGATGAGCGCGTCACGCTGACTTTGTCGAGTCAGGGGCCGCACGCAATCCGCGACGTCCTCCTCCAGGTTCTAAAGCTGCCAGCGGAAAAGTTACGCGTAATCACACCGGACGTCGGGGGTGGGTTCGGGACCAAGTTGTTTCCTTACCGCGAATACGCCCTCGCTGCGGTTGCAGCAAAGCAACTGCAGAGATCGGTAACCTGGATCGCCGAGCGCTCCGATCATTTTGTCGGTGACGCTCAGGGTCGTGACAATGTAACTACGGCTCGTCTTGCGCTTGACCAAGACCACCGCTTTGTTGCGCTCGACGTCGATCTGGTTGCGAATATGGGCGCCTATCTGTCGCAGTTCGCGCCGCTTATTCCAACGCTCGGTGCCGTTTTGTCGCCCGGTGTGTACGACATTCCCACCTGCCACGTCCGGGTGCGCGGCGTCTATACGAATACTGTGCCCGTTGACGCCTATCGCGGCGCAGGACGCCCAGAGGCGGCTTACGTCATCGAGCGGCTGGTCGATCACGCGGCCCGAGAAGGTGGCATCGCGCCCGATGCGCTGCGACGACGCAATTTCATCAAGTCGGGCGCGATGCCATATCAGAGTGCGACTGGTCAGAACTACGACTCCGGCAATTTCGCTGCGCATCTTAAACGTGCCCAGGAGCTTGCCGACTGGGCGGGTTTTCCCAAGCGGCTGCGCTTGTCGAAGAAATCAGGCCGACTGCGCGGCATCGGACTTTCGACCTACATTGAAGCTTGCGGCAACGCCGGGGCGGAGACAGCAACCCTGAAGCTCGAGCCTAACGGCTCTGTCACGCTGCTGATTGGTTCGCAATCGACCGGACAAGGTCATGCGACTGCCTACGCCCAGATCGTAGCTGAGCATCTGGGCTTGCCGCCTGAGAAGGTGAACGTGATGCAAGGCGACACCGACCGCATCGCCAGTGGCCTCGGCACGGGGGGTTCAAGCTCGATTCCTTGTGGCGGTGCTTCGCTTGCCGGTGCGGCAAAGAAGCTTGCCGAGAATCTCAAGGCACTGGCAGCCGAAGCGCTCGAAGCGGGTGCGGATGATCTTGAGATTGTCGATGGCGCAGTGCGAGTTACCGGCACTGATCGCATGATCTCATTTTCAGCGCTGGCGCAACGTCCGGACGCAGAAAATCGTCTTACTACCAGTGATGCATTCACGCCACCTCAGGCAACTTACCCGAATGGTACTCACATCGCAGAGGTCGAGATCGACCCAGCGACGGGAGAGAGCCGCATCGTTAATTACGTCGTGGTGGACGATTTTGGCGCAACGCTCAATCCGTTGCTGCTCGCGGGTCAGGTCCACGGCGGGACTGCACAGGGCATCGGTCAGGCGCTTATGGAGCGCGCCGTCTACGATCTGGATTCCGGTCAGCTGGTGACGGCGAGCCTGATGGACTACGCGGTGCCGCGAGCCAACGAGGTGCCTGCTATCGCCTTTGAGACGCACAACGTTCCTTGCACGCACAATCCCTTGGGCGTGAAGGGAGCCGGCGAGGCAGGCGCAATTGGATCCTGCCCGGCGGTGATGAATGCGATTGTTGACGCGCTTTGGCGCGCGCAGCGCATTGCGCAGCTCGACATGCCGGCAACCCCGCACCGTGTCTGGTCGGCCATCCATACCGCCACTGGAGCAGGCGCGCAGGCCTAAAGAACGTCACGCTCGGGCCTACCGTTCTGAGGTGAGACCAGTGATCTTTTCCGTTCCAATTTTAGGCCGACATCGGTTTTCACCGATCGCCGGCGCCGCGCAGAACATGTTCAGTTCCCATTGGTCGCGGCTGGTCGCTGAGCACCTGGCCAAACGTCCGCTTTGGGTCAAAAACAGACATTTCACCCAGTCCAGACGATGTCCGCTTTACCCCCGAAAGCGGGCATGAGTTGAGCGTGCCGCGATGGCGGAATGTGATTTTCGTTGATCCAAGCGAGATCAGCGCGTTCATCGCAGCGAAGTGTTGAATGCTGGCTTCACGGCTTCGTTGCGAAGACGCAAAAACCCTTGTCGGTCTCCTCGACTAGCCTCACCTTCCCGAAACCAGCCTTCGCGACTGTTTCGGTCAATCCATCCTTTGATTGACCAGTGGCTGTCGGCTGCTCACCGGCGCCACGGCGCTGACGTGCAACGACCTAAATTCCTGGCCGTTTCCGAAAATTGCAAGGGCCACGGCAGCCTCCGACCCCGATCTGGTGATTCATGTTGTTAGGGTGACGTATTCGTCCGCGCGAGCGACCGATTGCCAAACATCAGGTCTGCTGAATGGCCGAGAGCAGCCAATTGCCCCCACTCGCACGCATGAAGGTCCACAATTCGGTGACCTCACTCCGCTCGACGCCTTCGACGGTCTGTCCAGTCGCGCGATCGACCATACTGTCCTTGCACGCAAAGTTCATGGCCACGGTCGCATAATCGGTGTTGCCTTCGCGCCAGGCTTCCGCCAGGTCGCCTTGTAGCAGCTTCACGTCAGTGACGCGATTGATCAGCCCGCGACTTGCATTGCCCGACAACTGCTCGGACAAATAGGACAGCATTTCGGGCGTGACTTTAGCCCGCAGGGCCGAAAGGTCTTCCGTCGAATAAGCGGCTTGGATATCGCCGAGCAATCGTTCGAACGCATCATAGTCCGACTTGGCGATGGTAAGATGGTCGCCGGTCGGTGGTACAATGGCGCTACTCAACATTCCACTGAGACCGCCGAAACTATGTCCAGATACCGGATGCGCCGCCGCATAGACGGGCGTCGGCATATTACGCCGCTGCCACCACGCGAAAACCAACCGGGCAACAATCACGACCAGCACGACTTGCAACAGCAGGCCGATTATCGAAGCGAAGCCCGCCATGC
>Ga0126381_100008947_pt1 | contig 11224 bp, 9 predicted proteins | sample PanSoiMetPlot_28_FD_96465 | JGI IMG/M metagenome (GOLD analysis project Ga0126381, IMG submission 96465) | Tropical forest soil microbial communities from Panama - MetaG Plot_28 | ecosystem: Environmental > Terrestrial > Soil > Tropical forest > Bulk soil | place: Panama | collected 2016-02-17 | reverse complement strand
GCATTGTGGAATCAAATTTCGCTTTTATGTTTTCCTCAATGAAGGTTTGCACCAGTGTATTTACAACGGTGGCGGCACGCTGTGGGTTCGGACTTGAATACCGAATCTCTACCAATCGGGTATCCGCTACAGGAGTAACATGAAGCGCCGCAAGGAAGCGATTGATCTGCTCCGTTTCTTTCGCAGTGTCTGGGGAGGAGGCCAGCGCGAGCTTTCCTGGTTGAACCCTCTTAGCTGAATCGAGATTCAAAGCTTTGATTACTTGCAGGGCGATTCTGCTGCTCTGCAGAATGTGAACCTGCGTCGGCAGTTCAAGCTGATCATCGAAGTAGGCGTCGGGAGATACGCCTGCGCCGACGTCTTTAAAACCCAACAGGACGTCCGAATTCGGCCGATTGATTTCGATTTTTGCGAACGCATCATAAACCGGCGTTGTGCGGAGAGAGACAATCGTAGCCAGTGCTGCCACAATGATGACGGTGGCCACAACCACCCACTTGCGCTTGCGCAAGACCAGCCAATAATTCGCCCAGAACGGCTCTTCGGGTGCCAGCGGAATGTAATTAGGTTGGTTCTGGATCTGGCCCAGGTCAAGGGCTTCAGTAGTGCTGGCGCGATCGTTCCTGGCCAAGACATTTCTTGCCTGCATCATGTATACCCTGAGTCCAAACCTGTTGTACGCAGTTCCGACTGGCCGGTCGCGATGCGATCCGATTTCGTGCAAGTGATTTTAGCATCGATTGATGTAAAATCAACCGACCCTGCACGCGGAAAATGAGATCTGGTCGGGGCACACGAGATGTTCTGCTGGATGAGGTCTTGCCTCCACGCTGCTTTAGCCAGCACCGAGAGCGTTTGGTTGGTTGAAATAGAACGAAGGGAGTTGCTCCACTTCGAATTTCAATTGCACGGAGTTTTGGCTTGCAGTTCCACTAGATCATCCGATAGATCATCCGATGCCCGAATGAACCCCAATGACTGATATTGGCATGCTGACGGATATCGGCATGATTCCTGGCACCTTGCTGTTTATAGTGCTGGCAATCTTTGGGAGCATGTCCCTGTTTTTTACCTGGAGTCATCGACAGACCGTTCGGTCCCAGGTTGTCTTGTTTCTGATTGCGTTTAGTGCGCGCTTTGCTTTTTCAATCTGGGTTTATCAATTCGGCCTGGTCAACATCCTTCACGACGAAGATTCAAGCGGATGGGCGCTTGGAATACCTCTGCAGCGATTGTGGAGCCTGCAGAGACTGAGTCTGATTGATCTACCATATACCCTCCTCGGTGCCTTCCGGGGAGAGCACTATGGTTATAAATATATGCTCGGGGCGTTGTTTTACGTGACGAATTCTCCCGCGCGTATGGTCGCCGCGGTTTTGAACTGTTTTTTCGGCGCTCTCACAGTCGTGTTCGCCTATCGAATCGCACGGACTCTGTTTTCTGAGTGGGTTGCCATACGCACGGGCTGGTGGACTTGCTTGCTTCCGTCGCTGATCGTCTGGTCAGCTCAGACCGTTAAAGAGCCGGTGGTCATCTTCCTCGAAACGCTCGCTCTCTACGGCTGTGTGAACCTTAAGCGTTCGGGATTTTCCGTTCGACACGTGGCACTGTGCGCGCTGACAACGATCTTGGTGATCCCGTTCCGCTTTTACGTTGCCTATATCGCGGCCGGCGCAATTGTATTTTCTCTACTCTTGCCGCATCTCACCAGGCGTAAGATGTCCATAGCGTCTGCATTGGTGGTTGTGCTCCTTTTCATCCCGTTGCTTTTGCTCTCGGGAGTCTTGATCCGTCACGAGGCTCGGTTTGACCGGTTTGATGCGCAATTCATCAGCAGTTATCGCCACGGATTGGCCGTAGGCGCTGGGTCGGGTGTAGAAACAAACTACGATCTTCGCACCAATCAGGGTCTGGCCATGGCTACGCTTGTGGGGAGCTCCTACCTTCTGTTGGCGCCTTTCCCTTGGGAGCTCGGCGGCACCATGCGAAAGATGTTGACGACGCCTGAGCTCTTCGTATGGTGGTGGCTGGTTGTCGTAGCGCTGATCCCAGGCCTTTGGTACTCCGTTAGAAAGCGATTCAGCGACATACAACCACTACTCTTTTTTGTAATTGGGCTGGGTCTCCTGTACAGTGTGACTTTCGGGAATGTCGGTTTAGCCTACCGGCAGAGAGCCCAGTTGCTTCCCTGGCTGGTGATTATTGCCATGGTGGGACTAGAGCGTCGCGCCCTGACACGCCGAGTAAGACAGATTAGACTTGCATCCATGGTCGCTCGTAATCGCGGGGGTGCATTTCCGTCCCGTTCTCAACTAGAAATCAGCCCACAAAATACAGATGGCAACACCGTAGGTCAGCAGTAAGTTCACAGCCTCGTTTCGTTCGAAGTAACTGACTCATCTGGTTCTGCGCGATGGGAAAAAGAAACCTGATTAAGGGAAGCGCCTGGAGTTTGGTCGGACAAGGAGCTAGCGTCGCGGGCCCCCATTTCTTATTAGGCTGTTTGTCGTGAGAATGAAGATGCGAGCCGCGGAGTACAGAAATTCGGCTGATGGCCCATTTCCTCTACAGAGTCACTAGGCTGCTTTGACAACGTTCGGGATGGCGGCGAGCCACTCCCGCTCGCCGGGGGTCAAGATGACGCGCCAAACCGTGAACGCGTAGAGCAGCAGAGACAGCATCGTAACACCTCCTACCCAGAACCAATTCGCCGGATGCAGGCAGATGAGGAAGACGGGAGGGATGAGAAAACCAACTACACCGCTGGAACGCAAAATATCAACCAGTGCTCCATTACACTCCATCTTCTCGACAGCTAGATACAACGCCGTGCAATCCGCGAAAACACGCAGGCTCCAGCCGGCAGCCGCCCCCAGGAGGCCGTATCTCATCGTTAGCAAGGACGCAACAAGCAGATAAGGTATAAGTTCACAACTCCGGTAGCGCGCCACTGTGCTGGCTCTGCCAGCAGCGAAAAGCAAAAGAACAGGCACGTAGCTCATCCCGCTGAACACTACTCCAACTAGCAAAACATAAGCGACGGGCGTACTCTGGCGAGCATATAGGGACCCGAACCAGGTGGTCAAAACAGGACGCGCACCCGCAGCGAGCAGAACTACCATGGGCGTAAGGACGACTAACAGCATCATGGCAGAGCGGCGAAACAAGGCGCGCAATTCGTCCTGACTCTCCTTCGATTGCAACCGACTGAACATCGGAAAAAGCACCTGCCCCATGGCGACGGGCACTACGGTTGCAAGGGTCGCGTACGTGTACCCCACGGAATAAAACCCAAGTGCTGTAACGGAAATTAAACAGGTGAGCGTGACTCGTTCCGCGCTGCTCAAAACTAACTCGGTTATGGCCGAGAATACCGCCGTTCCGCCGAACTTTATCAATGGCCTGGCGAGATGCCAATCGACTGTAGGCGGCCATAGTTGCGGTAGAAGCTTCAGCCCGATCACAAAATGCAGGGCGACGATCGCGCCGTTCACCGCAGCTATCATGATGGCGACCGCGACCAAGTTTCCACCGAACCGCAGGACCGCCGGAGTAAGAACGATCTGCATCAGTACTCCACCGGAAGAAATGGCCGTGTAGGTGTCGAAGCGCAGGCGAATTAGCTGCGGAGTGTTGAGAACCGCGGCCAGGTTCTTTAGCAGAAAGGACCCGCCAATGATTCGGAGTGCCGAGATTCCCTGCTGACGAAGTGAAGCGTCGAGGTGCAGCAGGCGGTCGCAGATCAGTGGTGATGTAACGATGACGAATGCCGAAACTAGCAGCCCGAGGCTCACACTCAGGCCGGCGCTTGTCCATATCACTTCGCTTTCACGCTGGGGATTCCCCTGGCACTCCTGTCGCGCCGCAAAGGACGTGGATGCGGCGCTCATGCCAACATCTGAATAGGCAAGGTAATTAATTAGGACGTTGAGGAATGCGAGTAGCCCGTAGCCAGAAGGGAGCAGCTGCCTGACCACGAAAGGGGTGAACAAGGCGGACGCCGCGATGGTAGCCGCCTGCCCCGTCAGTGTAAATGCGGTACCGCGCAATAATTTCCGGCTGCTCATAGGGAATCCAGCCGACGACAGCGCGTCATGCAGGACCAGTGGCTCCTGCCCACCGCCTCCCAGAAGAGTGCTCTCCTTGGTTGTGGTTGCAATCTCATGTTTCACTCGAACGCTAGGTGGACGAGTCCATACTCCCCCAGCGGATCGGCTTGGCCAGTGAGGGGCACAGCGTGCAACCTCAATTCACGAAGCAGTCCCTCCACTTCGGTGCGACTGGTCCCCAAGATTGTCCAGAAACCTGGATGCATTTCGATCACGATTCCCAGTTTATACCGCCGTTCAAGGATAAGTTCCGAAGCACCGCGAAGGGCGGCGAGCTCCAGACCCTCTATATCAATAAGTAGCCAGTCGGGGATGAGCCCGTTGTGGCGGGAGAATTCACTAAGGCTAGTCATGCTAACCGTCGAAGAGACGGTCCGATTGGCTATTAGATCGTTAGGCTGGGAGAGTCGGCTCCTTGTGTCGGAACCGGCCGCGTACAGCACCGCGTTACCTTGTTGATCGCCCACCGCCAATGGCTCAACCGTAACCTGCCCGCTGAGGCCGTTTATCCTGACATGCTTAGTCAGAGCTGCACACGCCTCGGGATTGGGTTCAAAGGCCACGACGCGTCCACCAGGGGCGGACCAGTGAGCGAATTGCAGGGCATAAATGCCAACATTTGCGCCGACATCGAAGCACAGATCGCCAGGTTTCACCCGGCTCCGCAAGAACGACGCCACAGCCGATTCGTGGTCATGGTTTATTAGGTATCGGAAGTGCGGATCGATGCGGTAAAGCACGCCATTGATTTCCCACTCAATCCCACGGCCGCCGTCCAGCCAGTCGAGCGTTGACTCATAAGCCGGGCGCAAATTTCTGACCAGGAGGGAATCACGCCCTAATGCGGCGGAGACGACGCTTGCCATCACTTGAAGCATCGATGTCATGATGAATAAAGTATACTGAACCGATCTTTCATTGCTGAACCACATGTGCTTTTTCGGGAATGCGTACTGCACATGAATGTTCAGGCGAATTCTTAAACTTTCATCTCAACCAAAGCATTCGTCAGAAATCGCAGGCATCATCACGCACTTTGTCTAAAATTTTCATCAACTACCAATAATTATCCCGGACGAGAATGTGAACAGCGTTAGCGTGGTTGTCCCAACGTACAATCGCGGAGAAGCCCTCGGGTTGGTATTGGACCGACTTCTGGCTAGCGATCTCCAGGGCTTGGCTGAAATTGAAATCGTGGTGGTCGATGATGGTTCGGCTGTTGAAGCAGCCCCCATTACGAATGCGCGCCAAGCTCCGCCAGGGTTTACTCTGAAGTGTATTCGTCAAGAAAACGCAGGTCCGGCTGCCGCGAGAAACCTGGGCTTTGCCAGGTCTCATGGCGACATAGTGATTTTCATAGATGATGACATTCTGGTTTCGCAGGGATTGGTTCGACAACACGTTGAGGCTCATGAGCTCAATCCCGGCAGTGTGATTTTCGGCTTGAGCGTGCCTCCGGTGTCGCCTTGTGCGCATATCAATAAGGTGTTCGATCTTGTTTCCGGAAGTCGGTCCGGCAACTCAAGGTTCGAACTAAAGTCAATCATTTCGAGTCAGCATCTGTCGGTCGAACGAAAAGATTTTCCGACTGGTGTGTATGCCAGCCATTTGCGGATACCGGCAGCAGAAGAGTTCGAACTCTCGGCGCGGCTCCGGCAGCGAGGGATTGGAATATTTCTTGCCAGAGAAATCGGTGCTGTGAATGATCAACCGCTTGAAGTCTCCTACCTTTGCGAACAGCAGTATAAACATGGAATGGGTTGCGCGGAGGTTGCATACAAGCTGCCCGGCACACTGATCCTAGACCAGTTGTCGAGAATTGCAGCAGCCAACGGGCCTATTCTCTTGGATGATACGCCGAGGACAAAGTGCAAGAAGATAGCGAAAGTGCTAATGGCAATTTCCCCGATGCGGACCCGTTTGGTATTACTATGCAGATTGAGTGGCCGCATTCTCCCGAGCTACAGCCTGAATGCGAAGCTTGTAAGGTTTGTGATCGGAGTGTTTTTCTTTGCCGGATATCGAGAAGGGCTACGACACTTCGGACCCAGGACACAATGACAGAAAACGGGAAGAAACCTGATCTGTGCAGCATGACTTTGGCTAAAAAGCCAACAGGAACAGTCGACACAGCCTCAGTGGAGCAACAATGCGCCTAGCTGCGCGCTGGCTTAATGGATCAATTCGTCTGTTTGGTGGTCTCTTGGGAAGTTTGCTGGGCAGTTGCGTACGCCGCAAATGGCTCTATTTCCCGTTCGTTTCAGAAGCATTGGCCTGCATCCCCTTTTCTTTTGGATGGAAATTGCGGAACGCCGTCTACAACCGGGTATTGTCAGGATGCGGAGAGGACGCCACGCTGCACTTCGGAGTCACGCTCGAGGATGAACGAACCAAGATCGGCCGCGATGTGTGGGTCGGTGTTGGATCGTACATCGACTACGCCGTCATTGGCGATTCAGTACTAATTGGTCCTCACGTGGTATTGCTGGCCGGTGGACGACCCCACCGGTTTGAGAGGCTCGACATCCCCATCAAGCACCAAGGAAATCTGCCAAAGGAACCTCTACTGGTGGGCAGAGGGGCTTGGATCGGAGCCCATTCGACGGTGATGGCCAATGTCGGACAGCATGCTGTTGTCGGAGCCGGCGCAGTTGTAACGAAAGAAGTCCCTGCCTATGCCGTCGTCGGTGGAAATCCGGCCAGGATTCTATACATGCGAGATGCAAGCTTGACCGCCTCGACCCAGAGGTGTTCGTGACCGGTTCTGCGGAAATTGTCACGGAGATCGTGCCTGGGCGGCATGCGGAAGACCAATGCCGAAGTCCCACTCGGGTTTTGCACCTCACCTCACTCGAGAAAGTAAATTACTTCTTGAACAATCTGGTGGATTACTGTGATCGTCGAGCGATCGAGTTCACTGTGGCGACGCTGACAGGTGAAGAGGAGTTCTCTGTCGAACTGAGGAAGCGCGGCATATCGGTGTATTGTTTGGACTGCGTTCAGCGACGCCAAGCTGCCCATGCTTCTCGTCGTCTAGAACAGATTATTCGCAAGCACGACATCGATATAGTCCATACACATCTTTTCGACCCAACGTTAATTGGAGTGACCACGGCCAAGCTGCTTGGAAGGGCGGCAATAATGACACGGCATCACTCCGACGCCCTTTACAGAATCCAGAATCCCGTTAAGCGCTGGATGTATCTCCGGCTGGAGCAGTACTGCAACGCAATGGCTGATCATATCGTTGCTCCTTCCGTGGAGGTGCAGCGTATTCTCTTACAACGCCAGAGGGTTTGCGCGTCGAAAGTGTCGCTCATACCTTACCCGCAGGACTTTGGTCGGTTCCAATCGGTGAGCGAGAACGACATTGCTCGAGTAAAGCGGGAACTTGGGATGAAACACACGCCCAATCTGGTTTGCGTATCACGCTTGCATCCCGAGAAGGGGCACGTGTACCTGTTCGATGCTTTGGCTTCGCTGGGAAGGGAATCGCTGAACGTTACTTGTTACTTGGTAGGGGAAGGACCTGAGCGCAAGTCACTGGAGGAGAAAGCGGTGGAATTAGGAATTGGACAATCGGTTAGATTCCTAGGCTGGCGTGACGACGTTTTACCGATCTTGGCAGCGGCCGATGTCGTGGTGCATCCCTCTTTACATGAAGCACTACCCTCGGCACTCATCGAAGCGTTGGCCTTGAGTAAACCAATTGTGGCGAGTGATGTATCGGGTGTCCGCGACATTGTGAATGGCTACGGGGAAGTAGTACCGCCAGCGAACTCGCGAGCCTTTGCCGATGCGGTGCGCCTGGTGCTTGCGGATATTGAGAGCGCAAATCGACGTGCCGTGCAAGGACGTTCTCACATTTTCAAATACATGGCAGCATCCCGAGTTGCAGAAGCATACATCAAGTGTTATAGAACGACGGTGTTGTCTCGCCGTGGACGATAGGTTTGGTGCGATGGCGTGTCCCCTATGTGCGTTTGACAAACAGCGCAAATCGGCCTTCAGCTGTGTTTTCCAGGAGGTCGAGTTCCGGTACGTAAAGTGTGTACGTTGTGCGTCTCTTTACTGCAGCCCAATGCCTGCGCCTGGAATGCTTCAGCAGATGTATGGGCTTGGCTACGAGTCTGCCTTCTCGAACAGTACTAATCGCAACATTGAAGATCCGAAAGAACCAGAGAAGTGCCTGGAGTGGCTTCGAAACCAGGGGACCGGAACATTCCTCGATTATGGATGTGGTGCCGGCGAACTTCTCGATGGAGCGGCAAAGGCCGGGTGGCGTCCGATAGGAGTAGAACTCGACAGCCAAGTGGCTCGCAGAATTGAAGAGCGAATCGGATTTCCCGTTCTGACAGTGGAAGCCGCCGACTCCACTGACGAACCCATTGCAGACGTTCTGCATTTGGGAGACGTTCTCGAGCACTTGACTGAAATGGAGAATCAATTGCCCAGGATTCTTCGTTTGATCAAACCGGGTGGATTGCTTTTAGCTCAAGGCCCATTGGAGGGTAACTTCAATTTCTTCGCCGCTTGTTGCGGTTTGAGCCGACGTGTACGTCCTTGGCATCGGACTGCAATGGCTCCCTACCATGTCTTCATGGCGACCAGCAACGGACAGCGCTTGCTGTTTCAGCGGTTTGGGTTGTCAGAACTTGAATACTCGCTGTACGAGGTCGCCTGGCCTGCGCCAAGCAAAGTCACGATCGCCGACATCATGCGTCCGAAGCCTACGATTCTGTTTGCCCTTCGTCGACTGTCCATAGGTCTGTCAACCTTGAATTCTAAGAAGTGGGGCAACCGCTATTTCTACGCCGGCGTGCGGCCACCCCGGTCGCGGGCGGGCTAGCTGAAAGGCTCACGGTTCTATCGCGTTCTCTTACCATCCAAGCGCACTACCTTGAAGAATGCCTGAATCTAGGCTCAACGGGGTGCTTCGAGGCAAATGTCGAAAAGTTCTGTCTGGTTGCAGAACCATTTGGAAGAAACAGGCTGACCCTTAATGAAGGGTAACAACTTCAACGATTCTAAGAGAATCCAAAGATCATTGAGTGATCTGCCCAGCTTGTCGATTTGAACAGGATGCACGCTTAATAAGACGGCGGGCCTGTGCTTAGTGATTACCACTCGAGCGCCGTCTAGAATCTGCAGTTCTGCTCCTTCAGCATCGATTTTAATCGCATCGACTCGTTGGAGTTCGATGTCATCTAAACAAATGGTCCGAACCTGGGACCTCGTTTGGTGGAGGGCATTGCCTATGAGAGAGTTGGCGGCATCACCGGGAATCGTGCTCGAGAAAAACAATGAATGTCCGGTCACGTTGGAGACAGCCTCCTCCCGAATCTCAGGAATCCCATCGAACCCGTTGAGTGCAAGAGTCTTCACTAATACCGATCGAGTGCCGACGCATGGCTCAAAGCTGATTACCTTGCCTGATGGACCGACTTTGCGCAACGCAGATATCGTAAAGATTCCAAAGTGGGCCCCGATGTCAATAAGGGTTCCTCCTGGCTTGCAGTGCGCCCGAATGAAGTCAAAAGTCGGCTGTTCATAACCTTCGCAAAACCATTTTCTCCAACGAAGGGGGATTTTGAATTGCTCGCCGTCCAGAGTAATGGTGGTATAGGGATAGGCAACTTCGACCGCGCCGTAAACGAGATCGCGAGCTAGGGTTCTCAGTTCTGGCAACATGAAACCTCCCAAGTCTAGCAGGAAAGCGCTTTATCTACAGCCGACTTGAGCGAAACGACTTCGACACTGTACGTGACTGTCCATGTTGACGGGCGGAAAATTAGCGTGTATTGTCCCAATCAATCGAGCGATGGATGGGGCCGAGGGGGAACGTAAGAATGCAGAACCAAGTGGCGAGGGTCAGGAGCCTACGCTTCTGCATTTTCTTCGCCCTTGCACTGTTAATCCTTGGTGTCAATAAGACCCTGCCTTACGCCAGTTTTCTTGTGGTGAATGCAGATGCTGCAGGCACAGTAGCAGATCCCCGCCACGGGTTTTCCATCGGGTCGGTGCAATGGGGCGTCGAGCAGTTCTCGCGCGCTCCAGAGTTGGCTCCATTTCGCCGTTACTTCTTTGAAACTTGTGGCAGCCAGACAGGAACCCAGGCGGCAATGTGCTTGTCGCAGGCGTTTTACCGCGCGTTCCCTGCTGGTACACCGAAGCACGAGTTTTTTGAGCGTCATTTTGATCCAATCGCGAGCTTTGAAGCGCATCTCTCTGGTGAACCAGGACACTGCGTAAATCGGTCCGGGATGTTAGCGACTACGCTTTTATCCGTGGGAATACCTGCCCGGGTTGTGTCCTTTAGCCCACGAACGGGTTGGGGGGGGCACACGCTAGTCGAAGTTTGGGCTGATTCTGCCTGGGTTGCGGTGGACCCAACCGAGCTTGGTCTGGTAGGCTCGAACCGGCCTGGCTCAACGGCCGAGATAAAACGCACATCGAAATCGCTTCGCTTATTTAACGTGGATGGTAGCGTGCGACAGGATCCCTATCTGCTATCGGAGTCAGTTGCGAGCGGAGAACTTGTATATCCAGAACCTTGGCTTTACACCCGGACTGGTCGTAGATTTTCATTCTGGCCTTTTCGAGGCAAATTTATTCAAGTCGGAAGTTATAGTTGGCGTTTCAGTACCCCGCTTCTTCTTTGCCGAGTTGCATCTGTGATCAGCGTGATTGCGGGTCTGTGTTTCCTCACCTGCTTGCTGATCGAGCGGAACCGGATGGAGGCAGCCCGGACGGAGTCGAGTGTCGAGTCTGAGCTCGAGCTGGCGAGTTGAATTGAGATCATCCAAATCTCCCCAGTTCTTCCCGTCGAGGTTCTTACTTTCCACGAGTCGTCCAACGGTAGAGGAATAGGTCAATGTTGAGCCGTTCGGAAGAAGTGCAAGACCAAGAACACACGTCAGCCTCTCTTTGGAAAGGCTTGGTCTGTCCTTCGTGTGGCTGCAGCTTGCTCCCTGCAAGCGTAGACACGCTGGCTTGTCCCGCCTGCTCTGAAGAGTTCCCGATCGTCAACGGTATTCTGCGTGTGCGACGGAAGAAAGCCTCGGGTTTGTCTGGAAGCTCGAGTGACATTGCCCGCCGCGACGAAAATCTACACT
>Ga0126381_100008946_pt1 | contig 11225 bp, 5 predicted proteins | sample PanSoiMetPlot_28_FD_96465 | JGI IMG/M metagenome (GOLD analysis project Ga0126381, IMG submission 96465) | Tropical forest soil microbial communities from Panama - MetaG Plot_28 | ecosystem: Environmental > Terrestrial > Soil > Tropical forest > Bulk soil | place: Panama | collected 2016-02-17 | reverse complement strand
TCCACCGGATTCGTGCGCACAGCAATCACCGGACCCACACTACCCAGATCGATACCAGCCGGCAGGCCGCCGAAGCTCTCCGCCAGCACAACCACATTTCCCGGCGGCAGTGTGTTGCCCATGGTCACAGGAAACGTCAGCGGCCGCGATTTCGCCAGTACTCCAAACCACGAAGCCACGATGCCAGCAGCCTGTAATGCCTTGTTGCTCGGCTGCTGACTCAAAAACGCAAACGGAATCGAAGCCGAAGCGCTGCTGATGGCGCCGTCATAGAACGGCAGCGGCAGTATCTTCAGGTCATCGGCAAGCTGCAGCAGCGATCCTGATATCTCAATGCTCGATGCTGCCTCTACCCGCGCCCACAAGACCGTGTTCGCCGGATCCTCGCACTGCTGCGTGTAGTGCCCAATAAACTCGAACCGCAGCACATTATTCCGCACCAGGAGTTCGGAAGGCAGCGGCAGATCCGCCCGCAGTCCCTCCTGCACGTTGTCAGTCTTCTGCGGAACAGGCAGCGTAGCCACCAGCGCGCCATTCAGATACACATTCAAATGGCTCATCGGCGCAATCAGCGTAGGCGAAAAGGCATAGCGCAGATGCAAAGTCGCTTTCTGTACTACCTGCGTCTGAGGCAGAGCAAAGGGTATCTCGCGCGATGCCGCAACGCCGCGAAACACAATAGCCTCCGGCACGCCAATATCTTTCAGCGAGAAATCCGACTGGAACGATCCCCCCGCCGGAATAGCCTCAGATGCCTTGACCTGAGGCAACGCGTTGCCACTTTGTTTGCGTGCGAACAACGGCGTAGCGCCCGCAAGCAACATCGCCAGTACCAGAATCGCCGCTCCGGTACGCACAGGCGCGGGCAAAACCGTTTCTTTCTTCTTCGGAATCAGCACACCCAGCGCGTGTCCCACGCCCTTCACTGACAACCGAACCAGGCGCAGAAAGCTGCGCCACGGTTTATCCGCCTCACGGCGCTCGCTGCGGCTTAGCCATGAATCTGCGCGCGAGTAAAGAACCAGAGTGAGAAGTTCCTCTTCTTCGAGCGAAAGATCCTCATACTTAATGCGCAGGTTCTTACCATCGGCGTGAACGATAGAAGCGGGGAAACTTGCTTGCTGGTCTCGCAGCGGATAGATCACGTCCACCGAGGAATCCCTCGGCAGGGTTGGCGCCTCCTCAAGATCGATCGAAGCTCCGCCGAGTGACATGTTTACCGACTCGCCGAAAACACTCTTTCCACTCGAGAGACGAATTTCTACCGGCATATGCATGTCGATGCGCACATCCGTTCTCAGCTGTCGTGATTCAAACGCAACAGCATTTGCCGTTCCCACAATAATCAGATTGAACAGGATCCAGAACGCATTCATCGCAACCGTGCCCGGATGGCCTGGATTCCAGTAGAAAAAGCGGATCGGTGCAACAATTAGCCCAGCCACATTCAATAGAATCAGGACGATGTACGGAATGGCGATGCGGGAGTCGAAATAGCTCTTCCGAACAATTCCACCCTTAGCCGTTACATTGAACTTGCCCAGCTTCGGATTGACCATCGCAAGCAGAGTCGGCCCGAGGATATAAGGAGCGAGGACAGTTTCGTAGACCTCATTCCAGAAAGAATGGCGATATTTTCCTTGCACTCGAAAGTTGGTCAGGTTCGAAAGGAAAAGGTGGGGCATGGCATACGCAAGAATCGCTGGCCAGTACCCGGGAATATTGATGCGCCCCAGCAGCATGTACACCAGCGGTGCTGTAAGAAATACCAGCCGGGGCACTGCATAGAGGAAGTGAATCATCGCGTTGAAATAGCACAGCCGCTGATGCCATTTGAGCCCCGGAACAAACAGCGGATTATCCGTCCGCATCACCTGGATCATGCCTCGCGCCCAGCGGATTCGCTGCCCCACATGGCTCGCAAGGCTCTCCGTAGCCAGGCCCGCCGCTTGCGGAATATTGATATAGGCTGTGTTCCATCCGCGTATCTGCATACGCAGCGACGTATGCGCGTCTTCTGTAACTGTCTCTGTGGCAATTCCGCCGATCTCATTGAGCGCAGAGCGGCGAAGCACGGCACAGGACCCGCAAAAAAATGTCGCATTCCATAGATCGTTTCCATCCTGAAGAACGCCATAGAACAGCTCGCCTTCATTCGGAATCACCATGAATTGGTGAAGGTTTCGCTCAAAAGGATCGGGCGAATAAAAGTAGTGCGGAGTTTGCAGCATGCCCAGCTTGGCGTCTTTTAAGAACCAGCCAAGCGTCATCTGCAGAAAACTGCGCGTCGGCACGTGGTCGCAATCAAAAATGGAAACAAATGGCGACGTCAGAATCGAAAGAGCATGATTGATATTTCCGGCCTTTGCATGCTTGTTATCGGTTCGTGTGACGTAGCCGATGTCCGCTTCTTCGCAAAACCTGCGAAACTCCTCGCGCCTGCCGTCGTCGAGAACATAGACGTGCATCTTATCGTGCGGGTAGTCAATATTCATGGCCGCGAACGCTGTCGACCGAACCACCGACAAAGGCTCGTTATAGGTAGGAATCAATACGTCAACATGCGGCCAGTCCTCAAGGTCTTTCGGCATGGGATACGGTGGCCGCCGAAGAGGACGAATGGTCTGTATATACCCGAGAAAAAGAATGACGAAGGCATAGAACTCGGCTGAAAGCAGAATGAGCATGAAGATGATATTGATCACGCCCACCTTCTCAGCTGAGGTCGCAAGGGTCTGTCCGACTGTAAAAATCCGCCAGTAGGCATATCTTGCCGTGGCCAGCATCGACGCAAACATCAGTGCCAGCGTCACCAGTTCCGAACCCGAGATGCGATGGATGGCAAAGCCAAGAATGATGATCAGGATCCCGAGCACTGCCTGCTCAGGCCACCTGAAATCGATGGTGACGCACTCAAATGCGAGGAATAGCAGTACCCCGTATACACAGATTCGGGCCAGACTTGCCCAGATGCTGGACGTGGTACCGAGAGAACTCCATCGCGCCAGGATCCGTTTCATCGCTCGCTCCAGCGAGCCTGTACCCTGGTCCCCGCCCGAACGGGCGCTCGCTTTCGCATCCACGACGCTATCTCAAGAAAGTCATGAGTTACCGGCGAGCCGGGCGCATGATCAGCGACGGTCATTCTGGAAGCGATGGCCTTTGCAATCTCCGAGGCATCGCGAATCGTATTCGGCAATAGCCGGTCATCGCATTGCCTCACCACCAATGCGCGCGCTCGCTGATCGATGCTGTCCTCCTGGTCAAAACGATTGAAGATGTAAAAGACATTCGGAACATTTACCCCGGAGGACCGCATTGTCTGGAACGATGACTCGATTCGGGAAACTGTAAGAATGGAGTTCAGATCAGGCAGTAGCGGAATAAGAATGGTGCCGCAGAGGCCGGAGATTTCCGGCAGCAGGCTCATGGAAGCTGGACCGAGGTCAAAGATGGTTCGCTGCGCATTCCGCATTGCAGTTTTAACGTCATTCTCCAGCCATTGTTTAGTAATCTCATTGGTCCCGATAACCTGCAAAGGCGGGTAATTCGCGTCAGGGGCTACAAATGTGCGCAGACCACAGCGCAGATCTGTCGCGCCAAAATAGAAAGGCAAAAGCCCGCTGCCTGATGCATCCACCAGCAGTACCTTTTCTTTCATGGCAGAGAAAATTCTCCCCAGATTCGCGCAAAGAGTGGTCTTGCCAACGCCGCCCGCCAACGAATAAATCCCCACGGCCGATGGAATACTCTCCACCAAAGGCTGCAGGCTGGGCGTAAAAAAATCGGCGGGAAAAACCATCTCCGGAAAATCAGCCGTCGGAGGTGGCTCCTCCGCAACAGGGATCTCGGCAATCGAAACTACAGGAGGCGCTGCGCTCTCGGCTTTTTCCAGAAGTGGAGGTTCTACCGACGCAGCGAATTCCATCGCCTGGCTTTCAATACTCAGTTCAGGAACCTGCACCGGCTCGACTTTGCGAATATCTACGTCGGTGTTGTGGTGGCTGTGCCGGATTTTTCTTTGCCGGGAAAAATCACGGTATGCGGGGGCATCCTCCACATTCGCCCACGAGTAGAGGTTTGCTACGTCTTTTGCCAGGTCACTATCAACTTCCGGAGCGGTACCCTGCTTACCCTTGCCATTCGCCATTCAAGTTAAGTCCGTTTCTCGACAATTCAATACAACAGATAGCCTGAATCGATCAGTCTGTTTTATCCTCAGTAACTACAAAACAACCTAACGTAACCTAACTATTTGAGCCAAAGGTAACAGAGTTTCGAGAGGTATCTCTACTACTTTTCCAAAGCGGAACAATTTCCTATCTTCACAGGAATTGGTGCAACTCCGGCAGCGCAGTCTCGGGGGAAATGCCACAGGAGGGCGGTTTTGTTCTTATATTTCTTTTGAAATTTGATCTAAATCATACTGTACTTTCCATCCTCACGCACCAAAAGATTGATCTATCTGCCTTATAACTTGCGGTAAATGAACTTTTTTGGCACCAATCTTGCTTATAACCCATCGAGTTAGGTGCAGACCTGCGAAGGAAATCCACAACAGCGCTGGATTTTTCCTTGTCAATACCCCTCACGCAAAGAAAACTTTCAAGTAATTGATTATGCTTGATATTTGTTTAAACGATATATGACCTGAATTCGGCCGAAATCAGCTATCATTGAATTAGAGGATTTATCCGGGTACATAGCAAATGGGCCGTTGAGGGGGATTTAGATCCCCCGCTAAAGTATTGAAAACACTAGAAAGCCCCTAACAATCGTAGAATCTGCAAGATAGTGGTGGATGATCCCCCGCTATCTTATTGAAAACAATTAGACGAAGGAACCCCCTTGGGGGGTGGGGGATTCCCTCTCCGGTGCGACTCGCAGTTCGCAAGCATCTCAGGCATTTGACGAATAAGTGAAATAGAAACGGCTAGCTTGGATGCCTGTAGATCACGCTGCAATCTGGATCATTTCATTCCTGACGATCGCGCTGATGCTCCTCCGTCCGCTGAAGATTGCGGAGGCATTCTGGGTCTGCGGAGGAGCGGTCCTGCTCCTGATGCTGAGGCTGATCCCACTGAAAACGGCGGGACACGCTGTTGCCGAAGGAACTGACGTCTACCTCTTCATCGCCGGAATGATGGTCCTGGCCGAGTTGGGACAAAGCCACGGAGTCTTCGACTGGCTCGCAACAGTAGCCATCCAGCATGCGAAATCATCCCGCGCCCGCTTCTTCACGCTGATCTACGCCGTCGGCACGGTCGTAACGATCTTCATGTCCAACGACGCAACGGCTGTCGTGCTCACCCCAGCCGTCCTCGCTGCAGTGAAAAAAGCCAGAATCGAACCGCTTCCGTACCTTCTCAGCTGCGCCTTCATCGCCAACGCCGCCAGCTTCGTCCTCCCGATCTCAAACCCCGCAAACCTGGTCGTCTTCCATCAGGGAATGCCGCCACTTGGTCAATGGCTCCGCATGTTCCTGCTGGCATCGGCGCTTTCCATTCTCGCCACCTATACAGCACTCTACTGGTATTGCCGGAGCGACCTTCAAGGCACAACCGAAAGCACCATAGAAGACGGACATCTATCCCACCCTGGCAAACTCGCGCTGGCCGGAATCGGACTGGTAGCAATTGTCCTGCTCATCGCTTCCGCTATGGGACGCGATCTCGGTTTGCCGACCTGCATCACATCAGTCTTGGTAGCTCTAGCCATCTGCTTCAAAGAGCGTAGAAATCCACTCACAATCGCCGAGGGAATCTCGTGGAGCGTCATTCCCCTTGTCGCTGGGCTCTTCATCCTCGTCGAAACAATCAACCGGACAGGTGCCTCGCACCTGACTCAATCCGCACTGCAAACCCTCTCAACCTGGAATCCAGTTGCTGCCGCACTCACCGCGTCCCTCGGTGTCGGCCTCGGTAGCAACCTGATCAACAACCTCCCGTTAGGACTGATCGCAGGATCGTCTATGAATCAGGCCCACATCATCGGAAGCCTGCGCAACGCGGTCCTGATCGGCATCGATCTTGGCCCGAACCTGTCTGTTACGGGATCGCTCGCCACCATCCTCTGGCTCATTGCTATCCGTAGGGAATATCTGCACATAAGCGCATGGACCTTCCTCAAGGCAGGAGCCGTCGTCATGCCGCCAGCTCTGCTGTTGGCAACGCTGGCGGTCGCGGCAATGCGATGAACTACTGACTGAATGCCTTCTCGAGGAACTTCACGATGCGCTGGCGCGCATCGAAGCCATGCCACGGTTCGGGGCTCGGATTGCCGAACATGCCTCCAGCCAGAGGACCGTGGTCCTCACGCGGATAACGAATCAGGTCAACCGGAACACCGGCCTGTCGTAACGCCCTGTACATCTCCAGGCTCTGACCGAGCGGATCCGTCGTATCGCTGTCACCCTGCAGAAGCAGGAACGGCGTTTTGGCATGACCAACACCTGCCAGAGGACTCTGCTTCCAAGCATCGGAGTTGTGCTCCCATGGCTTGCCATAGAACCAGCGGTCGTACCATGAACTGCTTTCTGTTCCGTATTCGCTGTATTGGTCGATTACCGGAGCACCGCTGATGATGGCCTTGAAGCGATCCGTCTTCCCTTCCGCAAAGCCAGCCATCTCGCCACCATAGCTGTAACCCATGAGAGCGAGTTTGTCAGGATCGACCGAATAATGAGCAATCACCGCATCAACTCCGGCCATGATGTCGCGGAAGTCGGCCCCGCCAAGATCATTTTTGTTCGCTGCAGCGAACGCAGCACCGTATCCCGTGCTGCCGCGAGGATTAGGCCGCAACACCGCCCATCGATACCCCAGCAGAAAGTGGATAAACGGTGAATATCCGTCCTCCCACACCCCGGTCGGCCCACCATGCACATCCACAATCAACGGCACTTTGTGGTCTTTGGCCTGAGGCGGCAGATAGAGCAGGCCTTCAATCGTCTTCCCCTCGTTCTGCCATTGGACAGCTTGCGACGGAGTTTCAGGCCATTTCGCCGAAGTTACCGCAATGGTGTTGAGTAGGCGCGCACTGTGACCGAGCTTATCTGCAAAAAAAAGCGCCTGCGGTTTCGTACTGCTCGCCCCAATCCATACCCATCCATTGTGCCGGGCGTTTGTATTGATATTTGTAACAACGGAAGCATCGAACTTTTGTAGCTCAGGAGAATTACCCCCAAAACGCGCAACGGAAACCTGCGTGCCATTCTGCACAGATTGCAGCACCTTTCCGTCAACAGCAATTGGGTTCTCGTGCCCAATCGATCCTGAATAATCGCGCGTGAGGTTCTTAACCGACCCATCTGCCACGGTAAATTCATAAAGGTCGTTGTAACCAGGTGGTGAATCCTGCTCAGCCTGGGCAAGAAAATAAAGTTTCTTTCCATCCTCTGACCAGGTTGCCTGCGAAACCGAAGGCAAAATCTGCTTCAATCCCTCGGGATGATCGGGATTGCCGATTCGTAGAACCCACATGTTTTTCGCCGGACCAAGATCACCTGCGTTGCCGGGCTTTTCGGTGATGACAAGCAGTTTGTCTGACTGCGCACTCCAAATTGCAGACTCTACATCAGGAACCACAGCCGTCTTCGTAAGCTTGCTGTTTGTCGGATCGAGCAGATAGAGCCTCGCACTGCGGGGATTATGATCGACCCATTGCGCGTCTGCTTTGTCCGTCTCCTGCTTCTTTTCACCGGGAGTTTGCGGGTCGCGAGCGATGACTACGATCCGTTTCCCATCAGGAGAAACGGAATAGCGCTCTACATCGATCTCTACGGGTTCGGCTTTTTGAGTTCGTTTTGCCTGGTTCGGCGGAACAGCATCCGGTTCCTGCGAAGCATCAACAGGAGGCTCTATCTTCAACTCATACGGATGGGCTTCGCCGCCTTCCATCGGCAAACGATAGAGTTGCGTATGCTCGCCCCTCTTGGCCAGAAAGAGAATGGAGTTCCCATCCGGGAACCACTCGCCGTTGTGCTCACCACGTTTGTCGGACGCGGGAGAATAGGTCAACTGGCGCGAAGTGTTCTGCTCGATATCGACAAACCAGAGATGCGTGCGGCCCCCATCGGCGGTCGAGTCAGAGACCTGAAGCAGGACGCTTTGCGCATCAGGTGACAGCCGAGGCTGACTGAGAGCGCGCGTGTGACGCAAATCTTCGTTCGTTGGAAAGCGCACTTCCTGCGCTACAAGCTGTTGTGCAAAAAATGCAATGGCCACAAGGACGAACAGAACGCTGGCACCGACCTGCTTCTTCCGCATGGCTCTGAGGATATCGCGAGTCCCGGCGAATTCAGCGAGCGATGATGAAATGCCTGTAAACTCGCAGAAGACTCATGGACGCATCGACCCCATCCGCAACTACGGCACAGCCTTCGTTTTGGGCTTCCATTCGTGAAGCACTGCGCGGATCTCATCAGGACTACACATCTGGAAATCTGAACAGAGCAATTCTGCTTTTGGCGATTCCCATGGTGCTGGAAATGGTATTGGAATCGCTGTTTGCCGTAGTGGATGTCTTTTGGGTTGGTCGCTTGGGCGCGAATGCAGTTGCGACTGTGGGCCTGACGGAATCTCTATTGTCGTTGGTCTTTGCCGTTGGAATCGGCCTCTCGATGTCAACGACGGCGATGGTCGCGCGCCGCATAGGTGAAAAAGACCCTGAGGATGCGGCGATCGCCGGCGTGCAAGGCATCTTCCTCGGACTGCTGATTTCGTTGTCGATTGGAATTCCCTCATTCATCTTTGCACCAAAGCTACTCAGCCTCATGGGCGCTTCACCCGAACTCGTCGCCACAGGCTCGGGCTACGCGCGCATTGCTCTGGGCGGCTGCGGCGCAATCGTGATGCTCTTCCTGAATAACGCGATCTTTCGCGGAGCAGGTGATGCTGCGATCGCGATGCGACTGCTTTGGGTGTCGAACATCATCAATCTCATCCTCGACCCATGTCTGATCTTTGGCTTGGGACCGTTTCCCAAGGTGGGTGTAACGGGAGCCGCGCTCGCGACCTTCACCGGTCGCAGCATCGGTGTGTTGTACCAATTCTATCGCTTGCTTAAAGGTACGGAACGGATTCATGTTCTGGCGCGACATATCCGCGTACATCTCGATGTGCTTTGGCGGCTCGTGCGCGTGTCCATCACAGGGATATTGCAATTCGCCATCGCGCACACAAGCTGGATTGCCCTAGTACGCATCATCTCCTTCTTCGGCGCGAGTGCGCTCGCCGGATACACAGTCGCTATCCGCATACTCATTTTTGTGATCTTGCCCTCATGGGGTCTAAGCAATGCCGCCGCAACATTGGTCGGGCAGAATCTCGGAGCAAAGCGCCCGGACCGCGCAGAACAGTCAGTATGGAGAACTGGCCTCTACAATGTGCTCTTCCTGGGAAGCATAGGCGTCTTCTTCGTCTTCTTTGCCACACCTGCTGTGCGATTCTTCATTCAAGATCCCGTGGTAGTGCCAATTGCGGCGACCGCACTTCGCATACTGAGCTACGGGAACATTGGCTACGCCTATGCCATGGTGATGCTGCAAGCCTTCAATGGGGCAGGCGACACGATCACGCCGACCATTGTGAACTTTTTCGGCTTCTGGATGTTCCAGATTCCACTCGCATGGTGGCTCTCCTTCCGCATCGGCATGCATGAGCACGGTGTCTTTCTGGCAATCGTTTTATCAGAATGTTCCATTGCAGCAGCCAGCGTTCTGCTTTTTCGTCGTGGACGATGGAAACAACAAAAGATTTGATATCCGTACACTGGAAGCATGCCAATTCCAGCAGACAAAATCCGGCTGCTTGTTTTTGATCTTGATGGCACGCTTATCGACTCACGCAAAGATTTGGCTAATTCGATAAATGCCATGTTGACAGAGTTCAACCGGCAGCCTCTGCCGGAAGAAATCATCGCTGAATATATAGGCGATGGCGCGGGAATGCTGGTACGGCGAGCGCTCGGCGATCCTGATGATGAGAAGTTCGTCGAAAGCGCGTTGACCTCGTTTCTAAATCATTACCGGGTACACAAGCTCGATTACACATATGTCTATGACGGAGTCTTTCAAGCGCTCAACGCACTGAAATCGAGCCGCCAGATGGCAGTGCTCACAAATAAGCCTGTCAGGCCTGCCGAAGCGATCTGTGACGCCCTGGGTTTAAGCCCGTATTTCTTTCGCATTTACGGCGGCAACAGCTTTGCAACAAAAAAACCCGATCCGGAAGGACTGACCACTCTTATCCGCGAGGCTGGCGTTCACCCGGATGAAACCGTCATGATCGGCGATTCCGATGTTGACATCTTGACGGCAAGACGGGCGAAAACATGGGCGATTGGGTGTCGCTACGGTCTTTCGTCTCACACTGTGGAATCCATACCATCCGATTATTTAGCTGATTCTCCTAAGGACTGGATTTCTGCGCTGGATGCTGCGAAGATGAATAAATAAATCGTTTTCGGTATGCTGGTTGCTCGTTCGCCATCCGGAATAAGCGCTCATACTGGTTCGACCACTGAAAACTTTCATAAGCTTTATTTCGCTTAAAGGAGATTCCGCCTTGATGCGTACTGCCCTACTCTCTGTCCTTTTTATCTGCCCGCCCGCCTATGGCTCGGTTGATACTCCCGCAGTCCCGGTTTCAAGTGCGGCAGTCGCAGCCTTAGGAGGGACAGTCGCTGATACCACTGGCGCCATCATTCCCGGCGCTCAGGTGCAACTGATCGACACGAGCGGGACGGTGCTCAGCACCGCGATCACGGACGCGTCAGGAAATTTCCGCATACAGCCACCACATCAAGGCGACTATTCCCTGGTTGTCAGCTTGCAGGGTTTTGAGACTGCTTCACAGTACATTCACGTAGGCGCAACCGCTGGAACTCCTGTTAGCTTTGCTCTTTCTGTAGCGGCCGCAGTCACGCAGATCGAGGTAAATGCAAATTCGAATGTAGATTTGACAGCCACTGACGAAAACGGAGACACCGCTGTAATGAGTGCGGACGATCTTAAAGCAATGCCAGTCTTCGATAACGACTATGTCTCGGCCATGAGCAACTTCCTGGATGCCGGCCAAGGGTCAACAGCGGGAACAGGCCTGATGGTAGACGGCGTAGAAGCAAATCGCGCGCTTGTGTCCCCGTCTGCCGTACAGGAAGTGCATATCAATCAGGATCCCTACTCTGCGCAGTATTACAGGCCGGGGCGCGGTCAGATGGAGATC
>Ga0126381_100008945_pt1 | contig 11226 bp, 4 predicted proteins | sample PanSoiMetPlot_28_FD_96465 | JGI IMG/M metagenome (GOLD analysis project Ga0126381, IMG submission 96465) | Tropical forest soil microbial communities from Panama - MetaG Plot_28 | ecosystem: Environmental > Terrestrial > Soil > Tropical forest > Bulk soil | place: Panama | collected 2016-02-17 | reverse complement strand
GGTGCCGAGACGGCGATTTTATGTGCGGCTGTTCGACAGTATGGTCGAAACCTTGTTCTCGACTTGCGCGAGGTCGACAGAATTGACGCCGCCGGGGTCGGGGCCCTGATCGCTCTGCAGAGCGCGGGGGTGTACTTCAAGCTGAAGCATCTAGCCCACCGCGTGCGAGAGACATTGCGGCTGAACGGAGTTGAGTCCATTCTCGAAATCTGCGACGACCATGGCGACGATGGTCGGGCTTCCCATGCGTTGCAAACCGCTGAAGAAATGGCGTAATGAACGGTTTGCGGCGAGGCGCGCCACCCGGACTAGAAGGAGCCTAGTGGTGGCCCTGCGCAGCGGCATCAAAGACCAGGTTGCCGCCGACAAACGTTTTCGCCACGTGAACGTCGCGGATTTTTTCAGGCGCAATGGAGAATATATCCTCGCTGAGAAGGACCATGTCGGCCAATTTCCCAGGAGTGATCGATCCCTTTTCTTTTTCCTGAAACTCGGCGTAAGCCGAGCCCATAGTGTAGGCCTCGACCGCTTCGGCAACCGAGAGTTTTTGCTCGGGGAACCAGCCGTTCGGATTCTTTCCATCGAGAGTGGCGCGAGTGACGGCAGCGTAGACCGTAAGCAGCGGATCAAGCGGCGCCACCTCCCAGTCAGTGCCGAAAGCCAGGCGCACGCCGTGGTCGAGGAAGGTGCGAAAAGCATAGGTGCGGCGGGCGCGATCATGACCGATCTGCGATTCGGCGAAGCGGCCGTCGTCGATCGCGTGGTAGGGCTGAACCGAGGCGATTACATGCAACTGCGCAAAGCGGTCGAAGTCTTTGGCCGCCATGTGTTGAGCGTGTTCGATGCGCAATCGCCGGTCGGCTTCCCCGTGCGCTTTTTCCACTTCTGCATATAAATCGAGAATCGTCGATATGCCTTCGTCACCGATCGCGTGGGTGCAGATTTGCAATCCAGCGGCATCAGCTTTCATGTATCGATCCCGCATGAGCGAAATCGGATGCATTTCATCCGCCAGTAGGCCGCGATTGTTGCCCTGATTGAGAAACGGTTCGTAGAAATAAGCCGTGCCGGAACCGAGAGAACCATCGGCGAACGCCTTTAAAGCGCCGACGCGGAGGTACGGACCTCCGAAGGCACGGCCGATTCCCAGTTTCGCCAGATCGTCAACGTGAGTGATGGAAGGAGCCGCGTAGATCCGCGTCGTCAGCTCACCGCGGTCTAACAGTTCGGAGTAGACTCCAATGTCTTCATAACTGGCGACCAGGTGCTGAACGCTGGTGACGCCCACCGACGCGGCATAGGCGAGCGCGCGCTTCACGATCTTCAATCTCTGCTCGTGGGTGAGTGGCGGAATCACTTTGTCGATGTAGTCGGTGGCCGCGTCTTTCAGAGCGCCCGTCGGATTTCCCTGGTCATCGCGAACGACAGTTCCGCCAGGGGGATCGGGAGTCTGAGCGGTAACGCCGGCCAGACGCAGCGCCACGGAATTAGCCAGGCCCATGTGCCCGTCATAGCGGCTCACAAAGACGGGCGTGTCGGGGGTGACGGCGTCGATGAGTTCTTTCGTCGGCATATGGGGCGGATTCCACTTCGTTTCGTCCCAGTTGCCGCCAACGATCCACTCGCCCTTCGGCGTCACCTTCGCACGTTCGCCAATGCGGCGGGCGAACTCTTCCGGGGTCGTGGCATCGTTGAGCTGGACATTCGTCAACTGCATTCCGCCAGACACGAAGTGAACGTGAGCATCATTGAAACCCGGCAGAAGTAACTTTCCGCTGGCGTCTATCACACGAGTGTGAGGGCCGCGCCAGGCATCCACGTCGATGGTTGAGCCGACGGCGACAATGCGGTCTCCGAGAACCGCGACAGCCTGTGCCGTTGGCAGAGACTTATCGACCGTCCAAATTTTCGCGTTGGTGATGATGAGGTCAGCCGCCGGCTTGGATTGAGCCAGGTTCCATTCCGGCAGCACGAGGCAAGACACAAATGCTAAGAACCACATAGCGTGAGTTCGACAATTCATGAGTGTGTTCCTAGAAACTAACGCAAGCACGGCGGCGCACGGCTCCGCCAGCCTACTCCTCGTACGGACAAGAAAACTTGAAACTCAGAATTCGTAACGCAAAGCGAACTGCATCACCCGCGGGTTGGTCATCAAATGCGTATAGTTGCCGAAATTTGGGACTGCGATGGAGTTGTTGCTTTCACTTGCGCTCGAGGAATTCTGGTCGTTGAAGTCGAACCGGGTTGAGTTGGTCACGTTGAACACTTCCCAGCGCAACGCCAGATTCTGCTTGTCGTTCCAAGGCATATTCCAGTGCTTCGAAAGCCCGAGGTCGATGCCAAAGTAGCCATCGCCACGTACGAAATTGCGCACGCCGACCTGACCGGGCAGAGCGGGATTGAACAAAGCCTCGGCTGTGGTCGGATCGGGGAAAAGGTTCACGTTGCCGTCGGCCAGGTGATAAGCGCCGCTTTTCACGTGGGACACGGTCGGCATTGCCGCACCTTCCCAATACCAGTCGGTGGGGTAGTCGGCGGGGTTGTTGTAAATGGTGTACGGGAATCCGCTCGTCCAGCGGAACAGACCGGAGAGCTCCCAGCCTCCGATCGCGGCATCGACCGCGCGATTGACACCGGCGGCAAATGGACGGCCTTTTCCGAAGGGGAGGTCGACAATCCAATTCGCATTCAGTTGATGCGTAGTATCAAAATCGGAAACGGCGCGGAAAAGACTGGGGGACCAGGCATTGAACATCTGACAGCCGCCGTTGAAGTTGAGAGAGCCAGTGTTTCCCGAGCGCTCGGCGTCTGAGCATAGGTCGATCGACTTCGAATAAGTGTAGTTGAAGTCGAACTGAACGCCGTGGCTCATTTGATGGCGAAGAGTGGCTTGAAGAGCGTTGTAGTTTGAGAATCCGATGGAGCGTAGAGCGAACAGCGAGACGTACTGCGGGTTGTAGAAAGAGTTCGGCCCTGGAGTTGGATAGTATTGGCAGGGTGGTTGTCCGGCTTGGCCGCAGCTCAGGCCGCTGCCGTCGGGTATTCCACCGTTGCCGAAGCCAGAGACGAAAGGTACATCGAGAGCCTGAAGCGCGGTGGTCTCGACGCCTGCTACTCCGCAGAAGAGATCGAAGACCGCAAGAACGGGATCGGTGGTCGTGGCCGGGCCACCTGAGCCACAACCTCCGGTCTGGGCACCCAGTGCATAAGACCCGCCATTGATAGGGGCTTGAATCATGTTGGTCCAATACTGAACCACGGCCGGGCTGACCATCGAATCGTTGAAGGTCGCATCCGTCACACCTTCCAGTTCGTAGAGTCTTGCGAGCGGCTGGATGGCGGAAAAATAATCCAGACCGGATTTCTTATCCTTGAGGTCGAGCGGCTGCGCGACGTCCTGGGAACTCAGGAGGCGGTGCGAGAGTCTGCCGACGTAGGCAAGATCCAGCGAGAATCCGGCGCCGAGATCACGCTCCACGGACAGGTCGAGGGTATAAGAGTACGGAGTCTTTAGCGAAGTGTCCAGGCTGTTGCCGAAATCGGACGACTGAAGCGACTGCATCGACGGCACGGTTTCAGGGAAACTTGGAGCTGTAGGAGCAGACTGAAGAAGGCTTGGCGGAATGACATTGACGCTCGTTAACCGGGGCAAACTGTTGAGCGACGTGATCGGGTTGGTGAGAGACGTTGTCAGACCGAAGGAATTCCCGCTGAATTCATCTGCGATGCCTTGCCCGAACCGGTCGTACACGATCCCGATGCCGCCCCGAATGGATGACTTGTTGTTGCCGCCCAGGAACTTACCCAGGAATCCTTCGGTTTTATTTGGCGCCCATGCAAAGGCGACGCGGGGACCTGCGTTACCGTAATCCCAATTCCAATATCCCCCTTTTTTGTTGGCGGGGCCGCACCAGTCGACTTGCAATGGAACATCCCGACTCGAGGGGACGCCGCTGGCGCCAGCGGCCGCGCGGGCAGAAAACCACTGGCCAAGACTAGGACTGGGACAAACCTGCAAGCCATTGGCTTCCCACAGCGGAGAGAAGAGAGAGTAGCGGAGGCCTAGAGTTATCGTGAGGTTGGGCTTGACTTTCCAAATATCCTGCACGTAGGGCTCGAAGCTGTTTTGGGCAAAGCGGCGGGAGATCGGCGAGTTGGCCGAAAGCAGTCGAAGTTGTCTGTCGTAATTAAAAACTGTAGTGGCTTGCGTCACCATTCCTAGCAGGTCGGTAATCGGGTAGTCGTAACTGACGGCAAAACTTGGATCCACGTCAGGGAAGCCGTTGTTGGCCGGATTTAACGGGCTGTTCTTGTCGGCGAATCCGGAAGTGGTCGTGAAGGATGAGTTGGTGCTTCCGCTGTCAAACGAAGACGTGTAATTGAGGCGGGGATTGCGCATGAACAAGAGGTATCCGCCGAACTGCAGCGTGTGCTTCCCGTGAATCCAGGACAAATCCTCGGAGAAATTGTGCATCGGACGCTGGAAATCTTGGGTTCGAGTAACGGACTGACTAAAATTGAATACGACCCACGGCTGATACGAATTGCCCAGAGTGCCGAAACTCTCGCGCACGAACCCGTAGTGGAAATTGCTCATCAGGTTTGGACGGATTACCGCTGAGTAGCCAACGATCAGCCCCTTGTTGTGGTAAACGGTCTGACCTTGCGGAGCTTGACCGGGGAAATAGGGCTGGCAGCCCCCGCAGGTGTCGTCGGAATCATCTCTTGAAGCTCCCATCACCGAGAGACGCTGTTTTCCGTCTTGCGTGATGTTGTAATCGGCGCGAGCGATGTAGACGTTCTGCGTCTGATGCGTCGGAGAAGCGAAAACGAATCCCTGATAGTTAAGGCCGTCGCCTGTGATGTTGCTATTTGGCGTAGGTAGAGTTTGGAAATACGCCATCGCGGCCGCGTCGGGCCCCGCGTGCAGCGGATCGATCTGCTGCAATTGTTGAAAACCGAGGGCAATGTAGCCCGGTGCCGGAGCGTAGGTCTGACCGCTCTTGCCCTGCACGGCGAAACTGGCGCCGCCCGGACATTTGGATGTGTCGGCGCACAGATATTGAAGCACACCGTCACGCATCGCTAGACTGGGGACCTCTTCCCCCGGGCTTACGGTTGCCTCCGCGCGGCGGGTCCCCTCGAAATTCATGAACAAGAAGAGGCGGTCTTTCTTTATGGGGCCGCCGAAGGATGCGCCAAAGATGTTGCGAATCAGTTTGGGCGGAGTGTTGCAGTCATTTGGACTGGGGAGGGTGCAGTTTGACACCTCGGTTAGCTTGTTGAAGTAGTCATTCGCGCTGGTGTAGGTGTTGCGCAAGTATTCGTAGACCGATCCGTGAATAGAGTTGGTGCCGCTCTTCGTCACGAGCGCTACCTGGGCGCCGCTCGTTCCTCCCTCATCGGCGTTGGCATTGGAGGTGGTGACGCGAAACTCCTGAACGGAATCGAGGGTCACGGGCAAAACCGAGGTGAAGGCGTGGCCGCCTTCGTCGTTGACCCGAATGCCGTCGACACTGATATTGCCTTGGTCGCTGCGGGCGCCGTTCACGGCGCCGCTTCGTGTATCGTCGGTGCTCATGTCGGATCGATTGCCGGTGTAGGCAACTCCGGGCTGCAGTGTGAGGAGATCGGGTACGTTGCGTCCCTCGAGCGGGAGTTCCTTCACCTGATTCTCGCCGAATGCGATGCCCATGGTGGCGTCTTCGGTGTTGATGACCGGGGCTTCCCCGGAAACTTCGATCTCTGTGGTCAGTGCGCCGACCTGAAGTAGCACGTCCAAGCTCGTTGGCACGTTCACCAGGAGTTGGAGATTCTTTTGCTGGTATTTCTTGAAGCCAGTTCTTTCCACGGTCAGCGCATAGGTCCCAGGAGGGAGAGCGAGAAATTCGAATTCGCCGGTCGAGGGAGTCGTTGCGCTGCGGCTGATCGCTTGTGCTTCATTGGCAAGCGTCACGGTTGCCCCCGCCACTACCGCGCGGGTGCTATCGAGAACTTTGCCGTGCAACGATGCGGTACCGGTCTGGGCCCCAGCGAATGAAACGCTTAGCAGGAAACAAACTGTTGAGAAGAAGAGAGTGAGCTTCTGGGTGCAAGACCTCATCGTTGGCCCCCTTAAGGTCTGTACTGTTATTTTGCGCAGGATCAGATGGGCGCAAGCCCAGGTCCGAAGGAGAACTCCGACGTCGAGCCTTCCGCAAAGACCGACAAAGTTCCTGGCCACTTTTTGGTGTTGAAGACATTAGTGGGACTGTATGGAAGAAGTCAAGAAAACAAAGCGTGCGGAGGCTGCGCCGGCCTGTGGAATCCGCACAGTGGAGGAGTCTGTGCTCAACAACGGCAATATGTCTGTTGCTTGCTCACGTGGTTGGCAAAATCGAATCTGGCTGACACCACAGCACGCTGAACCGGGAATCTTGCCGGCACTGAACGCGGGCTGGCACCAAAACTGACACCATCAGCCGCAATTCCCACAAGCCTGCTCCTTCTCAGGCTCGACCCCCGTCTGAATCGATGCACCCTTTAATGTCGGGGTGACGGATGGCTCGAATTGGGCTGCCCGAGGCAAAAAGGCTCCGGATCGTTATGAATCGCGATTCGTCCTGGCAAGAGCCTGCATCACCGGTGATGGGTCTTGATCCCTGTGATTTTCTTGACAGACCGCCGATCGAGAGGGAGCCGACAGTGCATATGCGGCGGGCGCCGGCGTGAAGTTACGCCTCGGCCGCGGCGACTATGTCTTGTGGCTCGCGTCGAGATTGCCCTGACAGGCAAGCGAGTGTATAAGGGGTCCTTCATGACCCAACAAAGATCCCTTCTCGGAATGAAGCTAGGAGCGTCTTCGTGGCCAGCTGCCCTGATCGGAATGGTAGTCATCAAGGCCGTTCTGTCGCTCGCAGTAAAGCCGGGGTCGTTCCTCGTTTCCTACAGTGGCGTTAGCTATTTCCTTCTTCTAGCTTTGGCGACTGGTCTTGCGATCCGAAACGCAGTCCGGAATACACTCGGAGGTCGTCTATTTTGGGCGTTGCTCGCTACTGCCTTTGCCCTTTGGATGACGCATGAGGGTCTTCAACTCTATTACGAGCTTGGTTTACACGTTGAAGTACCCCACAATTCGATTGCCGACTCCTTACTTTTTCTGCATGTCGCGCTGTTCATGGCAGCCGTGGCCACCCTGCCACATCGAAACGCACCCGACCGCAAGCCATACGCGCCCATCTTGAACGCTGTGCTCATAGCTTTGTTCTGGATGCTCCTTTATGGCTACGCAGTATTTCCCTACCAATTTTTCGCTTCGAGCGCTGCACCCTTCACTTACGATTTGCGTTTCGACATCTTGTATCTTTGCGGAAATGTCGCGCTGATTGCGATCGTCGCCCTTTCATTCTGGAGTGTGAAGGCTCCTTGGAAATCGGTCTACCTCAATCTGTTGGGCGCGCTCGCCCTCTACGCCCTGAGTTCGACCATCGCCAATCTGGCGATTGACTACCTAGGTGGATATGTCAACGGCAAACTCTACGGCCTGGGCCTGATCGCGTCGGTTTGCTGGTTCGTGTGGATTCCGCTTTGCGCACCGCAGGCGCCCCGTGCAGAGACGAACCGAATTCCATTCGATGGCAATCAAAGCTCGAACCTATCGGTATGGGCGATGCTCGTTGTCGTTACTTTTTCGGTTCCGGTGGTCTGGGAACTTCTCAAGCGCAATGAAAATGACGGACTGCGTACGCTTCGAGTCGTTTTCGTGGTAGCCATGATCGTTTGTCTCGCGAGTGCTGCCTACGCGCGTGAGTATTTCGCGAAGCGCGAACTGGCTTCGCACTTTGGCTACGCGAATGATCGGCTGCATCTGGCGATGCAAGCTGGGAGTGCGGTGGTTTGGGAATCAGACCTGAAGCGCGGGCAAGGCGTGTTATTCGGCGATCTGCAAGCTATCTTCGGCATGTCATCGAACCTAAGCACGTCGGGGGCGGACGACCTGAGTCGATACGTTCATCCCGACGACCAGCGACAATTCTCGGAAGCCCTCGCCGAGGCACGGCAGAACCACCGCTTGTTCGCACGAGAGTTTCGGACGGTGCGACCCGATGGCGCAATTCGGTGGCTCGAATCGCGCGGGAAGTTCTACTACACCAAAGATGGCACCCCCGAGCGAATGATTGGGGTCTCACTCGATATCACTCAGCGCAAGCAAGCGGAAGAAGCTCTCTCCGGTATGACACGAAAATTGATTGAGGCACAGGAACAAGAGCGCACCCGAATCGCCAGAGACCTTCACGATGACATCGCCCAACGGCTTGCGCTGATAACCTTCAACCTCGAAGCACTCGAGAACAATGCGATGGATGATCGTCTCCGCACAGGCCTCGGCGAATTAAACAAGCAGGTCAGCGATGTAGTCACGAATGTCCAAACTCTGTCGCATGAGTTGTACTCTTCGAAACTGGAATACTTGGGCTTGTTTGCAGCCGTGAAAGCCTTTTGCGCCGAGTCCCGCGTGCACCAGCGGGCGGAGATCGAATTCAGCAGCCATGATCTGCCGGCCGACGTTCCCCCGGAAATTTCGCTTTGCCTGTTCCGTGTCTTGCAACAAGCCCTGCACAATGCCGTCAAGCATAGCGGCGTGAAGTATTTTGAAGTGCAGTTGTGGGGAACACCAACCGAGATACATCTCTCGGTCAGCGACCTTGGCGTCGGCTTTGACGTGGAAGCGGCATTGAAGAGCCAAGGAATCGGCCTTGTGAGTATGACGGAGCGGATGAGTCTAGTAGGTGGAGAGCTTTCCATCGACTCGCAACCAAAGCGTGGCACGACGATCCATGCTCGCGCGCCAATCCGTTCAAGCGGCGAATTCGCATGCGCAGCGGGATGAGGGAGAAAGGAAATCCCAGAATGGGATTCCAGGGTTAATGGGTATTCTCACCTGATTTCAACCGTTTCAGAACGGGCACTGAATCGGTTATTGTGGACAAATCTGTTAGGAGGGGAAACGGGACGTACAACCGATACAAATCCACGCTTTCTCTGACCTACCGCCTAGCCATCGAAAACGGGAAGCTGACTTCCAAGCCGGCTCGGCTCCTGAAGGGGACACGTGAAGACAATGGCAGGGTGCGGTTCTTGAACCAGTTCCAACCGATCAAAACTGAACTGCCCTACCTTTCTTCGCACGCGAACGAAGAATCCCGATTGCGAGCCGTGATCGCGGCGAAATTTGCAAGATGCCCGAGTTCGGCATTGCTCTCCACACCGGACTCAGGCCAAGCGAACAGTACAACCTGATTTGGAATAGTCGTGGGAAAGAATTACCTGTTTGAGTCCTTTCGAGCCGCCCCTGGGAAACCCCTTCCCACTTCGATTGCACCTGCATGGCTCCCATTGCAACGGGAGGCCCTCACAGACGCACGCAGCTACTGCTGTGCGACAGCTGTCTGTGCTTTCACAGCGCGAACCTCTGCGCGGGATCGAGTATTCGTGTTGAGTGAAGTCTGAATCGTCCTTACCTGCGATGTAAGTTGGGCGATCTTTGCTTGCTGCAGCTTACTCTGCGCCTGTTGATCCAGGATCTGTTCCTCTTGCGCTTGAATCTCTTTTCTCTGTTGGCGTATCAGCTTTTCCTGCTCCTTTGTTGCTTCGATCAGTAGCGCCGTCAGGCGACCATAGTCCACACCCTGGGCATCCTTGCCGTTTTTCTCCCAGGTGACTACCTCGGGAACCACCGCTCCTACTTCCTCGGCGATCACGCCAATCTGGTGCTTGCCCGAGTCTTTCAGGTCATAGGAGACGCCGCGCAACTGTTCGACCTTGCCAAGGGCGCCGTGCAGCGTCTGAATGTTGCTCTTCCAGCGGCGCGAGCTGTAGCTATCCCAGCCATCGGCAATGGGACGGCCGAACCCTTGCGCGACGGTTAAGATGCGCATCGGTGCCGTGGGACCTATCGTTACTTGTCCGTTTTCCTTAACTCCGAAACGCCCACCCACGATGCCGAAGGCGTCGATGTTGAAATCGCCATAGCCCCCCAGCGAGACGTCTGCCACCCCGGTTCCTGGGGTATTTGGACCTTCGATACGCAAACCCGTGCTGTTGGCAAGACCAATGTGCAGCCTGGCCGTGGGGGTAGTGGTGCCGATACCCACGTTGCTGTCGGCGGTCGCGCCGTTCACGCCGTTAATACTGCCCAGCACCATGGAACTGCTTGCGTCCACCTCAGCCAGCGCTTCGATGGCAGCCGCGTTACTCAAGTTAAGGTGAGTTCCGGTACTGGTCATGGCTCCGAGGAATGTATTGTCCGAGCCAGTGGTAAGTTTGAAGAGGGTTGACTTGCCCGCAGTGTAGCCCACGGCAGTATTGTCAGTGCCAGTGGTATTGCCGATCAGAGAGAACGCGCCATCAGCGACGTTGCCACCGCCTGAAGTGTTGCTGGAAAGCGCGTTAACACCACTAGCTTCATTGTCGGTTCCACTAGTATTGCTAAACAGAGCGTTAATGCCAATGGCGCTGTTACTCTCACCGTTCGTATTCGCACTGAGGGCAGATTCGCCCACGGCCGTATTGAATCGTCCCGTCATTGTCGAGTTTCCTGCAAAACCCAGAAAGGCATTGCCATTGGCGTCGGATCCGAATGCGAACAGGTTGCTGCCGATACTGAAGCCCGCGGCTGAGACGTTTCCGTTCACACCTAGCTTGGCCGCAGGGCTAGTAGTGCCGATACCGACGTTGGTGCCGTTATCGAAAATGATCGAATTCTTGATGTCGGCGCTGGCATCAAACTTGGCCAAATGGTTGACTGTGCCACCGGCGGTGGTGACCGGAATTGCCCCCGGGGTGTTTTGGCTGAAAGCAGGCGCTACGAACATCCCTAGGGTCACACATAACGAAGCGAACTTATTGATATTTTGAACTTTCATAGTCTCCTCGGATTGCTGATTTGGGCCGTTCTATTTGTAATAACGAGAAATGCGCACAAACTGGCTCAAGCAGTTACAAGGCTGAGTTCAAGCAGGGAACGGAAGCAAAACCTATGTGGGTGGCGCATCCGGGTTGCGAGAGTACGAAACTCGACGAGGCGCACAATCTGGGTCGTTTTACGAAAAACTTCCATGTTACTCATCTACCGTGAGGAAAAACGTTTTCCTGTGGCTCACTTGTGCAGTCGCCTTATAGTTACTCAGCCCGAAAGATTTTGAAGGTTAGATTTCAACAGCCGCGTGATCGCGACGGTCTGTG
>Ga0126381_100008943_pt1 | contig 11227 bp, 8 predicted proteins | sample PanSoiMetPlot_28_FD_96465 | JGI IMG/M metagenome (GOLD analysis project Ga0126381, IMG submission 96465) | Tropical forest soil microbial communities from Panama - MetaG Plot_28 | ecosystem: Environmental > Terrestrial > Soil > Tropical forest > Bulk soil | place: Panama | collected 2016-02-17 | reverse complement strand
GTTTACGAAAAATTCCCGCCACTCCCGAACGGATGAGCTCGCTCAGGGCTCTCTGATCGAGGCCGGCAGTTACCACCAGAATTTTTCCTTTGAATCCTTGGGCCCTTGCCAGACGGATAAACTCCCGACCGTCACTCTGGCCTAAATCGAAGTCCAGCAGCACGATGTCGATCGATTTTTGCTGCAGCGCCTCCAGGGCCTCAGCGATGGTGCCGCAGTGGGCAACCACATCGAACCTCGCCTCGGCGCTCAGTAGACGACTTATGCTTTCCCGAAACAAGGCGTGATCGTCTAGCAGCAAAATATGGATCGTCCGGTCCGCGATTTCAGGCACTCACCGCCTCCTCTAGGGCAGCGCGAACGGGCAAACTCACGGCGAAGCAGCACCCTTCACGCCTGGGTTCAAAACAAAGGTCGCCACCAAAGCTGCGCATAATGGCGCGAGAAACGTATAGTCCAAGACCGCTTGATTTCGCGCCCGGCTGGAATCGGCGAAAAAGATTCCCTGGCGAAGACACTCCGATTCCCGTGTCTTCAAATCGAATCACCACCGTCCCGCTCTCCGGCCGGGCCGTGATGCGAAGCTGTTTCGTCGGAGTCGAAGCCATAGCCCGCTGGCTATTCTTAGCCAGATTCAGGAACACTTGCACCAGACCATGGCGATCAGCCCAAACGAGGGGCAACGGTTCCTCGATATCCCATTGCACGTCGATGTCATATTCGTGGCATGCGGTCTCAATCAGCACGCGCAACTCATCGAGCACGGAGGTCAGTTCCACCATTTCTCCATTCTGCGCCGCGGCAGAGCCTAACTCCAGGGCGGAGACCCGCTCTAGGCTTTGAATCAAATTACCCAAAGCACGGAAATCTTCGTTCGACTCAAGGCCCTTCACCTTTGCCAAATTCTTGTGGACCACTACCACCGCACTGGACAGGTTCCGGATCTCATGAGCCACCGCACTCATCAGAATCCCCGAATTTTTCAGTAACGAGTCCAGACTCAAGTCCTCGCGATTGCGCAGGTCTTCTGATAGGTCCACGATAATGGCGGCTAGCCGCGGACCGGACTCTGTGTGGTAGGTGGAAAACCAAATTCCGGCGAGAAATACCTCCCCGTCCTTGCGATGCCCGGTGCACTGCAGTGTGGTACGAAACGATCGCGAGCTCTGCGTCTTCAATACCGTCTCGAGCGCCGGGAGGTAGGAGCGGATCGGGCACCCTGGCAGCGGTGGCATCGGCCCAGAGGCAAGTAATTGTTGCGCGGCCTCATTGGCCAGCAGGACCTTACCATCGGAGTCGACGGTAACGATAGCCGCCGGACTGCTCTCTACCAGCGTGCGCAACTGTCCCTCGGCATCCTCACGCAGCTTCACCTGCCGCTCCAGCTCTTCCAACTGCTGGAACACAATGCGGCGATTCCGAATCAATTCCGAGATCAATAGGCCGGTAGCGCCAAAGCCAAAGGAACTGAGTATCAGGCGGATAATGGCTTCACTCTCGGTGGGCAGATTACTGAAAATTTCCTGCAGGAGAGCGCAGAGCAGAGCGATTCCTACAATCTGAATCCGAGACAGGAAGCCTCCGACAATGATCATCGGAAACAGATAGAGAAAACCGAGGGATAAATAGGGTGTAGTTTTCCAGTCAACTACGGCAATGGCAACTACAAGCAAGCCCGCAACTAGGAGTAGCTTGGTGCGATTCGCCGGTACATATACAGCTAGAGGGTCTTTCATTTTTCCATGGTGCGCTCGTCCGTGCCGCTCGGGAACTCAGTTATACGCCACTGGCCAAAAGATAGGGCGTGGCTTTGACCACAAGATAGTCTCCCGCAGTCAAAGATAGCATTCCTCTTCTCTAAGTGTTGGCGGCATAATACACAGTGCCACATCCAGCACTGAAGCGCTAAAGCCTTACGGGACGCGGTACCTACCCACATCCGGCGAAAACGAGTGTGGCTGCTAGAGTCTCACGGCCTTGGTTACGTCGCGGGATTCTTGCCCATCCCAAGTGTGAAGATAGTGTATCGCCTCGGTTCGTTCCCGGCTCTCCATAGGCGCTCGCCGTATGCTATGAGCATCCATCACTCTGGCCACACAGGAGAACTACTACGTGCTGGAATTCCGAGATCCATCTCCCATCGCACGCCGGGTCTGCGACTTCTTTTCGCGTTATCGCTCATTCTAGACGCTCTGTTTGCCCCTGCCCAGCAACGAAGTTTTAGCTGGCAGCAGATTCGCGACCGGTTTGAAGCCACGAACCCGACGTTGTTGGCGGACAGGCTCAACATCGACGAGTCCAAGGCGCAAGAAATCACCGCCTACTTGCGTCCCAACCCGACTTTCACGCTTACCGCGGATGGAACCCAAATCGCCCCTTATCACGGCGTATGGAAACCGTTCGCCGGTACCCTGATATCGCCCAGTGTTAGCTACCTGCATGAGCGGCGACACAAACGCGAGTTGCGGCTGGAAAGCGCTCAAAAAGAAACTCTTATTGCCGAATCCAGCCATGCCGACCTGGAACGGACCCTGCTGTTCGATTTGCGCAGTGCCTTTGTGTCTACGCTCCAGGCCAAGCGGGTGCTGCAACTGGCAAACGAGAACCTAGCCTACTGGGACCATGTCCTCGGGATCAGTCGCGATCGTTTTACGGCTGGCGATTTGTCGCGCATCGATCTCGACCGCCTGGAACTACAAAGGGTGCAGTATGAAACCGATGTGCAAACTGCCGAAGTCAACCTGCGGACGGCTAAGATTCAGCTCCTGACCTTGCTCAACGACCGAACCCCGATCGAACAGTTTGACGTGGTCGGGGCCTATGACTTCGATGAACAACTCGCTTCCCGCGATGAATTCCGCAAAATCGCCATGGATACGCGGCCCGATCTCAAGTCGGCCACGCAAGCGGTGGACAAGGCGGAAACCGACCACAGATTGGCCGTGGCCAACGGTTCTACGGACCCGACTTTCGGTCTGTGGTGGACCTACAATCCTTCCTTCAACAATCCCTTCGCCCATCAGACCATTGGTGTGAGTGTCAGCGTTCCGCTGCGCATTTTCGATCGTAATCAGGGAGAAAAGCTTCGTACTCAGCTGGAAATCATTCGCAACCAGCGTGTGCGCGATGCCACCGAAGCAGCGGTTCTAAGCGACGTCGACTCCGGCTACGCCACGCTCGAAAGCAATCTGACGCTCTTGCGCCCCTATAAGCAGAAATATCTCGAACAGGCAACACGTGTGCGCGACACAATGTTCTTCTCTTATCAGCAGGGCGGAGCAGCATTACTCGATTTCTTGAACGCGGAAAGCGAGTACCGCACCGTGCAACTTGGCTACGTCAATCTCATCGGCACATATTTGACCGCCGCGGCTCAGCTCAATATGGCTGTGGGTCGGGAGGTGGTCCCATGAAGCAACGCTTGTTGGATTCCCTATCCGTGTTTGTTCTCTTACTTGCGATCCTGTTCTTGACCTCCTGCGCGGACAACAAAGTAGTTCCCACTAAGACGGAGGTCGTATTAGAACCGGGAACTTACGAAGTACAACATGCTGAGATATTCAAACTGGTTAGCGTCAGCATGCGCAATCTGCCGCTGGTAGTGAGCGCCAATGGAACGATCGCTCCCGATGTCAATAGCACGATCCACGTAACCTCGCAAGGTTCCGGACGAGTCGTGGATTTGGGAGTCCGGTTGGGCGACTACGTCCATAAAGGCCAACGATTGCTCTCGATTTATAGCGCGGACTTAGCGGGAGCATTCTCGGATTATCAGAAAGCAGTAGCCGATGAACGCATCGCGAAGAAAGCTCTCGACCGTGCCAGCCTGCTTTACTCTCGTGGCGCTTTGGCCACCAAGGACCTGGAACAAGCTCAGGTCGTCGAAGAAAAAGCCCAGGTTGATGTCGAAAACGCGGCTCAGCACGTCCGCGTGCTGGGTGGCGATCCGGCTCACCCGAGCTCCATGATCGAACTTCGCGCGCCCGTCTCGGGAACCGTGGTGGAGCAAAATATCTCAGGTTTCGAGGGCGTCAAGAGCCTGGATAACAGCCCAAACCTATTCACCATCGCCGACCTCAGCCATGTCTGGGTGGTCTGCGACGTTTACGAAAACGACCTCGGCCAAGTCCACGTGGGGGATACGGCGGAAATTCGTCTCAATGCCTATCCCGAGCGGACCTACCACGGCAAAGTAGCCAACATCTCACGAGTCCTCGATCCTACCCTACGCTCGGCAAAAGTTCGCATTGTACTTCCAAACTCCGACGGCAGCTTGCGCCCAGGAATGTACGCGGTGGCTAGGTTTCGCTCCCAAAAACTCAAGCCCGAGTTGCTGGTTCCGAGCACCGCGGTGATGCGCTTGCAAGATAAAGACTGGGTTTTTCGCAGAGAAAACCCCAAGCGATTTCGGCGCATTGAAATCCAAACCCTGGGGACGACCTCTGACGGCTGGCAGGCCTTTGCCGGTACCCTCAATGCCGGAGATGAGGTGGTGTCCGACGCACTGGACTTTTCTACGGCAGTGGCGGAGCAGGGGAGATGATCCGCGCGCTTATTGATTTTGCGCTGAGCAATCGCATGCTGGTACTAAGCGTTGCGATTGTTTTATTCCTGTGGGGTGTCGTTTCTTTCCACAACCTTCCGATTGAGGCATATCCAGACGTGGCCGATACCTATGTGCAGGTAATCACGCAATGGCCCGGCCATGCGGCAGAGGAAATGGAGCAGCAGATTACCGTGCCACTGGAAGTACAACTGAATGGCGTCCCGCACATGACCCATTTAAGGTCGGTATCCCTGTCCGGCCTCTCGGTCATAACCATCATCTATGACGACGAAATCGCTACCTTCACGGCACGACAGCAGGCGCTCGAGCGCTTAAGCAATGCCACCATGCCACCAGGGGTAAATCCCAATCTGGGTCCCGATTACAGTCCAACCGGGCAGGTCATGTTCTATACCCTGACCAGCGTTAACCCGAAATACGACGTCATGGAACTGAAGACGCTGCAGGACTGGTTCGTGCTGAACCAACTGAAGTCGGTGCCTGACGTCGTCGACGTAGACATGTTCGGTGGTCCGACGCGCGAATACCAAGTTCAGCTGGATCCCGGGAAACTTGTCTCCTACGGGCTCTCGTTATCCCAAGTCGAACAGGCCATTGCCAATAACAACATCAACGCCGGCGGGGGTTTTATCGAACGCGGACAGCAGGCGTTGAACGTGCGCGCCGTCGGATTGATGTCCACTACCGAAAGTATTGCGGCCACTGTAGTCAAAGTGGTGAATGGCACCCCCATTCGTGTCCGTGATCTCGGTTGGGTGGTACAAGGCGCCAAAGTCCGTCTCGGGCAGCTTGGTAAAACCATCCGCCGCTCTGACGGCACTTTGATCATTGACAATGACGTCGCCGAAGGTATTGTTCTCTTGCGCAAGGGCGCGGAGGCCGACAAAACCCTAGAAGCCCTGCACCGCAAAATCTATGAACTGAACAACGGATTGCTGCCCCCAGGTGTAAAGTTTGTGCCGCACCTGGATCGCAGTGACTTGGTCCACTACACCACCCACACCGTGCTGAGAAACCTCACCGATGGGGTGTTGTTAGTCACCCTCATTCTGTTTCTCTTCCTAGGGAACGTACGCAGCGCGCTGATCGTAACCTTCACCATACCCTTTGCGCTATTGTTCGCCGCAATTTTGTTGGACCTCAGTCACGTTCCCGCCAACCTGCTGTCGCTCGGTGCGCTGGACTTCGGAATGGTCGTCGATGGCTCGGTGGTCATGGTCGAAAATATCCTGCGTCACCTCGAACTAGGGCGAGGCACGAAAAGCTTCGTCCAAGTGATCGCCATGGCCGCCCATGAAGTGCAGAAGCCGGTCTTTTTTGCGCGCTTGATCATCATCGTTTCCTACCTTCCCATTTTTACCCTGCAGCGAGTCGAAGGCCGATTGTTCCGGCCAATGGCATGGACCGTCGCCTTCGCCCTCCTGGGAGCGCTTTTGTTTGCGCTCCTGATCGCGCCGGTGCTTTGCAATCTGGTTTTCCAAGAGGACATTCGAGAGTGGCGCAATCCACTGCTCGATTTCCTGCGCCGCGCCTACGCCGGCACTCTGGATTGGTGCTTCGATCATCTGAAATTGACTCTCACCGGAGCCCTGCTGGCCGGCGGCTTGATGCTCTTCCTGGCACTGAGCGGAGTTATCGGTTCCGAATTCTTGCCGCACCTTGACGAGGGCGCCATCTGGGTGCGCGGCACGCTGGCTCCCAGCACCGGACCATCGACGGGAATCGACCTAGCCAATCGGGCGCGCTTGGTGCTGGCCGACTTCCCCGAAGTGACCCAAGTCGTAAGCCAGGTGGGACGGCCGGACGACGGAACCGACGCCAGCGGCTTTTATAACACCGAGTTCTTCGTGGATCTGCTACCACGATCGAAATGGCGTCCACAATTTAAAACCAAAGATGAACTGATCGCTTCGATGGATAGTGAACTAAGCAAATTCCCCGGCGTAGACTGGAATTTTTCTCAGCCCATTTCCGATAACGTCGAGGAAGCAGTGAGTGGGGTAAAGGGAGAACTAGCAGTAAAACTGTTTGGCCGCGACTTGAAAATTCTGGAGGAGAAAGCCAATGCCATCAGTGATGTCATGGGCAAAATTCCCGGAGTTGCCGATCTCGGTATCTTCCAGGTGCGAGGGCAGCCCAACGTAAACTTGGTCATCGATCGCGCTGCTGCCGACCGCTTTGGCATTAACGTCAGCGATATCCAAGATGCCATCGAGACGGCGGTTGGCGGCAAAAGCGTGACCCAGGTTTTACTTGGCGATCAGCGTTACGACTTGACCGTCCGTTACCAGCAACCATTCCGCCGCACCGTGGAAGACATTGCCAATATCCGTATCCTAGCCCCTTCCGGAGAACGGGTCTCTCTCGGACAAGTTTGTCAGGTGAAGCTCGAGGACGGAGCTTCCACCATCTATCGCGAAGCCAACCTGAGATACATCGCTATCAAATACAGCGTCCGAGGCCGGGATCTGGGCAGCACGGTGCGTCAGGCGATCGATGAGGTCCGGCAGAAAGTGCAACTGCCAGAGGGTTATCATCTGGATTGGACAGGCGAATACGAAAGCCAACAAAGGGCGAATCGGCGATTGGCAGTGATTGTGCCCATCACCATTCTGCTCATGTCCTTCATTCTTTATTCCGCCTTTAAATCTTGGAAATGGGTGGTTCTCATCCTGTCGGTTGTGGCCCTCTCCCCCTTGGGAGGCTTCTTCAGCCTGTTGTTAACGGGTACGCATTTCAGCGTGTCTTCCGGGCTGGGATTTCTGGCGCTGATGGGAGTGTCGGTTGAGATCGGAGTCATCATGGTCGAATACATCAATCAGTTGCGCACCCGTGGAATGAATCCCCGCGAAGCCGCCAAGGAGGGTGCAGAGTTGCGTCTGCGGCCAGTTATGATGACCATGCTGGTGGCCACTCTGGGATTGGTACCCGCAGCCCTGTCCCACGATATCGGCTCGGATTCGCAACGTCCTTTCGCCATCGTTATTGTGGGCGGCCTCATTGTGGAACTTTTCGTCAGCCTCGTCTTGTTGCCCTCGCTCTACGTGTTCTGGGCTAGGCCAGGCGATACGCTCCCCGCCCCTGAACTCGGCTTCTTTGGAGAGGGGGAGCACGTCGACTAGGCAGCGGCTCGGACGCCGGCGGAGTACACTGGGGAGCGTTCGAATCTCCTTTGCGATCGAGAGTTGCAGGGATCGACCAAACCGGCAATTTCTTGATCCCAACCGGAGACCAGGCGAGGCAAATGCATATGATCAACCGCCCCCTTGTTCGACCGATTGCGCAAACGGCTCTGGTGTTAGTTCTGGTTAGTTCCTGTTTCACCTCGCAATCAACCGCCCAGGGCAAAGCTACCAAAATGGCGGTGGTTGGTCTCGACCACGACCACGTCTGGGAGCTGCTTCGCTATATGGCCGGTGAACCCGATGGAGTACTGGTCGCCATTGCCGAAAAGAATCCTGAGTTGGTCGAGAAGGCACGTGCGAAGGTTCCAAGTACGGTACGTTTCTTTGCCGACTATGTTTCCATGCTCGACGAAGCCAAGCCGGAAGTAGTGTTTGTGACTACGGAAAACGACCGCCATCTAGAGATTCTTCGCCAGTGTGCCCAGCGGCATATTCACTACTCGACCGAAAAACCCATGGCCACGAATGCCGCCGATGCCCGCGAAATGCTCGAGCTCGCCGACAAGGCAGGAATCAAGCTGATGGTGAATTACTGGAACGCCTGGGTTGGATCCAGCCACGATCTTTTCCGTCGCGTGAAATCTGGGGAGATTGGTCCCGTGTCGAAAATCCTCGTGCAATATGGACATCAAGGCCCACGTGAGATCGGGGTCTCGAAAGAATTTGCCGAGTGGTTGTACGATCCCACGAAAAATGGCGCCGGCGCATTGATGGACTTTGGATGCTACGGAGCCGAGTGGGCGCTGTGGCTCAAAGGCCGTCCCTCGCGGGTGTACGCCACGTCGAGAAAATTCAAGGCTGAGCAGCAGAATCAGGTCGAAGATGACGCGACCATGGTTCTTGATTATCCCGACTCGACCGTCATCGTCGAGCCCTCCTGGGATTGGCCGTACAGCATGGACCGGGTGTATGCCTTCGGCGCCAAGGGCAGCTTCCTGGCTACACGCAATGAGCTGTTCTTCCGTGCTTCGTCCCAGAGCTCCCCTGCAACCCTTGATGGAGAACGCGAGAGCACCGATCCGCTGCCCCACGCACGCAGTAATCCCATCGCTTACTTCCTTGATCGCATTCGCACGAACCAGCCCATTGAAGATCCGCTTTCGGCAAGCCTGAACGTGGGCGTCATGGTGATTCTGGATGCCGCGCGCGAATCGTTGCGCACCGGGCGTGCGTCTTCTATTCACTGAGGCCGAAAATTCTTTCGCCGCCGCTCGGCAGCGACACTGCGGCGTGCGCCTTCGTGGCCCATGTTTCCGCTGCTTGTGATTTCCACAGAAAAATCTGGGACAGAAACCCCGCGGAACGCCTCTTACCGCCGGAACGCTTAGCCTCGATTGCGCATCCCACTCACGAGCATTTGGAGTTCTTATGTATTCGGCCGTCGCCTTTGAGGAGCAACTGCAGCCGCTCGATCCTAAAGCTATCTCTGCGCTTACGGCAGCTCAATTGCGCGTTCCCAATCCAAAGTGGCTGCTGGTGGAAGAAGGTTTTACCCTGAGTCGTGAGCACGAAATTGAGTCCCTATTCGCCATCGCCAACGGTTACGTGGGCAACCGAGGATCGTTGGCCGAGGGGAGTCCGTTGTCCGCCCCGGCCACTTTCGTGGCAGGGGTTTTCCGGGAATTGAGAACACCGGGTGCGGTGCCCGAGTTGATGCTCCTTCCCGGCCTTTGGTGTCACCAGCCAGATGCTCAGTCATACCGAGGTACCCGGTAAGCGCCTGGTGGCCATTGATGAACGCCGCCGACCTTTGATGATCGCCCTTCGCCCAATCGCGGCCGGTGCACTCAGTTCGACCGAAGGAGCAACAAGGCTATGTGTGATTTGTTTTTTTCCGGGTATCTATAAGGACTAATCGTCGCTGCGTTTCAGCAGCACCAGCTTGAAGTGGCACCACGATGTAGTGCAGGACAACCCGTGTATCCGTTCGACTGCATGTAACGAATTGGCGATTGCGGGCAGTCGAAAACACAGCGCAAACCGGCGACATCGCCTGTTTTCGACGATTAAGTGGAAGCATTAAAATTCCCAGTGTACAGAGCTATCGATAACCTTGCTAGGCACTCAGGAGCAGCTCGTTTTGCTTGGCACTCTGTGCTGCCTCCACGGGGATATTCTCTCTTGCAAACGCCAACGGTGAGACGATGGAATCCGAAGGTGGAAACTTCAGTGGCTGGAGGGGTATTCCGGCCAAACGGTGGATCAGATCCTCTGACTGGAAGGCAATTACCGAATTGACTCGTCGGTTGTGTACGGCTTCGCATACTGGAGATTTCGGCTGTGCCACCAAACCAACCGCCAACACAAACATTAGGCCGATAGATCTCGAAAACCGGACTTGTGGCCCACCTTGATTTTGGCACGTCGACTGGCGCATTTTCTAGCATGGCAAGCCTACCCGAATGTACGGTGAGTAGACTCATGGGCCCGAACCAGGTACTGGGATTTAATGCCGGCCAGGGATACGCTGTCCCAGGAGAACGAAGACTTCATGACCATCCTCGCCCGCTTAGAGCACTGGAAGGAGCAAGGCGCGATATCGCCGGAGCAGCACGGGTATTTGGTGAGCCTCTGCCGTGGAGAACCCTTCTCCCTTTTTCTAGAGCTGAACGTTCTTCTCTATGCTGGTGTGTTGGCGTTTGTTGCCGGACTTGGCTGGACTGTCACCACATGGTCGCAGCAACTCGGTGACGTTCTCGTCGTGGCCATTCTCTCCACCATTCTCGCCTCCTCTTTTTGGTACTGCTTTTCCCGCGCGCCCGCTTGGTCCTTCACGGAAACGCCTGCACCGACTGCGGTCTTCGACTACGTGCTTTACCTCGGCAGCCTCGTTTGGTGCGTAGAACTCGCTTACCTGGAGAACCGCTTCCACGTGCTCTCCGGACGATGGGATTTCTATCTCTTGGCGACCGCGGCCTTCTTTTTCTTGCTCGCATATCGTTTCGACAATCGATTTGTGCTGTCGCTCGCTTTCTCGTCACTTGCCGGATGGTTCGGGCTGACGATCTCGCACTGGCCGTCCTATCAGGACGTGGCATATCGCCAATATGCCCTTCTCTATTGCCTGCTGGTCGGCCTCGGCGGAGTGCTACTTCAGCGGCGCGCTGTAAAACCGCATTTCTTCGGCACGTATCTGAACATCGTGGCCAACGTTTTGTTTTGGGCATTGCTCTCGGGCGTGTTCAACCGGGAAGGCTACGGGGTATGGTTTCTGGCCCTGCTTCTGGCCTGTGGTGCGTCTCTCGCCTGGGGCCTGACGCGCCGACAGTTTGCCTTCATTGCCTATTCCGCGGTCTACGGCTACGTGGGTGTTAGCTCGATACTCATCCGCCGCGTCACTGACGAAATTCTTGTCCTGGGCTATTTCGTCATTACCGCAGTTGCAATGCTGGTTGCGCTGGTCCAGATCGCGCGCCGCTTCGGAAGGCCCTTATGAGACTCTACCCTGCATCAAGCGAAGAAACTCTGCGCGCCC
>Ga0126381_100008942_pt1 | contig 11228 bp, 14 predicted proteins | sample PanSoiMetPlot_28_FD_96465 | JGI IMG/M metagenome (GOLD analysis project Ga0126381, IMG submission 96465) | Tropical forest soil microbial communities from Panama - MetaG Plot_28 | ecosystem: Environmental > Terrestrial > Soil > Tropical forest > Bulk soil | place: Panama | collected 2016-02-17 | reverse complement strand
TTAATAATCAAACAGTTTGGCCGGTTATTTTCGGCTTAGCTGGTCCAATCTGTGCACGCGCCCTTAAATCTCTCCATCTGTTTGAGTTACTCCCGCGCGGGCATCATGATTGGCCAGTTAAGCTGGCGAACCTGCTCAAGCAATGGCAGCATCTGTGCTTGCACTTGCGCATGAATCTGTGCCTCTGTCTGTGCGATTCTAGTTTTGACGGGCTCAGTAGCAATGGCCTCTTGCTGGGCTTTCCAAGCGGGATAGTTCGCCGGCGTATGTGGCGCTTCACCCGGATTCTGAGGAGTCTGAATGTAATCCCGCAGGCTTACCGTTTCGGCTGACACTCCAGGAGCGCCCGCTGATGGGTTCTGCTGATAGAAGCTGGTCTCCTGTTCTTTGGCCGCCGCTTCGGCCGTGTTCTTGCGAGTTTCGGCGTCTTCCTTCGCCCGGTGGCTATCTGAGAATCGAGCATATGCGCTTTTTTGAAGGTATCTAGGCCAGAGCGCAGGGCCTTCGGATCGTTCCCAGATTGCTGCAGGAGTTGGTAACCCATCTGCGCCTCTTGAGGCTCTAAGTCGCCCTTTGTCACGGAGTCAGCAAGCGCAGATTGGACATGAGCAGCCAGTTGCGAATCTGGAACTGACTCTGCTGCAGTAAACCGTCCCAACATCCGATCAGTCTTCTTCTGTGGCAGCGTCCATTCGGCTTCACTTAACTGTAAGTGCTGTTGCTGCCGCGCCATTAGTTGCTGCTCGAGTTGATTCGCAGCCGCTCCGGATCCGCCGTTATCCAAAACGCCTTTAATCAGTGAATCCGGGCTCTTGCCATCCCAATTTTTCCAGGCCTGCGTCAAGGCAGCCTGATCGCGCTGCTGCTGCTGGCCCATTTGCAATTGCTGCTGGCGCAACTGGTTCTCCTGCTGCATCTGCCGAATCTGCATGTACTTCGTGACCGGATCGGTAGGGTCGCTAGGCCGAAATGGCGTGATTGGTAGTTGAACGTAGCCGCCCATTTAGCGGTACCTCTCTGCAATTTGCCGATTACGGAAGCGGACAAAAGTGCGGAAGTCCGACTTGTCTGCTTCCATGCCTTCGTGGTCAGCCGTCAGGCGTACATCAAGGTCCTTGATGACGTCCTGAACCTGTTTGTCCGTGAGGCCGAACATCCCCTCGGCAACGGCGGGATGTTGGCCAAGGTAATTCTGGATCCGCGCCGAATTGGCCAGACCGCCTTGCGCCAGCATGTGCAGGGCTACTGGCGGGAGTTGTACTCGCTCCTGATACGCAACCGTGTCGAGGTCGGGGATAACAGACCGCGCCGCCGATACCTGCTCTACGTAGTTCCGCTGGTTGGCCGAGCGCTGCTGAGGCGTCAGGCCTGCCAAGTGGTCAGGCAGGTTACTGTCGTCGGCAGGCTTGGGGCGTTTGCCATTAACCAGCACTCGCACCGGGGAGTGCTCTACAGTGCCATCAAGCTGCGGTTCCTGCGTAGTTGCCTCTGTGTAGACAACGGTTCCTAAGTTATCGGCGTGCCTATGCGTTGTGTTATGCCCAGGATCGCCAGGACGGCTCCAGAATATGCTCCACTCCGAATTATGCGTATCGCTCATAACTTGTTGTCTCCTTCTTCGAATTCTGACCGCACAAACACAGGCGAGCCTATCTGCGCTGCGTGCTGCCTTTCGCACGAATCCCACAGCAAGCTTTTGGTTTCGACTCGCTTCCTGCGCTGCAAAGGAATGGGCTTAGGCTGCGGAATGTTGAACGCCTCTGCGAAGAACTCAGCTAGATAGGCCATAACCGTGCAGACTTTGGTATCTGCCTCAGGGCGCGTCTTGTATGCGTCGCAATGGGCTATGAGCTTTCGGCCTAGAATCTCGAAGTCTTCTCGAGCTACCTGCTTGGCTGCGTCGATCGCAACCGCATGAATGTTCTTTTCTAAGTTATTCATGCAGTACCCCAGACAGACGGATCCGCTCTGTCGCTACCAGGCAATCGCGCTCGATTCGGACCAGTACTTCAGGGGTTTTGTAGGCCTTCCGCTCACTGTCGAGCTTGTATAAAACGGGCCATAACCGAAACGCTAAATTAGATGTGAACTTACGTTTGCCCTGCTCTATGTACTTCAGCAACGTTGGGGATACTCCCACGAGTTGCGCCAGCTGCCGGCGGGATAAGTGGAATTCCTCGCGGGCAGCAACCAACATCTCCGGATCGCATAGCTGCGGCATGGCGTCGTGCAGCATCGCTTCTTCAGCAGTCCGCCAACAAGAACCATCAGCCGCTGTGTGCAGGGGAAGGAACTGCGTTACTAGCGAGAAAACATCCATACTCGGAGACTAACGCGGGACTCGCGTTGGTACCCCCATACGCTCTGGAATTCGCGATTGTTTTCTAGCCATTGGTGGGGAAGTTTGTGGAGTTAGGCAGTTGCAACACCGTAAGTGCTTGCTGTGACAAGGAGCAATTAGCTGTGACCAATGCCTAAATCAGGCATACGGCTGAGAAATTCGTGTCGTTCTGCTGTTATTTATTTAGTTAACCCAATCCGCCGCATGATTGCGTGGGCTATTCAGGAAGGCAAAATCTGCCCGTCCCACACATTACAAACTGCATGCCGTCATTCTGTTACAGGCTGTAACGGTATTCCTTGCTTGTTTTGATTTCGGACCCATTTGTGTGTCGTGGGGGGAGTGTCCACTGTCCAAAAACCCTAAGAAAGATAATTTATGGACAGGGCAAAAACCGTCCCTCCGGGAACGGAGTTTTTAATAACTCCCGTTCACCGTCGGGGCTTGGCCTTCCGTAATTGTCCAGAAACTTTTTGGACACTTTTTGCACACATCGGCCCGTGGTATCTTGCGCCCATGAAGGTTATTTATTTCGCAGTTCTGCTGTTATTTGCCAGTAGTGCAGCCGCGGCACAGAAGGCGTGCATTGCCCTTGAATCCGATTCCGACAGGCCCGAACTGGTTAGAGACGCTCTCTCAACCGCCGTTATGCTATCGGGTGACTATATCTTCTATCCGACCGAACACACTGGTTGCTGGACGGTACGCGAGGTCTCAATGGCAGTTAACGGCGCAAGAGGATATGCGATTTCCTGGGTTGTAACGGATTCCAGGTAATCGATTTGTCACACAGGGCTTACATCTCGGCCAAGAGGACGCATTCGATAAAGCAATGCGCGCAGCAGCGGCGCGCGCAATCCAAGATATCCGCCTAAGTACCCGCTAAAAGCTGCCCAACCTTAGACTTGCTGATCCCCAACGCTTGGGCAATATCGCGATAGCTTAGGCCCTGAGCTTTCATCTCGCGCGCCTGCGTTACTTTCCCCTGTTTATCCGCAATCTCTGGGCGGCCGGCCTTTCGGTCCTTGTGGTCTGAGAGTTCCCCAGCAAATTGGGGCGGTTCTGTGAGCTCGAAATACCCGGTCTGATCGATCGACGGTCTGCCCTGGATGATGAAGGGCTCACACGCTGAGAAGTCCCGCGCTTTGACGTTCTGCACAAAGATGCGGTTGGATGTGGCGTCTATCTGGCTCAAGCCCCAGCAAGTCGCCAGCATGGCGCCAATATCTCCGGATCCGCGGAGGACATTCTCCAGCGTCATGAAATTATCTTTGCCGAAACTCTTGGGCGAATGGTGCGCTCCGCAAATAGTGCGAGCTCCGGCGCGCTGCAAGCTGAAAAGAGCATCGGCGAAGATTTTGGAGCCTTCAGCATCTTCCGCTCCATCCATGATGCGAATTGCTGTATCCAGAAAGACGTCTGCACCTTTGACAGCCTCGAGCAGTCGTGGATCGGTCAGGCTTAGCTGGCCTTGCGCGGAAAGAGTCCGGCAGAAGAGACGCCCGGCTTGGATGTGCTCATGCAGATGGAAGGTTCTGAGACGAGCAGAAAATGGACCCAGGCCAGCTTCAGGAATCAGGTAGATGACGCGCTCAGCCTTAGCAACTACATCGAAGTGATGGAAGAGTTTTCCGCCCTCGAGTAGTGCGCGGACCATGGCCAGCATGCACAAAGTCTTTCCGTGCCCAGCTAAGCCGCCGATAAGCGTTATCCCTTCCTCTTGTAAGAAACCATCGATCGCGAAGCGCGCCGGCGGCGCGTTTATAACGTCATCGTAAGAGTGGAACAGCGCGCGCCAGTCCTGTTGGTTCGTACCGCCGCTCAGTTCATCCTGCATCCGCTGGAGAATCTCAATCCTTGCATCGGTCTCAGTCGCATCCACCAAACGCTCACAAAGGCGGTTATATCGACGTTCCCGAGCTGCATCGCTGACTTGACGCACATACGCGGCAAAATTCGCGGAAAGGCCCTGATCTAGTAGCGAAGTGAGATAGGCAGAATCGCCGCAGGCTTGCAATTGATTCGCCTGGGCAAGCTCAAGAGTCAGAGTGACGATATCAACTGGACGCTGTTCCTCGAACATTGCCGCCATGCGGCTGAATATCCGCCGGTGACTGTCTAGCGAGAAATCCTCAAGGCCCAACGCCTCAGTCAGTGGCCATAGTGAGGCGTCAACTAGGAGCGATCCTAGCAGCGCGCGCTCGGTCTGTTGGACAGCATCAGAAAGGGATGTCGTCATCGGTGATTGGCACCCCATGTATATTTGGCGTAACAGGCGGCTGTGATTTCTCAGCGTCCTTCGCCCCGTCTCCTATTCCCCATGCAACTACCTCTGTCATGTATTTCCTTTGCCCGCTCTGCTTGTCATCCCATGAGCGAGTCTGGAGCCGGCCGCAAAGCTTGATGTAATCGCCTTTGTGAAAGTGCTCCACTAGCTTTTCGGCTTACGCTTCCCACGCGACACAGCGGTGAAACTCTGTGCGCTGCTCAAACTTTGTCACTACCGTGAAGCTGGCGACGGGCTTGCACGAGGGTGTGTAACGGAGATCCGGATCTCTGGCCAAAAAGCCGGCTAGATGAACTTCGTTTTTGTGGACCAGGGCGGTCTCAGTAGGCCCGCTCATTTGCGCGCCTTTCGGGGAGTTCCGACTCCGAATTGCTCAGCCCGCTCTACCTCGCTGAGAGGCACCAACCGGCGAGCGCCAATCGTTACGGACTTCAGTTCGCCATTAAGGATCAACCTTCGTACGCTCCATTTCGACAGGTCCCAGCGTTCGGCTAATCGCTCGATGTTCAACAGCTTTGGTTCTGCCGTTGCTGTGTTCACTTTGCTCCTCCACTGCTAGAATTTAATTGACACTCAATATAGTTTTGGTGCAAGATTGATTATCCATAGCGATTCTCGCAGACCGTAGGCAGGATATGCGGACAGAGCTGAAAAAAACGAATCAAGTTCTAGCGAAGGATCAAGCGGTCCAGGCCCGAGAGGACTTGGTGCTTTTCATAGTGAACCTAAACGTTCCCACTGAGGGGTGGGGCCGGGACGCTTGGGAGACAGATGAGTATCACGAGTTCACGAAGCAATTGCGCGAAAGAACCGAGAAATACTGGCCTGAACTCTGGGGGCGCCCAAGTGACAATCCCGTCATTTCGATCGAAGAGCGAGCATGGGAGATTGTCAGAACCATGCGCGAATATCTTCGTCGCTTTTGGAGCGCGGCGGACCCAATAAAAACCGACGAAGAGATTGAGCACGATAGGGACTGGCATATTCATCGGACCCGCGAATGGTGGTACTCTCTCGAGATTCTGCCTGAGGTTCTCAAAGTCGACGAGGGTATACAGGCACCATTTCGCAAGTCTTTGCTCGACAAACCACCCGATCGGCACAGCCAGATCATGAAAGCGCTCTATGAACTGCAAAGGCGAGCGCTGAAGCCGAGCACTGCGCCTAAGATTTGTCGAAATCCCTGCGAGAACCGGTATTTCCTGTCCAACGCAAAGGGTGAAGAATATTGCCCTGATTGCAGGCGATCCCAAGCAGCTAGAAACAGGAAGAGCAAACTTCAGTCGTATCACGATCACAAGGACAAATGGCCGTCGACTTTAAATAGGAGGAAAGCCCGTGAGTAGAAAACGAGATGGGCTGTATCGCCGTGGCAACATCTTCGCTTTTCGCTACAAAGGTGCCGATGGCATCTGGCGCGAGAAGCAAACGGGAAAACGCGATCGCGAGGAAGCAAAGACATTCCGTAAAGACTTCCTCGCCGATCTGGACAACGGAACTCTGCCAACTCATATGGCTGATTGGACCCTAGAGGCAGCTAAAGACTGGTGGATTGAATTCCGCAAGCCGCGCGTCGCTGTGGGCACATTGACGGCGGAAGGCTATCGCCTCAAGCCGATGATTCGCATTCTCGGAAATGTCCGCCTGAAGCAAATCTCGAATGTGCTCCTCGACAACTATGTAACCAAGCGCCTGGCTGAGGAAATTGCTCCTTGGTCCATCAATAAGGAGATTCTTGCGTGGTCACTGATCCTGAAGAAAGCGCGACTGTGGCGCCGGCTGGACGATGATTACAAGCCGCTGCCTGTAAAAGCCTCGGATATCGGCCGCGCTCTGACTCGCGATGAATTACGCCACCTCGCTGCGGTCGCTGCCACAGAGAAGGACTGGGAGGCCGCCTTCTATGGATCAGTTCTCGCCGCCAACACAGGACTGCGCGGCGGTGAGATTAAGAAGTTAAAGATTGGCTCTCTGGACCTGGAGCATCGGCGCATCAAGATTCGGCGTGCTGATACAAAAACCGATGCGGGAGCGCGAGTCATTGAATTGAACCGCGAAGCAACGGAAGCGGCAGCGCGCCTCGTTCTCCGGGCCAGCCTCTTGGAGCCGCCCGCCAGCAAGCCAGAGCACTACCTGATGCCGAAGCACCTTTCCCGAATCGCGCACGGCCAGCACAAAGGCGAGCGCGGTTATGATCCGTTGCAGCATCAGGAGTATTGGGACACCGCCTGGCACAGCCTGACTGAGAAAGCAGGATTCCCCGGATTGCGATTCCATGACCTTCGACACACGTTTATCACGCACATGGTTGAGAAGGGTGTCGCGCTCGGAGTGATCCAAACATTCGTCGGGCACATGAGCGCGCGCATGGTTCGTCACTACACACACGTATCTAGCGGAGCAGCTAGAAAAGCAGTTGAGCTGTTGGATTCAGACCCGATTCTCGCACCTGCCAAAGAGGAACAGGTCCACTATGCATAGTTGTTTGTGGGGGATTTTGTGGGGATATTCTCGAAAGGCAGCGCTTGCCTCTTCTAACCTATTGAATAATATGGTGAGCGCGGCAGGACTCGAACCTGCGACCCATGCCTTAAAAGGGCATTGCTCTACCAACTGAGCTACGCGCCCTCACCGTGAACAACACTCACATTCGAAATAACTTACTGCACAACTGCCAGCTCTACCGCTTCGTGTGCCGGTTGACTGGTGGCACTTCTGGTGGCACTTGGTTCCTGCGGTGTCGGTTCCGAGTGGAAGGCTACCAGACGATCGACGGCTGCCTGATTGTGAGCAGGAGCGAGATGTGCATACCGCTTCGTCATCTGAATCGTCTTGTGTCCCATCAACTCTGAAATCGTCAGCAGATCGACGCCAGCCATTGCGAGCCTGCTCGCGAATGTGTGCCGCAAACAGTACCAGGTAAAATCCTGAATCCCAGCTTCCTCTACGGCCGGATCGAACCAGTGCTTATATCCGTGCAGAGCTTGCCCTTCGATATTAACAAAAACTTCGCCTTTCCCGTTGAGCGATCGCTTCTGCAGCACTTTGAAAGCTGCAACGGCAACCGCGTTCAGTCGAACGTGACGCGCCTTTCCGTTCTTCGTCTTTGGCAAGCTGACAGAGTTGCGCGTGAGATCCACTCGCGACCAATCGAGCGCATACTGCTCACTCGGGCGCATACCAGTGTGCAAGGCGATATCAAATTCCGGCATGTGATCGGAATAGTGTTGCAGGATCACAGCGCGCAGCCGTGACTCTTCATCCTTGCAGGGTTTCAGATATTCCAGCTTCGTTTCGGCTGGTGTGAACTGATTTAGGAATCGCACGCGCTCGTTGTCTTCCGTTTTATGCTTGAGCAGTTTCGCTGGATTCGATTGTGCTTTGCCGTTCTCAATCCCAAGTCTGTAAATCAGAGAGAGAGTGGTTTTGTATCGGTTGTACGTCGCATTTTCCCATTTCTGCTCGCCGAACCATTTCCGCAGATCTTCGATCGAAATTGCGGCCGGTCGGTTGCCGAATTCTTCCTTGAGCCGACCGATGCGATACAGATCAAACTGCTGCCCCTGATTGTTCGCTTTGCAGTAGGCTTCCGCGTCCGTCGCCAACTCCTCGAACCGCACAATACGAGTTCGAATCTTTTCCGGTAGCTTCTTCCCTGTTAGCACTTCGTTCTTGCGCTTCCTATACAGGTCTATTGCGTTGCCCTTGCTCCCCGCTTTCTCCCTCCGTCTTCGCCCGTCCGCGTCGAAATATTGAATCCACCACACGCGCGAGCCCCGCACCTTCTCGAAGACGCCGCGCAGCTTCTTCGATGTTCGCTCCCGTTTCGTCTTGCATCGTGGTGTCGAGATTGCTGTGGCATCTAAGGAAGAAGCCTTCCCCAAGATGGTTCCCGTCACGACGCCAGATGATTCGATTGCTGCGGTACTCAGTCTTTCCCTCGCACATCTCGTGGCGTTCATTTCTTCCGTCCTTTCTTGGCTAGTTCTTTTGCGCGTAGTCCTTGCTCTATTTCGTTCCGCCTGTACTTGCGCATATATAGTCGGCGTTTTTCCTTGAATGCCTCGCCATGGGCAGCTTCGAGCTGCCGACAGTTTCGTGAGCAGTACTTTTGCCAGTCGGTTTGACCGAAAAACCAGCGTCTGCATTTTTTGCGCTGACAACGGCGAAGCCGGTGCAAGTTCCGGGAATCAAGCAGTCCTAGTACGAGATACATGTAACCGGTCGTGAAGAAATTCTTGTAGTCAAATGGGTTCCAGCGTATCAGCCGCATTCCGCGCGTATCAGCGGCCAGCATGACACCTTCGCGCGTCCGAAGGCGGTTCAAATTCGCGTTCACCCGGTCTAGGATGCGCTCTCCCCTTGCGTTCAATTCCTGCGATGCAGGGTGCTTGAGCTGCAAGTTCGGCCATGCCCACAGACGTTGTGCTGTGCTAACAGGATCGGCTGCCTTAGGCTCGTGTTGCGCCAGCGCCGATCGAATCTGTTCCAATTCTTCCAGGTCCGCACATAGTTGCCGAAGTCGGTTAACTGCACTCTTGCTGGGTTTGTCTTTTGGATGAGCAATGGATTGCCCATTCAACTCTTTCAGTAATATGTCGAGGGAGCTGTGTAACCTACGCATACGTAACTGTATAAGCAGAATACTATACACTTGCCACGCGATGCCGCCAAGTGCCAATCTGTGCGTGTACGGAGGAGAAATGCACAATACAGAAGAACAAAAAGCCCCCTTGCTTGTCAGCAAGCGTGAGGCGGCCGCCATGCTCGGCGTCTGCCTGCGAAGCATCGACAACTACATTGGCGCGAAGGAACTCCCCTGCCGTCGTCTAGGTAAGAGAGTACTGATTCCCTATGCTGCACTCGTGCATTTTGCGCGCTGCGATCATGACGGAGGACGCCCGGTGAGCATGACCGCAACACGATAGGCTGTGGACTGGCAAAACTGCGGGGCGAAAGTCGGCCAGTAATGGCGCGTTTCGGTCGAATCAGTAGAGGCTTTCTTGCAGGCCCTTGCTCCACTCCGATGAGATTTCCCGATTCTTAGAGGGCGGGGAGAACGCTCCGAGTCGGATCTCTTCAGGCGCGTGAGGGGGGAACCAAAATGTGCGCTGAGAAGACGAACGGCCCGGTAGCACGGGCCGGATGCGTCGGAAAACATCAAGATCAGGCCAAACGCACCAACTCGTTTGACGAAAGTCAACGGATCAATCCCGCGAACTTGGCCGCGGAACGCAGTGTGCTCGGCGCGTTGATCGACGACGACTCGTTTGTGCCTAAAGTTTTCGCCTCAGGCCTCCGGTGTGAGGATTTCTTTCTCTCAGCTCATCGTCGCATTTTTCGGGCAATTGAACTCCTCCACACGCGCAAGGCCCCAGTTGATCACGTATCCGTTGCCGAACAGCTCGGGAATCGGAACGAAGATTATGCCGCGATCGCGGACATGGTTTACGGTGTGGTTCTGCACGAAGATCACATCTTGCATCATGTCAGAATCATTCTTCGCAAATCGCGACTGCGACGCTTGCTCGAGATTGGGGAATGGATCTTGACCGCTGTAAACGAGACCTCCGATCCCGACTCAATTACTCTGCAAATCAGAGACATGCTCGACGCATGTTCGGAGGATCATGTCCTCTAATGGCAGTGAGATTATCACGAAGTATCCGCAGCGAATTCGTTCTTTCGCAGATATTCCTGATATCACCACAATGGAGATTCCGCCCGCGGAGTATCTCGTACCGGCGCTCGGCATCGCGCGAAACACCATAACGCTCTGGACGGGCCCGGATGGGGACGGCAAAACCTATCTCGCCCAAGTAATGGCCCTCGCCGTGGCGCGTGCTGGCGAGTTTTTAGGCATGCAATGTCAGCAGGCGACTGTCCTCTATCTCGACTTAGAAAACCCGGCGTATATCGTTCAGGATCGAATGCAAGCTCTCATTGAAAACGGATATTCTCCCGTCGGCCTTCGCTTCTGGGGCACATGGCTGCCAATCGATCAGCAACCGCCTCAGGCCGGCAGCGAACTACTCCTGATGATCTGCAAAGAAAGCAAGCCTCTGCTGATAGTGGATCCGTTTCGTTACTTCCATAAGGCCGAGGAAAACGACTCAACCGCAATGGCGGGAATAATGCAATACCTCCGCGCATGCGCAGCCTATGGCTCTGCCGTGGTCATCTTGCACCATCCAGCGAAAACCGAGGGGTCCACGGGCCGCGGTTCGTCTGCCATTCGCGGTGCGTGTGATCTGGCATTTCTGCACAACCTCGACAAAGAAGCCGGGCTGATCACGCTGAAGGTCGATAAGAACCGCCTTGGGCCAAGTCGAACCATTACCGTCCGCGCGAATTTCGAAGAGGGCGGTTTTGAGATGGCAGAGGCGCCGTACATCACTCGCCGAAAAGATGAACTAGGTCGAATCGAGAAGGTAATCCAAGCCGAGCCCGGCATTTCCCAAAATGGCATTGCCAAGGCATCAGGTATTCATCGCAACCGACTCCCGCGCCTTCTGGACGAAGGTCGCGGCGCACTTTGGCACTCAATACCCGGCCCGAACAGATCGAGACTCTACTATCCGGGAGTTGGAAGCCGTTTGT
>Ga0126381_100008941_pt1 | contig 11228 bp, 14 predicted proteins | sample PanSoiMetPlot_28_FD_96465 | JGI IMG/M metagenome (GOLD analysis project Ga0126381, IMG submission 96465) | Tropical forest soil microbial communities from Panama - MetaG Plot_28 | ecosystem: Environmental > Terrestrial > Soil > Tropical forest > Bulk soil | place: Panama | collected 2016-02-17 | reverse complement strand
GTTCCTGCTGATCCCCTACATGCTGAAACGCGGGATTACTTTTTGGCCCGCGCTCGCGGCGGGGTGCATTCTAACTATGGCTCTTTATGCGCTGATGGTGTGGGCGGCTCCGAAGTTCGGAATTAGGCTCTAGTCACACAACCCTAAGTTCAAACTGGGCCAGTGGCCGCGGTAGCCCCAATATTATTTTTCCCGTACCATCACGGCGGGAAGGGCGGCAGGAGGGGACGAGATGGGCGAGACATTCCTGCGCTCGTTCAAGGCAACTGCAAAGCACAATCCGCCGAAGGCCCAGGGGTAGCCGTGAACGCCAGCCAATTGCAGGACGAATTGCTTGATGTCTTGGCGCAAATTGTCTCCCGTCTGCGTCAGGACGGAAGCAAGTCGGCGTTATTTTGGGCTGACTGGCTGGGAAAGTGCTGCAAGGAGATAGCCGCCGACGATTTTCACGGTGTTGAGCGTCTTTTTCGCGCTTACGGCGGCTTGGGACCGCTGAATGATCTGATCGTCACGCCCGAACAGGCGCGTCTCCAAGCCCGTGCCTGGGAGATCGCACAGGAGCTAAAACGCGATTTCCAGTCATAACGGCTTCATTTGTGAAGCGATGTTCCGGTATCTGGTACGGCAACTATAATATTGGGGCGGAGCCCCTGGAAGCACAGGAGAGCAAAATTCTGCTACGGCTAACCCTGCTTAGTGCAGCAATGTTTCTGTCAGCGGTCCGAGCCAATGCGGCTGACGTAGAATGGCGCTGGGTTTGGACTACGCCGGACTATATAAGGACAGACAATTCACCAACATGGTCTTCAGAATCGGGCACCGCGAAAGTCATATTTCAAGGCGACAGATTTTCAGCGCACCTTGAGAATGCCCATAACGACCCGGCCTACAATCTCGTGGGACACATCGTCGGTCACCGGGTTACGGCCACGGCCCAGCCGACGGGTTGTGACGAGACTGCCCGGCATTGTTCCGGGACTATGCGGCTCCGGGCTGGAATGCAGTTCATCGCCCTACTTTGCGAGGACGGGGAGTTTATTGGCCTTAACCGACCACAACCCTAAGTGAAACTGGACCAGGCCCGCGGGTAGCCCCAATACCATCGTTCCCGTACCAGAGCAGTGCGAAGGCCCGGGCGTGGACGAGACAGGCGAGACGTTCCCACGCTCGTTCGAGGCTATTGCTGAGCAGAAGGGCAGAAAATGAAACCGGACTACAGCGCCATGGCGGTAAATGAGCGATTGTTCGCTGCTGGGTTGTTGGATAGTTACGACGCCGCCGTTCGTGCTGGTGATACAGCCTTGATGGTGCGGCTGCTGGGAGAAGTCGATCTGGCCCACGAGGCTCAGCACATCGTAGCCGCCGTTATGGCCCACCCGACCCGGGCGGGAAGGCTCAAGCCTTAAATGGTACGGCAACTATAATATTGGGGCGGAAGCCCCTGTCGAAAGATTGATGGGTGGGGACAGGCTCACCTATTCTTCGGCTAACCCATTGGTGCAGCGGCTCAGAAAGTGTTGCCGAATATTGCCGGGAAATATTTGGCTCGATGGTAGTTTTCTGCTCGCAGCACCCGGACTCGACCCCAATGCCGTCCACTAATGCGTTGATGCTTGTCGAATTGGTCATCATTCCGACATTTCTCACCGGCGTTGCGGTAGGTGTCTTTGCCGCTGTGGGGTACTTCCGCAACCGAAGGATTAGGGACTTGCTGAAGAGCTTCCTGCCACAACCTCCGGTGAAACTGTAACAGCGCCTGCCGGAGTGGTGGCGCCGTGGCCTCTTGGGCGATCCCGTTCCGCAGTCATCGCACCCAGCAGGAAAAGCAGGAACGGCGTGGGGAGCAGAGGCCACATGGCCCACATTGCCGAAAGGCGAAATCCCGCAAGCCCGGCAATCAATGCGATCGTCCAGCCCGCCACGATCGCGACCGTAAGCTGGAACAGGATTTTCAGCGTCCTTCCGGCGGCATCATTATCCTTGAAGGCGCGGGAAAGCAGGCGGCGCGTGTCGCGCGCGAAAAAGAGTCCCAGGGCCAGAAACGCGATATTCAACCCGGTCAGCAGGGGAGATTTCACCTCAAGCTCGACAATGGAGCCCGCAACCGCGAGCGCGACGAATGCAGGCCCGAGCATTCCACGCCGGGGCACACCGCGCCCGGGCACGCCGCGCCCAAGCACACCGCGCCCGCAGACTCTGCGCGCGAGCCAACCGCGAACTGTCCTCCATCGACCGTTGGGCGCTTCGATCAATTCGCCACCATCCTGTTGCGGGTGATGGCCTTGGCTTCCCACGCGGTGCAATCCTGGTAGGTGCCTTGGAACACGGCCTCCTGCGTGGCGTCGTCATAGCCATTCGCGGCGGCGTCTTTCATGCGGGCTTGCGCAACATGGGTGCAATTTTTCGACGCCATCGGCGCATGGAGAGGCGCGCCGGAATTTCCCATGGCGCAGCCGGAAACGGCCATGCACATGGCCCACGCGAAACTCCGCACACCGAAATCCCCTCGAACGCAGAACCCCAATAGCACAAAGTTGTCGCCAGTAACAACCAGTGGAAACATTATTTGAACTGGCCTGTTTTTGCCGGCAATCCCGGTCTGAAATGGGGTCAGCCCGGCCGCCGCTGCGATTTGGGGTCCGCGCGATGATCCTTGCCGGGGGGTTCGAAAAACAGGCGGCGCGTGTCTCGCGCAAAAAAGGAATCCCAGGGCCAGAAACGCGAACATCAGCCCCGCCAGCCCAGGCGAATTCCTATGCATGTTCACGATGGACGTTGCGACGGCCGACGCCAGGAACACTGGCGCAAGCAGGCCACGGCATGTGCCGAACCTTCGTGGCGGCGGCGACGTGCGCGTGCGCAATCGGGCAGCCATGCGATCAATTCGCCGGTTTGATGAGAGGTTGTGGTGGTTTGTCCTCCAGGGCAATGCAATCCTTGTAGGACCATTGGAATACGACCTCCTGCAGGGCGGGGTCATAGCCATTCGCGGCGGCGTCGCTCATGCGAAGTAGCGCAAAATCGGTGCATCGTTTCGACGCCATCGGTGCGTGAGGCGGCGGCGGTGCCGGCGGATCGGGGGATTTCACGACATCCAGCACGCTGCAGCCCGCGGCAGCCGCACACATGGCCACACACAGGGCCGCGCACATCACCGCCCACGCAACCCTCGGCATTGACCCAAGCCCCCCGATGCCAAGCCCATACGAAAAACTAAGGCTAGCATGAAGTTTCGCGTGACAACAGCCGGTGGAAACATTATTTAGATTGGCGCGTTTTGCCGGAAATTGCCGGGTGGGCGAGGGGATCGTCGACGCGTGCGCCTTGGACGGCGTCACGCGATTCAAATGAGGAACGGGTTGCCGCGTGAGAGAAAGGAAGAAACGGGCGTGTCGCGGTTTTAAGTAAGGTTAAAAGCAACCCAGGATTGAGAGAAGTTTCGTATCAGCCTAGGGTCGAGATGGGCTCCCGTGGGTGAGGCACGGCTTTGGGGCATAAGCGACAGCGCGGGATTGGCGAGCGTGCGGGGGCGAGCGGCATAATTTTTGGCATCGTGGCCATTGTGCTTGTGATGATCGCGATCGCGGTGATGTTCTATTCGTCGTCCGGATCGTTCCTGGCCGCACAAAGCGACGAAAGCCCAAACCTCAAGACAGGCACTTCACCATAGGCAGTCCGGCAAGGGAACTTCGCGCGGCGACGATTTCGCCGCGACGGGAAATCGTCCGGTGAGTCGCGGCCGGAATGCTGAGGTTCCGCCGAAAATGCGCTGCTGAGCTGCGACGCGAAGAAAGCCGTGAGGCACGAGTCCTGTTTCTATTTTCGCTGACGGGATCCACGTCACGGCGAATGGCCGTCGCGAAAAGTGAACGGGGCTGACCCATTTCGGGTTAGCGAAAAGTTTCGACTCGTGCAGATTGCGATAAGACCTATTCGACGGAGATGGACCAACTCGGGGGACACGCGGCGTTGTAGCCGCCAGCGAAGGAGGGCGAGCTTTGGATTTACTGCAACTCTATGGCGACACGCAGGCATTCTATGACCAATTCGATGCGCTCCCCGTGGCTGAGCGCCTTCCGTTTGTAAAATCGAAGACCGGGGAATTGCTCGCACGGCTGGAACAGGAGCCCGACAATTTTCCCCTGAAGTTCCGGGTTTACGAAGCGATCGGAGCCCTCATCGCGAAACTTCCGCAGGTGGCAATCGTTTCGGTGGGCGAAGCGACGGTTGGCGAGCCACTCGCAAGGGAGCATCCGGTTTACGAGCGTGCGCTCAACGATTTGAGCCATCTGACCCTTGGCGACCTGAAAAGCCTGTTCGCGCTCGCAGAGCAGGTGGCGTAAGGGCTGTCGGCGCGCTCCTCATCTTTCGACAAGCTCAAGATGAGGATTGGTGGAGCTGGTCTGCCTCCCGCAGCGCGCCCAATCCTCATGGCGCCCCCAATCTGCTCATGCTGAGCTTCCTCATCCCGAGCTTGTCGAGGGACGAAGCATAAGGACTGGGAAGTCCGTCGGCGCGCTCCTCATCCGGCCGCTCGCTCAAGCTCTCCCAACCTCCTCATCCTGAGCTTCCTCATCCCGAGCTAGTCGAGGGACGAAGGATGTGGACACCTCGCTGTTCGAGCCAACTCCGGCAACAGGTGATACTCTCCACGGATCAGCGCTTCTTTCTTTTCCCGGCGCCATCCCTTAATGCGCCGCTCGCAAGCGATCGCGTCCTTCAGCCACTGAAAATCGGCGCTCCAGACCAATTCGATGGGGCGGCGCGAATGGGTGTAGCCGCCAAACCGCCCGGAACCATGCTCGGCCAGCCGCTTGTCCAACCCCTCGCGCGTGAGGCCGACAGCCGTCCGCGCACCGCAGCATATAAACGAAGATTTTCACGTGTCGCGGGATACTTGGGCCCCGCATCGAGTGTAATCACTCCTCATCCTTCGACAAGCTCAGGATGAGGAGTTCGGGACGGGCTCAGCATGAGGAGTTCGGGCACCGCGTCGACACAGGCGGCGCAAATTCGCGCCTAGCCCTGCCGCGCCTGGAAGCGGCGCGCCTTCATCCGGTTCCCGCATACCTTCATGTTGCACCAGCGGCGCGTGTGGTTCTTGCTGGTGTCCAGGAACAGCCAGCGGCAATTCGCGGCGCCGCAGGCGCGCACGCGTTCCAGCTCATCCGATGTCAGCAACTTGACCGCCGCCTGGGCCAGCATCCAGGCCGGCAGATGCTCATCCGCGCCGGAACGGTCCCAGTCCCATGCCAGGCCGCGGTTTCCGTTCTTGGCCGATTGGTCCCACCGCAATTTCTTGTGGCGCCCCGCTTCGTGGACGTGCCGTTCGAGCGTGCGGACCGCTTCGGGCGAGGGCGATTTTGCGTCAACTCTTGCGTAGAACAAGGCCGCCATCGCTTCGCGCAATTCCCGCGCCGATCGCAGGGCCCGGGCCCCGGCGCTCTCGCCCACGGCGTTTGCAAGAACGCGCAGGCGAGGGGGCTCCAGCAGTTTGGACTGTCCGGAAAATCTGAGAAGGTCGCCATAGCTCGTCAGCAATTCCTTGGGCCCCTCCTCGCGGAACCTGTGATCCAGGGTATTGACGAAATCCAGCGCCGGATCCCCGCCGCACAATTCGAAAGCCGGTTCACTGTCTTTGCTGTTGGCTTTGCTTTTGTCTTTGCTTTTTGCCATGCGCGCGCCGAGAAGCTGATAACCACAAAAGGTGAGTTTACAGGTTAGGACGGGCTTGTCTAGTATAACCGTTGATGAGCGATACAACGGTTACAGCAGGGACTTACGCGGTCGGCCGGCGCAGCTTCGATGTCCGCGTGCCCCTGGCATTCTTCGCCATCTATGTCCTGTGGGGCACGACCTATTTCGCGATCCGGGTGGCGGTGCTCGAGATCCCGCCATTCTTCACCGCGGGCGTGCGGTTCTTCACGGCTGGCGCGCTGCTCTATGTTGTGATGCGGCTGGCCGGAGAGCGCGCGCCGTCAATGGCCCAGTGGCGCAACATCGCGGTGACCGCTCTGTGCATGTTCGTCGCCACCTATGGCGCATTGTTCTGGGCCGAACAATATGTGCCGTCCGGCGTCGCTTCGCTGCTCGAAGCCACCTTGCCGATCATGACCATCGCGCTGGAGGTATTCGTGTTCCGCAGCCAGCGCCTCACGCGCCGGATGCTGATCGCCGCGGGTCTGGGATTTGTCGGCGTCGCCTGGCTGCTGGCGGGGAAGGGGGAAAGTTCGTTCCCGCTTTTTCCCTCGGCCGCCCTGCTTTTGGCGTGCATGGCATGGTCGTTCGGCGCCGTGTTCACCCGTTCGATGTCGCGCCCCGATTCCGCGCTGATGACCGCGGGCGCGCAGATGATGCTGGGCGGCGCGGTGCTTCTGGCGCTGTCGGAAATCACCGGCGAGCTTCATCCATTCCCTCATGTGCCGCTCCGCGCGGGGCTGGCCTTGCTGTATCTGGTCGTGGGCGGCTCGCTGTTCGGCTTTACCGCCTATGTGTGGCTGCTGGGCCGCATGCCCGCGACCCGCGTCGCCAGTCACGCCTATGTGAACCCCCTGGTCGCGGTGGCGCTGGGCTATTTCGCGGGCGGCGAGCCGCTTACGGCCGGGATGATTTTCGCGTCGGTCCTGATCGTTGCCAGCGTTTTCCTGATCCTCAAACCGGCGGTTTCCAGAGAATAACCATTGAATGCGACTTTACAGGTTAGCAGGCAGAGGTATAAACTTCAGCAGGGATGAAAGATGGAGGCTCGTATGAGAGAGAGTGTCATGAGCCGGACCGACCGCAGGTCATTTCTGGCAAAAGGCGGGGTGAGTGTCCTGGCGCTGGGCCCGCTTGCGGCGGGGATCGCGAACGCCGCAAAGGCCGCGCCCGCGGAGGAAAGCGGCAAATATGATTTCGACACGCCCTATAACCGCATCGGCAGCGCCAGCATCAAATGGGACGAGGCGATCCGCGACCATCGCATGAGCCATATCGTGGCGGGCATGGGCATCGCCGACATGGATTTCCGCTGCGCGCCCGTCGTCACGGCGGCACTCAAGAAACGCATCACTCACGAGAATTGGGGTTATATCGATTGGGATTCGCCGGGGCCGAAAGCCTTTGTCCAGGGGCTGGCCGAATGGAACAGGAAGCGTCACGGCATCACCGTCATGAACCCCGGCAATACGGGAATCGCCACGGGCGTGGACACCGGGCTCAAGACGGCGCTGCGCGCATTGGCGCCGCCGGGAAGCAAGGTTCTGCTCGCGACGCCGATTTATGACGGCTTTTACGAAATCATCCAGGGTTCAAGGCTTGGCGCGAACGAAAGCCTGATGAAATGGGTGAATGGCCGCTACGAGATCGACTGGGACGATCTCGAACGCCGCATGACGCCCGACACCAAAGTCACGATCCTGTGCAATCCGCACAATCCGACCGGCCGCGTATGGTCGAAGGACGAGCTGACCAGGTATGGCGAATTGTGCCTGAAGCACAATGTCGTGGTGCTAGCGGACGAGATTCATTGCGACTTCGTCAGCAAGGGCAATAGCTACATTCCGTTCAGCACCCTGGAAGACCGGAAGATCGTCGCGAACAGCATCACATTCAACTCGGGCAGCAAATCATTCTCGCTGGCCGCCATGAAGTGCGCCTGGTTCTTCAGCACCAACCCTGAGCTTTATAAACAAGTGTCGTTCTGGAACTATGATGCCGACATTTCCACGCTGGGCATGATCGCCGAACAGGCGGCCTATGCGGGCGGCGAGGAATGGCTGAACGAATGCGTGGCCTATATCGACGCCAATCACGACTTCGCCAATCAGTACATCAAGGCGAACATTCCGCTCATCAAGGTCGGGCAGAAACCTGAAGGAACCTATCTGGTCTGGCTGGACGTGTCGGCGGTGGCGGACAGGATCGGCGCTGAGAAACTGGCGAATGCCGAGAACAAGAAACCGCAGCCCGTCTATATCCTGACCGGCAAGCCCTTACCCGTGACGGCGGAAGACATGGTCGCGCGCTGGTTCGCGAAGAATGCCTATGTCGCGCTCAATCCTGGCACGCTGTACGGATTGGGCGGCCAGGGCCATATGCGCATGAACATCTCGACCGCGCGCCCGACACTGAAGGCTGCGCTGGACAGCATGGCGGGCGCGCTGAAGAACCTGGCGTGAGGTTCAGTTTCCTCCATGCGGAGGAGCTCCATGAGGAGATTTGGAGCGCCATGGGGAGATTGGCGGCGAGGCAGACCAGCTCCAGCAATCCTCATCTTGAGCTTGTCGAAAGATGAGGAGCGCGCTGACGGACCTCCGAGGAAACTCGGGATGTGTCGTTCGACAAGCTCAGGATCAGGAGTTCTGGCAGGTCGGTTCGCGCCGGTCATTCGAGGAGTCTCCCTGCGAACCAGAATGCGACGCCCAATAATTGGGAGTGCAATCGCTTTAGGTTCAAACGGCCGCCAAATTTATAACGACGCACACTAAGTGCGCAGCAAACAAAGCTCCGGGGTCAGCGCCCCGGAGCCTTGCATTGAAGGTTTCCACCACCAAGGCCAAGCCGCACCAGGCGGGCGGGACTGCCTGATCCATCGCGGCTCCTGTTTGACCTGAATTTGTCTGGACTTTGGCACAGATTATTGACCGCGCGTGGGCCTGGAATAGGCGGCTGCATGAGGCGAGCGGGGTAGCGTATGAGCGTGGTAGAGGATGCCGTCTATGCATCTCTCAGGGAGAAGATGCCGGAACGGACTGCGTTTGATCGTGGCGAGCGATTTATGGAAGATTTGCACTTGTCGCCCGATGACATAAGCGCCGTTATTTCAGTTGTCGAAAATCGTCTGAGCGTGAGAGTGCAATACCAAACGTGGCAGCAAGTGAGGACAATTGGTGAAATGATTGGTCTGCTGTCGGCGGTGACGCGGCGGCGGAGACGGGACCAGAGCCCCACAGAGGGGTAAATTAGAACAGCGCCCCTGCTTCTTTTTGCTCCCGAAATTGTCCGGACTTTGGCACAGGTCGTTGGCCGCACGCAGGCTCAGGGTCGCGACGGGGAAGGAGTGCGGCCAGATCACCCGTGGTTTCCAGTTATTCTCTTGCGGCACGGGATGCTCCTGGAACTACGCAGCCCCTTCCCACCGTCATTTAAATGCGACCGTCCAAGCCCCATCAACTCGCGCCTTGAAGCAAGAGCTAGCTGGGCTCCCCCGTGCGCTGCTTGGGGCATTCTTCTTCTGCTAACTCCCGATACCCTTGGGCAATCTTGTGCCAGGCTTTACGATGATGAGTTTTCGGCGCGAACTTTGCCGCGACATGTTCGGCCCGTTGAGCCTTGATTAAATACTTCCCAAGTTCCCGTTCTTTCGTCTGCATGGGCGTTTCCCTTCCAGTTTCCCTCAAATGTTAATGCGGGCGAACTTGGCGGAGTTCCGCTCAATCAGGCGCGGCAGTGATTTGTGATCTGAGATCGGGGGCGCTGTCTTCGGTGCGCGCTCGCCCAAACTCTCTCGCCACCGTTTTTATACCTGTCCCGGCAAGTCTCCAGCGCTAGTGGGTGCGGTACCGTACAGCGGCGACGAATACGAAAATGACATTCGCCAATCACTCCTTATTGGCTTGCAACAGAATTTCGAAATTTATTTTGTCGCCTCTAACAAATGCAATTCCGGAAGTATCCGGCACCACACACAATGCCCAGTTCTTCTTGGCGTTACCCCGGACCAGGAAGAGCCTGACTAACCCGGGGATGAGTGGGGGGCATAAGGGGTGGTTCGTCTCCGGGCTTTTTTTCGTGAACTAAGCCGGCATCGGAGGATTGGCTAATGCCTGTCTATCGGTTGCTGCTCTACCGTCACAATGGCTGGGTAGATTCTGTCATGCGCAATCTGAAAGACGATCTGGAAGCTTTTGAACTAGCTAACGCGCTAGATGCAAGCGCCAAGATTGAAGGTTGGCGGGATAATAAATTGGTGTTCAGTATGAACGAGGATGGGTCCGCTAATCCGACCGCCTAGAGACTGCGCCACTGCCGGCACCGACTAAATACGTAAGCTTTGATGCCTAAGAACCGGGCGGCGGCGCTGGCGACGTCAACTGTGCCGCTTTTCCTCCTCCGGCACGCGCGCAAACTCCAGCGACCAGACGCGGGGATCGGAAAGAATCAGGCCCGCGACATTTCCCTTCGCGTCGCGCTTCACCCGCGCCGTGAAATCGTCCCCCGCAAAGGCATCGGCATAGGCGGGCAAAAGTTTCCGCGCGAAGGAGGGCCGGTCGCCGGGCACGATCTCCAGCGCCCCATCCTTCAGCGACACCACCAGCACCGCATTCGCTTCAGCGCTGGCATAGCGCCCGGCGACAGCGGCGAGTTCCTTCGCCCCGGGCGACCACGCCTTCTTCGGCGACAGTATATAAGTGTCGCCTTCGCTTGAGCCTTCCAGCCGCCCGTCGGGAAGAAGTTTCAACGCCATCTGGCCGATCTTCACGCCGCCCGGCGCGCCCTGGATGCGCTCGCCGCGCATGCTGAGCGATCCGTCCGCGCCCTTCGCCACATGCAGGGCCGAGCCGTCGCGTTCGTCCTGGTACCATTCGGCCAATGCGGGAACGGCCACGGGCGCGGGGTCTGCGGCCCCTTTCGGCAGATAAAGGTCCGCGATGGCATAAGGCTGGGGCGCCACGTCCGATCCGTTGCACAGCATCGCCACCGACAAGCCGTTATCGGGAAAGCGGCCCAGCCACGCGCGATAGCCCGCCGTTGAGCCGGAATGCGAGACTTCGTGCAATCCGTCATGCTCTTCGATGAACAAGCCGCGCGCATAATGCAGCACCCGCCCGTCGGAGAGCTTGGCCGGTTCCTGCAGCTTCTGGGTGACGAAGGGGCCGAGCTTGCCGCTCGAAAGCGCGCGGTTCCAGATCAGAAGATCGCCCACGGTCGTGAGCAGCCCGCCATTCCCATAGGCGTTCTCGAACGGCATCATCTGTTCATAGCCATTGCCATGCCGCTCATAGGCGGCGGCGCGGCCGGGCACGATGCGGCGGAAATCGTCGCGCCATGACGTGTGCGTCATGCCCAGCGGCTCGAACAGTTTGTCGTGCGTGAATTCGGCCAGCGATTTGCCGCTCACACGCTGCACGATGATGGCGAGAAGATTGAAGCCCGTATTGGTATAGGACCAGCGCGTGCCCGGCTTGTAATTCAGCGCGTGCTGCCGGCTGGCCTGGGCCAGAATGAAGGGCAGGTCATAGACGCGG
>Ga0126381_100008940_pt1 | contig 11229 bp, 9 predicted proteins | sample PanSoiMetPlot_28_FD_96465 | JGI IMG/M metagenome (GOLD analysis project Ga0126381, IMG submission 96465) | Tropical forest soil microbial communities from Panama - MetaG Plot_28 | ecosystem: Environmental > Terrestrial > Soil > Tropical forest > Bulk soil | place: Panama | collected 2016-02-17 | reverse complement strand
GGAGTTGCGGCGCCTGGTGATTGAGGGCCACTCGGTGACGCACCAAGAGATCCTCTTTAAAGGAATTGGTCGGGTGCGCGATGTCGTTAATGGGCCGGACGGTTACCTGTATGTTGTACTAAATCAGCCTGACCGCATCGAGCGTCTTGTCCCTGCGGACCAAAGTAAGAGCAGCTATTCCAGAGTCCGAACAACTAAGCGAACCGGGAACTAAACCAGCCGTCAGAGCCGATGACACCGTGATTTAAACCTGTCGGCGGTTGATTTTCCACCGTTAGTCCTGATCCAACTCTTTCCATGTCATCAGGTCTGCCGAGGTGGCCGTGTAGATCTGTTCGCTGACGCTTTAGTCGTTATAGAACATAACAAACTGTACGCCAAGTATTTTGGTTTCATCGCGAAAGGCGAAGTGGTCGCAATGCTACGAAATGAACTTCTTGCAGCCTTTTCATTCCAGAGTGGTACCTTTCCCTGGTAGATGCTCGTAGATAACTAAGCGGAACTGGCTGATGCTCAACCGCAGAACGTTTGTAGGAGGCATATCCGGGTCCTTACCCCTTCTCGCTGCCTCGTCATCTTCCGAAAGTGCGGTCTCAGAGAATGATCGACGCATATGGGATGTGCACTGCCATTTGACCGCTGTACCAGGTTCCACCCCGGAAGAGCGAATGACGGAGATCGTCAAGTATATGGACCGGATGGGCATCGAGCGTGTGATGCTTTCCCTGGGGTATCCGCTATTCAATGACCCGTCGCCGGAACAACTCCATGCGGCTAATCATCAGGTGTTTCGCGCGATCAAGTTCCGACCTGATCGAGCCTACGGTTTCGTCTACTTAAATCCGAATTATCAGCAAGCCAGCCTTGCCGAATTCGATCGGTTCGTACGCGATGGCCCGATGGTGGGTGTGAAGCTGCTGATAGCTACCCGCTGCAACAGTCCGGAGCTCGACCCGATTGTGGAGAGAACCGCTGCCATGAAGGCTGTGATTCTTCAACACACCTGGTTAAAGGTTGGTGGCAACGTTCCTGGAGAGTCTACTCCTTACGACATCGTGGAACTCGCCGCGCGGTACCCTCAAGTTCCCCTTATTTGCGGACACACCGGCGGGAATTGGGAGCTTGGCATTCGTGTGATCCGATCCTCCAGTAATCTTTACGCGGACCTCGCTGGCTCAAATCCGACGGCGGGATTTGTGGAAATGGCGGTGCGTGAGCTCGGAGCGAGCCGAATTATCTACGGCAGCGACGCTTTCGGTCGCAGCTTTGCATCACAGCTCGCCAAAGTATGGGGAGCCGACATTCCTGAACCGGCTAAGGGCTTAATTTTAGGCGAGAACCTGCGGCGGATTTTGACGCCGATTCTGAAAGCGAAGGGATTCGCGGTTGATTGACGTCAATTTGTACTTATCCCGCTGGCCATTTCGTCGCTTGCCTTTTGACGAACCCGCCCGATTGGTTACGGCCCTCCGGCAACACGGCGTTACGCAAGCGTGGGTAGGCATGTTCGATGGAATATTTCACAAGGACCTTGCAAGTGCAAATGGCCGGTTAGCAAATGATTGCCTGCGATATGGCGCGCACCTCCTCGTACCAGTCGGTTCTATCAATCCCAAATTACCCGATTGGCATGAGGACCTACGGCGGTGTCAGGAAGAGTTCCACATGCCCTGCATTCGCCTTCATCCCAACTACCATGGATACCGCCTTGACGATCCCGTGTTTTCTGAAGTGCTGCGTCTAACTGCGTCGCGGCGGCTCCTCGTACAGCTTGCCGTAGCGATGGAAGATGACCGAACACAACATCCGTTGATGCGCGTCCCTCCCGTCGACCTTTCACCCTTGCCGGAGGTGCTTCAGAAGCAACCAGGAACCAGACTGATCATTCTGAACTCAGATCATGCACAGATGCCAGAACGTCTCAAAAGCCTTGTTCCCTTTAATAACGTTTACTTCGATCTAGCGATGGTAGAAGGAGTTAACGGAGTAGGCCGCCTTGCGAAAGTTGTATCTAGCCGCCGCACGTTGTTCGGGTCAAATTTTCCGTTGTTCTACTTTGAATCTGCAGCGCTCAAGGTCCGTGAAGCGGGGTGTACCGATGCCGAAAAGCAGGCGATTCTGGAAGACAATGCCCGCGGATTGCTCGCGGCTTAAGTCCGGGCTTTTTTCCGATCGTGATAAAGCCACAGGTTTCTCGGAACCTGACAAGCTTGGCGCCCGAGTCCTAGAGGTCTGCCGATGAGGGGAATCTACGACGGCATCATCTTGGGCACAGGCCACAATGCCTTGGTCCTGCATGCGTATCTTGCACGGTGCGGTCTGCGAGTACTGGCTCTGGATCGCGCGAAGGCCGCGGGAGGTGGACTAGTCACGCAGGAAAATGAGCGTCACCCGGGATTTCTGCACAACACTCACTCGTTTTTCCATCGGGCGATAACCGCAACGCCCTGGTATCTCGATCTGGAGTTGGAGCGCCACGGGGCGGCCTACCTGGAACCCGAACTCAACGTTGCCTTGATCCTGCGCGATGGCCGGTCGATCGAATGGTGGGCCGATCAGGACCGCACGGTGGATTCCTTCGCGCCGTTCTCAAAACAGGACGCGAAAACCATAAAGCGCTGGGTCGAGGACTTCAAGCCCATCGTGGAACAAATCTTAATTCCGGAAGCGCAGGCGCCGCCACTGCCCCCTGATCGGCGGCGAGAGCTCTTGAGCCGATCCAAATTGGGGCGGAAGCTCTTGGAAGTGTCGCGGCTCTCGCCCTTGGAGTTTGTGCAGCAGGAATTCGAATCAGACGTGGTTCAGGCCGGACTGTTGTTCTTCAATGGCTTGCGCGAAATAGATCTGCGGCTTCCAGGGTTCGGGCACAGTATTCCAGCGTTGTTAGCCAGAAAGCAGAAAGCACAGATGTGCCGGGGCGGCTCGGCAAAGTTGGCCCGGGCCTTAATCAGCGATATCCGGGAACATAGCGGCGAGATTCGTACCGGCATAGAGCTAAGAAGCATCCTCGTTCGCGGAGGGAAAGCCACGGGAGTTGAACTGGCGAGCGGCGAGCAGATTGAGGCCAAAGCCTTTGTAGCTTCGGGGCTGAATCCTCAGCAGACCTTTCTGGAATTGGTCCATGGAGATCACCTGCCGTCGCAGGTAAAACAGCAGGCCGCAAGTTTTCAATACAACTTGTTGGCGCCGCTTTTCGCTCTAAATCTGGCCCTTCATGAGGCGCCCCGATACGCCGCTGCCGAACAACGGCCAGAGCTGAATAAGGCATTCATGATTATTTTGGGTCTCGAGGGCACAAAGCAGTTTCACGACATTGTTGCGGCGCACGATCGTGGGGAGGTCCCTCCGACCATCATGTGGGGTGCCACCCCGACGATATTCGATCCGGAACAGGCGCCCGCAGGCAAGCATACGGCGTTCATGTGGGAGAAATTGCCGTATGCGCTACATGGCGATGCAAGGAATTGGGACCAGTATAAGGATCCCCACGGGGCCGAGATGCTCACGCTATGGTCACGGTTTGCTCCGAATTTGCGCAATGGATCTGTAATCGACTCATTCACAAGGTCTCCGCTTGACACTGAACGGAGTCTGCCGAACATGCGGCGCGGAGACTTGCTGGTAGGTGCGTTCGCGAACGGCCAGATTGGCTATCACCGGCCATTCCCAGGTGCTGGCCAGTACCGCACGCCTCTGCCGGGTCTCTACTTGTGCGGCGGATCTACTCACCCTGGGGGCAACATTACAGGTCTCTGCGGCTACAATGCTGCACGGACAATAGTCGCTGACTTGGGCCTGCCGGTCTGGTGGAATCCACCCGAGATCGAAAGCACTCTTGAATCGCTCACATAGGCCGGTTAAGCCCGCCCGAGTCTCGCAGGCCTCCGATCAGCTCAAGAGAAACAGCGGCTGAAACACACAGAGAGGATCGACCGCCCGGGCATGGCTTGCTATCTTATGCATTCGCCGGTATATGAGCAAAACCTCGCTCGTCTTGTTTGAGCTTGTTGCGATCGCGCTCATCGTGAACGCGCAAAAGGCGGACTTCATCCTTTACAATGCCAAGGTCGTCACAGTCGACCCCGCATTCCATATCGTCGATTCCATTGCCGTGAACGGCGACCGGATCCTGGCTACCGGTTCGCGTGGCGAAGTCGCAAAATTCGCAGGTCCCAAGACCAGGAAAATCGATCTGAGTGGAAAGACGGTGCTGCCGGGTCTGATGGACAGTCACGTCCATTCGACCGAGGCATCCATGTACGAGTTTGACCATCCGGTTCCGGACATGGAGACGGTTTCCGACGTTCTCACCTACATCAAATCGCGCGCAGCTTCTGCAAAACCAGGCGAGTGGATCGTGCTTACTCAGGTCTTCGTCACTCGTTTGCGGGACCAGCGCTTTCCGAAACGTGCTGAACTGGATGCGGCGGCCCCGCACAATCCCGTTTACTTTGGTACGGGGCCGGATGCATCGGTAAACTCGCTGGCTTTAAAGCTGAGCGGAATCGACAAAAATTTCAAAATTCCCGCTGGAAAGGCTTGGCGTATCGAGCGCGATCCGAATGGTGAGCCAACCGGCATTCTGCGCAATTGCAGTGGTCTGGTCAAAACGAAAACCGGAGAGAAGCTTCCGACGGAAGCGGACCGCCTCCAACGTCTGAAGATGCTGTTAGCCGATTACAACGCGGTGGGTATCACCAGTATCTCCGAGCGCAATTTAAACGACCAGGGAATCGAACTCTACCGGCAGCTTCGGGACAAAAACGAGCTGAATTGCCGCGTATACGTGATGTACAGCGTTGATGCCCAGATGAGCGTGCCCGAAATCGAAGAAAAAATGTTGTCTGCATCGCGGAGCCCGCTACACCACTACGACAAGATGCTTTGGGTGCGAGGCATCAAGACGTTCATGGACGGCGGCATGCTTACTGGCAGCGCCTACATGTTAAAGCCATGGGGCGTAAGCAAGATTTATTCGATTACTGACCCAAATTACCGTGGGATGCGTTATATCGACGCCGAGAAACTACGCCAGATTGCGCGTTTCGCGTTGGAACATGAGCTGCAATATACCGCCCACGCGGTCGGCGATGGCGCCGTCAATGCCATGGTGACTGCCTACTCAGAAATCGACAAGGAATTTCCGGTGCGTGCTTCGCGTCCGTGTATAACACACGCAAACTTTATCGCTCCCGAAGACATGGAAAAAATAAAGCGCCTCGGCATTGTATTGGATTTGCAGCCTTCGTGGTTATGGCTGGATGGCGCTACGCTGCTAAGACAATTTGGCGATACGCGCATGGCCCGGTTTCAACCGTACAAGTCGCTTTTTGACGATGGGATCGTAGTGGGAGGCGGCACGGATCACATGCAGAAAATCGGGAGCCTGAGGTCAATTAATCCTTACAATCCCTTTCTCGGAATGTGGATCACCCTTAGCCGTCGGCCACGCTCGATGGACCGACCGCTGAATCCTCAGCAACGCATCACGCGCGAGCAGGCCATTCGCCTCTACACCACCAACAATGCATATCTGATGTTTGCCGAGAAGGAAAAAGGCTCGCTCGAAGCCGGCAAACTGGCCGATCTGATTGTGCTGGACCGCGATATTCTGACTTGCCCGATGGACGACATACGAAAAATTCAGGTCGAACAGACGTATCTTGGTGGCCGGCTCGTTCATGAGCGCAGATAATTCGAAGGCTTAGCCGTAGTATTGAAGACCGAGGTGAGTATGAAACGCCGAACCTGTCTGAAATCTCTGTTAGCGGGCGCTGGCTCATTGGCAACAGCTGCCTGGCCTGTGTCGACCGCCCCGACTGGCACAGGACGAAAGATCCAGCTCCATGTGGATCTGTCAGTCGATCCTGCGAAGGAGCAGGAGATGCTTCACAACTTCAAGGCGACCTTCCGTCCTGCAGCTGTGAAGCAGCCCGGGTACATCGACGTACAGATGTTGAAGTTAGATACGGCAATACAGGGCAGCACGCCCGCCGGGCTGAACTATCGTTTTGTGCTGACTTACGCCAGCGAAGAGTTGCGGCAACAGTGGGTAGCATCCGAGACGCACAAAAGAGTCTGGCCAACTATTGAAAAGACGCTCTCGTCAACAAACTATACTGTGCTTTTATTTGATGTGGCATAAGACGAGTCGACGCTCACTATAAGGGTTTCGTGGCGGCGATGCCCGACGCGATGCGCCGGCAATTATCATCAAGGACATGCAAATTGTCGTCATTGGCGCGGGTAATATGGGCTCTGTCTACGGCGGGAATCTCTCACGCATCGGGCAGGAAGTCGCTTTTCTGGATATCTGGACGGAGCACGTAGCGGCCATCCAGGCCGGCGGACTTCATATCACCGGGCTAACGGGCGACTTCATTGTCAGGCCGTACGCCACCACCGATGTGTCGAGGCTGCCCAAAGCCGACGCTGTTCTCATATGCGTCAACGCTTATTCAACCCCTGAAGCTGCTCGGGCCGCACAAACTGTGCTGAAAGAGACCGGCTACTGTCTTACTCTGCAGAACGGCGTTGGCAATATCGAAGTGCTCTTGGAGTTATTGGGCCCGCGGCGCGTCCTTGCCGGCTTGAGCTTTCAAAGTGGCGATCTATCCGGTCCTGGATCGGTCCGCCATACCAACAATGGACCTACCTACATCGGAGAGCTCGATCGCTCGCGCTCCCCACGCCTGGCCCAATTGACAGAACTGCTAAAGAATGCAGGCATGAATCCGGACCCGGTAGATGACGTCGTCGCGACAATCTGGGCGAAGTTCGTCCACAACTGCGGGATCAATGCGCTCTGCGCGATCACCGGTTTGCGGCCAGGAAACATTCAGGAGGTTCCCGAACTGCTCGAATTTCAGCGCAGAATCATCGAGGAGGCTGTTTCACTCGTCCGAGCTAAGAATGTCACACTCCCCAATGGCGATATGGTCGCCGCCATTCAGGAATACTGCTCGCACAAATTTCACCGGCCGTCTATGATGCAGCATCTTGACCGGAAACAGCAGACAGAAATCGATTCTCTGAACGGTTATGTCGCGCGGGAAAGTCCTCGTTATGGCCTTCAGGCGCTAGCAAATGAAGCGCTCACTATGCTCATGAAGGGCCGCGAACATCGGCCTATCGCGACACATGACGGCGAAGAGCAGTTGACACGCAAGTAACAATCATGCTGCCGAATCGCCCAGAACCACGTCCACGTTACTCTTGTCCACCGTGAAAGTGCCAGTGTTGTAGTACACGGGGATCGGTGAAATTCCGGCCTTCAGATCGTTCGAAGTGAAGTGAAGACTGTTATGTACCACATCGAACAGAGCGCGCAGACCCTGGTACGTAAACAGTGCCCGCTTCTGTCCCACCGAGGCGGTGAGTACACCCTCTTTAATGAATCGAAGCTGCTGTGGCTCTGAATCCACGCAGGTGCCGAGCACCTTGCCCACCTTGCCCGACTCCTTGATCGCTAGCCCGATTCCTGCGCCACTTTCTGAGTCGAATCCTGCTATTCCTACCAGATCCGGATTCGCCTGCAAAAGGTCTGCCGCGACGCGCGCCGCTTCGCTTTGATTCCCCTTGTCTTGCTGGGGCTCCATTACGCTCAGCCCAGCCGTGGATGCGATGTTTCGAAATCCGGAGATAGCCTGTTGATCGATATACTGCTCGATCAGGCCCAGCATCGCTATCTTTCCCTTTCGGCCATTCAGCGCTTTCAACATCGCTTCCGCCTGCTTTATGCCGATCTCACGCCAGTCGGTACCTATAAACGAGAGTCGCTTGCTCATTGGCACATCTGCATCTACGCAGACCACCGGAATCCCTGCCTCGATCGCTGCGTTGATCGCAGGAACGAGTGCTGAAGGATCCCATCCCACGACCATGATTCCCGCGGGCCTTCGAGCCGTCGTCTGTTCGATCGTGGCCACGAGGCCAGGAATATCGATTGTGTTCGGGCCGGCAATAGTGGCCTTAACTCCGAGCTCCCGTGCTGCCTGTTGAAGCGCCGGATGATCGTGCGCCACGAAGAGGGGGAGATTCGCATTTGCAGAAATCCAGACATATTCCTCGTCGGTAGATACTGGAGTTCTCGCTTCATGACCCGCGCTTGCAGAGGTGGCCGATTTGTTCTTCTGCGAAGTACAGCCCGCGAATCCAGCTAATGCGCCGGCCAGAAGTACCTCGCGCCTGGAACTTCCCAAAGGCATTTCGAATTCTCCTAAACCGATCTAGTAAATCGATCCATGGCCACTGCTAACACCAGAACTGTTCCCGTGATGATGCTTTGCCAATATACGGAAACCGAACCAATGATGAGTGCGTTGTTGATCATTGCCACAAAAACGACGCCTATCAGTGCTCCCCAAATCGTACCCCTGCCACCGTTTAAGCTCGCTCCTCCGAGGATTGCAGCCGTAATGACACGCAACTCTGCCCCATCTCCTGAAACCGAGACGCTGGTGCCGACACGCGATGCAAACGTGATACCCGCTACTCCCGCAAGCAGCCCCATAATCGCGAACGCGACGACTTGCAGGCGGGCAACATTGATACCGGATAACCGTGCAGCGGTCGCATTATTGCCTATGTAGTAGTACTGCCGGAAGAACCTGGTCTTCGCCAGAAGAAAATTTGCAAGTGCGGCAATAGCAATCAAGAGCCATACTGGCGCCTGTAGACCGAGAATCACAGTCTGACCAGGCTTGGAAAATGAGGCGGGAAGGAATGCAATGCCTGGTCCACCTACCAGAACCGCAACACCGCGGTAGATGCCCATGGTTCCGAGAGTGGCAATCAGGGCATTCACTTTCACGTGCGCCACAATCAGGCCATTCAGCAGTCCCGCCAAAAGGCCTGAAGCGACACCGCCAAGCACGGCTAGCGGGACCGCCACTCCGGCCTCTTTCATCAACCATCCGGCAATAACGCCCGTCATCGAGAAAATGCTGCCGACCGATAAATCAAACGTTCCGCCCACGAGCAGCAACATCATTCCGCAGGCCATGATTCCGTCAAACGCCAGCCCGCGGAGGATCGCGGAAAAATTCCCCAGTTTGGGAAACACGCTTGGAAACAAAACGGAATTGAACGCGATGAGTCCAACGATCAATACGCAAAGGAATACTTCGCGCCGAAGGAGGCGCCTCCAGGTCATTTAGTTTGCGAACTCCTGCGACGTGGCTGCGTACCGCACAATGCGCTCCTCGGTAGCTTGGCCGGCCAACATCTCAGCGGCAACGGCGCCCTCTCGCATTACGAGGATTCGATCCGCTATCGCCAGGATCTCCGGCAGATCCGACGAGATTACGATGACGGTCTTGCCTTCATTGGCGAGCGTGCGAAGCGTACGGTATATTTCCGCCTTGGCTCCCACGTCGATGCCGCGCGTTGGCTCATCGACAATCAGAATCGAAGGATCACGCAGTAACCATCGCGAGAGTAACACCTTTTGCTGATTGCCGCCGCTTAGCGTACTGACGCGCTTTTCCGGTCCGGTAGCGGCGATGCAAAGCCGTTGCATTGACTTAGCTGCGGCAGATGAGACAGAATTATCCTTCACGAGCCATCCGCCGAATCGGTCCAGACATGCCGCAGCTATGTTCTCGGCGATATTCATCTCGGGAAACAACCCTTGCTCTTTGCGGTCCTCCGGCAAGTACCCGATACCGGCTGACATCGCCTCTACCGGCGACGTAATCCTGATCGGCCTTCCATCCACGAGAACCTCTCCTGCAGTGACCGGTCGGGCTCCGAAGATCGCAAGAGCCAATTCTGACCGGCCTGCTCCCGCTAGTCCTGCAAGGCCGAGAATCTCGCCCGCGTAAGCTTTGAAAGAAACGTCTTTGAGCCTGGCGTCACACATACCCCGCACTTCCAGCGTTGGGTTCACGCTCCCGGGCAGTGTGCGCTCAAAATGCTCATAAAGCCGTTCCCTTCCGACCATGCTTGCTACAAGTTGCTCTAGCGTGACCTCGGCTGTGTTCCAAGTGCCCTGCATGACTCCGTCCTTCAATACACTCACTCGGTTGGCAATCTGAAAAATTTCATCCAGCCGGTGACTGATATATACAATGCCGACGCCTCGTTGTTGCAACTTACGGATTAGAGTAAACAACGTATCCGTTTCCGCTAAAGTGAGTGCTGCGGTTGGCTCATCAAGAATGAAGATTCGCGAATCGATCGAGAGAGCCTTTGCAATCTCCAGCATTTGCTGTTGCGCCGGAGACAAGTGACCTGTCGGAGTATCTGGCTCGAAATTAAGGTTCACTTCGGCCAGCAGCGTCTTCGCCCTGGCGAACAGGGCTTTTCGGTCAATCCACCCTCCGGAACTAACTGGCTGTCTATTGACGAACAAGTTCTCTGCCAGATTCAGTAGACCGAAAAGACTGCGTTCCTGATAGACGATTGCGATACCGAGCTGCTGGGCATGATTTTCGTCCGCGATCTTAACGACACCCGCTCCATCAATTGCAATTGATCCGGAATCCGGCTGGTAAACGCCGGCAAGCAGATGCATCAGCGTACTCTTACCGGCCCCATTCTCTCCACACAAGGCGTGAACCTCACCCGGGAGGACATCAAAATTGACGTTCGACAAGGCCTTCACGCCTGGAAACGCTCTGCTGATGTTTAGGCAACACAGCAGCGCACTCAACGGCGGATTCCCTCATTACCTGCCCGGCCTGGCGAGATCACCGTGAAGCCGCAGTTTGTGGGGTAGTTATTTAGCAATTGACGCGATCAGTCCTTACTGATCGTTTCGTCCATGTTAAGGAGGACGTTCGCCACCATCGTCCAGGCGGCAAGCTCCGGTGCACTTAACATCGTGACCGGCTTCTCACGGAGCGTCTTTAGGGCCGCTTGCGGATCACGTTGATAAGTCGTGAGCTCTTGATCGTAGAAGTTCAAGATCTGACCCAACTCGCTCTGGTTCGGATGGCGGGAAACCGCCAGCCGGAAACCATAGGTAGCACGCTCCTTGGCACTCGTGCCACCCTCCGATAACATGCGTTTTGCCATGGCGCGGGCTGCATCGAGAAAGTAAGGATCATTGAGAACAGCAAGCGCTTGTAGCGGCGTGTTCGTGCGAACGCGCCGTACTGTGCAGGTTTCGCGGCTTGGGGCATCGAATGTGCTCAGGCTCGGATAAGGCGCGCTACGGTGAATCATCGTATAAATCGCCCGCCGGTAGCGGTCGTCGCCTTTGCTCTCGATCCATTTCTCGTCGTT
>Ga0126381_100008939_pt1 | contig 11229 bp, 7 predicted proteins | sample PanSoiMetPlot_28_FD_96465 | JGI IMG/M metagenome (GOLD analysis project Ga0126381, IMG submission 96465) | Tropical forest soil microbial communities from Panama - MetaG Plot_28 | ecosystem: Environmental > Terrestrial > Soil > Tropical forest > Bulk soil | place: Panama | collected 2016-02-17 | reverse complement strand
TGACCATTCAGTACTTCCTTGTATTTGAAGGGATGTTTTACCTGCTTGCCATTCTCCGCGCGCAGGACATACATGTTCTTTAGCCGCGCAAATTGCGTAAAGCCGCCTGCACTGGTCACTAACTGCAGGGCGGTCATATTTGGCAGCAGCGGATAGGCTCCCGGCTTGTTCACTTCACCTGTCACATACACCCGGCGGCTGAGGATTTCCGACACGCTCACCGTCACTTGCGGGTTGTTGATGAACTTTTTCAGCCCCTCGGTAATCACATTAGCGAGTTCCATCGGTGTCAAACCGGCGGCCTGAACGTCGTTCAATAATGGCAGCGAAATCTTGCCGTCCGGCCGCACCGGAGCCGTTCTGGAAATCTCTGTTTCCTTCCACACGTCGATGCGCAGCACATCCTGTGGCCCGATCTTATAGCTGGCGTCAATCGTCGCCGGTGCCGGCGTTTGCGCCGCATTGGCGCCTTTTGCCGCTTCCTGTGCCGGCAAACTTCCCGCCGCCAGCATGGTCAGAAGCCCCATCGATAGCAACGCTTTCATCACTCTTCTCCCTGCATTCTCTTGAGTTGGGCCCGGTCCACATCCATCTGCTTTATTTTATACAGCAGCGCCTTGTAGCTGACCTGTAATTCTCGCGCCGCCTGCTTGCGGTTCCAGTGCGTTCGTTCGAGCGCCCTTAAAATTAGGTCTCGCTCCGCGACGCGCGAGGCCTCCCGCGCCACCACTTTGAGCGACTCGTTTCGCACCCCTTCGGTCGTCGTGTTCCCGGCCGCCGCTGGCCGCTTTAATTCGCTCATCGCCGCCTGCGATTGCCCCAACGCCACCATCTTTCTCGCCAGATTTCCCAATTCCCGGATGTTCCCTGGCCAGTCATGCGCCCGCAGCAGCTCTTCTCCCTCCGGGCCCAAAACCGGCATTCTTTTCCCGGCTTCCATCGCATGCTTTTCCAGAAAAAACTCCGCCAGTATCGCGATATCCTCTTTGCGCTCCCGCAGGGGCGGCAGCTTGATGCACACTCCGTTAATTCGAAAATACAGTTCCCGGCGAAATCGGCCCAGAGCGATTTCTCGATCGATGTTCCGTGTGGTCGTCGAAATCAACCGAAATCCCATCGAGCCACCGGATACTGTCTCTCGCTCCTGCAACATCGCCAGCAACACCCGCTGGCAGTCCAGATCCAGTTCGTCAATCCCGTCCAGCAGAAGCGTTCCCGCGCACTCGTGAGGTTCGTCGTTCCACGTCCCCAGCAGCGTTTTCACTTTGGCCAACAGTTCCCCAGGCGCCAGCACGGTGCAACTTAGTTTCGCGAACGGTAAGGCCCGAATCGTGGAAAGCTGATGAATCAGCCTTCCGTAAACGTTTTTCCCTGTCCCGCTCTCTCCTTGCAGCAGCACGGGCATGTCGGTCCGCGAGATTTCGCCGATAATACTGTTTACCGCCAGGATCGCCTCGGATTGTCCATAGACGAAACCAGCCTCGTTTTCCAGCTCGAACGCGCGACTGACGCCAGCAGTAGCCATAAGGGTCCCGAGCCTATTCAGCAACTGCCTCGCCAAGTGCTCGAGCCACCTTGATGCTCCGATAACAGATAAGCCAAGTAAATACAGTAAGTTAGAACACGCAGCTCACCGTAAGAGATTCCTGGTACGCCGCGGGCATCCCGTAATCATTCCACGAAGTGGCAAAAGTTTATCCCTTTTCGGCGAGAATGGCTCCGCAATCTCTCAGGGTTGCTCTTACTCTTTTAGAATGTGGTGATTACAGGAGGGAAAGTTACTCTTCACCCACCGAAAAATAGGAGCAATCTGGATGAATAAACGCCAGTGCGCTCACGCTGGCTTCCGGGTCCATCATGAACCCTTCTGTCAACTCCACGCCAATCTCAGCTGGCTTTAGCAGTTTCCAGATTCCCGCCTGGTCGTCCAGGTCCGGGCACGCCGGATAGCCGAAGCTGTATCGCTTGCCTCGATACCTCGACGTAAATCTCTGCGCCATGGTCATGTCGGGCGGATCCGGAAATCCCCAATCCTCTCGAATTCGCCGATGCAGCCACTCTGCGCATGCTTCGGCCGTTTCAATCGCCAGTGATTGCAGCCCGTGGGATTGGAAATAGTATCCGGCGTTCTTTGCAGCTTCTGAACGCTCGCGCACTCCTGCGCCAGAAGTTACAACGAACAACGCCACATGGTCGCGCTTACCGTCCTCTGCTGGCAGAACGTAATCGCTCAAACAGAGCCGGTCCCCGACCTTCTGCCTCTTCAGTTTCCAGGTGTACACAGGCGTCGTTGCTCCCGGAGAAAAAACATGCAACAGCTCGCCTTCTGCTTCGGCCTCAAAATACTGCCACACCGCCCGCACCTTCATGAACTTCGTCGCTTCGTCCTTCACTTCGTCGATCGCCCTGAATAGTTCCACGGCTTTCGGTTCTCGCGCCGCGAGCTGCTTTTCAAAATCTCCGCGATAACCCAGGTGCCTTCCGAACAGCATGTACGGATTGATGTAGCTCCACAGCTCGCGCAAATCCGGGACCAGGCGAACTCTGCGATCCAAATATCCAACAGGTTGTATCGGCAAATCCGCGCGTACCTTCGGGGAACGCGCCACCGCCGGCAGCTCTTTTGCCGCCACCGTCGTCGTAACTGTCACCCCTCCGCTGGCTTCGCCATTCGAGCGCAGCACCGTTTCTCGCGTCGCTGGATCCATCAGCTCATTCATCAGCCGCAGTCCGGTCATCGCATCTTTCGCGTAACACACCGCGTTTCCATAGCTTGGCGCAATCTTGGTCTGCGTGAATTTTAAAGAGAGCGCGGCTCCGCCCACTAAGAGCGGGATGGCAATCCCAGCGTCCTTCAGATCGCTTGCCGTGACCACCATCTGTTGTGCGCTCTTTACTAGCAGTCCGGAAAGCCCAATGGCATCCGGATGGTGTTGCAGATACGCCTTAATCAACTCTTCCGGAGGCACTTTGATTCCCAGATTCACCACATCGTAGCCGTTGTTCTTCAAAATAATTTCAACCAGATTCTTCCCGATATCGTGCACGTCGCCTTTCACCGTCGCCAGCACGATTCGCCCGCGCTTTGCCGTGTCCGCCTTCTCCATGAATTGCTCTAAATGGTTCACCGAAGCCTTCATCGCTTCCGCGGACTGCAGCACTTCCGCAACGATCAACTCATTGGCGTTAAACAGTCGTCCCACCTCCGCCATTCCCGCCATCAGCGGCCCGTTGATGATGTCCAGCGGCGCAGCTCCTTCCGCCCGCTTTTTCTCCAGATCTTCGATCAGCCCGTCGCGTGTGCCCTCAATGATGTAGTTGGCCAGCCGCTGATCGAGCGGCAAATCTTCCGCTCGCACCTGGTCTTTTTTCTTTGCCGTCCGGAAATGTTCCGTGATTGCCGCAATGTGGAACTGATTGATCGCTGCACGCTGTTCCTTGGTCTGTTCCCGCCAATCCGCTGGCGCGTTCTTCAACAATTCCGCCCGCGGATTCTCCGTATGCACTTTCTTCGGCGCATGTTGGAACAGCAGATTTTCCGCCAGTTCGCGCTGTGGTTCCGGAATCGAGGCGAACCGCTCTAGCCGTTCCGTATTCACAATTGCCAGGTCCAGCCCCGCTTTGGTGCAGTAATACAGGAACACCGAGTTCACTACTTCGCGGGCACCCGCCGGCAATCCAAACGACACATTGGAAATTCCTAAAATCGTTCGCACTTCCGGCAGCGCCTTCTTAATCAGCCGGATACCCTCCACCGTCTCCACCGCGCCGCCGATATAGTTCTCGTCGCCGGTCGCGCAGGGAAACACCAGCGGATCAAAAATAATGTCCTGCGAGGCAATCCCATACTTCTTGGTCAGCAGCTCGTAGGACCGCTTGGCAATCTCCAGTTTTCGCTCGCGCGTAAACGCCTGCGCCTGCAGCTTATCTTCGTCGATGCATCCCACCACCACCGCCGCGCCGTAATCGTGCGCAATTGGCGCCACTCTTTCGAATTTCTCCTCCCCGTCTTCCAGATTGATCGAATTGATGATCGCTTTCCCCTGGCAATAGGTGAGTGCCAGCTCGATCGCTGGCGCATCCGTCGTATCCACCATCACCGGAGCTTTCACTTTGCGAATCAACTTTTCGTAAAACGGCGGAATATCTTTCTTTTCGTCGCGTTCCGTGCTCTGCAGACAAACGTCCACGATCTGCGCGCCGCCTTTCACCTGCCTGCGTGCAATCTCGCTGGCCTCTTCCCACTTTTCTTCTGCCACCAGAGTCTTGAACAGCCGCGATCCAATCACGTTGGTTCGTTCGCCCACCAGCAACGGCCGCGTACTGTCCTCCGCCTCGGCTGTCTCGATTCCCGAATATATCGCGCGATGCGCCCCGCTCGGCCGTGCCCGCGGCTTTTTCCCCTCGACCATTTGCGCAATCGCCAGAATATGTTTTTCCGTCGTTCCGCAGCATCCGCCCACCAGGTTCAGCCACCCGTGATCCACGAACTTTTCCAGCTGCGCCGCCAGCGAGGTCGGCGTCTCAAGATATTTGCCTTCCTCATCCGGCAAGCCCGCATTCGGGTAGCAGGAGACAAACTCTCTTGTCGAGGCGCTCAGTGTTCGAATGTGGTCGGTCATGAATTCCGGCCCTGTCGCGCAGTTCATTCCAAAGGCCAGGGGCTTGGCATGCCGCAACGACGCCCACATCGCCTCCACGGTCTGTCCCGCCAGCATCGTTCCCATCGGCTCAATGGTCACCGACACGATCACTGGGATCTCGCTGCCTACTTCTCTGGAAAGCTTCTGGATGGCCAGCAGGGCCGCCTTGATATTCCGCGTGTCCTGGCAGGTTTCCACCAACAACAGATCCGCACCGCCCTCTAGCAATCCCTTCGCTTGTGTGTAGTAGTTCTCCCGCAGCCCCTCAAACGTCACTCCACCGGTGACCGTAATCGCCTTGGTTGTTGGCCCCATCGAACCGGCCACAAATCTCGGTTTGCCAACCGTCTCGAATTCTGCCGCCGCCAGGCGCGCCAATTCCGCCGCTTTTTTGTTCAACTCAAGCGCTTCTGTCTCGAGCCCGTACTCGCCAAGCACCAGCGGGGTTCCGCCAAACGTATCGGTTTCCACAATGTCAGCGCCGGCCGCAAAATATTTCCGGTGAATATCCAGCACCACATCCGGCCGCGTGCGCACCAGTACTTCGTTGCAGCCCTCCAGCGTCGCTCCGCCGAAGTCTTGAGCCGTCAGGTTGCGTTGCTGCAGCATGGTCCCCATTGCCCCATCCAGTACGAGGACACGTTGCCCCAGCAACTCCCGCAACTGCTGATTTATCTCTCTGAAGTTTCGCATCCGAGGAAGAAGGTGATTGCTCCTTGCGGCCCAGCCGTTGGTCGGTCCCTCCACCAGGTGACAGCCAACAGCCCCATTTTACGCGGCTTTCGCTTAAGAATCGAATCCGTTGCCTACTGCTCCCTAGGAAACGGTCATTCCCGGGCAGCGAGGAATCCCTCTCTGGGTGTTCGCGCCGCTCTCTGGCGGGAACCAATACACTCAAGTCGTCAGTAACAGTTCGTGAACACCTGCCCCAAAGTTCCTTGCCCGCACGGTCAGTTTTCACTACTCTTGGCGATAGTGGTTACCAAACGCTCAGCGTCCCCGAAGCTGTCGATTTGCCTGCTCTCGCCGCACCCCCTTGTGCTGAGCGAGTTCGAACGCATTTTGTCCAAGCCTGATTTCAAAGTCATTGCCAAGCAGCTTGAATCCACTTTGGCTCCCGATCTTCGGTCCTTCGAACCTCCCAAAGCCCAGGTTTACGTCATTGACGCGCACGCCGCTCGCCAGGCCACTGGCGCGCTTCTCTCCAATATTCTCGAGCGCCATCCTGAGGCCCGGCTCATCGTGGTGGGCGAGGCCCATCAGGATTCCAACAGTTTCTCTTTGCTTCGCCTGGGCGTGAAAGGCATCCTCACTTACGGCGAAGCCCGCGATCAGCTCATCCGCGCTCTTCCGCTTGTTGCGAGTGGCGGGTTCTGGGTCCCACGCACGGTTCTTTCCGGCTTCGTGGACTCCATTCTTTCCGGGCAAACCCGCCGCCTGAAATCCGATTCCGTAGCCAATCTCAGCCGTCGCGAACAGGAAGTTCTCGATTCGCTCCTCGAGAATCTGTCCAACAAGGAAATCGCCAGCAAGCTCAACATCGCCGAGCGCACCGTAAAATTCCACGTCTCCAATCTGCTCAACAAATTCGGCGTCCGCCGCCGCGCGGACCTCATCCTGCTCACTTTCCAGCGCCGCATGGCCCCCGAACCCTGATCCGCTGCGCTCCCTTTTCTTGCATTTCCTGGTAGACTCTCGGTGGTTCATTCCTGCGCGTCCAAATCGGAGTGTGCAGCACGGTTTTCCCTCCTAAAGGCTGCTTTCTGAAGCGCTCTATCGCCATAACCGAGTCGGCTCATGCCCAATTGTCTTTGCGCTCTATCGACTCCGCCGCTAAACTCTTTCTTCAATCCTATGACTTATGCTCGCCATAATCCTCTGGCCCTCATCGATCCCAAACTCTCCGTGGTCATTCCCGTTTACAACGAAAAAGCCACCATCGACGAAATCCTCCGCCGCGTCATCGACACCGAACCGCGCAAGGAAATCATCCTCGTGGACGACTGTTCCACCGATGGCACTCGCCAGATCCTGCAAAAAATGCTCCAGCTGCAAATCTCCGGCGAATCCCAGGCTCCCGCAGCGGACGGAGCTGATCCCATCACCCTCGGCGACCTGCGCATCTTTTTTCAAAGCAAGAATCAAGGAAAAGGAGCGGCTCTCCGCCGCGGTTTCGCTGAAGTGACCGGCGACATCATTCTCGTCCAGGACGCCGACCTCGAATACGATCCGCGCGACTACAACAAGCTTCTCGAACCGCTTCTTGACGGTCGCGCCGACGTCGTCTTCGGCTCCCGCTTCCTCGGCGGCCCGCAGCGCGTCCACTATTTCTGGCACTACGTGGCCAACAAGCTGCTCACCTTGCTCTCCGACATCTTCACCAATCTGAAACTCACCGACATGGAAACTTGCTACAAGGTCTTCCGCCGCGAAGTTCTTCAAGGTATCCATGTAAAGTCCAATCGCTTCGGCTTCGAACCGGAAATCACCGCCAAAGTCGCAAAAGGGAACTGGCGCATCTACGAAGTTCCCATTTCCTACGCCGGCCGCACCTACGAAGAAGGCAAAAAAATCACCTGGAAAGACGGTGTGCAGGCCCTGTGGTGCATCATCCGCTACCGCTTCCCCGATTAGCTTCAACGACCGCCGATCGCCTTTTTTTCCGTGGCGGTCTGTTTTTGGGCCGCCTTCAGGTGGCTTCCGCTATCGTCGCGATAAACGGTAAACTATTCGCGCGATGCCCTCCTTCCACATCGAACAGTTCGGCTGCCGTGCTACCCAGGCTGACGGCGCCGCCATCGAACGCCAACTCATCGATTCTGGCCTCACCGCGGCGGAGTCCGCTGCCGCCGCCGAAGTTGTTGTGCTCAACACCTGCACGGTCACAGCCGCCGCGGATGCCCAGGCCCGCGACGCCATTCGTAAAATTCATGCCAAGAATCCCGGTACGCGCATCATCGTCACCGGCTGCTACGCTCAGCGCGCTCCCCAAGAAGTCGCCGCCCTCCCCGGCGTCTCCTTCGTCGTCGGCAACTCACACAAAAGAGAAATCCCGGACCTCCTTCTGCCCCGCTCCGACTTCGCTGGCCGCGAAATGTGCAAGAATTTGCACATTCCGCCAGCGCACTCCGGCTTCGTGCCCGCCGCCAGCCTCGCCGCCCCAATCCTCACTGGTGACATTTTCGACCAGCGCGACGTTCTGGTTGCCCCCATCCTCGGCGGCGAAGGACAGCACACCCGCCCCACCCTCAAAATTCAGGATGGCTGCAACCATCGCTGCGCCTTCTGCGTCATCCCGTTTGTCCGCGGCAAAAGCCGCAGCCTCCCTGGCGAAACCGTTCTGCAGGAAATCCACAAACTCGCAAACTCCGGCTACAAAGAAATCGTCCTAAGCGGTATTAACCTCGGCGCGTGGGGCCGCGATCTCTCGCCTCGCCGCGATTTCCTCGATCTCCTCCGTCAGATCCTTGAGGAAACTTCCCTCGAACGATTGCGTCTCAGCTCCATCGAACCACTGGACGTCACCCGAGACTTGGTCGCGCTTTTCGCCTCTTCGCCCAGGCTCGCCGAACACTTCCACGTTCCGCTGCAATCCGCCTCCGACAAGCTCCTTGCCGCCATGCATCGCTGGTATCGCTCGGAACACTACGCCCGTCGCATCGAGTTCATCCGCGAACAACTCCCGCACGCCGCCATCGGCGCCGACGTCATCACCGGCTTTCCCGGCGAAACCGAAGAAGACCACGGCGCCACCATGAATTTTATCGAGGCCCGCTCCTTCACCTACCTCCATGTCTTTTCCTACTCCGTCCGCCCCGGCACTGGCGCCGCTACTCTGCCGCATCATGTGGTTCCGGCCACCATCAAACGGCGCGCACAGGAACTTCGCGCTCTCAGCGAAAGAAAATCCGCCGAATTTCACAGTTCGCAGTCCGGCCGAACGCTCTCGCTGTTGACACTGCGCCACTCTGATTCGACAGCAAGCGACGGCAAAGAATGGACACCGGCACTCTCGTCAAATTTTCTCAAGCTTCGTCTCGCTGGTTCCTGGCAAGCCAACCAATTGGTGAACGCAGTTTGCGCCGCCGCTCCGCAGGAATACCTGCAGCCGCAATTCCAATCAGATGAATCGGCAATCGCCGAACGCCAGCCGCGCCAAACGTCAGTGTGGCCATCTTGAACGGCTGCTTCTGGCACCCCATGGTGGTCACGCTGAGTCTATCCGGGGAGGATAGGCTGGGGGATTTCAGCCTACGACCTCGAAACGAAGTCGAAGGGGAGGAATCGTCTCAGTGAACTTTCTCGGCATCGCCACTCCCGGACAAAACGCGGCCGTCGCTCTTTTCGACAAACACTTTATCGTTGCGGCCATTGAAGAAGAAAAACTCGGCCGTGCCAATGGCCTGCACGCGCTTCCGCAACGCGCGCTATCGAGCGTGCTTGCTTCGGCCGGAATAAAAACGTCGGAAATAAGCGCAATCGCTCTGGCGAATTGGAATTCCGCCACCAAGAAAAACCGCAAAATTTCCTTCCACGAAGCGGCTATTTCTCATCTTCGTCAATTGCTCGGCGGACGCCGCTTTTCTCAATTCGATCATCACCTCTGCCACGCGGCCAGCGCCTTCTACACTTCCGATTTTTCGCGTTCGCTGGTCATCAGTCTGGACCACGGAGCCAATGGCCAGGCGGGCCTCATCTCGCTTGGCGAAGACGACACCATCAAATCGCTAAGTTCGCTGCCTTTTCCGAATTCTCTTGGCTGGTTTTATTCGCGGATCACTGAACTGGTGGGTCTTCGGCCGCAACACGATGAACACAAACTGCAGTGGCTCAGCAAGGATGGCCAGCCGGAATTTCGCGATACTTTCAGAAAGCTTTTCGTCTGCAACGCAAAAGGACTGCCTGCGCTCGATCGTAAGTACTTTTCACACGGTCTGGATGGAACCGGGGCGCTCTCCCGCCGCCTTTATCGCGAACTCGGGCTTTCGCGTTCCGCGCCGCTCACCGATCGCGCCGTCCGTGCTGCGCTGGCCCGCAGCGCGCAGGATGTTCTTGAAGGGCTGGTCCTTCAATTGGCCGAACATTTTCGCGAATCGACCGGGGCCGACTCCCTGTGCCTGGCGGGCGGAGTTTTCCAAAATGTGCTACTGGTTCGCGCGCTCGAACAGCGCAGCAGCTTCCGCAATGTTTATGTGCAGCCTGTCGCCGGGAATGCCGGCACATCGCTCGGCGCCGGCTTTCTCGTTCGCAAAAAAGCCACAGGTCGTTCCGGCCGCGCGCCGTTAGCCTCGCTCTCACTCGGTCCCGAACCAACTTCACAGGAAATCAAATCCGTTCTCGACAACTGCAAAATCGTATATCGGTACCCGTCAGGCGAAGATCAATTGCTCGAAGAAACTTCCCGTCTTCTCGATCGCGGCAAAATCGTCGCCTGGTGCCAGGGACGCAGCGAATTCGGCCACCGCGCGCTCGGCAATCGCAGCCTGCTCGCTTCGCCCTTCAACGAATACGTGCTCGACAACGTCAATCAGTTCATCAAGCACCGCGAGGAGTTTCATCCCTTCGCTCTTTCCGTTCCCGCCGAACGCGCTCATGAATATTTCGATTGCGGGCCCAATTGCCGCTTCATGGCTTCCCTCGGCGACCTGAAAAATCCCATTGCCGGCCTAGAACGCTTCACCTTCAATGGCGCCGCCGTCCGCGTCCACACCGTCGAAAAACTGGCGAACCCGCTGTTCTGGCGGCTGCTGCACAAGTTCGGTGAATCCGCTCCCGCTCCCATTCTCGTCAACACCAGCTTCAATCTCTTCGGCGAACCGCTGGTCACCGACCCGCGCTCCGCCGTCCGCAGCTTCTACTGCGCCGGCGTCGACGCCCTGGCCGTCGGCCCCTTCCTGGTGGTCAAGTAAACAACGCCAAACTTACGCCTCGAAAATCACCTGCGCCATGGCCTGCTTCGAGGTATGGGTAATGCTGATGGCGATATTCTTTACGCCCAGTCGGTCCGCTATCTTGCGTGCCTCGCCTTTCAATTCCAGCGTCGGACGGCTGCCTTGCCTCCGCGATACTTCAATATCCACCCAGCGCACCCCGCGGCTCCAGCCCGTCCCCAGCGCTTTCATCGCCGCTTCTTTCACCGCAAAACGTCCGGCGTACCGCTCATACTTGTCCTTGAACTGCTCGCAGTAGGCCCGCTCTTTTTGCGTAAAAATCCGCTGCAAAAAACGCTCGCCCTGGCGCTCCATCGCGCCCTTCACCCGATCCACATCCTCCACGTCAATGCCCATCCCGATGATCATGTCGTCCTTCGCCGTTCTGCGTACCCGGGTCAGGTGCCTGTCGGCCTGGCATTCAGACCAGCCGCGTTTTCTCCGCCATTTCTTCTTGCGATTATACTGAGAGGATGCCGACAGCCGCTAAGACTTCCCGAGTTCGCCGACTTGCTGGCAAACCCGCGCCGCGTCCGGCCGCGCGTTTGAAAATCTCCTGGCCTTGGGCGCTACGCAACGCGCGAGGTTTGCAAATTCTCGAACTCGCGGCTTTCAAGAAATTTCCTTGGCTCATCCACGGATTCAGCACGCGCATA
>Ga0126381_100008938_pt1 | contig 11230 bp, 10 predicted proteins | sample PanSoiMetPlot_28_FD_96465 | JGI IMG/M metagenome (GOLD analysis project Ga0126381, IMG submission 96465) | Tropical forest soil microbial communities from Panama - MetaG Plot_28 | ecosystem: Environmental > Terrestrial > Soil > Tropical forest > Bulk soil | place: Panama | collected 2016-02-17 | reverse complement strand
TGCGTCTCGGGATACATGTCAATCGTGTATCGACGCGAGCGCAGCACTTCCACCAGTTCAGCGGCTGGATGGCATACGCGGTGTACGACCGCTGGTTGGCCGACGGACGCACTTCGCAAATGACGGGGCTGCTTGATGCCCTCCAGTCGGATTACCGCGCCTGGATCGAGGAACGCGAGATCCCCAACGGCCTCTTCTGGCAGCGCGATGTTTCCGACGGCATGGAGAGTTCGATCAGCGGCGGCCGCAAGGTGCGCAACATCCGCCCCACTATCAACAGCTACATGTTTGGCAACGCGAAAGCGATCGCCGCGATCGCGCAGATCGCCGGCGATTCCCATTTGGGCGAAGGATACGAAGCCAAAGCCGCGGCCTTGAAAAAGCTGACCGAAGACAAGCTCTGGAATCCAAAGGCGCAATTCTTCGAGACCCTGTTGGAAAACGGCGGCTTCGCGAACGTCCGGGAACAAATCGGTTATACGCCGTGGTACTTTGATCTGCCGGATAAGGGTAAAGGCTACGAAGTTGCCTGGAAGCAGTTGATGGACCCGAAAGGATTCGAAGCACCCTACGGCCCGACAACCGCCGAACGCCGCCATCCCGAATTTCAGATTCCTTACAGCGGCGATGATTGCCAGTGGGACGGCCCCTCCTGGCCCTTTGCCACCAGTATCACTCTGCGCTCTCTAGCCAATGTCCTCAATGACTATCCGCAGGAAGATATATCCCGTGCGGATTACTTCAAAGTGCTCGCCACTTACACACGCAGCCAACGGCTTAAGTTGTCGGACGGCCGGGCGATTCCCTGGGTAGATGAAGATCAGAACCCGCTGACCGGAGAATGGTTGGCCCGGGCGCTGAAGATGCGAAAAGCCGGATTTTACGGGCGCGGCGATCACTATAACCACTCGTCTTATGCGGACCTGGTGATCACCGGGCTCGCCGGTCTACGGCCTCGCGCCGATGACACACTTGAAGTCAATCCATTGTTGCCAAGCGGGACCTGGGATTGGTTCTGCCTGGAAGGAATTCCGTACCACGGAAAGGCAGTTTCGATCGTCTGGGATCGCACTGGCAAACACTTCGGTCGTGGCAAGGGTCTGCTCGCGATCGTTGACGGCATGGTGGCCGCGCAGTCGCCGGAGTTAGGCAAGATTACCGCCCGGATCTGACATCGTGCCAATCTCTTGCGCGTCCGATCTGAAAACCTAAACCTAAGTAGATACTCTTAGGTTAATTTCCACCAATTAGTACAAAGTTCCCATTGTCATTCGGGTCATAAACTTATAAAGTCAGATGGAAGTCATTTGGATCATCCGAGAACGGAATTGCCTACTGTGGCATCTGTACAAAGGTTGATCAGAATATATGCTAAGTGAATGGTACGGAACGTGTACCCACTTAAAATCGAGTTACGTTTCTGATTGCGAGAAATTGGAACGTAAGTTAACATCATTGTGATAGTCACCAGAAGGGTGTAGCCGAAGATGATTTTAGTAATGACGACAACGGCCGCGTTTTTCCTCATGGCTCTCGTAGCCGTGTTTATGGTGCTTCAGAAGATTCGGACTGATGAGACGGTTCTGGTTGATTTGATCAGCCAGGACAGTCCGTTGGCACGCTATCGCCCGATGTTTCGCCTTCTCGACGAATCAGACTGCGGTTTCATCTCAGCAGGCTTTCCAAAGAATTCGGGAATGTTGCGGCGGTTTCGCGCGGAACGAAGATCATTGTTCCGGATCTATTTGCGTAACTTGGGACGTGACCATGGACGGATCGTGGGGGCGATTCGTGCGATTTTGGTCGAATCTCAGCTGGACAGGCCGGAGTTAGCCAAGGCCCTATATCGTTGCCAGTTTATGTTCGGACTGGCGGTGATTACAGTCGAGTTTAAGTTACTCCTTCATGCGATGGGCATCGGAACGGTGGATGTACGCTCCATGGTGTCCGCTGTTGAGGGCCTCCAACTCCAGTTGCAGGACATGATGTTCGTCCAGGCAGTTGGTTAGCGACTTACGCAACTGACGCAGACGTGTATCTAACCAAACCGGGGTGTGGATGCAAGTCCACTCCCCGGATTTCATTTTAGAGACGCTTTAACAGCGCGCTTGCCTCTTTCCAGCCCGCAAATTCCTTCTCCGCTTTCTTGAACTCGCGCGTGTGAACGCATCGCCGCGAACCGCGGTACTCAGCCGGAAATCGCAGATGCAGCATTTCGTGATACATCACGAACTCGAGCGCGAGTTTCTCCACTTCCGGATGATCAAACAGCCGGCTGATAATGATCGCGTTGTGGCTGGGATCGAAGTGCCCCAGAAGGTGGCGATTCCGTGTCCGGCTCCAACCCAGCGCAGGAGCCGCCAGCATCCCTCCGAAGTAGCCCTGATTCAGGTCGGCGAAAATCGCCTCCAGGTCGTGGACCACTCCCTTCGGGCCCGAAATAAACTTGCGCCCACGAACTTGCTTGACCAGGTGCATGTCCCGCCGAACCTCCCGGCGGCTCAGGTACAGGTTGTAGCGGTGCACATGGGCCTTCGCCGCCGGTTTCCGAAACATCTTGCCAAGCAGAATGAAAGCCAGGGCCTCCAGCACCGCCGCAGGAGCGCCCTGCAGAAGATCGGAAATCCGTAGCCGCAGGTGTCCTGCTTCCAGACGTACGGAACTATGGACGCTCGAGTATTTACGCCAGTCGATGTGAATCGCCGGAATCGGCGTGCGGGGCTTCAGCGTATGAAATACCCGGATAAAAATGGCTTCCGGCGTCTCGATGGACGCCCGTTCCTCGGCCGGTGCAATCGGGCCGGACTGCATCCCTTCCAGATCCAGGCAGTATTGTTCACCGGCTGCTGGGGCCGAACGGGCAAAACGCATTTTCGAACGAATGTACCATAGTGGAAAGGGGACACGACAGCGCTGCGGCGAAACGCAGCGCTTCCCTCATTTTCAAATGGCAAATCTTAATGCAAAAATTTCCGCACTCGGCGCCTACGCGCCGAGCGGACTACTCACGAATTCCGATCTCGAGAAGATCGTGCAGACCAATGACGAATGGATTTTGACGCGTACGGGAATTCGTGAACGTCACGTTGCGGCGCCGGACCAGGCTACGTCCGACCTCGCCACCGAAGCAGCTAAAGCTGTTCTGGCGCACCGTGGGATCGATGCATCCGAAATCGACGCCATTATCGTTTGTACCGTAACGCCGGACTTCCTCTTTCCCGGCACCGCTTGCCTCGTTCAGCACAATATCGGCGCGTCCAAGGCATGGGGCTTCGACCTCATCGCCGCCTGCTGCGGCTTTCTCTACGGACTGAACACCGCGGCGAATCTGGTGAAAAGCGGAACGCACAAGAAAGTGTTGGTCATCGGCGCGGACACCATGACCAGGATTATCGACTACACCGATCGCACCACTTGTGTGTTGTTCGGCGACGGCGCGGGAGCGATGCTCATCGAACCCTGCGAGGAAGGCGAGGAGCACCTCGGTTTCGTCGACTTCCTGGGCGAGATCGATGGCTCCGGCGGAGAGTTTTTGCGAATGCCCGCCGGCGGCAGCCGTCTCCCGGCAAGCGCCGAGACGGTCGCCAAAAGGCAGCACTTCGTGCACCAGGAAGGCCAGCAGGTCTTCAAGTTCGCCGTGCGAAGAATGCAGGAACTTAGCGAAACGCTGCTCCAGCGCAACGGACTTACCGGCAAAGATATCAAGCTGCTGATCCCGCACCAGGCCAATCGCCGCATCATCGAAGCGACCATGGAACGGTTGAAGCTCACGAGCGACAACGTCATCATCAATATCGACAAGTTCGGCAATACCACCGGCGGTACCATCGGCCTCGCGACACGGGACGCCTACGAAGCGGGACGCCTGAAGAAGGGCGACCTCGTGCTCTTTTCCGCTGTCGGCGCCGGCTACACCGTAGGTGCGTCGCTTTGGCGCTGGGCAATCTGACGCTCATCCGATCCGGATTACGTTCTTGATCCCGCCGGCCAGACCCATTGCCGGCTCGCGAAACTCCTCCATCGGGAAGCGCCTGGTGATCACGGATGGAAGCGCCTGCGGCCACCGTGCGTGGATCGCCGCAAGGTCCGTGATCGCATCCAGGAACGCCTGCCGGCCCGCATTGACCATACCGAAAATGGCCTGGTTCTTAAGGATCAGGTTGGCCCCGATCGCTTCCATATCCACTTGGCCCGGCGCCAGGCTGCGCGGTACGCCGGTAAACACAAACACTCCGTTTGGACCCAGCACGCGCAGAACGTCGAAGGCCAGCGGAGCGGCGCCGATCGCCTCGTACACCAGGTCGATCTGGCCCACCTCGTCCCGCATCTGCTCCACTGCCGTCTGCTGCGATGAGATGTATGTTGCGCCGATCATGTCGGCAATCGCGGCACTGGGATTCGGCCGCGGCAGCAGCGAGTAAAGATAGGTCCGATATCCCGCAAGAATCAACTTCATCGCGCCGAGCAGCCCGATCGGTCCCGCGCCGAGTACCAGTGCCCGGCGGTACTCCTGCTTCCACGGCAGACGCTCCTGCACCCTTTGGGCTTCGTGAAAAGCCTTCTCCGCAATCGTCAACGGTTCGACTAGCACCGCGATGTCACGAAGTTCCGCCGGAACCTGGTAGAGATACTGCTCCGCTTCAACCACCTGTTCGGCCATGAATCCGTCGAGCGCCTGGATCCCGCGTTCGAAGTACTTACCGGTCTCACAGAAATCCTGATACCCGCGGCGGCACGCCTGGCAACCGGGTTCGGCGCAGGGCAGTCGCACCTTTCCGACCACCAGATCCCCGCGCCGAAGTCCGGTTACAGATGGGCCAGTATCCAAAACCTCCGCCAGCGATTCGTGGCCGAGGACGAAATGGTCCGAGCCCGCCGGCGGCGTGCCGAAGACAAACGCGCACAAATCCTTGTCGGTGCCGCAAACCCCGACTTCGAGCATGCGCAGCAGTACATCGCGAGCCCCTCGCAAGCGCGGCTCGGCGCGCTCGATCAGCTTGACTTCGTGCCTTTCCGGAAAGACGGCGACCGCCTTCATTGCACTGCCGACTCGGCCATTTGCAGGAATGCGTTCTTGGCGGCATTCGCGCTGCCGTCGTTCATCTGCGGCAGGAAGACCACCACCAGGTCGTTCTTGAGATCGATCTGTCCCAGCGTGCCGAACGCGCCGCCATGCCCGAAACTCCCGGGCGCCACCAGATTCAGCAAGCTGCGCTCGCCCGCAATGCTCGTCCCGATGCCGTAGCCGTTATGGTTCGGTGTATAGTCCTGGTGCATCGCTTCCACCGCGCGCTTCGAAAGAAGACGTTTCCCCCCGAATTCACCGCCGTTCGCCAGCATCTGGTAGAAGCGGAACAGGTCGGAGGCGGTCGAATAGAGTGCGAGTTCCGGCCCCGCATACTTCGCGCCGGGGCGATACAGCGCCGGATCGCCAGCCTGCGCACGGTCGCGCGAGAGCGCCAGTTTGCCGTCGTCGTGCTGGTAGATCATCGCGATCCGGTCCTTCTTGCCGTCCGGCGGGAAATAGAAGGTGTCTTTCATGCCCAGCGGATCGAGGATATGGGTCTGGACAAAGTGTGAATACTCCTCGCCCGAAACCACCTCCACAATCCGGCCGAGCGTCGCGATCCCCATGTTGCTGTAAAGGTACTTCGATCCGGGCTCGTTGATCAGATGCTCCTGCGCATATCCTCGGACCGCCTCTTCCAGCGTTTTGTCGAGCGTGAAGTTGATCCGGTGCAGCGGCCCGGCCGCAGGCAGAAATGCGAATCCCGAGGTGTGCGATGCCACCTGCAGCACCGTGATCGGATGCTCGGGTTTATGCGTCGCGCCATTCAGTTCCACCAGTTGTCCTTTGAACTCGGGCAGATAATCCTGCACGGGCCGCGTCAAATCGAGCTTGCCTTCGTCCACCAGCATCATGGCAGCGACGCCTGTGAACGTCTTGGTCTGCGACATGATCTGCACGATGGAATCGGTCTTCATCGGCTTCTTCTTTTCGATGTCGCTGTACCCGATGGCATCGAGTTCCACGATCTGTCCGTGGTGGGCAACCAGTGTGACCACGCCTGAAATCGATTGATCGTCTACATACTTCTGCATGCGCGTCGGGATCTGCTTCAGGCGGGCGGAATCTACGCCTGTGCCGGGGGCTGCAATCAGCGGCGCGATCACAAGCGCGGCGAGTGCTGAGGAATGGCGGTTCATGTTGTTTACGGTCGAGAATATCACGCATAACGATTAAGATTTGAAGGATGAACCGGCGCACATTTCTGTTTGGACCGGCGGCGAGTCTGCTGGCCGCCGGCGGGCCCGTAATCGTTGACACCCACATTCATCTGTACGACCCGAGGCGACCGCAGGGTGTTCCGTGGCCGCCAAAGACCGATTCACTCCTTTACAAGCCCACGTTGCCGGGCGACTATGCGGCTCTCGTTCGGCCTCTCGGAATCATCGGCGCAGTCGTCATCGAGGCAAGCCCCTGGCTCGAAGATAACCAGTGGGTGCTGGATCTCGTGGCCAAGCATCCCATTATCCTGGGCCTGGTCGGCCATCTCGAACCGGGGAGCGCGGGCTACGCGCAGAACCTCGCACGCTTCCAGAAGAACCCGCGGTTTCTCGGCATCCGGCTGTCCGGCGCCGCTATTAAAACCGGCATCGCGAAGCCCGTATTCCTCGATGATCTACGACGCCTCGCCGACGCGGGCCTGGCGCTCGACGCCATTGGTGACGCAGGCATGATTGCGCCACTCGTCACGTTGGGCGACCGCATCCCCGCGCTGCGCATCGCGGTCGACCACATGCCGGAAGAACCGCCGGGATGGCAGGAGAGTCCGGCCATGCGCGACCTGGCCAAACGCCCCGGCGTCTTTGCCAAGGTATCCGGCGTGCTCAAGGCTCGACCGGGATCCCTCGACCTGGTTTGGAGCATGTTCGGTCCGGATCATGTAATGTACGGCAGCAATTGGCCCGTCAGCAACCGGGTCGCGCCTTATCCGGAGGTGCTGGCCGCGGTGCGCAAGTACGTTACCGCGGCGGATGCCCCGCGGTTCTTCGCCCGGAACGCATTGGCGTGTTACCGGTGGCCGGAGCATTGAGCATTTCGGCGCTGTTATATGCTGTTGGTTCATCGACTGGAGTCAATCAATGCGACTAGCGCGAATTATCCTTCCCCTGCTTGCGTCGGCTGCCCTGCTTTCGGCGCAGGCGCCTGCCGCCAAGAAGAAGCACATCCTGATCATCGGCCAGACCAAGGGTTTTGAGCACGATTCCGTTCCCTTCGCCATGGGCACTCTTTGGAAGATGGGCCATGAATCGGGACTTTGGGATGCCTATATCCGGACAGATACAGAACTGCTGACCAAGGGCAAAGTCGGACCCAACGGCAAGAACCTTGGCTTCTTCGATGCCATCGTCTTCGCCAGCACCACCGGCGAAATGGACATGACCGATGAGCAGAAGAAGGACATGATCTCATTCATTCACGACGACGGCAAAGGCTTCGTCGGCGTGCACGCCGCGCTCGACACGAACTACAAGTGGCCGGAGTACGGCGAGATGATCGGCGGCTGGTTCGATCAGCATCCGTGGGGCACCTTCCAGGCTCCGATCGTGAACGAGGATCCGACCTTCCCCGCCACGGCGCACATGCCTGCCCGCATGGTGAAGCGCGACGAGATCTATCAGGCCAAGGAATGGTCCCGCGACAAGGTGCACGTGCTGCTGCGGCTGGACGAGAGCAAACTTGATTACAACAACCCGCGGGTGCACCGCCAGGATCACGACTTCGCCGTGGCATGGTCGAAGATGTACGGCAAGGGTCGCGTCTTCTATTCGACCCTCGGCCATACCAACGAATCCTGGGACGATCCCGACATCACCAAGATGTATTTCGAGGCCATCAAGTGGGTTCTCGGGATGACGGACGGCCCGACCGCGCCCCACGCGAAGACCCCGCTACCTGCCGGCCAGTAGATAGGAATGCGCCGGGTGTTACCGCCCGGCGCTTGCACTTACTTCTTCTCTTTGCTTCCGTCGCTCGACAACGGCGCTTGGGGGATTGGCTTGGCGTCGCTGTACTCTGAGGAGAGATAGTCGAGCAGCAACTGCTTATCCTTCATCTCAGAGCCCCAACCTGCCATCTTGTCCAACTCCTTCTGCCAGGCCGCGCGCGAGAGGCGCTGCGAATGGATGAGGCGCAATCCGTGGCACGCAATGCACTCCCGCTGCTCTTCCTTCTTCGCCGCCGCGATATCTACATCGGCGGCCAGCGCGGCGCTCGCAACAATCAAGAAAGCGATCCACTTTTTCATGCTGATTTCTCCACCGTAATGCCGACGCGGTCGATCGCGTTATAAAGATAGCCCGACGGATTCCATTCGGCGACGATCGGCTGCACATTGCCCGCCGAATCGGTCGCGCGCGACATGATCGTATAGTAGCCCGGCTTCGGCGGTGTCCAGTTGAGCTTCCACAGACGCCACGCGAAGTTCAAGTTCTGCGGCGTGAGTTGAGCGTCCTTCCAATGGCTGCCGCCATCGGTCGAGACTTCGACGCGCATGATCTTCTCTTCGCCGGCCCACGCGTAGCCGCTGATGGTCAGCGGGCCAAGCCCGACCTTGTCCTCTTCCGCGGGCTTCACAATTGCCGACTTCACCCTCATGCCTTCGATCACTTCCAGTTCCGCGGGAACCGGCGGACTCCCCGGCGGCCGCGAGTATTTCGGGAACCGATACCCCGGATTCATGAAGAAGCCTTTGTTCTCTTCCGCGGCGACCGTCAACCGAGTCACCCATTTGACCCAGCTGGTACCATCCCAACCCGGCACGATTAAGCGCGTCGGAAAGCCGTGGATTTCCGGTATGTGCGTGCCGTTCATATCGAGCGCGAGGATGGTCGCAGAATCGAGCGCCTTCTTCATCGGGAGCGACCGAACGAAGTCGGGCGTCTTCGCGACGCCGGTATCGGCGCCATCGCTTTCCAGAAACGCCGCATCCGGCTTCGCGCCGGCGAGCTTGAGAACGTCGGAAATCCGCGGACCGGACCACTCCGCATTGCCGATCGCGCCCCGTCCCCATTGAATGCCGGGCACGCGCGGGCGGAAGAATCCGCGACCGTTTCCGGTGCATTCGAGCGTCGCCACCACTTTGTGCTGCGGCAGTTTTCGCAGGTCCTCGATCTTCAACTCGAGCGGCTTGGCGACCATGCCGTTGACCGTCAGCTTGAACGAGTCTGCCGGTACCTCGGGCCGCGGGAGATGCTGCCGCGTGAAGAACTTATCGTTGGGTGTGAGCCATTGATCGAAATACGGACTGGGCATTTCGAGATCCTCCGGCCGATCGTTGTGGAGGATCATCGGGCTCTTGCCCGGAATTGCTGGTTCCTGCGCCGCGGCAGCGCCCAACGCGCTCAAAGCCGAGGCAAGTACTTGACGTCGATTGGGTTTTGACATAGTCTCCGAAAACTCCCCAGTGTGACACAGCCGAAGGCGTCTAACAAGATGTAATTGGTCGAACCTTCAGGTTATTTTTAGGTTTCTCGACGATAATCAAGAATTGCGTACCGCCATTATCTTCCTCCTTTTTAGCAGCGCCGTCGAGGCGCAAACCTCGTCGCTGAGCGGCCGTGTGACCGACGAATCCGGCGCCATCGTGCGCTCCGCTGTGGTCAGCGTGAGCCAGGCCGCCGGACCGGCACAGACCACCACCTCCCGAGCCGACGGCGCCTATTCTTTTCCACGGCTCGCGCCCGGTGCGTACACGATTAACGCAGCCGCGCCGAAACTGGTATTGTCCCAACCGACACGAATCGAACTCAAGACTGGCGCCAACAGCTTCGACATCCGGCTGACCGTGCAGGCCACCGAACAAAAACTGACGGTCGAGTCGAACGCGGGTCCCGCGGTCAGCACCGACGCCGCCAGCAACGCCAGCGCGACCATCATCACGGGCGAAGACCTGCAGGCGCTCTCGGACGATCCGGAGGACCTGGCCGCGGACCTTGCGGCGCTGGCAGGCCCTGCCGCGGGCCCGAGCGGTGGCTCCATCTTCATCGACGGCTTCAGCGGCGGCCAGCTTCCACCCAAAGAATCGATCCGCGAAATCCGGATCAACCAGAATCCGTTCTCACCCGAGTACGACAAGCTCGGCTACGGACGCATCGAGATCTTCACCAAGCCGGGAAGCGACAAGTTCCACGGTTCGATCGGCTACAACCTGGGCACCCAGTGGTGGAACGGCCGCAATCCATATGCCTCGCAGAAAGCGCCGTTCCTGTTGCAGGAGACCGAGAATAGCATCGCCGGTCCGCTCAGCCACCGCGCTTCCTTCACACTCGATTTCGAGCGGCAGGCGGTCGACAACGGTTCGATCAGCAACGGCGTCGCGCTCGATCCGCGGTCGCTCCAGCCCACTGCCTTCAACACCGTGATCACCACGCCGCAGCGGCATACCCTCGTCGGACCGCACGTCGATTACCGGCTCAACGACAACAACACGCTCTCGCTGCGCTACCTCTTTACGCGCGCCACCATCGACGATGCGGGCATCGGCGGTTTCGACCAGATCTCGCGCGGCTACCACGTGCAGAATACATTCAACACGGTGCAGGTCACCGAAACGTCGATCCACGGATCGAGCATCAACGAGACCCGGTTTCAGTTCTTTCGCCAGGGCAACGAGACCGTGGCGAACACGGCTGCTCCCGAGATCCAGGTGCTCGGTTCGTTCAACGGCGGCGGCGCGTCGAATCCCCACGGGCACGACGTCCAGAACAGCTACGAGTTCCAGAATTACACCTCGGTGCTGCGCGGCGCTCATTCCTGGCGCTTCGGTGTGCGGCTGCGCGGCCAGACCGACGATAGCTATGCGCCGATCAATTTCAACGGCACCTTCACCTTTAGCGGCACGCTGGCGCCGGAGTTGAATGCGGCGAATCAGCCGATACCGGGAACGTCGATCCAGATCTCTTCGATCGAGCAGTACCGCCGGACGGTCTACTTCCAAAGTCTTGGGCTGCCGATGAGCACGATTCAAGCGCTTGGCGGCGGCGCGTCGCAATTCACGATGAGCGCCGGAAATCCCGAGACCAGCGTCGGCCAGATGGACGCCGGACTCTTTGTCGGCGACGACTGGCGCGTGCGCAACAACCTCACGCTGAGCCTGGGCCTGCGCTATGAGGTGCAGACCAATATCAGCGATCACGGCGACTGGGCGCCTCGCGCGGCTGTCGC
>Ga0126381_100008937_pt1 | contig 11231 bp, 8 predicted proteins | sample PanSoiMetPlot_28_FD_96465 | JGI IMG/M metagenome (GOLD analysis project Ga0126381, IMG submission 96465) | Tropical forest soil microbial communities from Panama - MetaG Plot_28 | ecosystem: Environmental > Terrestrial > Soil > Tropical forest > Bulk soil | place: Panama | collected 2016-02-17 | reverse complement strand
GCGGTATCATCAGCAAACTTCTTCACGTCGGGATCGCTCCCGCTGCTTGCCTCCTCTTTAAATTCAGCCAAATCCTTCTCGTGGTCCTTCACCATCATGTCCATGTAGGCCTTGTCTGAAGTCCATTTGGCAGTGTGCTCTTTGTTCGGAAGTTGGACTCCTTTTTTCGAGGCGATCGATTTGAGCTCATCGTTGGCCTTGCCGTGGTCGGTGACCATTCGTTTGCCGAATGATTTTACATCCTCGCTTTGACCCTTCTGTTCAGCTACCTGTCCCATCACCACTTCCATCGTCCCGCCTTTCGCGGCCTTCTTCATGAAGGTTTTGTCTTTTTCACTTAATGACGAACCCCCGCCGGTGGCATTGGTGTCGGCGGCTCTGACCGCTGCAGTCAGGCTGATTGCCCCGATTACAAGGAGAATGGTACATAACTGCGAAACAACGCTGATTTTGGTTTTCATGACTTTATTTGGTTGAACTGCCGGGAACACCCCGGCCTCAACTACCAATCGAAAGCGGCTGGCTCGTTGGACGCGAGAGAATTACGCTTCATTTTTGGTGTGCCGGCCCTACAGCGCTAGGACCCTGGGATATTCCGGTTGTAGGAGCTTTCGACACGCTGGGCAACGTCACGGTAACCATAATCAACTTCGTAAATCTGCTTCATACAGCCGAGAGCTTTTTCTACATCACCCATTCGCTCGTAAACCAAGCCGAGATTGTACACGATCTCCTTCTTCATTTCGTCCATGGACGCGATTTCCTGTGAGGCTTCTTCCAGTTGCTTCATCGCCAGATCGAGCATGCCAAGCTCGCCATAGCAGCAACCAAGCACGTTCATCGCTTTCAACCGCGCGTGCGGATATTGTCGCGCGCGTTGCAGTTCCGGCACAGCCTCACGAAAACGCCCGGCATTGAAAAGGTTCGCACCGAGTTCAAACCGGAGCTGTAGATCCGTTGGATTTCGCTTCGCCCGCTCTTGCGCATCCACGATAAGGATTTCTGCGCGGCCGACTTTGGCAGCGCGCAGTTGCTGAGATTTCTCCGCGTAAACTTCGTCTCGTGAAGCGTGTGCAGAGAGAAATTCCTCGTGTGCAGCGATCTCGCGTTCCAGGCATTTGATTTTCAAGTCGGAAATCTTCCGAAGCAATCCTGTGTCCGCTCCCTTAGAGAGATCAGCAGCGTATTGATACCAGCGAATGGCTGACTCGAAGTCGTCCTTTTGCTCGCTCAACGCGCCGAGCCGGCGCGCAAAGTCCAGGTTTTCCGGTTCCGCCTGGTGACGCGCGTAAGTTTCCGCGATTTGTTGATCGAGCGCTTCACCAGTGAGCCGGATCCGGCTCTGTTGTTCCAGAAAAATTGCTTCGTCCTTGTCCTTGATCAGGTCGCGATAGCTTTCAGCCTGCGTCCAGCCACCTCGCTTCATCGAAGCACGCGCCGAAGCATCTTTACTGAGACGCAGCGACTGCGCATCGAGTGGGTTAATCTCAGTGAGTTGGTTGTAAATCTCCACTTCGTTTTCGTGATCATCAAGCTCGTGATACAAACGGCCCAGCTCATTCAGCACTTTCACGTCGCGCGGGTTCGCTTCGAGTAGGGTCCGCAGGGCGAAAACTGCAATCTCAGACCAACCCGCCGCAATCGCCGCTTCCTTCAAAAGGAGATTTGCCTGGCGATTGTAGGGTTCCCCTTCCAAAACTTCCTCCAGCATTTCAACCGCACGCTTCGGATCCTTTTTGATTTCTCGTTGCGCTTTCATCACGCCGATGGGCGCGGTCGAGATGTTGAAAAAACTTTTCTTAGCCGATTTGCTTTTAGTGACCTCCGCGCGACGCAGCAGTTGGCGGCCCGTGAGAAACTCGGGCTCCAGCTTCAGAATTTCCTGGATGAGCGAAATAGCGTAACCGAAATTGCGCAGCTCAATGGCACTGACCGCCTTGAGCCAAAGCGCGCGCAGCGATTCGCTCAGTTCCTTTTCGCTTTTAACGGCCATCTGTGGGCCTAGCTTATCACAAAACGAGATGCTTGCGTGAGCGCGTGACGGATGGCAAGTCGAGCCAGTCCGCGAAGGCTGTCGTTCATAACAAATCCAGCTGTGGCTTTTGCGAATCCGGCATCGACTTGGCCGATTTTCTTCCTCGTGGCTTCGGTTTTGCCTCAGCGCGGCTGGAACTTTCCAGGTGGGCAAGAATTTCTTTGGCGCGATCGAGAACTTCTTTGGGCAAACCGGCGAGGCGGGCCACCTGTATGCCGTAACTTTTGTCGGCGCCGCCCGGGATGATCTTGCGAAGAAAAATGATCTGCTCGTTCCATTCGCGCACGGCGACATTCAGATTGCCGACGCCTTTGCGTTCTTCGGCTAGCTTGGTCAGCTCGTGATAATGCGTGGCAAACAGACTGCGCGCTTTAATCTTGTCGTAGAGGAACTCAGCGACGCTCCACGCGATCGAGAGTCCGTCAAAAGTGGAGGTGCCGCGGCCGATCTCGTCGAGAACGACTAACGAGCGCTCCGTAGCGTTGTTGATGATGTTAGCCGTTTCGTTCATTTCCACCATGAAGGTGGATTGGCCGCGAGCCAGATCGTCGCTCGCGCCCACCCTGGTGAAAATGCGATCGACTAGGCCGACCTCCACGCTCTCCGCTGGCACGAAGCTCCCAATCTGGGCCATCAACACGATCAGGGCGACCTGCCGAATATACGTCGATTTGCCGGCCATGTTTGGTCCAGTCACGATGGCCATACGAACAGTTTCGCCGTCAAGTTCAGTGTCGTTAGGCACAAATTTTTCGTCGACAAGACTCTGATCGAGCACCGGATGCCGCCCATCTTTGATGACGAGCCGGAGCGAATCGTTGAGCTCTGGCCGGCAATAGCGAAACAGTCGTGCGGTCTCGGCCAGCGCGCAGAGCACATCGAGCACTGCGATCGAGTCGGCGGTCTGTTGGATTGGCTCGATATCACGCAACGTTTCGTCGCGCAATTTTTGAAACAGCTGGTACTCGAGGTTCTGGGCACGGTCGTCCGCTCCAAGTACTTTTGCTTCCATCTCCTTCAATTCCGGTGTGATGAAGCGTTCGCCGCCTACCGTGGTCTGTTTCCGCGTGTAATGCGCGGGTACGTTCGCGAGATTCGATTTTGTGATTTCGATGAAGTAACCGAAGACGGAATTGTAACGGACTTTGAGTGATTTGATGCCTGTCACGGCGATCTCGCGCTCTTGTAAATGGCTGATCCAGCTTTTGCCCTCGCGCGAGGCTTGGCGCAGTGCGTCGAGGTCCGCATCGTAACCGTCTCGGAAAATGCCGCCCTCTTTCAGCGCGAGCGGTGGATCGTCGAGTAGCGCGTTGGCCAGTTTCTCAGCAAGGGCCGGCATTTCGCGAATGGCGTTCTGCAGATGCCGCGGTAGACTGGCCTCGCTTAGGTCGCCGGCCGCGGTGACATTCGGCGCGCCCTCGCCACGGCGAGCAGCCTCTGGTCGCGCCGTACCAAACTCAATCCGATCAATAAGTTTGCCAAGCTCACGCTTGAGTGCTGGGATTTGCTGCAGCGAGGTTTTCAACGCGACAAGATCACGGGCGTTGCCGGACGCTTGGCTCAGTCGTCCGCCGGCGCGCTCAATATCCCGGATCGATTTTAACTCCGCGCGAATCGATCCCAGCAAATCCGATTCCTGCAAAAGCTGGCCGATCATTTGTTGGCGCTGTTGCAGTTCAGTGAGATCACGCAATGGCTGCAAAATCCACGCGCGCAATTTGCGCGCGCCCATCGGTGTGATGGTGCGATCAAGCACACTCAGCAAACTCGCGTCGCGCACGCCGCGCGAGTCGACCAGCTCAAGGTTGGCTTGTGTGGCGGAATCGAGCAGGACATGATCCGCCGGCGCATCGCAGCGCAGCGATGTGAGGTGGTCGATCTTGCGCCGGAGTTGGTGCTTTAAATAATGCACGATTGCCCCGGCTGCCGCGACCGCCGCAGACATCTGTGCGCAACCAAAGCCGTCGAGCGATTTGACCTTGAAATGTTCGCACAGAGTGAAAGTTGCTTGCTCTGGCAGAAACGCATAGCTGTCGTACTCGAGCGCGTGATCCATTTCGCCGGTCTGCGCTTTCTGTTCCGAGCTGATCAACAATTCGGTGGGCGAAACACGCGCGATTTCATCCCGCAGCGATTGTCGATCCTGCGCCTGTGTCAGTCGGAACTCACCCGTGCTGAGGTCGGCGTATGCGAAACCGAACGCGTCACCATCGGTATAGATCGCGCCGAGATAATTCGCGCGCTTCGCATCGAGCCAGCTCAATTCGCTTACCGTTCCCGCGCTGATGATTTGCGTGACTTCGCGATCAACGATCTTGCGGCCAGGTTGCGGCTCACTCGTCTGATCACAAACAGCGACGCGCCTTCCGGCGTCGATTAGCTTGCGAATGTATCCCTGCGCGGCATGATACGGTACACCGCACATCGGCACACCATTACGCTTGGTCAGCGCCACATTCAGCAGATCGGACGCTTCTTTCGCGTCATCGAAAAACATCTCATAGAAATCGCCGAGCCGAAACAGGAGGAGCGTGTCCGGAGGAATGCTTTTCCGAAGCCGCTGGTACTGCTGCATCATCGGGGTGAGCGCGTCCTGCATAATGAAGTTTACCTTGCCAGCATCATTTGAACGTCAACAGACGAGCGGCCTGTGATTTTTTATTGGAAATAGAATTAAATACAATCGCGAATGCGCTGGGAGGTTCATTAGGCAGCGATTGGTGCAAAAGCGTGTAAAATTTACACGGAATCGACGTTAAAAGAGCCGATTTGGGCAGATTTGACGGGTCGGTCTCCGCCGAGTAGTCTCCCGCTCACCGACTTACAGTATTTTATAAAGCGAGGGGAGTGATTATCGATGCCAGAAGTTATTGTGCGCAAAGGTGAACCTGTCGATCGCGCATTGAAACGGCTGAAAAACAAGCTGGACTCCGAGGGAATTCTTGAGGAAGTCCGCCGTTTGCGCGCGTTTGAGACGCCTTCGCAAAAGCATCGCCGCAAGGCGAGAGCCAACGCCAAGCGCGGCCGGATGAAGTTCCGATTCAATGCCTGAGACAGTTACAAAAGTTACAACGGTTACGAAGAGGTAGACTGGGAAAAATCGTTGTAACGATGTAGCTGTCATAAGGGATTCAACGAGCAAAAGACTCACTGATGGCCTGCACCAAGCCGTCAATATCGTGCCGGCGTGCTTCAATATCGACGTTGAGTCCGTGATCGCGGATTGTCTTTGACGTGATAGGGCCAATGCTGGCGACGCGCATTCCCTTCGGCCACGGCAGGCCGAGGGCCAGAAAGTTTTCGACTGTTGACGAACTCGTAAACGTGATCAAGTCGGCCCCAGCCTGAGCAAGCTCCCGTTGCGCGCCGCTAATATCGCGCGTCTCGGGCACCGTTCGGTACGCAAACGCTTCGTCCACGATCGCTCCTGCAGCGGAGAGTTCTTTGGGCAAAACGTCGCGCGCCATCTCGGCGCGCACCACGAGGATGCGCTCGTTTTCGACGCTGCCCTGTTTCTTGAATTCGCGCACGACCGCTTCGGCGACGAATTCTTCCGGTTGAAGATCGACATGCAGGTGAAAAGCTTTCACGCGTTGCGCCGTGGCGGGTCCGATCGCGGCGACCCGCACACCGCCGATTTCGCGGGCGTCATCGTAAAGCTTGAAGAAAATATCGAAGAACGCATCGACGCCGTTCGCGCTTGTGAACACGATCCAATCGTACATGTGCGCGTCCTGCACCAGTTCCGCGAATTCGCGCAGGTCGCTAGGCGGTTCCATCCGGATCGTTGGCAGTTGGATGACGTGCGCTCCAAGCGCACGCAGCTTGTTGCTTAAGACGCTCGCTTGCTTTCGTGTTCGGGTGACGACGATTCGCTTCCCCAGGAGCGGGCGCTTCTCGTACCAATTAAGCGCGTCGCGCAACGACACGACGTCGCCAAACACCGCAATTGCCGGCGCTTCAAAACTGTTTGCGACTGCCTTTTGAGCGATATCCGAGAGTGTGCCTGTGAGTGTTCCTTGTTGCCCCGTTGTGGCCCACCGAATCAATGCCACGGGCAGATCGGCGCGCACGCCGTGCTTCAGCATTTCACTCGTCACGGCCCCGAGGCGCTCGACACCCATTAGCATCACTTGTGTACCCCCAAGTTTGGCCAGGGCCGCATAGTTGATTGCACTTTCCGCCTTAGTTGGATCTTCGTGGCCGGTGAAGAATGTCACGTGCGAGTTATGCGCACGATGTGTTAACGGAATGCCGGCATAGGCCGGTCCCGCAAGAGCCGAGGTGATCCCCGGCACAATTTCAAATAGAATTCCTGTACTGGCGATCTCCTGCGCTTCTTCGGCGCCTCGGCCGAACACGAATGGATCGCCGCCTTTCAACCGAACGACCTGCTTTCCTTCGCGCGCTTTACCGATCAGCAGCGACGTGATTTCCTGCTGCGTCTGGCTTTCACCGGGTTTTTTGCCAGCATAAATGATTTCTGCATCGTCCCGCGCCCAGCCGAGTGCGTCAGGATTTGCGAGATGATCGTAAACGATAACGTCCGCGTTCTCGATGCATTCCTTTGCGCGCAATGTCACGAGACCGAGGTCACCTGGCCCGGCGCCAACTAAATAAACTTTCCCTTTTTTGCTTTCAGTCTTGCTCATGCTCTCAGTCTTGTCCGATTTTTCGCAGCAATTCTGCCGCTAGTTGGTAGCCTTCGTCGGAAGCACCCTCGACTTCAGCTTGCCGTGGTGTCGGTGATTCACCTTCGAACAGTTGCGCGTGCAGTTTCATCCTTCCGTTTTTGATCGTCGCATGCACGCCGACTGGAAAATTGCAATCACCATGGAGCCGAACCAAAAATTCTCGCTCTGCCTGCAGACAAAGCAACGTCTCGAGATCGTTTGCCGACTGGAGAAGCGCGTTTGTGCTTTGATCATCAGAGCGAATTTGGAGCGCAATGATCCCCTGCCCCCCCGCGGGTAGAAAGATTTCACAGGGAAGAATCTCAAGAAAGAATTGTCCGCCTTCGAAGTCGATTTTGGTTTGAGTCGCCGAAAAGCCGAGGCGCTCCAGTCCCGCGTGGGCTAACACGATGCCGTCCCACTGATTCTGGGCAAGTTTGCGTAACCGGGTTGGTACGTTACCCCGAAGATCCACAACTTTGAGGTCTGCGCGTTTCCAATGGAGCTGACGTTGCCTTCGCACGCTGCCCGTGGCCACTGTCGCGCCGCACGGAGTAGAAGAGAGACCGCCGGCGTGTTTGGAAATCAACACGTCATTTACTGAAGCCCGTGGAAGAACTGCCGCGATTTGTGCTCCCGACATTGCCTCACTCGGCAGGTCCTTAGCGCTATGGACCGCGACATCCACGTCCCCGTCGAGAAGCGCCCGCTCGATTTCCGCCGTGAACAAGCCTTTTCGACCAGCCTGGACGTCAACATTCTTGGCGTTATCTCCGCGTGTGACGATGATTTTGGTCTCGACCGTTACGTCCGGTTGCGCTCTTCGAATTGCCTTCTCAACTAAGAGTGTCTGTGCGCGCGCGAGCTCGCTGCCGCGTGTGCCGAGGGTGATCTTGGCAATCATCGGCGGGAATCTAGCGCGCCATACTTTGCAGGGGAAGCTTGTCGGCCCCCTCTACAGCTCGGAAGCGTGCAGCGGATTTTCTCCGACGGAGGGATGCTCGACCCCCTGCGAAAGACGGGTCAACCCTCGTGAGATCGAATCGAAAAACTCGGTGACATGATCAGCAATGATCGCTTCCGCAGCCGCGACCTGTTGCCGTCGCAATGCGAGCGATTGTTCCGCGACAGAGCGTATGGAATCGATGTCGTAAAGATAAACGCCTTCCAGTTCATTTACGCTGGGATCGACGTCCCGTGGCACGGCGATGTCGATGATGAAGAGCGGACGATCCAAGCGCTCCCACAACATCGGCGCTAGTATTTCGGATGTCAGCAACGGCGTTTCAGATGCTGTTGACGTAAGCAGAATGTCGATCTCCCGACATTGCGCAACCCAATCATCGAACGGCACTGCGCGCCCGCCTACCGTCTGAGCCAATCCGTGTGCGCGATCCAGGGAGCGATTGCTGACCCGAAGATCATTGACGCCACGCGAGACGAGGGCGCGTGTGGTGCGCTCGCTGGTTTCGCCCGCGCCGAGCACAAGCACTTTGCACTCGCTCAATTTGCCAAAAATTCGTTGAGCTAGTTCGACCGCCACGGAACCGACCGACACCGCGCCGCGCGCAATGTCCGTATGCGTGCGAACCTGTTTTGCCACTCGAAACGCGCGTTGAAACAAGCGATGCAGGTACGGACCAACTGCTCCCGATGTTCTGGCGGATTCGTATGCCTTCTTTGCCTGTCCAAAAATCTCACTTTCGCCGACAACCATCGAGTCGAGTCCCGACGCGACGCGGAAAAGATGCTGGACGCATTTGTTGTCCTCATAACGATAAAACGGGGGCGAGTAATTGTCCGGATCAAGATTCGCTTTTGCCATGAGACAACGGGTGATTTCGTCCGTGGAAATCCTCTTGTCCGAGACGGCGTAAACCTCCACCCGATTGCACGTCGTGAGCAGCAATGCTTCGGCACAACCGGATTCGCGCGCGATGGTTTCGGCTGTGGCGTTCCCCGCGAACTGCTCCCGGGTCGCGACGTTAGCGGTGTGATGGCTCAGTCCGATACAGAACAGGTTCATGGCGCGTGATGCAGCTCCGCGGTGAATGTGATTCCCCACAGAAGCGCCAGAGCGACGCCGAAGCCGATAATGCATAACGCGGCTACGCGTTTTGGCGCGAGCCATTTGAGATGGCGAGCTTGCAAGACTGCCGCGTAAAGCAGCCACAGCGCAATCGCAGCCACGACTTGAATACGGGGTAACGGATGACCGGTAAAAAAGCCGCTCACGATGCCTATGGTGTAAAGGGCAAAACCCCACCACAGGAGGCGCGTGATAACAGCAAACAAGTTGGTCAGCGGGGGTAAATGGTAAAAAATCGAATGCAAATGATGCGTCTTCAGCTGGCGCTCCTGCAGCAGGTACATCACCCCCGCGATGCATGCCAAAGCGAACACACCATACGCCACGAGCGACATCGATGCGTGAAACTCAAGCCAGGAATTCACCGGAACAGTTACAGGGTGTCGAGTGTCGATGGGTGCGATCAGAGCAAAAACCTGCAGCAACAACACCAGTGGCGCGGTGAATGCCCCCATGAGCGAAAGGCGATAGGCGGGCCCTACCACCATGTAGATTAATGCCACCGACCAGGCGAGAAAGGCAAAAACCTCAAACAAATTCGTAATCGGACACCGTCCCAATTCCTGGCCTCGAATCCACAAGAACACAGTTTGAAAAATAAACCCCAGTCCGATTGCGACGAAATTGAATCGCATCGGGCGAAACACTTTCGTCCGCAACTCGATGGCCGTGTGCACAACCGCGGCGAGAAAACAGAATGTCGAAGCGATGAGAAAATAACGATCCACTGGGAGATGCTACTGTAGGGTGCCGTCCCAAGTTGGCAATTCTGCATGGTCCCCGCCCATGTCAGGTCGATGGGCAACCACTTTCATTCAGCTGCGTTTACCGTGCGACCCCGATTGACGTTCGAGTACAGCCGGTTAGCGTTCGCGCCAATGGTCTCCGAAACGATTGAAAAACTCCGCGCTGCCGTGCGCGATGTGCCCGATTTTCCGAAGAAAGGCATTGTGTTCAAAGACATCACGCCGGTGTTGAACGATCCTGTTTTGTTCCGCACATCGATTGATTTGTTCCTCGAGCGATGCCGCGGGAAGGCTGTCGACAAAATCGTTGGCATTGATGCACGCGGTTTTCTGTTTGGATCGGCCGTGGCATACGAACTTGGCCTTGGGTTCGTTCCAATCCGGAAACGCGGCAAACTCCCCTACCGGACTGATACCGCGAAGTACTCACTGGAGTACGGCGAGGCAGAAATGGAAATGCACACAGACGCCCTGAGAGAAGGCGAGCGGGTTGTACTGGTGGATGATTTGCTCGCGACTGGTGGAACTGCGGCCGCCGCGGCGGTACTTATCCGCAACACCGGTGCGAATCTGCTCGAGGCGCAGTTTTTGATTGAGCTGGAATTCCTCGAAGGCCGAAAGCGACTGGAGGCCACAGCCGTCACATCGTTTCTCAAATACTGACCTAATTCACACGATGCAGGGAAGCGTGTGTAGGGCCGAGTTTCCGGTGTGTAGGAGATTTTGGCTTTTGGAATTGCGATTCTAAATTGATCCACAACACAAGCAATGAAAGCATCTCGAGAGCTGGAGAAAGTCTTGGCGCACGCCGAAAGCCGCCTAGCGCCCACAGGCACGCGACGTCCCACCGAAGTTCTCCCGCTATACAAAAAATTTCTGAAGGTGGAAGAGCACCGGCTGCGCCTGAGGCATCAGGCTGGTGGAGGCGGACGGGAGATTTGCGCGCGCCGAGCGGAACTAGTTGATGTTTTGCTGCGATACGTGTTTGGTGCTGCATCGTCCGTAGCGGCTCGTGGCAATGGCGAGGCTGAGGCGCCACTGGCGCTGATTGCTCTTGGCGGATATGGCCGGGGCGAGCTCAATCCGTTCAGCGACGTTGATGTTATGCTGTTGCACAAGCAGCGCGCAGAAGTTTCGCCGCGCTTGGAGGAGATGGTGAACCAAATCCTGTACCTGTTGTGGGATAGCGGATTCAAAGTTGGGCACTCCACGCGTTCGATCAAAGAAGCCATTGCGCAGGCCAACAGCGACATGCGCACAAAGACTGCCATGCTGGAGGCGCGGTTTCTCGCAGGCAACAGAGAGCTGGCTAAAGAATTTAGGAAACAATTTCGTTCTAAATGTGTCGTCGGACACGAACGCGACTACGTCGAGCTGCGCATGAAGGACCAGGTCGCCCGGCACAAAAAATTCGGCGACAGCGTTTACATGCAAGAGCCCAATCTGAAGAGCGGCTGTGGCGGACTGCGCGACTATCAAAATCTGCTTTGGATTACCTACTTCAGAGAGGGTTCGCTGAGCACAAACCAACTCGTCGGGAAAGACTGGCTGACCGAAAGCGACCAGCGCCGAATCGAGCGTGCTTACGATTTTCTTTTGCGCCTGCGCACAGACTTGCATTACGCGACCGGGCGCGCCACCGACATCCTGCACATGAATTTGCAGGACCAAATCGCAGCGCGGCTCGG
>Ga0126381_100008936_pt1 | contig 11231 bp, 8 predicted proteins | sample PanSoiMetPlot_28_FD_96465 | JGI IMG/M metagenome (GOLD analysis project Ga0126381, IMG submission 96465) | Tropical forest soil microbial communities from Panama - MetaG Plot_28 | ecosystem: Environmental > Terrestrial > Soil > Tropical forest > Bulk soil | place: Panama | collected 2016-02-17 | reverse complement strand
CGGCAGGGGCCACCGCCCCGGCCAGGCAACCCAGACCGCACCTGCCCGCACGCCCAGCCCGGCAGACAGCCCCAGCGTCCCTGCCCGCACCGCACATACAAAACCGATTCCGCAACAGCCCGTACAACCGGGTGGTTGCCACACCCATCCGGCCGTTGCTGGCGGCGCTGTCCGAGCAGCGCACGGGCTAGTCCTCACGGATTACCCTGAGGACTACGGCGGTGCGGCAAATCGCCCAGCGGACCGATGCGCGGCACCGCCGTCCTGCCGCACTGTTGGCTCATGAACGCAGGCCGCGCGACCTCGCTGGCGGATCCCCCGGTGACCGCCAGCCGTCGGCGGATCCTGGCCAGGACCCGGCTCGATTTCTGGCTTGACGCCCTCCTGCTGGTGGCCTTCACGCTCGCTTACAGCCTGGGATTCACCGGGATCGCGATCCACGAATGGCTCGGCATCGGGCTCGGCGCGATCTTGCTGGTCCACCTCACGCTGCACTGGGACTGGGTGATTCGCATCACCGGGAAGCTGCTGCGCCGAGACGGCCGCGAGCGGTTCATCTGGCTGGTCAACCTGCTGCTGCTGATGTCGATGACGCTGTGCATCGCGTCCGGCATCCTGATATCAGAAGTGGCGCTGCCGCAGCTGGGGATCAGCCTTCCGGCCAGCTTCTTCTGGCGGCAGATGCACGACACCACGGCGACGCTGACGCTGATCCTGGTGCCCATCCACGCCGCGCTGCGCTGGCGGTGGATCGTGGGCGTGGCGCGCCGTTTCGCCACCTGGCGTCCGGGGCGGTCACGGTGAAGTTCGGCCGGCAGCTGGCCGCGGTCGTGCTCGCGGTGGCGGTCATCGTCGGACTGGGCATGCTGTGGGCGCACGCCTCCGGCGGCGGCACCGGCGCCGGCCGCGCGCTCAGGCAGGCTCCCCCGGGCGAGGTCGTCCAGCGGCTGCGGCAGATCAAGACCGGCGCGATCAGGATCCGTCCTGACGACGGGCTCCATCTCGCCGATACCGGTGACCTGATCAGGACCTGCATGATCGAGGCGGCGCTGGCGGCCGTCGTCGTCATGGTCAGCGCCGTCCGGCGCTGGCACCGCCGGACACGGCGGGCCGCGAGGACGTAACGCTGCCGCGAGGACGTAACAGAACGCCGCGTCAGGGAGAGGTGTGCACCCGGTTGCGGCCGACTTCCTTTGCCTGGTACAGCGCGTGGTCGGCGACCGCCATCAGCGTCGTGAGGTCTTGCGCCGGGTCCGCCGCGTCCGGTGTGAAGGCGGTGACACCGATGGAGATCGTGATCGAGATCGTGGGTGAGTGCGGGGTGTCGCGGACCGGGACCGCGAGCTTGGCGATGTTCTCACGGATCCGCTCGGCGATCTGGGCGGCGTCGGAGAGCGTGGTGCCGGGCAGGGCGATGGCGAACTCTTCCCCGCCGAACCGGCCGCAGATGTCGTAGTCCCGCAGCGTGCTGGCCAGCGTCCCGGCGACGGCGCGCAGCACCCGGTCCCCGGCCAGGTGATCCCAGGTGTCGTTGACCAGCTTGAAGTGGTCGAGATCGGCTAGGGCGACCGCGAGCGGGAGGCCGGCCCGCCGGGCCCGGCTCAGCTCCGCGTCCGCCTGCCGTTCCCAGGCGGCGGAGTTCAGCAGCCCGGTCTTGGGGTCGGAGCGGGCGGCGGCCAGCAGCTGGCTGTGCATGAGGTAGCGGCGCTGCAGCTGCACCGACGGTATCGCGAGGATCATCAGTACCGGGCTGGCCGCCGCGGCGAACGCGATCAGCGAGCCGAGGCCGAGCTGGACGACGTTACTCGAGACAGCCTCACGGCCGGACACCAGGGTGCGCAGGCGCGCAGCCGGATCGGCGAGCATGATCGCGATGACGACCAGGGCATCGTTCATAACGATTGCGGCCATGCCGCAGCCGACCGCCGCGGCGGCCCACAGGGCCGCGTGGGTGGCGCCACCGGAGGCGGGCCCGATGCCAGTGCGCGGGATAGCGTGAAAGATCAGTGACATCGCCCCGTAAGGCATGCTCACCGCCGCCGCGCTCAGCACGCGCCGATGCCAGAGGGCGCGCATCGCGCGCCACTGCTTGAACGCGATCAGTATGACCGGGGCGAGCATCGCGTAGAACGGGGACAGCAAGACCGCGATCGTCTGGTACCAGACCGGCATCATGTCCCACACGATCGTGCCGCTAGGCTCCCCCACGCGGCGCATCGTCTCGATGGACAGGACGCCGCAGCCCAGCAAGGCGGCAAACAGCAAGACATTGCCAGGCCGCCAGCTGGTACTGGCTCCGGCGACCGTCAGGGCCGCGGCGCCGACCGCCGCCACCGCGGAGATGTACCACCACGCGGGCGCCGGAAGCTCCCACAGCTTCCACTGCCTTATCCAGGAGCCAGCGCCCCTGGCCCGGAGCGCCGCGGCGACGCTGACCACCGGCCCGTCACCACCTGGGGAACGCGAGCTGCCGTAGCCCAGTGGGAGCAGCCCGGTCCATCCGGCAATAATAGTTCAGATTGCGGATATCTAGTAGCGAATAAGGCTATTTTATGATCATTAGGGGTATTTTCGCAGCATCACGGTAGAATGTGATCATCTGCAGTGCGCAGCAGGGGGGGCGTCAGCTGTGGTCCGTTACATCCAGCTGAGGGGAAAACGACGATGCGTGGCGAATGGCAGTAACATCAGTCCGGTGATGCACCAGCTCCCTCGTCCGCGGCAGGTGCGGGCATACGCAGTCCCTGCCGCGAGATGAACGGGAGCGCCGATACAGCTCCCAGCGCGCCCATGATGGCGATCACAGCGCCAGGACCCAGCGAGAACGTTGCCGCACCCGCGACGACGTAGGCGACTCCCTGGCTGACCTGCAGTCCGGTGCTGGCCAGTCCGAATGCCTGACCGCGCCTGCCGTCGGGTATGCCGGAGATGAACGCCGCGTTGGCGGTGATCTGATAGGCGCCCAGCGCGCCTGAGACGGCGAAGACGGCCAGCGACACCGCCAGATTCAGCCGCAGCGCGCACAGGCCCAGTACGGCGCAGCACAATACGGCCAGCGCGGGCGTCCAGGCGAGCCGTCGCGGCGGCGGCACCAAGCGGCCGAACACGGCGGACCCTACCGCGTTTCCCGCCGGTCCGGCGGCGAACACCAATCCCGCCGCGACCGCGCCGCCGCCCAGCCGGACCGCATACGGCACCGCCAGGGCTTCGGGGACGGTGTAGAACCCCATCAGCCAGCCCAGCAGCATCGCGCTGCGCAACTGACGGTCCCCGAATACCAGCCGGGCTCCGCGCGTGAGCTGCCGGACACCTGACTCCCGGTGGCCGGGCCGGGTGGCCGCCGGGCGAACACGCACTCCGGTCCGCAGCAGCACCGCCGAGACCGCGAACGTCGCCGCGTCCACCGCCAGCGCCTCGCGGGACCCGAGCGCCGCCACCACGGCCCCGCCGCCAGCAAACCCCAGCACAGTCCCCACCTGCATCGTGACGGTCGAGACGGCTACCCCCAGCGTGTACGAGTCCCCGGTCAAGATGGCGGCGCGAGTCGCCGACCGGGCCGAGGTGAACGGCGCGTTCAGCAGCGTCACCACGAACAGCAGCGCCCCCATGGCCAGCAGCGGCACCCCCGGCAGCGCCATCACACCCACCAGGGCCGCGCGGGCCACGTCACAGAAGACCATCACCGCCCGCCGGGGATAGCGGTCGGCCAGCCCGGATAGCCAGAGCCCGCCAACGACCCACGGCAGATAGGTGAGCGCGTAGGTCAGGGCGGTCCACAGCGCTGACCCTGTGCGCTGGTAGACCAGCACCGTCAGCGCCACCTTCGCCAGCTGGTCCCCGGCAATCGACAGCAAGTATGCCGCCCAGATCGCGCACCACTCACCAGAGGCGAACACGTCACGGAACCGCGCCTGCTGCTGCCGCGCCTCCATCAACCCGCTCATCCGCCGTCGTCGCCAGTCAGCCGCCGCAGCATCGCCACATCCTGATCCCATCGGATCACGAACCGTATTGTCAATCTAACGCAAAATATATACCTACATTCTGGATATACCTGGTTACCGAGAACTAGCGGTCGCCTTTCGGCTTCATAAACTGCATCGCGAGGATCTGACCTGCAGTTTTTTTGAAATTTGCTGGTGATCTTCACACTGCCCGCTTGGACTCGCCGTTCAGCCCGCCGAGGACACCGCGGCGTCGTATCTTCCCCGCCGTAAGATCGGCGACAACCGTCGCAAGGGGTGCCAGCGCGGCCCGGTAGCTCAGGGTTGAGGGAGCGGTGCGAGCGCCGGCTGGAACGCACGGGCAGGGGCTCAAGATCGCACGCAGGTGCGCGCCGCGAGGGCCTCGGTCGAATGGGAGCTGACCGGTTTTCAAGCGGCCTATGAGAGCTTCGGGCTGGCGGGAGTGAGACGGCTGACGCTGCCTGCTTCACGTGACGCGACATGGCGGAACTAGACCCGAGGAGTTTGCCGGATGAGTGTTGGTCAGTTTCTCGTTCCAGGTGCGGGGAAGACGATCCGGCTCGCGGGCGTCACCGCTGTGTTCAAGGTCGTGGACGACAGGAAGCCCGGCGACTACGTCGTGCTCGAGGTGACCGCCGACCCGAACTTCACCGGGCCCGGGCCGCACATGCACAGCACCCTCGAGGAGCTGTTCTACGTGCTCGACGGCGAGTTCGACTTCTTCGTCGGTAACGAGGTCCAGCGGGTGGGGGCGGGATCGTTCATCAACGTTCCCCCGGGCGTGATGCACGACTACCGCAATCCCGGTACGACTCCGGCCCGGTTCCTGGGCATCGCCTCTCCGGCGGGGCTGGACCGGTACTTCGAAGACATCCGCGACCTCATCGCCTCGGGCAACCTGCATGACGCGGAAGCGCTGCGCCAGCTGCGCCTGCGGCACGACACCCTGGAACCCGAGGGCACACCGCCGGGGCACTGGACGCTCCGCCAGTAGAGCCACGACCCGCGCGGGCACCGCGCCCGCGGCAGGCTTAAGGCCATCTGCCGAGATCACGCGTTGGCGTTCTCTTGAAAACCTGATATCAATATGCTATGAATCTGGTATCCGGGATCGAGAGGAATCGAGGAGATGGTTGAGATGACTCAGCTAAGCGAACGAACGGCGGCACTGGAGGAACATCCCGCGTGGTCGCTGCCCGGCGTGCCGATGGCGTTCGGTGGCATCCTGGTGATCTTCGGCGGGGTAGCGGTGGTCTGGCGCGCCTCGCACCTGACCGGCGGCGCGTCCACGGGCCTGGTCTGGCTGGCCGTCATCATGTTCGCGGGCGGCGCGCTCGTGCTGGCCGGCCTGGTCCCGGTGGCACCGGGACACGCGCGGGTGATCCAGCTGTTCGGCCGGTACTGCGGCACGATCCGCGACTCCGGCCTGAAGTGGGTGAACCCGTTCACTCAGCGGCTGGTGCTGTCCACCAGGATCCGCAACCAGGAGTCGGCGCAGCTGAAGGTCAACGACTCGGACGGCAACCCGATCGAGATCGCGGCCGTGGTGGTATGGCAAGTGCGGGACACCGCGAACGCCAAGTACTCGGTCGATGACGTGGCCAAGTTCGTCACCACGCAGATGGAGACCGCGGTCCGGCACATCGCGTCCAGCTATCCGTACGACAGCAGAGGCACCGGTAACCTGTCGCTCCGGGACAACGCCGACGAGATCACCCAGCGGCTGTCCGCCGAGCTGACCCAGCGGGTGCTGGCGGCGGGGGTGCAGATCATCGAGTCGCGGCTCACCCGGCTGTCCTACGCGCCGGAGATCGCGCAGACCATGCTGCGCCAGCAGCAGGCCAACGCGGTGGTCGGCGCCCGGGCGCGTATCGTGGAAGGCGCGGTCGGCATGGTCCGGCTAGCGCTGGAACGACTCGAGCAGGAGGGCGTCGTCGAACTGGACGAGGAGCGAAAGGCCGCGATGGTCTCCAACCTGCTCGTCGTTTTGTGCAGCGAACAGGCCACGCAGCAGGTCGTGAACACCGGATCGCTGTACTCCTGAGACGAGCCGCGCGGAATGCTGATATGACCGAGCGCAAGGGCGTGCTGCTTCGCCTCGACCCGGCCGTGCACGATGCCCTGGCCAGGTGGGCCAGCGACGAGCTGCGCAGCACCAACGCCCAGATTGAGTTCCTGCTCCGCCGCGCCCTGGCCGACGAGGGGCGCCTGCCTGGCAACGCCAGGCAGGCACGCCGACCGGGGCGCCCGCGACGAGATGACGGACCGGACCCGGCTCGTTAAGCGTGCGGGCGGCTCAGCTGACCTCAGCCGGTACTGACGGTCTGCTGCCCGAAGCCGTCCACGGGGACCGCGCCGGCCATTACCACGGCGCCTGGCCTGGGCGCGCTGGTCCAGGGCGGCCTGGATGTCGGCGCCAGCCCGTGGCCACGCCCGGCGTAGCGCGGCCGAGAAATAGGCATCAGGCTCGGTCAAGATGGCACGCACCCTCGGATCGCTGGCCACGGTCTCGGCGCTGTCTGCCAACCCTGCCTCCTCCGAACGATCACGTGCTGGTTCCCGTGTTTCCTGATCACATCCGCAGCGCCAGCGACAGCAGGTGCGTGAGCAGCCGTACCAGCGGCAGGTCAAGGGCGACCAGGTCAGCGGGTTCGAGTGCGTCCACGACGATCAGCCCGACTGGCTCGTCGCCGGGCCCACGGACCGGCCCGGCCGCGAAGGCGCGGTAGTGATGGTCGTCATCCCACCACACCGGCACCCGCAGCTGACCGATATCGTCGACGGCCGTCCAGCCGTCAACAGCGATCCGCAACAGGAACTGCCCGGCATGTGTGCTCCCGTCGAACGAATCGATGAGGGTGCCGGACCGGCCCGCATAGGCGCGCATGACTAGAGTGCGCGGCGGACCCGGTTCCAGCGCGAAATAAGACACGCGCAGTCGCCGGGGCCTGCTGCGGGCCGCGAAGCCGCCAGGCTCGCCCACCTGCGCGATCGTAGTGACCGTGAGTGCAATCGCCTCGCCGTGCAGCAGCGGTTTGTGCTGTGCCCGGGCGGTGGCGAGCTGGAGCAGCAAGGCGGCGAACGGGTCCAGGGCGTCTTCCAGCGCGATCCGCATGGCGGCCCGAGCGGCCTGGGCGGCGGCGATCGCATCCGCCCGTGCCCGCGACGTGCGGGCCTGCTGCCACAGCGGCACCCCCGCCGCGGTCGCGGTGAACACCGCACCGCATACCATCAGCGCTATCCGGAGGCTACCGCCCGTTCTCCCGGATGCGACTCCGGTGACCCACGCGGCGGTGGACGCGGCCACCACGACCGGCAGCAGCCACTGCCAACCCGGCGGCCGCCCGCGGCCAGAGGTCCCGGTTATCGTGAAGCCGGGAGGCCGGACGCCGCCGTCGCGAACAGCAGCGGGCCGTTCACGATGGGTAACCATGTATCAAGGACTACCCAAAACAGAGAGTAAACAACTCTTTACGTAGAGTATTTCCTGGAACTGCCTCATAATTCTCGGGACGGCCACCCTGCGCGACCGGAGCCGGCCGCGCAGGGCGTGAAACCACCGTCGTTTAGTTTTAGTGCCTGTTGTAGTTGAAGACCTGGAGCTCCTTGATTCCCACCCCGAACCCGGTCATCGGGGTCACCAGGATCCGGACCTGCTGGGCCAGCACCGGCGCGAACCTGACCTCGTTGTAGTTAGGTGCCGGGGTCTGCGGACTGTGCACCTGGCCGGGGACGTCCACCCAGGATGTGCCGTTGAAGTACTGCACCGTGTACGCGGCCGGTTCCCGGTACGTGTTGCCGCCGGAGCCGAACGCCTTGTTGCTGTAGAAATACACCTTCACGTCGTTGAACCTGGCCGGCTTGCCGAGGTCAACCTGGAGCCAGTCCTGGGCATTGGGTGTGCCCAGATCGCCCCAGATCGGGTTCGTGCCGATGTACGAGCCGGACACGACGGGCAGCCCGCTGATCGTGAAGCCGTCCACCGCGTTGGCCGGGCTGGTGGCCAGCGGCGCGGGGGTAGTCGTGGTGAACGACGCGGTCGCGGTCTTCCCTTCGGCCAGGTCCGGTGCGGAGGCCTGATCCGGGTTCAGGTCGACGCCCGCCTTCTGGAAGCTGTCCGTCAGGCGGGCATTACCGGACAGGCTGACCTGGCTGGCCGCGAGCACCGGTACGCGGTCGGTGAAGCTGGCCGCCGCTGCGCTGCCGTCGCTTCCGCCGCTGATGGTGGCGTGACCATCATGCGAGTCCCAGGTGACGTGGGCCAGGCTGTCCACGGTGAACGCGCGGTGCCCGTCGACGTAGAGCGAGTAGCCCATCGGGGCCGCCGGATAGAACCTGGTGCCGCCGGGCTTCTGCCAGACGATCGTGAGGTTGCTGCCGTGGTAGCTCACGTTGTTGACCGTGAAGTGGTCGTAGCCCATGTCGACCGGCCACAGCTCGATCGTGTCGTCCGCGCGCGGCTGCAAGCCGGCGATGTCCTGGAACATCATCCAGGTGAACGAGCCGAGGGTGTCATCGTTGATGCTCGAGCGGCCGAACGTCTGGGTAGCCGGGTCCCAGTTGAAGTAGAACTCGTTGTTGTCAGGGAAGCGGTTGTCGCCGTTGATGTCCTCGTTCCAGGCCAGCCACTCGATGAGCTGCCGGTACATGGTCGGGGTGATGTACGGCGAGGGGTAGTCCCGCAGCGCCCTGGAGTACAGCCGCGCCTGGAGCGTGGCGTTGATGTTGGAGAAGTTGTTGCTGCCCTGGTTGCAGGCGGCGCAGGCCGCGTCCGCGGCCTGGTCGGCCTGGTCCGCGGTGTAGATGGGCATGATCGGGAACTCGCTGGAGTCGCCGTAGTACCGCAGCCCCTGCGTGTACTGTGCGGTGTCCGGCGGGACGCCGTCGATGTAGGGGGTGAAGTTCTGCTGGTCCTTCCAGCAGACCAGGTTGCCGGTCGTCAGGTCCTTCTGCAGGAACACATCGGCCGGGCAGGTGATCGTCGGCTTCACCGGCGAGACGATGGTGGCGTCGCCGCCGTGGCTTGAGGAGTCCAGCGCGGCGGCGCCGGAAGCCTCGTCGAACTTGTAATCGGCCACGTCGCCGGCGGCCGCCTGCCCGCCTGCCAGCGCGGTTACCTCTGACGCCGACAGCGCCCGGCTGTAGATCGCGAAATCATCCACGGTCCCGTTCAGTGACGGGTCACCGAACTGCGACCGGCCGATCCAGTCCTGGTTGGTGTTCCCCAGGCTGGACGGGTGCAGCGTCATGCTGGCGTTCGTCGCGACCGGGGTCCCGTTGACATACAGCGTCCCGGTGGTTCCCGACAGCGTCACCGCCAGGTGCGACCAGGTGTTCAGCGGCAGCTGCGTGGTCGACGACAGCTGCTGCTCGCCGCCCGGCCCGCTGGTCGTGATCGCGAACCGCGGCCCGGCGCCGGCGTTGACGGTCAGGAACATGTAGTTCCCTGTCCCGGTGCCGAAGTCGAACACGCGCGACCATTGCGTGACGGCGGTCGGCTTGACCCAGGCAGAGACGGTGAAGTCGGACAGCCCGCTGCCGATGTTCGGCGGCAGGTTGACGTAGTCGCCGGCGCCGTCCAGTTGCACCGCGTTGCCGATCTCTCCGGGCACCCGCGGACCGGTCGCCTTCCCGCCGACCGGGTCGGAGTTGGTCACCGGCGCGCTGGCCCACAGGTCGTTCAGCAGGGCGCTGCGGACGTTGCTGGCGATGTCGGTCATCTGCTTTGCCTTGGTGGTGTCCCCGAGCATCGTGTATTCGGCCGCGGCGGTGCTGGCCTCGGCGTACAGGAACGAGCTCTCCGTGCGGTCCTGCGGCCGGGTGCCGTAGTACTTGAAGGCCACAGAGTCCGCGTCGTTTCCCGGCAGGGTGCCGGAGGAGTACTCGATGAGGTTGTCGTGGTTGGTGTCGAACTTGGCCAGCGTTCCTTCGACGTCACACTCGGCATACTTGGCGAGCTGGCGGACTACCGACTTCGGACCGCCGTGGATGAGGTAGTCCTGCCAGGCCTGCGTGCCGGTCCACTGCTCGTAGGTGTTGTTCCAGTTCCCCGTGTTACCCGGGTTATCGTGGAATGCCTGGCAGCCGGACTCCTCGCCCTGGGACAGCACCGGACCGTAGGAATATTCCGGATCACGCCACCACTGCAGGTCCTGAAGGCGCATCGGCACCGTGAGGGAGATCTGGTTGTCGTAGCCGAGCGCGCCCTCCAGATCGACAGGGAACTGGTAGTCGTTGCCGGGGATGTTCCCGTCGAAGGAGTTGAACCGGTTCTCCCAGTAGCGGTAGTAAAAGATCTTTTCGACGTTCTTGTCGGGGAGATCGAGGTAAGGGACGTTGTCCACCCAGAACTTGTTGTACTCCCGCATCTGGGTCAGCCACGCTTTTTGCGGGTCGTAGTTCCGGTAGCGCTGGTAGTCCGCGGCCGAGCCGGGCAGTTCGTTGGCGAGCGCGCCGAGCTGTACCTTCAGGCTGACCTCGGCCCCCGGGTCGAGCGTGACGGTGCGGGTCAGGCTGGTGCCGGTGACCGTGAACCCGTCGCCGCTCATCCTCGGGAAAATGGTGGACAGTCCGTAACGCAGCGTGACCTGACCGGTGAGCTCGGTCCCGTCAGCGGACGGTGAGATGGCGATCGGCGAGGCCGCCGTCAGCGTGTCCGTCTCTGCCGAGGTGCCGGTGTTAGTCAGGGTCAGGTCGGTGACCGCGACGTCGTGTTGCGTAGTGAACTTCTTCTCCGCCGCGGAAAGCCCAGGCCGGGTGAAGGAGCCGGAGAAGTAGCTGGGGTACTGCACGCGCTGGGACGTGTCCTCGGTGAGCCCCGCCCCGGAGAGGCTGATCGTATACAGGTTCTGTGCCGTGCGGGGGCTAGGAGGCTGCCGGTACGCCCAGCCGCCGCCGTCGGCGCCGAAGCCGCGGGCGGCGAAGCCGAGCACGCTTGGGTCGTGCGTATACATGTACAGCGCGCGGCCGCGGGTCATCAGCACCGAGTCGGCGTTCGTGGTGTCTTCCACGGCAGGCAGGTACGGAACGGCGAGAATCCGGTCGAACCAGTAGGACGTGCCGCCGGCCGCGATGTCGGCGTTGTAGATGGCCTGCAGCGTGCTCCTGCTCGGGTCAAAGCCGACCGGAGGGTCGGGCACGGGCTGAGCAGAGCCGGCGAACGTGGGGTCGCCGGGGTTGTTCCCGGCGGCCTGCGGAGCCTGGGGCGCCTGGTGTGTCTGGGGTGCCTGGGCGGCGGTCTGGGCGGTCTGGGCGGTCTGGGCGGCG
>Ga0126381_100008935_pt1 | contig 11231 bp, 20 predicted proteins | sample PanSoiMetPlot_28_FD_96465 | JGI IMG/M metagenome (GOLD analysis project Ga0126381, IMG submission 96465) | Tropical forest soil microbial communities from Panama - MetaG Plot_28 | ecosystem: Environmental > Terrestrial > Soil > Tropical forest > Bulk soil | place: Panama | collected 2016-02-17 | reverse complement strand
TGCTCCATCGTCGCCTCGAAGCACTGATGGATCGGATCATCGAGCGTTGTCATTGGCGCCTCTCAGTTGAGACCAGCAATGCCATCGGGAACGAGCAACTGCGTGCCGTGCCGCTCGCCGTGGCCACTGGCTACGCACATCAGCCCACGCTCGGTCTGATCGAACCGAAAGAACGCCTTCAAGGTCAGACATCTGAAGAGCGTCTTCAACGTGACGATCCCCTTCGGTATCTGATCTAGCTCGCGCGGATCGTCGTCGCAGCCATCGACCATCAGCGCGAGCCTGATCGTGGGATTGTGCTGGACCGCTTCGTTGGCCAGCAGCGCGCAGCGCTTCGCCTGCTCCTCGTCGCCCGCTTCCATGTTCAGTGCCAGTGTCTGGTAGTCCCTGATGTTGGTCTGCATGGTCATTCTCCATCGCGCGATCCTCGGGCTGATCCGGTGGTGCTGGCTTGAACCGTGTGTGGTCGCTCCACCGGATCGGCAGCAGGGGGTGAGCATCGTGCTGCCTTGCCCTCGGTCTCCCGCCTGGGGGGCCAGATCAGCGCGCCAGGTGGGAAAGTGATGATCTCGAATTTCGGTACGTCACGCCACAAACGCTGACCCACCCATAGGATCAGTCGCTTCATTGTCGCCTCCTAATTCACCGTTGCCTCGATCTGAGCCAGCATTGTCTTCAGCGTGGCGCGCAGTGTGGCGCGCATCTCGGGCGGCATGTCGCCAAGGCTGTTCGCCGTGACGCGCTGCACGCTGCCCGACAGCATGCTCTCGTACAGGCTGATCTTCGCCGCTGCCTCGTTCATCAGCGCGGTGTTCTGCATGATCGTTCTGCTCTGCGTCTTCACCATGCCAGCGAGCTTGTTGTTCCAGTAGAAGAGCCACGTCGCGAGCAGCGACTGTCCAGCGATGCAGGCGGCCAGCAGCCAGAAGGTGGTGTCAGTGCATCCCATCTTTCCTCCGCTTCGCCTTGAGGCCGATGTCGAGCAGCGCCAGGCAGAGATCGCCCGCCGCTTCCTGCGGCACGGTGAAGTCGAGATCGCGGTGTGGCGGATCGCTGGCGATGAAGGTGCCGGAACCGATGACCTTGCCGCCCGCCTGGGCGACCAGGTCGTAGACCTTGAGATCGGTCGCATCGCCTGCTCGGCCATCCCAATCGACGGTGTAGGTGTGGTCGGACATCAAACTCTCCCCTGGTCGAACGGTCTCACGAAGCGCGATGTCTCTGGCTGCCACTTCAGAGTAACAACGCCAGGGATACCGATTGAGTAATGGTCCCTACTCTTCTCAATGCTGATCTCCGTCAAGTCGCTGCCGTGCACGTCGGGCCGGTAGATCACGACACCGGCATCGCAGCGGTTCGCCCAGGCGGCGCTGTCAGCAATGTCCCATAGGCCAGGTTTCGGAACCTTCCCGAAGCGGTCCCTGCGCATCTTCGCCGGATGCGCCACGATCACCACGGTGACGTTGTGTTTCCTGGCGAACGACTTGATCAGCCGCAGGCACTGGCTGACCCACTGCTCCATCGTCCACTCGGTCGGCCGGTCGGCCACGCTCACCTCGTTCCAGGGATCGATGACGCAGATCGCAGCGTCGTGGCGCTCGTGAGCGGCAGCGAAGCGCTCCAGCATCCAGGCCAGCGTCATCTCTTCGCCTTCCTCACCTTGCAGGAAAACAAAGCGCTGGTCGATCCAGGCGTCGGCGTCGGCGCGCTGTTGTGCGGAAGCGTACTTTTCCAGGCACTCGGTCCTGAAGGATCGCAGCACCCTTCGGAGATCGGGCACCACCGGCTGCTCCATCGAGCAGATCGCCGCCGTGGTCTGCCAGTGCCAGGCGAGGTTGCACGTCAGGTTCGCCACGAAGCTCGACTTGCCGTGCCCAGGCGGGCCGGTAATCACAATAAGGTCACCCTGCCGAATGCGTAGGTGCTTCTCCAGGCCAGGGATGAAGGTGTCGTGCGCGGGCTGCACCGGCCGCTCGGGGAACTCGGTGATCCGCATCAGCCCAGGGATCGGCATGTAGATCGCCGTGGCCAGCGCATAGCGTACGGCCGCCTGGCCATCGGGATGGCTGCCCAAGGTGTCGGTCAAGTCCTTGCCGCGCGGGTACGCCATGATCACCTGGCAGCGGGATCGCCCCAGGCGCCGCGCCAGCCCCACCTGGAGGACGGCGCCGTTGCGGTCGTCATCGACGGCCAGGATGATCGGCCGCTGCTGCTGCAGAAGATCGTGGGCGTGCGCCAGGTACGCCCACCTGGGGCCATCGTCGCCGCTGTCGATCTCGGGCGCTCCACCTGGAACGCTGACGGCCTTCGGATAGCCGCTCTGGATCGCGGCCACGGTGTCGAGCTCTCCCTCGGTGATCACCATCGGGAAGCCCGCAAGCTCGGGATCGCGCAGGCAGTCGACGTTGTAGAAAATCTGCGGCGTGCCGACGTCCTGCTCGAAGCGCTTCTCGCCCGTGATGGTGCGCCGCTTGGTGCCGACGCGCTGGCCGTGGTCGATGATCGGGATCGCGATCCAGAGATCGTCAGTAGGGCCTGCGCATGGACGCCAGCCAAGACGCACCACCGTCTCGACGCTGAGCCCGCGCCGTTCCAGCGCTCGGCCGTGCGCCTCGTCCATCTCCCATTCCGCCCTTCGCTCCACAGTGCCAGCAATTCCAGACCGCATGACCGTCCCCCTCGATACGCACGCTGAGACAGCGATCAGTTTTCTTGCGCCGGTCGGCGCTGCACCACGGGCACAGCGTCTTCTGCTCTCCTTCGACGCCGGCGCGAACGTGGATGCCGAGCGCCCGCAAGTCGTCCAGGACGTGCATGGTCTCCTCCGCTGAAGAAGGTGAGCTTGCGCACCATCGGGATCGCGCGCTGCAGCAGGATGTCCTGCACTTCCTCGACGCTGCGCGCGACGTAGACGTCGAAGCCGAGATGCTGCCAAGTGTTGGCGATCTCCACCTGGGCGTCGGTGAGAGCGCCGTCGTCGGACTTCAACTCGATGCCGAACATCAATGGGCCGAGATAGCTCTGCTCGTGCCGCGCCATGATGATGATGTCGGGCAGGCCACGCTTCACGCCGCGCCGCTTGCGGATGCCTGCCTCGGCCTTGCCGAGCTTGCCGACGCCGTGGTCGATGCTCGACCACCAGGTGTGAGCGGGATCGAGCGTGATCGTCAGCATGTGCGCGACTGCGATCTGCAGCCCATGCTCGCGCCGTCTCATGGCTGCGCCTGGTCGGCCAGCGTGAGCGCCAGCAGCGAGAGCCGCTGGCGCACGTTGGCAACCAACGGCTTGGTGATCTTGCAGCCGCTGGCGATCCGCGTGTTGGTCGCCTCGATGGCGTGCATCACCGTGGTGTGGTCGCGGTGGAAGATGTAGCCAATCTCGGGCAGCGAGTAGTCGGGGCAGTAGCGATCCACCGACCACATCGCGACGTGGCGCGGCCAGGCGACACGCCTGCAGTGATCGGGATTGAACATCTCGCCAGCGGTGATGCCGCTCTCCAGGACGACAGCCTGGACGACGTGGACGACGTTGAGCCCGAGCTTGCTCTCGGGCCACACCACGCGCCGCGTGGCATTGGGTGGCGGGCGCTCGTGGCGCCGGTAGTACGGCACGCTGTTGAGCTTGCGCAGCGAGGCCACGATGAAGGGGTTCCTTAACTCGGCGTAGGCCCCACCGACCGTGTACGGTCCTGCTTTTTCGATCCGACGTCGCGCAGCGTCGGCATGCTCGCGATACTTCTCCGCGCGCTCCTGCAACTCCTCGAAAATCCCGAGCCGCTCGTTCGCCATGACAGCCCCCACCAGGCGACAAGGATCGCCGCCGGAAGGACGACCACGACCAGGAGGAAGGCGGCGATCTCCGTGATCGTGTCGAGCAGCATCAGTTGATCCGCTTGTGGTGCGCAGCGCGCTTCCGCTTGACCGTGTGACGGGCGGGGAAGCACACCGACTTCTTCTGCGCCTGGGCCATCGCCTTGATCTGCTGCTGGCGCCACGACGGGATGTGGCCGCGCCGCTTCCATCCGTGGACGGTCGACAGCGCAACCCTCTCGCCAGTGAACTCGGTCAGCGCGTCGGCCAGGCCCTGGTAGCTTCCGCCGAATGCTTCCTTGGCCTTGTCGAGATCGACTTCGCGCTGCAGCAGCGGACGCTTCTTGGCACGGCGCCGCAGCATGAGCGCCCTCCCTTGAACGTGGTTCATTAGGTTCCCCTCCATTGATCGAGGGGACCGTGCGCTTTCGCGCACTTCGTTCAACGACACCTGGTCGACACAATTCCTGCGGTGTCAGCGATGGTACTCTTACAATAGTTGGTCAGCAGAAATTGCGCCGGATACGCATTTCGATGTCCTCATTTGAGGCCAGCGCAATGCGTGTACGCTTTGGCACATTGGGAATTTCCACAACTCCTCACGCAACCGAATGCGCGCCCTACTCATTTCGTTGCGCTCTTCATCGCATAGCTGACCGCAAAAGGCCGTGAGATCAGGCTTTTGCCACCGTGCCTCGAAACGCTTGCGACAGTGACCGGCAATCGTAGCGTCCGCGCCAGATGCTTCGGGGGTATCCCGCGTGACACGGATCGAGCTTGATCTTCTCTACAGCGCGAAGTCGGACGTCGAGAAGGCCCACGCCTTGGCCGATGCCAGCCAGTGCTGGACGACCAACGCCACCAAGATCAGGGACGGTCTCAGCCGCGCCCTGTGGACGATGAAGCGCCTGATCGACAACGCCGTCATCGAACACCAAGCCGAGAACCATCACCACGATCTCCAGGAAGCCGCCAAGCAGCCTGGAGGGGGAGATGTCGAAACTCATCGCTGATCCATTCGAGCGGCACGGGATCGACCACTTGTCACCATCGAGCCTGCGCATGTGGCGCGAGGCGCCGGTCGTCTGGATCGGCAAGTACCTCCTGCGCGCCGAAGACCAGGCGGGACCAGGCGCCTGGCGCGGCAAGGCCGTGGAGATCGGCGTCGACCGCATGCTCTTCGGCTTCAGCCACGACGATGCCGTCAAAGCGATGTACGGCCAATTCGCGCTCGACCAGATGGGCGAGCTTAGCCCTGAGATCGAGAAGGAGCTTGGCGCCCTGGAGGACTTCCTGCTCCAGGCGAAGATCGCCTTCGACGGCAAGCCGATGCCGTTCAGCCGCCAGTCGAAGGTGCAGTTGGCGTTGCCTGGCATCAGCGTGCCGCTGATCGGCTTCATCGACTGGCTGTGGCTGGATCGCGGCGACGATCTCAAGACCACCTGGCGCATCCCGTCGACCGTCGATGCCAACGACGGACACGTCCAGCAGATCGCCTGCTACGCCATGCACACCGGCCTGCCGTTCTCGCTGACCTACGTCAGCCCGAAGAAGTGGACGCGCCACGAGATCATCCGGCCGGTGATCGATGACGCCTACGACCAGGTGATCGAGACCGCTCTCGCGATCCGCTCCTTCCTGGATCACGTACGCGATGCCCACGACGCGCTGTCGATGTTCGCGCCCGACTACTCCGATTTTCATTTCCGGCCGCCGATGGTCGAAGCGATCCGCAACGCCAAGGCGATCCGACCGCTGTCCATCCCCAGGAGCGAGCCATGAAGAAACCCACGAGCGACGAGACCAAGACCTACGTGATGACGCTGGCCAGCGGCAGCCTGCGCAGGATCACCGTGCCCGCGCATTGGAAGGTCACCTTCGGCCCGCTGGTGCCACCGCGCGATCAGTCGGGCGAGAGCCAGTCGAGGTTCAGCGGCAAGTGGTTCGCGCTGCGCTTCTACGAAGGCAAGGATCAGCAGCGCGCGGTGTTCACCGACGTCGTCGCCTTCCGCGACGAGAGCCTGCGCGTCGAGGAGCGTGTCACCAAGACCAGGCACCACGTCGCTCACAAGCAAGCTCCAGGCGGCCAGCGCCAGGTCGTCATGCAGGCGAGCGTCACTGAGTGGCGCGATCCCTTGGCGCCCGACGACGGTGGCGACCAGGAGTTTCTCCAGCTTGAAGAGGAGAAGGGCTGATGATGGTCAATGTCCGCTACGTCAACGCGCCGCAAAATCCCAACGGCAAGTACGGCAACCTGAAGCTCGGAGACGGCAGCACGATCATGGTGCCGGTCGACATGCTCGGCATGTTCCAGCCAGGCAACTACGAGATCGGCACCAAGTATCAGACCTGGGGCCAGGGCACCGACCAGGAGCGCCAGGTCGTGATCGCCACCACAGGCCCAGGCGGGCAGCCTGGCGGCCTCCAGCACCGTGGAGGGTATCAGGGCAACCAGCAGGGCGGCGGCTTCCAGCGGCCTCGCCAGGGCTTCCAGCCGCGCGTCTACCAGGGTGGGCGCACGGGCGGATCGCAGGGCTACCAGGGCGGCGGCGACAAAGACCCTCGCCAGATTTTCATCACGGGCGTGGTCGGCCGAGCGATGGGATCGGGCAAGTTTGCCGCCAGCGAGATCGCCGTGCTGACCCAGGCGGCGGCGCGATCCTACGACGAGTACATGGTCGCCAAGGCGGCGGCGCCGCCCGCAGCGGCGCAGCAGCCGCAGGGTGAGAATTGGGGCAACCAGGCGAGCCAGCAGCCCGAGCCGCCGCAGTACGACCAAGGCGACCCAGGACCGGAGCCACGCTGATGCTGAGCCAGGCTGCCACGATCCGCCTGGCTGGCGATCACTCCAGGCGGGCGGCCTGCCACCTGGTGCAGCGGGCGCCCGATGGCTGGACGGTCAGCATCGATGAGCCCAGGCGATCCCTGCGCCAGTCATCGAAGTTTTGGGCGACGTGCGGCGAGGTTGCGAAGAGCGGCACGCTGTGGTCGGGCACCACGCACACCAAGGACGGCTGGCACGATCTCTTCCTGGCGGGCTGGCACGTCGTGAAGCACCGGCCGATGCGGCTGCTGATCGGCCTGGAGAACGAGTTGGTGACGCTGATGCCTCACCACAGCCGCACGCTGACCGAGAGGGAGATGAGCGAGCTACTCGACTACACCGTCGCGTGGTGCGCGATGCACGACGTGAGGTTGAGAGACGACGACTGAAAGGGGAGAGCGATGCAGGGGGACAATGACGAAGAACGGCGAATGAGCCTGCGCGAGCATCTGATCTACGCCCTGATCGGCGTAGCCACGTCGGCACTGCTCGCCTGGCTGGTGACACTGATCCCATAGGAGGAGCGAACCATGACACGTCCGAAGTTGCTGTCGCCGCAAATCCTCGCGGTCGGCAAGATGATGGAAGCGCACTGCGCGAAGGTGAACGGTTACTCGGTCTACGAGAAGGGCTGGAGCGACGAGCGGATCGCCGCCGAAGTGAGCAACCCGCTGCCCGAACGGCCCATCAGCGTTCACTCGGTCGCGAACCAGCGACGACAGAACTTCGGCAACTTCGAGAAGCTGGCGCCATCAGGATCGCCGTACGACGTGAACAAGCACAAGAAGCTGCAGGAGCAGATCGATGAGCTAAAGCGCGAGCAGTCCTGGCAGCGCGAGGATCGCGAGCGCGACAAGGCCACGATCAACGCGCTGACCAACTACGTCATCATGTTGGGTCCGTACGTCAGCAAGCTCGGCGTGCAGCCGTATCGCCCGCCGCCTGGCAAGGTGATCTCGACGCCACCGGCCGGATCGGAGCAGCACGCATGAAGTCGCTGTCGATGCGCTCGGCGCTCCGCTGCGAGACGGCAACCGGCAAGCGCTGCCGGTGCCGCTGCGGCGGCGCGCTGCACGGCTCGCTGCGCGCCAAGACCGAAGCGGAGATCGAGGCGCTGCCCGCCGACGATCCCCACCACGTTCTAAGCCGAGACCGGCGCCGCAATCGGCGGCGCAAGCAGCCGCGCTTCGACGTCGAAGGCCTGCGGTGATGGACGACTTCGAGACACGCCTGGTCACCCTGGTGATCGCGATGGTGGTAGCGGTGCGCTTCGGCATGTGGCTCGAAGCGCGCCGCTGGCGCCGCAACGCCGACGACTACAAGCGGATCGAGAGCGGCGGCCAATTGTTCAAGGTGCACCACGAATGAGCTATCGCGATGACGACGGCAGCGGCAGGCGATCCAATCCCTACAGCGATGCCTGTGAGGAGGACGTCTGCCGCCTGGTCGACAAGCTATGGCACTGGAAGATGGGCTCCTTCGGTCCCTGGAGCCCGATAGATCGCTACGCCCACAGAGATGACAAGCTCATCGCGCTGGTCGAGATCAAGGCGCGCAACAACTCGTGGAGCAAGTACCCCACGGTGCTGTTCAACCTCCGCAAATTCATGTGGCTGCGCGAGTACGGCCTGATCTGGCGCGTGCCGTCGTTCTTTTTCGCTCGCTTCGATGACGCCTATCGCTACATCTCGATTGCCGACATCGACACCCACGTCATCGAGATGGCAGGCGAGCGCCACGGTCCATCACCGACCGATTGGGAGCCCTGCATCCACGTCGCGATCAACGCCATGCGGGAGGCGACATGGCCTGGCTGACACGCCTGGAGGCTGCGGCCTACCTCAAGGTGTCGACCAGGCAGTTGGATCGGCTGCGCCTGCCGCGATCCTTCGTGGGCAAGAGGCCGCGCTACGCGACCAGCGATCTCGACACCTACCTGGAGCAACTCAAGGTGACGCCACCCCAACGCGGAAAGGGCGGCCGTGTGAGGCCGCCCCGTTATCGGCCGAACCGTGGCCGACCGCTTGAGTGGGAGAAGCGCGCCGACGAGTATCGGCGCGCTCTACGCAAAGGCTAGGCTGCGAAGTCCAGGTTGCTCTCCAGGACAGCCACGGCGCTCTCGAACTTGTTGGGGTCCAGGTGGCCGTAGATGTCGATGGTGGTCTGGATTTGGCTGTGACCCATCCAGGCCTGCACCTTGTACATCGGCTGATCGCCTTCGAGCATCCACGACGCACAGGTGTGGCGCAGCGTGTGCAGGGTGATCTTGCGCTTCTTGTCGTTCTGCTCGGTCTCGGTGAGGTTGAGGCCAGCCCGCTTGCGCGCGGTCTCGAAGGCGCCGGTCGGATCGAACCACAGCACCAGGGCGCCGTCGTCCTCGCGCATGAAGATGCGGCCGGTCGGATTGTAGACGCCCGCCTTCTGCTGCTCGTCGCGCATCTCGATCAGGATGTCGCGCACCTTGTCGCCACAGGTCAGCGTGCGCTCGCTGGCAGCGGTCTTGCTGTTGGTGAAGCGCAGCTTGACGCCCGTGTTGCGCGTCAGGTCGACGCGATCCCAGGTCAGCGACATCATCTCGACGTCCCAACGGGCGCCGGTCAGCACCAGGAGCTTGAGCAGGCGCTTGAGATGGACCGAGCCAGCGGCCAGCAGCAGGCGGTTGAACTCCTCCTTGGTCAGGCAGCGCCCGCAGCGCTTGTCGAGATCGGCAAGCTCGATCTCGGGCACGCGCGACAGGAGGTTCCAGCTTTCGGTGGTGCACTTGTTCAGCACGGCCTTCAGCACGCCCAGGTACTGATTGACGGTGCCAGCCGACAGGCCCTTGTCGCTGACGACCTTGGCGCCCGCCTGGCCCTTCGCCGCCTGGACGAGCTTGCCGCTCGTCAGGAAGGCCTGCCGAACCTCGCCAATCTTCGCTGCAGTGAGATCGCGCAGCAGGGTGGTGTCGGCCTCCAGGGCCGCCGCCAGGCGCTTGGTGATGCCGAGATAGGCCTTGCCGCCGTCCTTGTTCTCCTTGCTGGCGACCTCGTTGTAGTAGCGGTCAAACGCCGCCGTGAGCGTGATCTGCTTCTGGCCGGTGGTCTGCTCGACGTCGATCCGCTCGCGCTCCTTGTTGGCCTCCTGGAGCGCCAGCAGGCGGCTCGCCCGCTTGTCGGTGCCGACCTCGATCCAGGTCGAGCGCCGCACCAGCACACCCTTGTGGGTGAACTCCATAAACCAGCACTTCGGTGCGTCCTTGCGGATGCGGACGCCGTCCATGTTCTGCTTCCTTGCCACGTTAATCTCCAATCCCACACAAAGGCCGCACAACGAGAGATTAACCTGACAGCCTGTTAACGGTTTAAGCCAACAAATACGCGCTTATCTCTTCGTCCCCACCCATATGGCTGCTTTTGTCATTATTTTCAAGGCTGCCGCCTACGATTATTTAGTGCCTGGTTTTATTGGGTTTCCTGAAGCGTGGTCCCTGCAGATAGAGACCAAAAGAGACAGGATCGGACGCCAACTCCACACGAACCCCACACAGCAAAAGGCCCGCCGTAGCGGGCCTAGATGTGCACCAAAATCAAACCAGCCAGCACAGCAGGGCGGCCAGGGCGGCGATGATCACCAGGGCGCCGACGCCCGCCTGGCGCTTCTCGGCCTTGAAGCGCTCGGCCAGGATCAGGTGCGGCTGGTGGTGGTTGCGTGTGAACGGGGAGGGGTCGTAATTCATGGGCTGCCATATGGGGCTACGCAGTGCGTATGGCAAGAGCGTGGTGGGGCCTAACCGCATCGGCGCCAACGCCTCCCCAGGCTTCACGCCTTAGCGGGCTACTCGGCCCCACCCCACCAGGCGGCCGACTGCCGGTAGGTGTCTCGATCCGACCGTCAGCCTGACGCGATCCTAGCACCCAAACCGCTGTCGCGACGATGGCGCATTGGGCCTAAGCCCTGGCATCAGGTGCAACGGCAAGCGCTGCCGTTTGTCAGCGCCGCCACCACGGTTGCTCGGCCGACGATCCGAGCCCATCCGGCCCGCAGGGTTCATCGGCCGAGCGTAGAAGTCACCGTCGTCCGCCTGGGCGCCCTTGGTCTTGTCGAACAGCATGATCTGATCGCGCACGGCTGCTGGCGTCCTGTAGCGCGTGGCGACCTTGCCCTTGCGCACCCAAATCACCGACGTGTTGCAATGAACCTCGTCGGCCTTCAACTCCCGCCTGATCGCCCGAGCATGCACGCACTCGTCATCGGTTCCAGGCTTGGCGCCACGTCGATCCGCTGACGTGATCGTGTAGGTGAAGCCTCTGGTCGCATCGAGCAGTCTCGTATCGGTGACCCTGCGCGGGAACACCTTCTTGCGCGGTTTAGCCATCGTCTCCTCCTCTCTAGTTGCCTACGCAGATCGGGCAGAGATCGTCCTCGCCATCGCGCCGCCAGCCCGCCGCCTGGGCGGCCTTGCGCATGTCGATGAATGTGTGCGGCGGCGGGAAGTCCTGCCACCTGAAGCAGCGGTTACAGGTGATGACGCCGAAGTCGGGATGGCGCTTCGCCAGCATGTAGAGAAGCTCGTCGGCGTCCTTGGCGATGATCTTCATCAGCAGCCGCGCCGACCTGGC
>Ga0126381_100008933_pt1 | contig 11232 bp, 13 predicted proteins | sample PanSoiMetPlot_28_FD_96465 | JGI IMG/M metagenome (GOLD analysis project Ga0126381, IMG submission 96465) | Tropical forest soil microbial communities from Panama - MetaG Plot_28 | ecosystem: Environmental > Terrestrial > Soil > Tropical forest > Bulk soil | place: Panama | collected 2016-02-17 | reverse complement strand
GGCCGCCCGGCTGGCCGCGCGGACATCGACGCCGGCGCGGTCGTCCGCGCCTACACCGAACGCCAGCTCAGCGTCACCGAATGCGCCCGCCGGTTCGCCGCCTCCGAGAAGACGATCCGGACGATTCTCCAAGAGAACGACATCCCGATCCGGTCAGCCAACGCACCGGACCGCCAGCCGCCGTCCAGCCAGAATCCGGACACGCAACCGCGCCCGCAGCCGTCATCGGGGCAGGTCCGCGGGCCGGTCGAGCGGACCGTGCGAGCCATGGAGGTCAGCGACCCGCGCCTGCTGCTCCGCGCGGCGGTCATCGACAAGGCAGCCGCCGACCTCGTCACCCAAGCCCGCCAGTCTTCAGCGAAGATAGCCGCCCAGGACACGCCGCGCGTGGACGCCGAGCACCCGCGCGAGGCGCCAGAACCCCAGCCGGCGGCAAAGGCAGGAATCCCCGATCCCGACCGCCGCGTGCCGCAAGATGACGGTCACTACCGCCCCGGCCCACGGTCAGATGACGGTCAAATGATCATGGACGCTGCCCGCTAAAAGAAAAAACCCCTGCTCGGCAGGGGTTTTGGCGTGGAGCTAAGGGGATTTGAACCCCTGACCCCCTCGATGCGAACGAGGTGCGCTACCGGACTGCGCTATAGCCCCGAGAACTTGAGTAAGCGTAGCAAATATCGGGGCGTGCTCGCGCGTCCGTGCGGACCGGAACGGACCGGAACGGGGGGACGGCCCGCGACCTCGGCATTCTGAGGAACTCCTTGACCTTTGCTGAGCCAGAGCAGAAGAATCGGGCCACCTCAACAGAAAGGGGCTTGGGGTTCATGCTCAAGAACCGCGTTTCCAGTGTCCTGCTCGCTGCCGTTACCACAGCCACGGCAGTGGCGGGAGTGGCCGCCGTCGGCGTCACGGCCTCGGGGGCCAGCCCAGGGCGTACGTTGCCCGGGCTCAACGCGCCTGGCCTGCACGAACAAGTGAACGCCGCGAACACCACCGACGCGTGCGGGTACCACTTCCAGATTCCAGCCGACCGGTTCAAGGGAGTCCCGGTGTTCGACGCGGCGAAGGCCGCGCAGCCGTTCATCGTGAAGTTCCACACGACTCAGGGCCTGGTCACCGTCCAGATGCTGACCGGCCAGGCGCCGTGCACCACGTTCTCGTTCCGGTTCCTGGCCAGTCAGGGTTACTACAACGGGACTCACTGCCACCGGCTGACCGTGCAGAGGATCTTCGTGCTCCAGTGCGGTGACCCGACCGGTACCGGCTCCGGGGGGCCGGGGTACGCGTTCAACGATGAGAACCTCGCAGGCGCCACTTACCCTGCGGGCACTGTGGCAATGGCCAACGCCGGACCGAACACCAACGGCAGCCAGTTCTTCTTCACCTGGAAGGACACCACGCTATCGCCCAACTACACGCCGTTCGGCAAGGTGATCGGCGGCATGGACGTGCTCCAGAAGATCGCGGCCGCCGGAGACGACGAGCAGAACAACCCTGGCGACGGTTACCCCAACCTCTTCACCCTGTTCCACTCCGTCCAGATCATCCCGGTGAACCAGCACTAGCACGACCGCGGATACTCGCGCCCGGAAAGGCGCCGCGTAGCGGTGCCCGTTTTATACCCAGTTGAGATGGTTGTGCTAGGCCAGTCGCGCGGCCGGGCTGGGGGCATGGGTCCCTTACCCCCGATAGTTCGGGGGTAAGGGACCCATGCCCCCTATCCCCGCACACCATCGGGCCGCCGGGCCCCGGGCGGAGCGCCCAGACTGGCATGATCCGCCCATGATGCAGCCGGGCCTCACCGTTGCGGGCGAGCTGAACCACATCCAGGGACCACGGCACGCCATGAAAACGACTAAATAACCGACATGTCCAAATTTGGACCCAAGTATCCGCAACGATCGCGGTCCGCGGACCGCTACCCGGTTTGCGGCTTATGCGCCGCCCGGCCCGCGGCTAGTCGCCTACGGCGCGGAGTTTGGCGTCGGCGTACTGGTCGTAGAACTCCTCGCCGACGCGGGCGGTGATGTCGATGACCTGGGCGTCCAGGGCCGCGACGGGCCGAGCTAGCGGAGCGGGCGCGGCAGAGGCGGCAGGCGCCGCGGAGGCGGCGGCAGGCATGGCGGGCGCGGCCGAGGCAGGCGAAGCGGCCGACGCGGCCGAGGCAGGCGAAGCGGCTGGCGCGGCGGAGGCAGGCACGGCGGAGGGGGCAGGCGAGGTGGCTGGCGCGGTGGGAGCGCGGGCTGGGGCGGGGGCCATGCGGGACGGAGCGGGGGGACGGGATCGTTGCGCCGAACGCCGTTCCGCATCGGCGCGGGAAGCTTCGCGGAGCAGGGCCAGGTAGCCCAGCAGCATGACGGCGGGCGGCAGCACCACCCACCAGGCCGCCAGCCCGGTCTGGGCCAGCGCCGCGGCGCTGAAGGCCAGCGCCAGGAGCATGCCCAGCAGGCGCCTGCGGGCGCGGATCACGCGGGTCCGCTCGGAATCGCCGCGGGGAGCCGGGGCGGGGCGCTCCTCGCGCCTGGAGACCGGCTGATCAGGCTGGTCTGCCACCGGTTCGGGGGCGGCCGCGGTCGTCTCCCGCCGGAGCCAGCGGGGAATGAGCACGCCTGCCCAGATCACGACGATCGCGCCGTACAGTATCGCGCTGCTCAATGGTCCTCCCCTCGGGCATAGGCGACAACCGATGGGCATAGGTGTCCCACGTGACGCACCGTAGTAGAGGAACCGCTACCAACACGAGCATCCCGCCCGGTGTGTCGCGGCGTGGCGAAAAAACTCAGCTGGCGTTCGACCGGGACGCCATCAGGATCGACCGCCAGCGGGGCATCAGGCCGTGCGGCACTTCCTCGGCGGTGAGTGCGTAACACACGTGATCCCGCCAGGCGCCGTTGATGTGCAGCTGGCGAACCCGTACGCCTTCTTCGCGGAAGCCGAGTTTTTCCACCACGCGCCGTGACGCGTGGTTTTCCGGCCGGATGGACGCCTCCAGGCGGTGCAGCCCGATGACGCCGAAGCAGTGGTCGACGGTCAGGGCCAGCACGGTGGGGATGATGCCGCGCCCGGCGTATGCCTCGTCGATACAGTAGCCGACCTGCCCCGACCGCGCCGAGCCCCAGGTGATCGACCCGACGGTCAGCTGGCCGACGAACTCCCCGCCGTAGGTCACCACCCACGGCACGGCCTGGCCTTGCCTGGCCTCGCGGCGCATCGCGCGGACCATGGAGATATAGGGGCCGAGCGAGGACCGGTAGAGCGGGGTCTCGGGATTGGTGGGTTCCCACGGGCGTAGCCAGGGCGCGTTCCGCACCCGGATCTCGCGCCAGATGCGGGCGTCGCTCACCTTCACCGGCCGCAGTGCGACCGGTGCGTCGAGCAAGTGGGCTTCGGTGAGCGTTACCGGCCAGCCACGCATCTGTCCCACGGTTTTATCATTCCCCCGTGCGCTCGCTAACGCTACGCGAATAAGGATCGCGCACCAGGTTCCTCCCGGACGTGGTCGCCGCCGTTGACCTGCGATACGGCGTGCTCAAGTACCGGCGTGAGCACGGCCATGCCGTCCCGTACGCCGCCGCTGGATCCCGGCAGGTTGATAATGAGCGTACGCCCGGCCATCCCGGCGACGCCGCGGGACAAAATGGCGGAAGGCACGCCGCCCGAGAACCCGGTGAACCGCAGGGCCTCCGCGATGCCCGGGATCTCCCGGTCGAGCACCCGCCGGGTCATTTCGGGGGTAAGGTCACCGGGCGTGAGCCCGGTTCCTCCCGTCGTCACGACCACGTCGTACCCGGCGGCGACCGAGTCACGCAACGCGGCCTCGACGGAGTCCCCGTCCGGGATGACCAAGGGTCCGTCCACGATCGAGCAACCCGCGGCGCGCAGCGCCTCCACCAGCACAGGTCCGGATTTATCCTCATAAATCCCGGCGGCCGCTCGGTTCGAGACGGTGACCGCCAGTGCCCGGATCACCTCCGCGTCCATCGGCCCGTCTTCCCGCCTTCTTTCCACTCGACGCGAATATCGGTCAGGACGGCGCCGGGGTCGATGGCCTTGACCATGTCGATGAGCGCCAGCCCGGCCACGGAGACGGCGGTGAGCGCCTCCATCTCGACGCCGGTCCGGTCCGCCGTCCGCGCGGTAGCGCTGATGTCGACCCCGGCGTCGGTCACCGTCAGGTCCACGGTAACCCCGTGCAGGCCGATCGGATGGCACAGCGGGATCAGGTCAGGAGTTCGCTTGGCGCCGGCGATCCCGGCGATGCGGGCCACGGCGAGCGCGTCGCCCTTCGGCACGTTTCCGTCTCGCAGCGCGGCGACCACGGCGGGCGACAACAGCACCCGTCCGGTGGCGCAGGCGGACCGGGCCGAGATGTCCTTGCCCGACACGTCGACCATCCGCGCATGGCCAGCGGAGTCAACGTGCGTCAGGCTCATTAACCCAGATTACGGCAGTACCAGCACCTCGGCAGCCTCGCCAGGTTGCATCTGAACAACCCATTCGGGAACGGTAATGAGCGCGTTGGCCCGGCCGAGGGTGGCTACCTGGTGTGATCCCTGCCCGGTGAGCGGGGTGATCGTGCCGCCCTCGAGCATTCCGCGCAGGAAAGACCGCCGCCCGGCGGGAGAGCGAAGCGGAGCGGTCAGCTCGGCCGTCACCACGGGCAGCCCGAGGCCGTCATCGGCCTGGAGCGCCCCGATGGCCGGCCGGACGAAGATCTGGAACGAGACGTAGGCGCTGACCGGGTTTCCCGGCAGCGTGATGATCGGCACCTTTTCCGCCCCGATGCTGCCAAAGCCCTGTGGCATACCGGGCTGCATCGCCACCTTGCGGAAGGTCAAGGTGCCAAGCTGCCGCAGCGCGGCCTTCACCACGTCGTGCTCGCCGCCCATGCTGACTCCGCCGGTCGTGACCAGCAGGTCGGCGCGGATCAGCTGGTCCTCGATGGTCCGCAGGACTTCGTCGGGTTTGTCCGGTATCCCGGCCTGCCGGTAGGCCAGGCACCCGGCCTCACGGGCCGCGGCGGCGATCATGAAGCTGTTGGAGTCCCAGATCCGGCCGGGGATGATCGGCGTGCCCGGCTCGGCGAGCTCGTCACCGGTGGACAGCACGACGACCCGTGGCCTGGGGTGAACAGGAACAGAGCCGTGCCCGGCGGCCGCGATGGCCGCGATGTGCATGGGCTTCAGCCGGGTGCCGGCGGGGACCAGCAGCTGGCCGGGCTGCGCGTCGTCGCCGGCCCGGCGGACGGCGTGGCCCGGCGACGCCTTGGTGTGGATGGACACCCGGGAGGTGCCCGCATCGGTCCACTCGACGGGGATGACCAGCTCGGCGCCGCGCGGCAGCATGGCCCCGGTCATGATCCGGATGGCGGTGCCCGGGTTGATGGCGTAGGCGCCGGTGTCGCCGGCCGCTATCTCGGCCACGACCGGCAGCGTGACCGGGGCCTGCTCGGACGCCGCCGCGACGTCCTGGGCGAGCACCGCGTACCCGTCCATCGCCGAGTTGTCGAACGAGGGCAGCGGCTGGGTGGCGGTCACGTCCTGCGCCAGGACCAGGCCCTCGGCCTCCGGCAGGCTCAGCTCGGTGGGAGGCAGCGGGCGGATGCCGGCCAGGATCTCGGCCAGGTGGGCTTCGACCGAGGTCAGGGCCTCCAGCGCCGGAGCCGTCGTGGCACTCGTATCCGTGTCCGTCATGGGAGCGTATTGAGGTAATTGCGCAGCCAGGGCACGATCTCCTCGGCGAGGTCGGAGCGCTCGCACGCGAACTGGACGAGGGTGCGCAGGTAGTCCAGCTTGTTTCCGGTGTCGTAGCGGCGGCCGCGGAACAGGACGCCGTGCACGCCGCCGCCGTCGTCCGGGCTGGTCTTGGCCAGCGTCTTGAGCGCGTCGGTGAGCTGGATCTCGCCGCCCCGCCCCGGTGGGGTGTTCTGCAGCACCTCGAAGACCGCTGGATCGCAGACGTAGCGCCCGATGATGATCCACCGGCTCGGCGCCGAACCGGGGACCGGCTTCTCCACCAGGTCGGTGACCGATACCACGTCCTGCTCGCGGGTCGGGATTATCGCCGCGCACCCGTACTGGGAGACCAGCTCGGGGTCGACCTCCATCAGGGCGACGACGCTGCCGCCGTACCGCTGCCGGACCTCGATCATCCGGGTGAGCAGCTGATCCCTGGCGTCGATCAGGTCGTCGCCGAGCAGCACCGCGAACGGCTCGTTCCCGACGTGCTGGGCGGCGCAGAACACGGCGTGGCCGAGGCCCTTGGGATCGCCCTGGCGGACGTAATGCACGTGGCCCAGCTCGCTGGACGCGCGGACCTGAGCCAGGCGTTCGGTCTCGTCCTTGGCGGCCAGGGCCTCTTCGAGCTCGTAGGCGCGGTCGAAATGGTCCTCGATTGACCGTTTGCTCCGGCCGGTGATGAGCAACACGTCATGAAGCCCGGCCGCGACAGCCTCCTCGACGACATACTGGATCGCGGGCTTGTCGACCACCGGGAGCATTTCCTTCGGGGTCGCTTTTGTCGCGGGCAGGAACCGTGTGCCTAGCCCAGCAGCTGGGATAACGGCTTTGGTTACGGCCATGCGTATGACCCTATCCGGTCGGCGCCGGCTTGGTGGCCCAGCGGACCCGGCGGTACTTTTTGGACGTGGACGAGGCGCAACGCCGCAAGGCGGTGCTGAGGGCCGATGTGCTGGCGGCGCGTGGACGACTCCAGGCCCGGGAACGCGAGGAGGGCGGCCGGTCGCTGCGGGACGCCCTGCTGGAGCTGCCCGAAATGGGCATGGCCGGGACCGTCGCGGCCTATTACTCTGTCGGCACCGAGCCCAGCACCCGCGGGCTGCTGTACGCACTGTGGAAGCGCGGCACCTACGTGCTGCTGCCGATGCTGCTGCCGGCCGGGGAACTGGACTGGGCCTCCTACGAAGGCCCGGATTCGCTGGTGCCGGGGCCGCGAGGGCTGCTCGAGCCGGGTGAACCGTCCCGCGGCATCGAGGCGATAACCCGGGCCGACGTGGTCCTGGTGCCCGCGCTGGCGGTGGACGGGGAGGGAAACCGGCTGGGACGCGGCGGGGGCAGCTTCGACCGGGCGCTGGCCCAGGTAGGCGAGCTGATCCCGGTGATCGCGATGCTCTACGACGACGAGCTGGTGGAGCGGGTTCCGGCCGAGCCGCACGACCGCCGGGTCACCGCGGTCGCCCGGCCGGGCTCAGGTGTCGCTCGACTGCGGAATCCAGAAGGCCTCGCCGGGGTTGGATATGCTTAGCAGTCGGGTATCGCGAGTGCTAACCTGATCAACCTAGTATGCCCGCGCTGGCTCCGTTGGCACGCGGGGGACGCCCCCTGCACCCCCCGGTCGGACGCTGGGCCTGCGTGAAGGAGGGGCTGTGCCGACGTACCAGTACACCTGTACCGAGTGTGGCGACCAGGTGGAGGCTGTGCAGAAGTTCAGTGACGAGCCGCTTTCCATCTGCGCCAGCTGCGGAGGACGGCTGCGTAAGGTGTTCTCCCCGGTGGGGATCGTCTTCAAGGGGTCGGGCTTCTACCGGACCGACAGCCGCAACGGCTCTTCGGCGACGCCCGCGGCCAAGGCCAAGGAGAACGGGGCCGCGGCGGCCAGCACCAGCGACTCTGCTTCGAGCACCACGGCCGACAAGCCGGCCGAGAAGAAGGCAGAAAAGGTGACCGCCGCCTCATCCGCGTCGTCGAGCGAGAAGGTTGCCTGAACCGGCCATGGCGGACGTGGCCAGCATCGCGGTGGTGGGCGGCTCAGGCTTTTATGAGTTCCTCGAGGACGCGGAAGAGCTGAAGGTCGACACCCCGTTCGGGCCGCCCAGCGACCCGGTAACCGTGGGTGAGGTGGGCGGCAAGCGGGTTGCGTTCCTGCCCCGGCACGGACGCGACCACCGGTTCCCGCCGCACAAGATCCCGTACCGGGCGAACATGTGGGCGCTGCGCTCGCTCGGCGTCCGCCGGATCGTCGCGCCGACCGCGGTCGGGTCGCTGACTCCGTCCTTCGGTCCCGGCACGCTCGTCATCCCCGACCAGCTGGTGGACAGGACCAGGAACCGGCCGCAGACCTACTTCGACGAGGGCGCGTGCCACGTGCCGTTCGCCGACCCGTACTGCCCGGCGGTCCGTGCCCAGGCCGTCTCGACGGCCCGGGAGTCCGGCTGGGTGCCGGCCGGGTCCGGCACGCTGGTCGTCATCGAGGGCCCGAGGTTCTCCACCCGCGCCGAGTCGCTCTGGTTCGCCGCCCAGGGCTGGACGCTGGTCGGCATGACCGGCCACCCGGAGGCGGTCCTGGCCCGTGAGCTGGCCATGTGCTACGCCCCGCTCGCCCTGGTCACCGACACCGACGCGGGCGTGGAAGAGGGCGAAGGCGTCACCGCCGCCGAGGTCTTCGAAGTGTTCGCGGCCAACATCAAGCGGCTGCGTGACCTGGTAGCCACGCTCGTCGTGTCGCTGCCCGCGGAGCGCGGCGAGGATGACCTGTGCGCCCACGCCCTGGACGGCCTGCGCCTGCCCTTCGAGCTGCCGTGACCTGGCCAAGCACCCCAGGCCGTTCTGCTGATGTTTTTGTGTTGCACGAGGGCTACGTGGGGCGGGACGGGGATGACGCCCGGGTGGCCGGGACGGTCACCCTGATCGTGGACGGGGACGCGGTCATCGTCGTGGACCCGGGCATGGTGGCCGCACGGGAGGACCTGCTGGCCGCGTTCGGCGCGCGCGGGTTCGCAGCCGGGGACGTGACCGACGTGGTGTTCAGCCATCACCATCCCGATCACACGGTCAACGCGGCGCTGTTTCCCGCGGCGCGGATTCACGATCACTGGGCGATGTACGTGGGGGACCGGTGGGTCGACAGGGACGCCGACGGGACCGAACTGGGGCCGTCGGTCCGGCTGCTCCGCACGCCGGGGCACACCGCCGAGGACATCTCGACGGTGGCCTACACCGCGGACGACGTGTACGTCTGCACGCACGCGTGGTGGGCCGCGGACGGCCCGGCCACCGACCCGCTCGGGGCCTCCGACGCTGACCTGCACGCCAGCCGGGAGAAGCTGCTGTCCTTCGCCACCGTGATCGTGCCCGGGCACGGCGCCGCCTTCCGCCCGGACCAGAACACGCCTCGCTAGCGCAGGTAGCGGACGATCGCCGCGGCCATCGCCCGCGCCGCGGCCTGCTGGAACCAGGTGGCGGTGAGCAGCCGGGCGTCCGTGGCGTTGCGCATGTTGCCGCACTCGATCAGGACCTTGGGCACGGTGGTGAGGTTGAGCCCGGCCAGATCGTCGCGGTAATTGATGCCGTTGACGCCGTCGTAGCTGCTCACCGGCATCGGCGTGCCGGCCAGGAACGCCGCGCGCAGGTCGGCGCCGAACCGGCCCGAGGACCCGATCACCGAGTTGTTCGGCCCGTCCCTGACCGGCTCCAGGATCGCGAACCCCCGTCCCGAGGCGGGACCGCCGTCGCCGTGGATGTCGATCGCGACGTTGGCGTGAGCCGCGTCGATGATCTTCGCGCGGCGGTCAACGCACGGTCCGACGCCGTTGTTGGAGGTGCGCGTCATGACCACGCGGGCCCCGTCCTTGATCAGGTCGGCGCGCAGGAATCCCGCGACACGGAAGGTGAACAGCGCCTCGGTGTAGCCCGCGTCGGTCTCCGTGCCGGTGGTGTCGCAGGTCTCCCACTCCCTGCCGTTCCAGATCAGGTGGTTGAGGAATCCCGGGTCGTTGAAGCTACCGCCGTTATGACCAGGGTCGATACCCACCACCTTGCCGGCCAGCGGCAACCTGACGACGCTGGCAGCGGCCGGATGCGGCACGGGCGATGCCGATGCGGTGACACCGGAGCAGCCGGCCAGCGCCACCAGGCTGGCCAGGGCCGCACATCGCCGCAGCAGCTCATGTTGCATAGCGGTCATGCTATTCAAAACGGCCTGGGGTGCTTGTTCCTTACACCTAATTCCCTCGCGGGCAACCTGACCGGAGCCGCGATCCGTCTTGAGGGTGAGGAGGTGCCCATGTCACGACCATCGCGGGACGAGGAGTTCTCGGCCTTCGTCCGCGAACGACGGATCGACCTGCTTCGATCTACCTGCCTGCTGACCGCCGGGGACACGCACCTGGCCGAGGACCTGGTCCAGACGGCCCTGGCCCGGCTGTATGTGGCCTGGCCCCGCGTGCGGCGCTCCGGTACGCATTTCGCGTACGTTTGGCGGATCATCGTCAACGCGCATGTCGACGAGGTTCGCCGGCCGGGCAGGCGGCGGGAGCGCAACGTGCCCGAGCCGCCGGAACCGCTGGCGCCGCCGCCGCCGGACTCCTTCCGGTTCGGCATCGACGGCGGTGATGTCCGTGCCGCACTGGCCGAACTGCCGCCCGGCATGCGGGCCGCGGTGGTGTTGCGGTACTGGCTCGACCTGAGCGTGGAGCAGACCGCCGAGTTGCTGCACTGCAGCGAGGGCACGGTGAAGAGCCAGACGGCGAAGGGGGCCGCCCGGCTGCGTGAATTGCTCGCGGGCCCGCAGCCCGGGGTCGCCATTGAAAGGAGTCACCCGTGATGGACATGAAGGACGTGCTCAACCTCGCTCTGGACCGGGCTCCCGCCGCGGCCGGGCCGGCCGATCCCCGCGGGGACCTGAACCGGGGCCGCAGGCTGCTGCGCCGCCGGCGGCTGCTGGGTGCGGCCGGGGTGACCACCGCGCTCGTGATCGGCGCGGTGGTGCCGCTGGCGCTGAGTTCCGGCAGCGGGCCGACTCATTCTCGTCCGGTCGCGGCTCCGCGTCCGGTCGGGGCGTCTGCGCGGGCGTCTTCGCCGGTTGCGAGCGCGCGGGGTTCGATAGCGCTGGTGGCGTGGACCGGCGCCCAGCCGCCCGGGTACCGGGTGAGCTGGATGCCCAGCGGCTGGGTGGTGCAGGGGGGCACGCCGTACGCGCTCACCATCGCGCCCGCGGGCGACAAGGACAAGAACCCGGACAGCTTCCTCGGCAAGCTGGTGGTCATGCTGCAGTCCGCGGACGCCAGCAACCCGCCGGCCGGGGTGTCCCAGCCGGTGAACGGGCGGCCGGGCTTCCTGGAGTCCGCCGCGCAAGCCGGGGGTGACACGGAGATCTTGACGTTCCAGGTCGCTGGCGGGCAGTGGGTCCAGGTCCAGGCGCCGATGGCGCTCGGCTGGAACGGTGCGGAGCTGGCGAAGTTCGCCGGCGGGGTCCAGGTCCTCGCCGCCGCCCAGC
>Ga0126381_100008932_pt1 | contig 11232 bp, 9 predicted proteins | sample PanSoiMetPlot_28_FD_96465 | JGI IMG/M metagenome (GOLD analysis project Ga0126381, IMG submission 96465) | Tropical forest soil microbial communities from Panama - MetaG Plot_28 | ecosystem: Environmental > Terrestrial > Soil > Tropical forest > Bulk soil | place: Panama | collected 2016-02-17 | reverse complement strand
TATTGTGCCGCGCGTTCCATCCAATGTGACGGTGGAAGGACAGGTGTATAGCGGGAATGCGTTCATCTACATGCCGGGCAAGCGAGCAGGAAACTATTTGCACGAGGCCGGCGGACCGGACCGGCAGGCCGACCACAAGCGCATGTTTATTCTGCGGGCGGATGGATCAGTCGTGAGTGAGCAGTACACGGATGTAAGGAAATCGGTGATCTATCCGGGCGACACGATCGTCGTCCCGCCGTCGCTTCCGAAGAACACGTTGCAGCGTACGCTGAACATTGCCCAGATCGTCGGGAACCTTGCGCTGAGCGCTGCGTCGATCGCTGTGATTGCGAAGCAATAGCGCAGATGAGTCGAGCTGGATCGATAGACCGAACATGAAAGATACCGATTCGAATAGGCCATGGTTGCTGATCAATGCCGCGCGCATCGGCGATGTAGGGGGATTAAGAAGCTTCACTGAAGGCTTGATCCGGTGTATCGAAGATTGTCCTGGGGTCTCCGTTGTCGTACCAAGCGGAGTCACGTTCAAGGCCAATCTCAAACAGGAAGCAGTTCCTTCCTGGCTTGCAAGTTCCACTCGCGTATCGCTGCTGCGCCCGATCCTTTGGGCTCTCTACAGTCTCATCGACGCGCGAACGATGCGCGCCGAGCGCATCTTGACATCTACGCACCATGTACTGCCTCTGCACAAACGGCAAATCGTGACGGTACATGATGTTCGCCCGTATTACTACGCTGATAACCGTGTGCAAGCATTTTATTGGCGACGGCTACTGCCCAAAGCCCTCCAAAAATGCGATGGGGTTCTGACAGTCTCCGAAACCAGCAAAGGCTTGCTCACCAAGGTCTACGGTATTGATCCGGAGCGCATCCACGTCATCCCCAATGTCGTGGACACTACTTACTTTTCCCCTGCTCAGTGCACGGCACCCACATGCGAGCCTTACCTTCTTGCCGTTGGCGGGTCATGGAAACACAAAAATATAACTGAATTACTTGAAATGCATCGATATTGGATTCCGAAATATCAATTGAAAATTGTTGCAGGCAAAGGTCAGTACTCTGAGCTGTTACAGCAACTTGTTATGAAGCTTGGAATCGCTGATCGTGTTGAATTTCTGTCAGGTGTCCCGCTTGACGAGTTACGCACGCTGTACCAAAGATGTGAGGCGCTGGTCTACCCTTCGTTCATTGAAGGCTTCGGGTTGCCGCCACTCGAAGCAATGGCTTGCGGCCGCCCGGTCATCGTCTCCGACACGCAACTCTCTCATGAGCTATACGGTGACGTCCCGCTGTTTGTGCAACTTGGGAGCGCAGAATCATGGTGCGCGGCATTCGATGCCCTGCCCCACTATTCTCAGGAGCGAGCAAACAGAGGCATAACTATTGCTCGAAGCTATTCTCCGCAGCGGATGCGATCTGCGCTTCAGGAAGCTCTTGCGAAAATCTGGGGTATCGGCATTGAGGAACGATCCCCAGCCTCGTACTTGTAAGAACCTCCTCAAGAGGTCCAGTATTTCGGATGCATACTCATAGCCCGCTTTGCGCGCTGTGGAAGCTTCGCTTCGATCAGACCCAGTCTGTAACTGAGCAGCTTAATCGCAGTACGCAAGAGCGCTGCCGGTATCTGGATCGGGTTTTTTCTGAATAAATATTGCAGCTCGGAAAGCACAAACCGTTTTCCTTCGCCCTGCACTGAACCAAACTCTTTCAGGAGCCATGTCTCGCGGCTATGAAGAACACCAATATCAAAATAGCGCTTGAACTCCTGCGTCGAAGTGTAGTTGTGACTGTGGTACGCACACGCATCAGCGACATAAGCAATCTTTTTTCCGGACAATAACATCCGAGCCGCAACGTGCATATCTTCCCCAAAGATCACATCGGACGGAAACCCTCCGACGCCCATTAGCGTCGACCGTCTATATGCAGCCAATGAGTTGGATAGGAAGGCAGCCTTTAACCCCAAATACTTCCTACTTTCAAGCGCCCGCACGCTTGATACCTCCGGATAGTTGAAGGCGCGTGCGTGAGCCTCAATCGCACCTGCACCGGCTCGCGGCAACTGCCTGCCCCACACCGCTCCCACTTGAGGGTCCCGTAAGGCAGCCAGCAATCTCTGGATTGCGTCGGATGAGGCAAGCACGGCGTCCTGGGTGAGGTAAACCAGGATCTCGGCCTCGCTTGCAAGTTCGGCTCCGAATTGGCGGGTCGCTCCATGATTGAACTCTGCACGTCTGATCGAATGCAGTTCCATACCGGCATTGAGCACCAAATTCTGTGTTCCGTCCGTGGACTCCGAATCCAACACGATCACATGGTTGGCGTCGACATTTTCCAGCAACGACCGTGAGAATCGTGGCCAATCTCCGGCGGCATTCAATGTCGGCACAATCACACGGAACATACAGTCTTCAGTCTACTGTGCCGCTTGTATCGGAAACACGTCTTCACAGGCATGTTCGGGATGGCTGTTCTCCTTACCAACTCTCAGTCACATGCTGTGCTGGATGCGTGGCGAGCCTCCTGAAGCACCTTCTGAGGGCGCAGAGGAACTCGTTCGGGGAGCGTTTATGTACTTGTCAGCATTGTGTTAAGTGAGGATTTTGGCTATGCTATCGTCATGATGCGATAGACCTATCCTCTATTGAGTCAGCATATTATGCTTCATCAGGAACGCCGCTCTAACCTCTCTCAGCCGCTAGTAAAGGTACATCGAAGATGCCACGTGTAGAGGCACAAAGCGAAAAGCCTCTTCAGATCGTCAACCAAGACTCTGAAAGGCGCGTTCAGATACAGGCGCTTGATATTCTGCTTCCGGTAATCGGCAAGTTACGTATTATTGCGGCGCTGAGTCTGGCCCTCGCTCTTCTTGCCTCTCTCATTTCTTTCTTATTCAAGAACAGCTATGAGGCAACAGCGGTTATTCTTCCTCCGCGGCAAGAACAATCAGTGAGTTCTCTGCTTTCAGGACAACTTGGATCGCTTGCTGCGTTGGGAGCAGGTGGCTCCGGTGTGAGCGCCGCTCTAAATTTGAAGAACCCGAATGAAATTTGGGCTGGCCTTCTGCGCAGCAGGACGATGACGAGCCATCTGGTGGACGAGTTCGACTTGAGGGCCGTGTACCACAAGAAACTAAAACAAGACGCGATTAAAGAGCTTCTTGCGCACACTGAAATTGATATTACAAAGAATAATCTGATCAGCATTACAGTATCGACGCATGACCCTGTATTTTCCAGCAAACTGGCGAACGCGTACGTAGACGAGCTTCACCGATTGAATACGACGCTGGCGCTTACGGACTCATCGCAGCGACGGGCTTTTTTTCAACAGCAACTAATGCAGGAAAAAGAACTTGTCGCGAAGGCGGAAGCTGATTTTCAGGAGACGGAAAATAAAGTCGGCATCATCCAGCCCACTGGCCAAGCCGACCTGGCTGCGCGCAACATTGCTTCTGTTCGGGCACAGATCATCGAGCAATCAGCCCGACTGGATTCTCTGAGGACCTACGCTACTTCTGAAAATCCAGAATACCAGCGAGTGCAATCGCAGATTGAAGGCCTGCAAAGGCAGCTCGCCTCGCTGGAAAACAATGCCAAGCCCTCCACTCCAGGCGACATCGAAATTCCCACGTCGAAACTACCGCAATCCGCGCTTGAGTATATGCGGAAGCTTCGTGAATTAAAGCTCCAGGAAGACGTTTATGACCTGCTGGTCAAGCAGTTTGAGGCGGCAAAAATCGACGAGGCCAGAACGGCACCTTTAATTCAAGTAGTCGATAATGCAGTTCCCCCTGAACGTAAGAGCGGGCCGCATCGGCTTCTAATCGGGCTTGCGGCAGGCATATTGTCTTTCGTAATCGGTGTGCTATGGACGCTGGGCCAAGCCTTGATGGCAGCGTTCGAGAGAGAGAGCTCTTTCAAACCTGTCCTGGCATCCATCCGATCTGCGCTTTGGGGACGATGATAGGTTCAATCGGTATAGCTTGACGCCGGCAGGCTGATTTCATCCCCGGGTCGAGGCTTGATCGTAAATAGTTGAACGAACTTCGATATCAGCATAATGAAGAGCATCATCATCAATTGGATGATGCAGATCTTCACCAAATTGCCGAAGATGGCTTTTGCAAAGAGTAATCCCAGTGTCGGCATCGCTGCTATATAAAGCATTCGGAAACGATTCTTGTTTCTTTCCATCCAGACAAGCCATAGGCCAAACATTAACGTAACAATTGCCGGGCCGGCATACGAAAACGCTGCAGTCGCCTCTGCGCCATAGTAAAAACCACCCATTGGGGAATAGGGTTCCCGTAGGTAGGGAGTTATGCCGTCTACCCAGTGCTGAAAGAAGGTCAGCTTGTTACGCAGATCTCCTGTGGGCAGAAACCATGAGATGGGATCAATGAGGTAGGAAAATCCATAGGTGAAGTGCAAATAGGACTTGCCTCCATTGAGGATGGAGTCCAAGGACTGAAGTGCAGAGTAGTCCCCCATGGTTCCTTCCACCATTACGGGCCCAAATACTTTCTCTGCTAGAGTAGAGTTTCCACCGAGGATGAGCGCGCGTGTGATTAGCGAGAGTAAGATGCTGATCAACGCGATAACATAGAGGCGCAAATTACGTCGTTGATTCTGAGCTGTATCTCCGACTACAAACAGCGTCAGCAGTGCAACGGGGAGAAATGTGGTTCGCGCGCCGTCGACGAGCATGACAATGGTCTGCTGGACAAGCAACAAGCCGGCATATTTATCAAAGCCAAAGCGGTATAGATAGTAAAGATAGCTGGCTATGAACGCATACTTCATGTAGGACGTTACGGAAAACATTCCTCCCGCAACCGTCTCGCCCGTCCCCACGGTCAAAAACGTGATCTTATTCCAACCGTAAAAATGCACGAGTACCAGCGTGACCAGAAATAGAGGAAAGATAATCCAGAAAAGGCTAACTTTTTCGGAATGGCTGATGGTTGATGGCCGCTGGAGACGCACTCTTTTATAGAAAAGCAAGAAACACAGGCCGAAACAAATATTTGCACTGGTGGATAAGTAGAGCTGAACGTTCGCGAGGTGGATATCGCCGAGAAGAGTGAATAGAGGGGTGCTGATGCCCAAGACTGCGGTTGCCCAGGGAGCCAGATTGTAAAGAAGCTGGAAGGCAAGGAAGATGCCGTAGGGCGACAGCAGAGGGATCTTTCGAACGGCCGCGACCACGAATAAAAATATGGTCGATATCAAAAAGACCGTGATCGCCATTGATTCTGCCCTTCCGCGGGAGGCTTCGCCCAGCCGCCACCCTGACTATATTAAGCTTCCTAGAAAGTGCCGACAATACCAGGAAGTCATGCCGATTTCTATTCGAACTGATTTCTAGAGTCGTTCGACAGGCGCACCGGTCGGCGCAGGCCGCATCCTTGCAACGCGGCATCATCACTAAGACCTGTTTGCTAGAATCGGTGGGAGAGTTCAGAGGCAAATGACGGTTGACTCTCACCCAAGAACGAAGGCTCGCGAGCGGCTCATAGTCGTAAAGAATGCGGTCGCCAACATTGGACGTGGTAGCGCAGCTTCGATCGTGGCAGTATTCCTTCCTCCATTCCTCACGCGTTCCATGTCGAGTGAGGCGTTCGGGGCGTGGTCCTTGGTTCTGCAGTTGGGCGCGTATGTTGGATATTTCGACTTCGGAATCCAGACTGCAATCGGCCGATTTGTTGCGCACTCGACAGAACGTCGTGATCTGGTTCACCGGGACGGTATTGTCAGTTCGGCATTTGTCATGCTTTCCGCATTGGCAATCCTGGCAGCCCTTGCTATCTGTGTAGTGGCCGCGCTGCTTCCGGAGTTGTTTCATCAGATCCATAGGCAACTCATCTTTGAGACACGAGTGACGCTCTTGCTGGTGGGGGGATCATTGGCGATTTCCCTGCCTAGCTCAGTTTTTTCCAGCACATTTGTCGGGCTTCAGCGCAATGAAGTTCCAGCCGCGGTAATTGGAATATCGCGCTTGCTTGGAGCGACACTCGTCGTGCTCGCAGTCCGGTTCGGCGGGAGTCTGGTTTCAATGGGAGCCGTCACGGCCGCGGTGAATCTGGCATCCGCAGTAGTCCTGTTCGCCTTGATGCGCAAACTGCTACCGGCGATAACCATTTCACTTTCGCAACTGTCGTGGGCCAGCGTGCGAGAGATTGTCGACTATTGTACGAGTCTGAGTGTGTGGTCCTTCGGCATGTTGCTCGTGACGGGCATGGACCTCACGATTGTTGGCATATATCGCTTCAATCAGGTCGGCTACTACGCTGTTGCAGCCACCCTCGTAACGTTTCTTAACGGGCTCTTTGGTGCGTTGTACAGTGCGCTGGGTTCTCCTGCGGCGGTTCTCCACGCGCGGAATGACCGCGCAGGTCTCGGCGGGATGGTAGCAACGTCAACACGGGTTGCGATGCTCGCGCTTCTTGCGGTGGGTTTTTTCATGGTGATTGCGGCTAAACCCCTTCTGCGCATCTGGGTCGGACCTGAATATGCGCAGCACGCCGCGCCATTGCTTCAGATTTTAGTGGCCGCGAACATGCTGCGGATCTGCATAAGCCCCTACATCATTGCGATGATTGGAACCGGCGAACAGCGGAAGATAATCCTGGTTCCCCTCATCGAGGGCGTGGTCAATCTCGGAATGAGTGTGCTGCTTGTACGGCGAGTCGGAGCGGCAGGCGTGGCCTGGGGAACCTTTATTGGCTCTTTCGTCAGCCTCGGAGGACATCTCATTTACACCATTCGTCGAAGCGAGAGCGTCGACTTGAGGCCGCTGCAATATTTGTATAGCTCATTGCTTCGTCCACTTGCGTGTGGGATACCGGCCCTTCTATGTGCTGTGCTATGGAACAATGTGAGCAACTTTCAAGATCCGTGGCTGAAGGTGGCGCTCGTCAGTCTGGCTGCAGTTATAACCATCCTTCTCGTCTGGGGGGTTGGGATGACTTCCAGCGAGAGAAGAAAGCTGTGCGCCCTCGCTCAACCCAAGGCGCTGGAGTGATACACCTCACTGCGAGCCGTGCTTGACCTTGCGTCGAGCTAGTGAGCAAAACAGTCGGACCGGAGGATAGAAAACTTTAAATGGGTCGTCCCCTCACCATCTACAGCGGCGTCAATGATGCGGTTCTTTCTTATGTTCCCATTTCAGCGAATCGCATTCTCGACGTAGGCTGCGGTACAGGAACCTTTGGTGAAGTCTTGCGGCGTGCGCGAGAGCGGGAGGTCGTTGGTATTACTTACTCCCGTGAAGAGGCTGACTTGGCGGAAAAACGTCTTACGGCGGTTTACTGCGCCGATCTTAATAACTTCGACCTGACTACGCTCGGGCGATTCGACTGTGTGGTAATGAGCCATGTACTCGAGCACCTGTATCGTCCAGACGAATTTTTGAAGCAGGTCAGAAACATCCTGGAACCCAATGGGGCGATCGTAGTGGCGTTGCCGAATGTGGTGGTCTGGTGGCAACGTGTTCAGTTTTTGCTGGGTCGATGGCGGTACACGGACTGGGGTATACTCGATCGCACTCACTTTCGATTTTTCGATTTGTGTTCTTCGGCCGAATTGCTCGGTGAAGCGGGATACGAAGTTGTAATGCGTAGATGTGATGGCCGATTTCCGCTGATCAAGCCGATTCGACCCTTTATTGGAAATCTAGCTAACCGGATTGACCGGTTCATGAGCGAGTTGGTTCCAGGCATGTTTGCGATGCAGTTTCTCTACTTAGCAAAAATTGCCGAGCCCTCAGTTGCTATCTCAGACCATCCGTAGATCCGGTTTCGATGTATCTATATCTTTTCCGTGCAGCAGGGGAATAATCGGCATCATGAAAGATCTTGCTATTGCTTACCGGGTCTATCCGGGAATATCCAAGATTCCTGCATTTCATCCTGACAATAAGTTTGAGCTCTCGCGTCTTTGCCTTCGGTCATTTCGCCGCGCTCTCGGCGGGCTGCAATTCAAAGTGTGGGCGGTGTTGGATGGATGCCCATCCGAGTATGCTGATCTCTTTCGCAGCACCTTTTCGCCGGATGAGCTGGAAATTGTGGAGACTCCCAAAATAGGCAACCTGGAGACCTTTGCGCGTCAGATTGACATCCTGTTAGGGCAGCAGGAGGCTGAACTCGTTATGTTTGCAGAAGACGATTACTTCTATCGTCGAGACGCTCTTGTAGAGATGGTGGAGTTTGCCAGAAGCCGATCCGATGCGGATTTCATCACTCCCTACGATCATCCGGACAGTTACGACACCAGTTCCAAGCATGAGCGGCACAGGGTGCTTGCGTCGGGAAAGCGGCACTGGCGCGAAGCCAGCTCAACGTGCCTTACCTTCATTACCAACCGCAAGACGCTTCGTGCGACGGAGCCTCTCATGCGCAGTTACTCTCGTGGAAACATGGACTGCTCGCTCTGGCTGGCGCTCACACAAAAGACAGAATTGATGAGCCCCAGAGTCCACGCGGCGGATGCAGTGCGGCTAAAAATATGGGCTAAGACATGGCTGTGGGGATGGCGCAATCTCCTGTTCTCCCGGAGATACCATCTTTGGTCTCCTATGCCGACTCTGTCGACACACATGGAGAGCACAGGTCTAGCCCCGCTGGTGCCCTGGGCGGATGAATTTCTGGAGGCGGAACTCTGACGGCCAGCGCTACAAGACAAGCTGGCGTAGTTGCGTTGCGTCGATCTTACTAACTAAGCTACTTCCGAGAGATCGTGCAGACAGGTGACTTGCCTAAGGTTCATGGCTATCTCTCCACTAGTGATGAATACTTTGCCCGATCGCTCATCGGATCCTAGCCCGCTTCCGAGCTGTGAATGCCCCCAGGCGTATGAGCCAGGCAGAATTGGTGTGGCCACTGTTCTGTTCAACAGCGAAGCAGTTCTCCCTGACTTCCTGGAGTCGCTCAACAAGCAAACCTACAATTGCTTCACCGTGTATGCAGTTGACAACGCCTCGACGGACCGATCAGAGCTGATTTGCGCCGGATCTGGCGCAAATGTGGTGGTAACGAGGAACGATGAAAACCTTGGATTTGCTGCTGCTACAAACCAGGGCATACGGCAGGCCATTGCAGATGGATGCGAATACGTCTTATTGCTGAACAACGATGTCTTGTTCTCGTCAGAGTTCTTTCAAGAGCTGCTAAAGAGCCTTGTTGATAACAAGGCGGACCTCGTTGCTCCGCTCACCTATTATTTCGATTCACCCAATGTTATCTGGGCAGCAGGGGGACGCTTGCAGCGTCTCTTCGGGTATCGTCCGGTCCATCTTGGGATGAGCGAGTCAGATCAGAATCAATTTGGCAGAGATCAAAGAATCGAGTTCGCTCCTGGCTCGGCTATTCTCGCCCGCCGCGATGTGTTTGCCCGCGTGGGGCTGCTCGATGAAACGTTTTTTACTTACTGGGAGGACGCCGATTTTGCCGTTCGCGCCCTTCGCGCCGGTCTCCGAATGTTTCTGGCACCAAGGGCTAAGTTGTGGCACAAGGTCAGCAGCCTCGCGGGGTTGAACTCGCCATTTCAGCGTTACTATGCTGTCCGTAACCACGCGCTGTACATCCGCAAGCACTGTGGCGCTCTCCACGCGGCTGTTCTGAGCTTTGGATATTTGACCTATTACCGCGTCGCAGCGCTGTTGCGAAAAGGTGATGCCTCTCGCGTTCGCCACTGGAAGGAAGGTCTCAGACTTGCGAAGCGGCCTGACGCCGAGACGACCGACCACAGTTGATATGTCGAGGTTTGGTCATGGCGGGCTGAGGCCCGGACACCGGCACTACGATAAGATTCAGCCTAGGAATGATCGCGACCAGTTTTTCCCTGAAGCGTGGTGAGTGCCGTTAGTTATGAATGACTCGAACAAGCATCCTTCTCACAGTCCCATTCTGGTGACCGGTGGCTGCGGTTTCATCGGTTCAAACTTTGTGCTGGACTGGCTGGCGAATGAAGGCACGCCGCTGGTGAACCTGGATGCGCTGACGTATGCCGGCAATCCGGAGAACCTGGCTTCGGTCAGCGATGATCCGCGGTATACGTTTGTGCACGCCAACATTTGCGATGCGGAGCTGCTGGAGAGAATCTTCCAGGAGCATAGGCCGCGCGCGGTGGTGCACTTTGCGGCGGAGAGCCATGTGGACCGGTCGATCCTGGGGCCGGATGCCTTTCTGCAGACGAACGTCGATGGGACGTTCCGGATGCTGCAGGCGGCGAGGAAGCACTATGAATCGCTGACGGGCGAAGAGCGCGATGGCTTCCGGTTCCTGCATGTGTCGACGGATGAGGTTTACGGGACGCTGGAGCCGGATGATCCGGCGTTCAGCGAGACGACGCCGTATGCGCCGAACTCGCCGTATGCGGCCTCGAAGGCTTCCAGCGACATGCTGGTGAGGGCGTGGCATCACACGTACAAGTTGCCCACCCTGGTGACGAACTGTTCGAACAACTATGGGCCGTATCAGTTTCCGGAGAAGCTGCTTCCGCTGACGATCAGCAACGCGGTGGCGGGCAAGACGCTGCCAGTGTACGGCGATGGGCAGCAGGTCAGGGACTGGCTTTATGTGGTCGACCACTGCACGGCGATTCGGACGGTGCTGCGCAAGGGGCGGATGGGCGAGACGTATAACGTGGGCGGCAATAATCAGCGGGCGAATTTGGATGTGGTGCGGACGATCTGTGCCCTGCTGGATGAGTTGAAGCCGGGTGCGCGGCCTTATGCGGAGCAGATCAAGTTTGTGCAGGACCGACCGGGGCATGACCGGCGGTATGCGATCGATGCGCGGAAGATCAGTGGCGAGTTGGAATGGACGCCGGCTGAGACGTTTGAGACGGGACTGCGCAAGACGGTGGAATGGTACCTGGCGAACGAAGCGTGGGTGAAGGACGTGACGAGCGGAGCGTATCAGCACTGGATGGAGCAGAACTATGGTTCCCGTGGCTCCGCGGGCGGGCGTGGTGAGGCTGCCGCGAAGACTGCAGGCGTTGCGACGGGGGTTCGCTAATGAAGGGGATCATTCTTGCCGGTGGGTCGGGTACGCGGTTGTATCCGGTGACGCAGACGGTGAGCAAGCAGTTGCTGCCGGTGTATGACAAGCCGATGATCTACTACCCGCTATCGGCGCTGCTGCTGGCGGGGATTCGCGACATCCTGGTGATCTCGACGCCGCAGGATACGCCGCGGTTTGCGGCGCTGCTGGGTTCGGGTGAG
>Ga0126381_100008931_pt1 | contig 11233 bp, 7 predicted proteins | sample PanSoiMetPlot_28_FD_96465 | JGI IMG/M metagenome (GOLD analysis project Ga0126381, IMG submission 96465) | Tropical forest soil microbial communities from Panama - MetaG Plot_28 | ecosystem: Environmental > Terrestrial > Soil > Tropical forest > Bulk soil | place: Panama | collected 2016-02-17 | reverse complement strand
TTGAGTATCACTTTCTGCTAGCCAAAGATCTCGGATACATCTCCGTTCCCGATTACAACAGCATTCACAAGCACTTGCTGGATTTGAAGCGGATGTTGGTCTCCCTCACAAGTAAAGTGGCCGCACAACGAAGAAGTTGACCGCTCGATTTCTGGCTAATTGCTAGTTACTAATTACTAACTACTTTCTATGAAATCCCATCTCCTCATCATCGACGACGACGCCAACACCCTGGCCTCCCTCTCCCGAGCCTTTCGCCTTGCGGGGCACGAGGCCACGGTCTGCGATAACCCGGCTCGCGCCTTGGAGCTCATCCAGTCGGAAAAATTCGACCTGATCTTCTCTGACGTGGTCATGCCCGGCATCGACGGCTTGAAGCTCCTGGAGCAGATTCGCGCTGCCGGTATCACCACCCCCGTGGTCATGATGTCCGGGCAGGCGCATATCGAGATGGCGGTCAAAGCCACGCGCCTGGGCGCCATGGATTTTCTGGAGAAGCCTCTCTCCACTGACAAACTGCTGCTCACTCTGCAGAACGCCCTCGCCATGGAGCGGCTCAAGCAGGAAAACCGCCAGCTCCGCCAGCGGCTGGGCGGCTCCGGTATCGTGCATACCGGAGAAAAAATGCGCCGCCTGTTGGCGCAGGTCGACCGCGTTGCCGCCAGCGAGACCCGGGTTTGCATCCTGGGCGAGACCGGAACCGGCAAAGAGCTGATCGCTCGCACCATCCACGAGAAGAGCCAGCGCCGCGACGGCCCCTACGTCGCCCTGAACTGCGCCGCCGTCCCCGCCGAGCTGATCGAGTCCGAATTATTCGGTCACGAGAAAGGATCGTTCACCGGCGCCGCCGGCCGTCATATCGGAAAATTCGAGCAGGCACACGAAGGCACGCTCTTCCTCGACGAAATCGGCGACATGGCTCTGCCCATGCAGGCCAAGCTACTGCGCGTTCTGGAGCAGGGCGAAGTCGAGCGCATCGGCGGTGACAAGCCGATCAAGGTAAACGTGCGCGTGATCGTGGCCACCCATCGCAACCTGGAAGAGCAGGTGCGCCAGGGCAGCTTCCGCCAGGACCTCTTCCACCGCATCTACGTCTTCCCCATCGTTCTGCCGCCGCTGCGTGAGCGCCTCGAAGACGTGCCGGAATTAACCCGCCACTTCGCCGTCCAGATCGCCCAGCAAAACGGCTGGAAGGAAGCGACGTTCACAGACGACGCCATGCGCGCCCTGCAATCCCAACCCTGGCCCGGCAACATCCGCGAGCTGCGCAACGTGGTGGAACGCATGCTGCTCTTCGCCGAAGACGGCAACGTAACCGCGGCAACCGCGCAGGCAGCCCTCTGTGGGCAAGCCGGTAGCGCGGGACCGTCATTCGCTCCGACCTCCGGCACACTCTCCGAACGCGTGGAACAGGTCGAGCGCCAGATGATCCTGGACGAAATCAAGCGTCACAACCAGCACATCACCAACACCGCCAAAGCTCTGGGCCTGGAACGCAGCCACCTTTATAAAAAGTGCCAGCAGCTGGGAATTGATTTAAGGGAAATGCGGAAGTGATCCAAAGTCAGCCTTTGGGAGAGACAGTTGCACTGTCCGACTTGGGCGATGTTTGTTTATGCCTCGCGAAAAACGCGGCCAACGCCAACGCGATCACTCCCGCGATCACGATCAGCGAAATCGCGAAAGGCACCTTATGGGGTGAAGCATTGCGCAGATAGTGCACGGACACATTCACGGTAACCAGGGTGAAGGCCGTGACGAAAATGCTGATACCGAGAGTCATCAGAGCACCCCACGTCTTTTGATATCTGACGACAAGCACTTTCGCCAAGAGAAGCGGAGCCAGGGCCAACGCTAGTCCCATATGCAGGATAAGCCGTGGCGAGAGTTCGTCTGAGCTCCCCCTGATGCGTAAGATCATGAAGTAGCAAAAAATCACGGTAAGAGCGATGAACGTATAACCGCAAATTCGGTGCGCTTGCGTCCACAACCTGCGGCTGCGAGGAGTTGCGCCGCGGCCGGTCAACATGATCCACACATTTAATCCCGCTAGAAAGACAAATAACCCGGCTAAGGGCAAGCTGATGATGGCAGGCACAAAAAAGTCCTCAAAATCCGAATGGCCGTCGCACAAATAGTCTGGCCGCTGTCGTGAAAAACCGATCTTCAGGAGAATTATTCCAACCGCCAACACAACAAACGGGTATTCAGCCTTACGGCAGATCGATGTCGGCCAGGGCAGGAGGAATCATGCCTAGCGAAGGAAATGCAGCAGGATCAAGAGTAACCTTGCACGTAGTTTCGAGCCTGGATGGGTTCATCGCGAGGAAGGATAACAGTGTCTCCTGGCTGGAGGCCAATGGAAGCCTCTACGAAGCCGGAGTTTCCGTTTCGGAGGAAGAAGCCGCAACCTTCGTCAAAGCCATAGACTGTTATGTGCTCGGGTCTCGCACGTATGAACACGCGCTTGAACTGGGCTGGCCGTATGGCGATACTCCGACCGTAGTAGTGACGGGAAGACAATTGCCGTCCACAAGGAAGAGCGTGGAGTTCTACTCGGGCGATCTCAAGACGCTCCTTGATGAAAAGCTCGCGCCTCGATATCGAAATATCTGGCTCGTGGGCGGGGCCATGTTATCCCAGCGTTTTCTCGAACTCGGTTTAGTGGACGACATCCGGTTGACCATAGCGCCTGTCCTATTGGGTGACGGGCTGCGGCTATTCGGTGGTTCTCTGACGGAAGAAAGGTGGGATTTGAAGAACGTGGTCGCGTACAAGAACGGCTTCGTTGAGTTATCGTACTCGGCCTCCACCGTGTGAGAGCGTCAGAAGAGATCACATCGCGGACTGAAGCCGACACACTAACCTCCACGCTGGAAAATCAGGCCGAGTGCTCCCAACCGCTTTCAATCCCGGCGATCTCCAGCAATCAATGGAAATTTCGCCAATTTGATCATGGCCTGGCTTTAGGCGTCTCGATGGTCACCCTGTCGGGCTGGGTCCAGGAGGCAGCGCCGTTCTTCAGCTCCAGGCGGTTCATCGTCGCCGTCATTTTTCCCGGCTGCACCAGGACGTCGATGTAGTGGTAGTTGATTTCCTTGCTTTGATAGGGATCTTCCGGCTTGCGCTCGATGGGATAGGCATGGGCGCCCCCGCCGCCGGTCACAAAATAGGTGACTCCGCCGTGCTCGTGGCGTTCGTAGTTGTGCACATGACCGGCGAAGACCACAATACGGGCACGCAGGCTCTTCTGGCGTTCTTCCAGGAAGCGGGCAAGCTCCTGTTCCGGCTTGCGCGCGGAGTGTCCGCCGCCGAACTTCTTCTCGTCCGATGAGCTGGTGTAGGGCGGGTGGTGCAGGACGATGATCACAAAATCGACATTGCCGGGAAGCGCATCGAGCTTGCTCTTGAGCCAATCTCCCTGCGCGCCCGAGGTCTCGTCCAGCGCGCTGTCCAGTGTGAGCATCAGCGCGTTGTCTGTCGCCACCGAATAGTAAAGGTTGTGATCCAGTTCCGGAAAGCGCTGGAAGTAATTCCCGAGGCTCGCCTTGGCATCGCCGTGAAGATCGTGATTGCCCAGCGCCGGAAAGACGCGAATGTGCTTCTCGCGCCAGACGGCGGTTTCACTGTCATAGACCTTCCAGTCGTTGGCATCGTTCCCGTTGTAGGTGATGTCGCCGCCAAAAGTCACGAAGTCCGGGTGAGCGCCGGCAATCGCCTTGACCAGCTCGCGACGAGCCTCGGGATTCGCAGCGTCAGTGTCAGAGGGATTCGTGAAGCGCGTATCACCATAGGCAATGAAGTGCAGGTCGTTGCTCTTGCCCTGGCTGAAGCGAATGTCCGCCGGCTTTGTTTGCGCCTGGCAGCAGCCGGCAAGAAAGCAGGCAAGCAGAAAATGAACATACTTCCGCGAAGGCATCATAAGTTATGCAGCCTACACTGGATTTGTGAACACCAGGTTAACACCGCTTCCCTTGTGCACAAAAACGCGCAGTCCTATGACGCCCGGTTCGGTCTTCAGGCGGCTGACCTGCGGTCGCGGACAGAGGGACTTCTTCCTATCGCGATGGCAAGCGGGATGGTGCTAAGAGCTCCGGCGCTGGCAAGGGCAAACCCCAGAACTCCGCTTTTTCTGCGGCTCAAACGCCGGGAGAGCAACAAGCCGATCCCGATGCCAAGGGCAACACGAGTCCCGGCAAGAAGGCCAATCTTTCTTCCACTAAGGATACGTTTCATGATGACTGTCTCTCCAATACTATAAGGGCACAACCAACTTGCTTGGATGCCCGGCTATGGCGCCAGGATGGGCTCCCTAATCTGCTCTTGTCTTACTTGCCCAGCTGGGCGAAGGCAGCCCGCAGGGGAGCGCTCGGAATCCGAATCCATCCTTCAAACGGCGCATACAGCTCCATGATCAGCAGGACTGCGCCACCGACCGACAGTGCGCCCAGAAACAGGGCCACGATCACCGTTGCGTTGCGTGGCGCGTAGAGCCCGAAGCTCGTGAAGACAATGCTGAGCCATACGGCTACCACCGCGAGAAGGGCAGTAGGAATCTGCGAGCTTTGTTGCGCGAACATCAGCCAGCGTGTCTTCCCGATGTCCCTGGCCACACCCAATGCGTCGGCTTTGAGTACGCGGTGCTCGTCGTCTTGGGGTGACAGTCGCTGAATCTCGTCATACAGGGCGTCAGGGCCCGCAACCTGCGACGTCAAAGGCGACCCACCGGTATGTTCTTGCGGCCAGATTCGATCGAGCACCCCGGCAACCAGTTCCCGCAGCGCATGTCGGGCCGGCTCGGCTGCCGGTCCGTACTGGGCAAGGATCCGGTCGAGAAACACAAGCTTGGCTGATATCTGGTTCAATTCATCCCGCTGGGCAAAATACGAACCGGCTGCCGAGGACACCACCAGCCCGAGCACCAGCGCAGCCATGGTTCCCACCAGGCCGATCCCCCGGTTCACGGTGTTCCTGGAATCAGCGCTCAGATGATCCTCAGGCAGAACCGCGCGAAGCCTGATCCCAACCACTGCGCCACCAAAAACGCATGCGAACACGAGCAGGCTGATTGCGAGCGGATTCATTGCAAGGGTTGTCCGGAACGACCTGCGCGAGGTGCAGCCAAAACGTGCCGTTGATCGCGAGCGAGCCTCATCGCAATTCGCCGTCAGCGGAGTGATGCAGGCACGCTGGTGGCGGGTTTGCTGGCCTGATTTACTGGCCCGTACTGCATATAAACCAGAAACTCCTTCAAAGTACAGGACCTTGGAGCGACAGCGCACTCGCCTGCGTCCCATGGTGTCGCCAACGCAGCCGAGGGCGGCTGCGCTCCAACCTTTATGATGAGGAGATTACGCAAACCCCTGGGCCAGCAGACGAATCCTGTTTCTTAAAGCCTTTGGCTAGTTCCGGTGAAAAGGCGTTTAGACGATTTTTAGCAAAACTATGGGAAACTTGCCTACCGCGTAGCCAGCCTGTGCTTCACAATTTAGACATACGGAGCGCGAATGGGATGAATCGAGAACTTCCGCGGCGCGCGAATGCTGTGGCCTTCGCTGGTTGTATCGTCCTGGCCTTGCTGTCGCTGTCGATGATCTCCCCCGAGCAGGCGGGTAAGCGACCGGCGACGACGCGCCACCGTGCCAGTGCCATCACAGCCCTACTTAGAGACCTATAACCTATCTAGCTTAGAGTCATGAACTGTCTAACCCGCATCTGAAGTCGCTCCAAATTTTGACACCAGCTACACGCAATCGCTACAATCATCGCCTACTGTTTCCAAGGCAGTCTCATGTCAGGTCTATGACTTGTGCTGCCGGGATCATCCAGCAAAGTGGTAGCTCGGGGGTAGTGGCCGTGTGTTGTGAGTGTCTCTCTGATCGTGGGCCCCTTGATAAGTAGATAGCTCCTTGGCAAGGAAGGGACAATGGCCACTCGCAATTACGGTGTTTTGTGCCTATTTGTTGTTGTTTTCATCATAGTTCCTTTGACCCCGTTGCCGGCAAGCGCTGCCGGTAATACCGTCACCACCACGTCGCTAGGCGTCATCTCAACTCCTCCCATCACGTTAGGCGACAAGGTCACATTGATCGCGACTGTTGCTGCAACAAGTGGCACCCCCACAGGCTTGGTCACCTTCTTCGATGGAACCACGCCTCTGGGCAGCGGAACGTTAAATGGAAATCCCCTTAATGCCACCTTCTCAACCTCGCTGCTGGCCCTCGCAGACGTTTCGCTACCTCACTCGATCACTGCGGTCTATAACGGTGATGCCACATTTGCTTCCAGCAAATCAGCGCCATTCCCCGTGACAGTGCAACGGCGCAATAGCACGACTAGTCTGGCTCCTTTGAGTCCGGCCACAGTTGTTGTGGGACAGCCAAGCACCGCGACGGTGACGGTCACAGATGCCGGCCTGTCATTTCCTCCAGGCACAACCAATACTTTCGCCCCTACAGGCGCGCCCGCGACGGGCCGCACCGGCTTCACCGCCACTCTCTTTGGCGATGGCCAGGTGCTTGTCGCCGGCGGCACGAGCACGACTGGGACCGTACTGCAAAGCGCCGAAATCTACAGTGTCGCCGGCGCGGTTTTCAGCGCGACAAGCAACCTTAATACCGCACGAACCGGGGCTGTGGCCGTGCTGCTGGCTAACGGCAAAGTCCTGATTGCGGGAGGCTCCAGTGACGGTACTGCAGGCAATGCTCTGGATACCGCCGAACTCTTCGATCCGGTTGCCGGAACCTTCACGCTCGCCGGCAGCGGCAATGCCAATCCTAACCACATGACCGCCGCGCGCATCGGGCACATTGGCATCCTGCTCCCAAATGGCCAAGTGTTGCTGGCCGGCGGTCAGAACTCCGGCGGCGTGCTGAGCAGCGCCGAACTTTACGATCCGCCGACAGATACATTTACCGCATGCGGAAATCTGGGCACAGCCCGCTCCGGCGCTGTTGCCTTACTGCTGCGAACTTCGTCTGTGCTGGTCGCCGGAGGCTCCAGCGACGGGACCGCCAAGGGAGCGTTGAACACAGCCGAGCTCTTCAGCGTAGACGCGACCGGAGCAGGATCGTCTTTAGCTATATCCTCGACGCTCAGTGCCGCGCGTTGGCAGGCGGAGATCGCTTTGCTCCCAGGTGTCGTCCTGGATAATGCCCTGATTGTCGGCGGACAAGACTCGAGTGGCCCGTTGACCAGCGGCGATGTCTATAACATCCGGGTCTTTCCCGGGACATTTCACTCAGTCTCGAACCAGATGACTGTGGCGAGGTCAGGCGGCTCGGCCATCGCGCTTCCCAACGCTGAGGTGCTGCTCGCAGGCGGCGCGAGCAGCCAGCATACGGAGCTCTACGATTTCGGCTCCAACAAGTTCGAGGCCGCCGCTGACCTCGCGCAATCGGACAACGGCCTTGGCGGCGTGTTGCTGAATAACGGGCAGGTCTTGACGGTTGGTTTGACCAGCGGCGTCACGCCCGCATCCGACGCTGAGCTGTACAGCCCAGCATTTCCTCCGCTCGGGCAGGCTAATCTCAGCTCCACGGTATCCGGCGACACTTTTGGCTCATGCTCGCTCGTCCCCGGCAGCGGCAACGCCTCTACCTGCACCGCCTCGGTTACGCCCGCCGCTGCTGCTGTCAATCCGGACGTCATTACTGCCACCTACCAGACAGATCCAGTACACGCGACGAGCAACGCTACGGCCAGTTTATCGGTAACTCCTGCAGCCACGGTAACCAACGTGTTCGTGACCCAGACCCCAACGCCCTTTGGCCAGCCTGTAGGGTTTTCTGCAGTCGTGACCGTTAGCTCTTCTGGTTCCACAGCCACTCCCACGGGTGCTGTGCAGTTCATCGTGGATGGCTTTAATTTTGGCGCTCTCGTGCCCCTTTCCGCTGTCGCGGTCGGTAACAGCAACGCCGACAGCCAAACGACGAATACTCTAACGGTGGCCGGAAGCCCGCACACAGTCACGGCAAATTACGTGAACGGTGACGGAAATTTCATCAACAGCAGCAACTCGCTACCCGGCGGCGCTACGATCACCCCTGCCGCCACCGTGACGGCAGTAGTGTCGTCGCAAAATCCTTCGAGCTTCAGCCAGGCGGTGACCTTTACCGCCATCGTGCAAGATGCCTCCGGGTTTTCCACGGCGGTTCCCACAGGCACGGTGCAGTTCGCCGTGGATGGAAGCACCCTTGGCTCGCCCGTGCCTTTGACGGCCGCAAGCCCAACCACCAGCACGGCGGTCAGCCCTGCCGATAGTACGCTGACCATCAGCGGATCGCCCCATTCGGTGACGGCGACTTATGTGAATGCCGATGGAAACTTCGCCAGCGGCAACGGTTCGCTTTCTCCAGGTCAGTCGGTGGCGCAGGCCGCCACTACCGTAGCGGTGACTTCGTCCGCCATCATGGCGACAGTCGGCGACACCGTCACCCTCACCGCCACTGTGACCAACGCAGGGACGGGAACTCCCACGGGCTTAGTCACCTTCTTTGACGGAACCGTGCCCCTGGGCAGCACAACGCTCAGCGGAGTCCCGGGCAACGATCAAGCCACTTTCTCGACTGCGGTCCTCAATGTGCCCTTGCCGCTGCCCCATGAGATCACAGCTGTTTACGATGGCGATGCCAACTTCACCGCCAGTCCTCACTCGCCGGCAATCCTTCAGCGTTTCCAAGCCCGGAACACCGCCACCAGCCTGGTTGTCAACCCGACCACAGTGTTTGTGGGCCAGCCGACAACGGCAACGTTGACGGCGGCTGATGCCGGCGCTTCAGCGCCGCCCGGTACTCCTGATACTTTCTCATCCACGGGTGCGCCAGCGACCGGTCGCACCGGGTTCACGATCACACCCTTGTCCGATAGCCAGGTCTTGGTTGCCGGCGGCACGGATGCAAACGGCAACGTGTTACAAAGCACCGAGATTTACAGCGTCTCCGGCGCAGGCTTCGCCGCAGCCAAGGGCAATTTGAATACTGCCCGAACCGGCGCGGTAGCCGTTTTGCTGCCCAATGGCAAGGTGCTGGTTGCCGGCGGTTCCAGTGACGGCACAGCCAACGGCGCGCTCGCCAGCGCCGAACTCTTCGATCCGCTCTCCGGAACCTTTGCGCCCACCAGCCACAACATGACCGCCGCCCGTTTTGGCACAACAGCCATTCTGCTTAACAACGGCCAGGTGTTGCTGGCGGGAGGGGAAAACTCCGGCGGCGTACTCAGTAGCGCAGAGTTGTACGACCCAGCCGCGGATACGTTTACCGCTACCGGCAGTTTGAATGTCGCGCGCTCAGGCGCTGCGGCCGTATCGCTGAGATTTGAAGGGGTGATCGCCGGCGGCTCCGGTGACGGCACCGCCAACGGGGCCTTGGATAGCATCGAAACATTCGGATTCAACAGTTCAGGAGTAGGAGCGTTCCGGCTCCTTACCTTACACATGAGCGCCCCGCGCTGGCAGCCGGTAGCCTTCGTGGTCCAGAATTTCTCAGGCGTTGTCGTGATTGCCGGCGGAGAGAATGCAACCGGCGCCTTGACCAGTGCCGATAGACTTATTGCCACGCGCATTAGCCTCGACCAAGTCCCAAATCAAATGGCGGTCGGGCGAGCACATTTCTCGGCCCTGACGATGTCCAATGGAGAGACACTCCTGGTGGGCGGCGCCAGCGGCAGCCAGATAGCGGAGTTCTACAATTTCTCTGGCAACAGGTTTGTGACTGCAGGCAATCTCCTACAATCCTCCAACGGCCTTTTGGCCACGCTGCTGGACAATGGACAGGTGCTCACGGTCGGCCTGACCAGCGGCGCCACACCCGCGTCTACCGCCGAACTCTATACTCCATCGTTCACTCCGATAGGTAATATATTCCTGAGTTCGTCCGAGGCCGGCGACGGTCTTAGTGGCTTCTGTGTCCTGCTTCCCACCAGCAACACGTCATCCGACTGCGCTACCAACCTTACGCCGGTCAGCGTCGGCACCAATCCCCACGTCGTCACCGGATTCGCCTCTTCGGCGAATGTAACCGTGAATCCAGCCGCCACTGCCATTGGCATCGGTTCATCCGCGAGTCCATCGGTCTTCGGCCAGCCCGTGACCTTGACCGCGACCGTGACCGATACTTCACCTGGTTCGACTGCGTCCCCCACGGGCACAGTGCAGTTCGTGGCGGATGGCGTCAACTTTGGAGCTCCGGTCGCCCTGGTTCGAACCACTGCCGGCAGCAGCGCCGCAGCGCTTTCCACGAACACCTTGGCCGTCACCGGATCGCCTCACAGCGTGAGTGCGAACTTCGTGAGCGCTGATGGCAGTTTCATCAGCAGCGCCGGCTCTCTCTCGAACGGACAATCGGTGACTGCCACTTCGACAGCGACCGCGGTTGTGCCCACGGTTTCCTTCCCCGTCTACAGCCAGGCAGTGAACTTCACCGCGACCGTCAGCAATACCGGCACCGGCTCCACCGGGGCGCCTACCGGCTCCGTGCAGTTCGTGGTCGACGGGCAAAACTTCGGTGCGCCGGTGGCATTGACTGCGGGCGCCAACAGCAGCTCTGCAACCAGCGCCGGCATCGCAACGCTGACTGTCAACGCTGGTTCGCCGCACACCGTGGCCGCGAATTACCTGAACGCCGATGCGAATTTCGGCAGCGGCAGCGGCTCGCTCCAGGGCGGCCTCCAAGTCAGCCCTGCGCATCTGACCGTAACCGCCTTGAGTGATGCAGTCTTCTACGACAACGCCACTTTCACGCTTTCTGCGTTTTTGACAGGCTTCGTAAATGGAGAGACGGAGACCGGCTTGCGAAGTTCAGGGGCTCTCTCGGGAACGCCGGGTTTCACCGGACCTGCGGTCACTGCAGTCGATGCCGGCCAATATACCATCGTGCCAACCCAAGGTACCCTTGCCGCCGCCAACTACGACTTCCCTGCAGCCAATTTTGTCAATGGCGCACTGATCATCGTTAAGGCCCAGGCCACCAGCTTGACTACCGAGACCGCCACGCCGCTCAATGATCCGGTAAATGGCGGCTCCGTGTCCTTTGTAGTTGTGGTGACCTCGACCACCAGTGGAACCCCAACCGGCTCCGTGCAGTTTACTGACGACAAGAACGCCAACCTGGCCGCCCTGGTTTCCTTGAGCACCGCTTCGTGCCCCTCGGGCGCTCCGCCGACAGCCTCGTGCGCAAAATTCACCGCGGCGGCCGGCCAATTGGCCACAGGATCGCAAACCATCACCGCCAGCTAT
>Ga0126381_100008930_pt1 | contig 11233 bp, 9 predicted proteins | sample PanSoiMetPlot_28_FD_96465 | JGI IMG/M metagenome (GOLD analysis project Ga0126381, IMG submission 96465) | Tropical forest soil microbial communities from Panama - MetaG Plot_28 | ecosystem: Environmental > Terrestrial > Soil > Tropical forest > Bulk soil | place: Panama | collected 2016-02-17 | reverse complement strand
GCTCCCGAACGCCGACGAAGCGCTGGCGCGACTGGAGCGGTTCCTGGAGCAGGCCGCGCCGGCTCTCGGACGGGCGCTGCGCTCGGAGCGGAAGACCGTTGGCATGCTCCACGCGATCGAGCGCCTCACGAACCTCTACGACCTCTCGAAGGCGTTCGGCTCGACGATCGACTTCGACGAGCTCTCCACCCTGATCGCGCGCAAGGCCGGCGACTTCGCGTCGGCCGAGGTCGCCTCGCTCTGGCTTCTCGCCGGCGAGGACGCCTCGCTCGCCGCGACGACGGTCAACGAGAACTACGACGTCGATTCCCCGCCGGAGGCGGTGGGCTCCTCGGTCGTCGGGGACGTCCTCGCCGGCCAGGAAAACCTGCGGCGCAACCGCATTCCGGCGACCGATCCCCTGGCCTCGGAGAACGAGGGGTACACGATCAAGTCGATCCTCGCCGTGCCCCTCGTCGAGGAGGAGGCGCCGGTCGGGGCGCTCGCCCTCGTCAACAAGCGCGGCCGTCATCCCGAGTTTTCGCCCGAGGACGAAGAGCTCCTGACCGACCTCGCGCGCCAGGCGGCCCGGGCTTTGCGCGTCGCCCGGCAGCACGAGGCCGAGAAGAAAGTCGAGGAGCTCGACGCCCTGCTGGCGGTCAGCCGCGAGATCACCGCCACGCTCGACCTCGACAAGGTCATGGGGACCATCGTCAATGCGACGTCGACCCTCATCCCTTACGAACGGTGCGCCATCGGCATCTTCGAGAAGGGCCGCCTGCGCCTGGGAGCCGTCTCGGGCGCCGCGGAGATCGACCGCAAGGACCCGAACGTCCGGAGGCTCGACGATCTCCTCAACTGGGTCTTCCTGTCCGGGGCCGACGTCGCGGTCACGCAGACCGAAGACGGAGAAATCAACGCCGAGAGGCCCGAGACCGTCGAGAAGTTCCGGGCCATCTTCCAGGAGACGGGCCTGCGGACCTTCGTGGGCGTCCTCCTCAAGGACGAGGAGGGCAAGCTCGGCGCCCTCGGATTCGAATCGACGGAGCCGTTGGAGTTCGACGACGAGACCCGGGACCTCCTTTCGATCCTCGTGAACCAGGCGACGGTCGCGGTCCGCAACGCGCAGTTGTATCAGCAGGTGCCGCTCGCCGGATTCCTTCAGCCGCTCCTCTCGAAGCGCCGGCAGCTCCTCGACATCCCCGCCCGCAAACGGCAGGCCTGGCTCATCGGGGGCGCGGCGGCCGCGCTCGCCCTGATCGTCGTGCCCTGGAGCGTCCGTGTCGCGGGGCCGGTGCGCGTGCTGCCGGCGCGCCGCGCGGCGATCACCGCGGCGGTGGACGGCGTCGTCAAGGAGGTCCTGCACCGCGAAGGCGACCGCGTGGCGGCGGGCGACGTCGTGGCGACCCTCAAGGACGAACCGTACCGCGCCGCCCTGGCCGAGGCCGGCGCCGCTCTCGCGATCGCCGAGAGCGACGTCGCGCGATACACCCAGGAGGGAGACGGCGCCGCGATGTTCGAGGCTCGGTCGCGTAGGGACCAGCAGTCCGCGAAGAAGGCGTTCGCCGAAGAGCAACTCGCGAAAACGGAGCTGCGCGCCCCGGTCGCCGGGATCCTGATCACGCCCCACATCGAGCAGCGGGTCGGCCAGGCCCTCGCCCGCGGCGCCGAGCTCGCCGTCGTGGCCGACACGGGGTCGATCACGGCCGAGATCGCGGTGCCGGAAAGCGACGCGACGCTCGTGCGCTCCGGCCAGGCCGTGGCTTTGAAGCTCAATCCTTTCCCGACCCGCGTGTTCCGCGGCCGCGTGGAGCGGGTGGGCGCCGAGCTTCGCCAGGAGGGGCAGGAGAGCTTCGTCGTCGCCGAGGCGCGCGTAGACAATGCGGGCGACGCGCTCCGGCCCGGAATGCTCGGCAGAGGAAAGGTCACGACCGCGACGCATCCTCTCGGCTACGCGCTCTTCCGAAAGCCGCTGCGTTACATCTGGCTCAAGCTCTGGCCCGCACTCCCGTGAGCTCCCGCGCCAAGGGCCTGCTCGCCGCCACGCCCGCCGGGAAAGGCGTCGACGCGCTCGCTGCCCGATACGGCCCCGGCAGCAACCGACCCGCGCTCAAGCCCAACCTCATTGCCCGGCGCATCGTCCAGCTCGGCGAAGCGCAATGGGTCATCAAGAACCCGGACAAGACCAAGTACTACTTCTTCGACGAGGGAAGCTGGGAGCTCGCGCTGCTCTTCGACGGCACGCGGACGATCAGCGAGATCCGGGACCTCTACCAGAGCCAGTTTCCCGACGAGGAAATCCCGATGTCCTTCATCCTCGAGTGGGAAGAGTCGCTTCGATCGATGGACCTCCTCGTCCAGTCGACCGTGGAGCGGAATCTCCAGGAGCTCTCGTGGATCCAGGACGCCCGAAAGCGCAAGGCCGACGCGAAGGCGGAGGGGTTCAACATCTTCCTCATCCCCTTCCACGTCTTCGATCCGGACCGGTTCCTGACCCGAACGCAGAAATACGTGCGCTGGATCTGGAGGCCGCCCACCGTCGCCGTCGCCCTGGTCATGACCGCGATCATGACCGGCGTGATCGTGAGCCACTTCGGCCCCATCTGGGAGCAGACGCTCGAGCTCTACGCTTTTCTGCGCAAGCCGTTCTGGGACGCGGTCCAGTTCTTCGTCATCCTCTGTTTCATCGGCCTCATCCACGAGCTCGCCCACGGCTACGTGTGCAAGTTCTACGGCGGCGACGTCCACGACATCGGCATGGCCATCTTTTACTTCTCCCCCGCGTTCTACTGCGACACGACCGACACCCTGCTCTTCGAGAACAAGTGGCACCGGCTCTGGGTCGTGTTCGCGGGCATGTACATCGAGGCGATCATCTGCTCGTTCGCGGTGTTTCTCTGGGTGGTGTCCTATCCCGACACCCTGCTGCACGAGCTCGCGTACAAGACGATGCTGTTCACCGGGATTTCGACGCTCTTCTTCAACATCAACCCGCTGCGCAAGATCGACGGCTACTACGCGCTGTCGAGCTACCTCGAGATCCCCGAGCTTCGCGAAGACTCGTTCGAATATCTGGCCGCGCTCTTCAAGCGCTACGTCCTCCGGCTGAACGTGCCGATCCCGGTGCTGACGCGCCGTAAGCGGCGCATCTTCCTGATCTACGCGCCGCTCGCGATCGTCTTCGTGATTCTCCTGATGCTGTTCATTGGAGGCCTCTTCTACAACCTCTACGCCAGGTACTTCCCGAACATGGCGGGAGTCCTGCTCGCCCTGACCCTTCTGGTTCTCTTCCGCTCCCAGGTGAGGACGTTCGTGCAGGGGGTGCGCCTCGTGTACCTCGACAAGAAGGAGCTGCTCGTATCCGGTCGGGCCCGCGTCTCCGTCATCGTCGGCGCCGCGATCGTGCTCCTGTTGCTCGCCGTTCCGTGGCTTCCGTGGCGGCTGGAAACCGAGGCCACTCTCGAGCCCTGGACGGAAGTGACCCTGGAGGCGCCCGACGATGGAACCGTCGTCACGGTCCGCTACGCGGAGGGCGACAGGATCGGAAAGGGCGACGTCGTCGCCGTCCTCGAGAGCCCGGCCGTCGCGTCGGCTCTGGCCGGCGCGTCGGTGACTCGCGAGGCGCTGCAGCGCGAGGCCACCCGGGAACGCGACGCCGCCGACGCCCCGGGAGTGTTCCATGCGGAGAACCGGGAGACGGCCGCGGAAGTGATGCTCGCGCGGGAGAAAGACCGCCTCGGCAGGCTCTCGATCGCGAGCCCGATCTCGGGAACGATGATGACGCGTCGGACGCAGGATTTGTCGGGCCGGTTCGTGGCCGGCGGAGCCGCGATCGCCCGTATCGGCGACTGCACCCGCCTGAAGGCCGAAATCCCGGTCTCCGAGCGGCTCCTCTCGTCGATCCACGAGGGAGCTCCGGTGTCCCTGCTGCTGAAAGCACGGCCGGCGCACGTCCTTCGCGGCAGAATCGTCCACGTCGGCGCCGCCGCGCACGAGCTGCCCGCGACTGCCGACGGAAAACCCCAGACGCTCCGCGCCGGCGAGGTCCCGGAACGATTCATCGCGGTCGCCGCGTTCGACAACGCCGACGGCGCATCTCTCCCCGGGATGACCGGCCGAGCCAAGATCACCCTCGGGCGGCGGTCCATCCTCTGGAGAACGGCGCGGACGTTGAAGCGTTGGATCCAGACCGTCATCTGGTGGTAACGCGGCGAGGGAACGCCGCGTCGAGCGCCCATAAAAAACGCCCCGCCGGAGCGGGGCGTTTCGGTTCGGGTGAAGTGACCTTCGAGCTCTATCCGCCCGCCCGGCCTGCACGCGCCGCGCGCGCCGCACGAGCGGCCTTGGCCGAGCGCGCCGCCTTGGCGGCTTTCGCCAGACGCGCCGACTTCGCGAACCGAGCCGCCTTGGCCAGACGCGCCGACTTCGCGAAACGCGCCGCCTTGGCCAGACGCGCCGACTTCGCGAAACGCGCCGCCTTGGCGAGACGCGCCGACTTCGCGAAGCGGGCCGCCTTGGCCGTCCGCGCCGCTTTGGCCGTGCGCGCCAGCTTGGCCGTCGTCACGGGAGAGCCCGACGTGGGGCCCGCCGGCGGGTTCGAGCCGGGGAAGCCCATCCGAACCTCGGAATGATCCTGACCGGTCGCTTCCTTGATCTTCGCCTTTTGGGCGTCCGTCAACTTGATCGTCACATTCGCCATTTTCGTCTTCCCTCCTGCCCGCACCCATCGCAAGGACGAGGCCAGGTTCTTAACATCCGTGAAGGAACTATCGATGTCGTATTTTCAGTGATTTAGGAATAACAGGCGGAGGATCTACACACCCATAGTTGAGAAATTCACTATCCGAGAGGTTGAATTTCTCCCCTTCGCTCCTCTTTCTAGAGATCGAACTTCCGGCAGAGGTACTTGATCTGGTTGGCGTCGAGGCCGAGCCTCCGCGCCGCCTCGGCCTTGACCCCGCCGGCCGCGGCGATCGCCTCGCGCAGGAGGCGCCGCTCGAAGTCCTCGACCGCCGCGGAATAGCTCTTGGGAAGCGCGGCTTTCGCGGCGCTGCGTGGATGGCGCATCGCCCGGGGCAGGTCCTCCTCGCCGATCTCCTCCCCCTCGGAGAAGAGCACGGCGAGCTCGACGGCGTGCGCGAGCTCGCGGACGTTTCCCTTCCACGGGTGCGCCTCGAGGCGCGCGATCGCGGCGGTGGACAGGCGTTTGCGAGGGGCGCCCTCTCGCGCGCAGACGACGGAGAGAAAGTGGTCGGCGAGCAGCGCGACGTCCCCTTCGCGCTCGCGCAGCGGCGGGATGGCGATCGGGATCGTGTTGATGCGGTAGAAGAGGTCCTCGCGGAAGCCGCCGTCGGCGACCCGCGCTTCGAGGTCCTCGTTGGTCGCCGAGATCAGGCGGAAGTCGACCGGAATCGAGGAGCGGCCGCCGACGCGCTCGATCTCGCGGCTCTCGATCGCCCGCAGGAGCTTGGCCTGGATCCCGGCCGACAGGGTGCCGATCTCGTCGAGGAAGAGCGTGCCGCCCTGGGCGAGCTCGAACCGGCCCGGTCGGGAGGCGACGGCTCCCGTGAAGGCGCCTTTCTCGTGCCCGAACAGCTCCGACTCCGCCAGCGACTCCGGCAGGGCCGAGGCGTTGACCGCCACGAACGCGCGGTCGCGGCGGGAGCTGCCGGCGTGGATCGCGCGGGCCACGAGCTCTTTGCCCGTGCCGCTCTCTCCGAGGAGCAGGACGCTCGCTTCGCTTCCGGCGACCTTGTCGATCTCGCGCGCGAGGCGCCGCATCGCGGCGCTCTCCCCCACGAGGCGGCCGGCGGCCCCTCCTCCAGCCGACGCTTCGCGCCGCAGCTCGCGGTTCTCGACCACCAGCCGCCGCCGCTCGAGAGCCCGCTGCAGGATCAGGAGCAGCTCGGCCGCGTCGACCGGCTTCTGGAAGAAGTCGAAGGCGCCGAGCGCGATCGCCTCGAGCGCACGGGCCCGCTCGCCCTCTCCGGACATGATCACGACGGTCGCCTCCGGGTCTCGGCGCCGCACGTGCTTGAGCAGATCCAGCCCCTCGCGAACCTGATTCGAGGGCGGCAAACGCAGGTCGAAGAGGTAGAGGTCGGGCTCCGCTTCGCACAGGGACCGGCCCTGCCTCGCGTCGCGCGCCGAGGACACCGCGAACTTTCCCTTGAGCGTCCAGGTCAGCTGCTCGAGCAGAATCGCGTCGTCCTCGACGATCACGATCCGGCCGAGGGGGATCGTCACGCGGAAGGCTCCGCGCCCGGAAACGCGACCCGGACCATGGTTCCGCCGCCAGGCTGGGACAGGATCCGGATGGTCCCGCGGTGGAAGCGGACGATCTGGCTCGCCGTGGCGAGCCCCAGGCCGACGCCGTCCGGCTTGGTCGTCTCGAAGGGACGGAACAGCCGGTCCCGCAGGAACTCCGGGGACATCCCCGCGCCGTTGTCGATGACCTCGGCGACCGCTTTCGGGCGGCGCTCGGTTCCGGCGGTGTAGGTGCGTACGAGGACCCGGCCCTCGGGTCCAACCGCCTCCGAGGCGTTTTCGAGGAGGCTTCCGAAGGCGTCCCCGAGGTAGAACGCGTCGCCCCAGATCGGCGGCACGGCTCCGAACGCGAGCCGCACCGGCGACGGCCGGGCACTGGCCCCTTGGCGCCGCCCCGGCCGCTCGACGACTTCGCGGAGAAGGGCGTTCAGGTCCAGCGACACCTGGACGAGCACGGCGTCCTTCTCGGCGGTTAGACGCCCGATCGCGCTCTCCAGCCGTTCGACGGTCGAGGCCAGCAGCTCCTTGACGGTCTCGCGGAACTCGGGGTCGTCCCAGTGCTCGTCGAGGTTCGAGAGCAGGAGCCTCAGGCGGAACGAAACGTTCTTGACGTCGTGGACGAGGACGCGATCGAACGTCGAACGGAGGCGCGACGACGTGCGAGGCTTTCCGGACATGGCCGGCCGCGCGCTACCGCGATCCGAGCTGGGGGAAGCGGACCTGGACGGCGAGGCCCGGCCGGAGAACCGATTTGGGCGAGTCCCGCCGCACGCGCACGATGACCTGGAAAGTACCGCTCGCCGCGTCCACCGTCGGGCTGACGAACTGGACTTCGCCGCTGGCGCGGGCCTCCGGGAATCGGTCGGCGACGATCTCGACCCGGTCTCCGACCTTGACCTTCAGGAGCTGGTCCTCGGGCAGGTAGACGCGCGCGAGCAGCGGCTCGACCGCGGTGATCTTGAAGAGGGGGTCGCTCTTGTCTTCGATGACCTTCTGGCCGAGGCGGGCGTACTTCTCGGTGACGATTCCGGCGAACGGGGCCCGGATCACGCAGTAGTCGCGGACGGCTTTGGCCCGCTCCCAGGTCGCGACCGCCACCTGGTACTGCGCCCTCTGGTTGTCCCGATCCTGGGAGCTCATGATGTTGGAGGAGACGAGCGATTCGGCACGCTCGTACTCGATCTTCTTCAGGTCCATGTCCTCCTTGGCCTGGCGGATCGCGGCGTCGAACTCCTTGGACTCCAGGGTCGCCAGCACCTGCCCTTCCGTCACGACGCTGCCCCGGTCCACGAGGATCGTCTCGACGATTCCGGTGATGCGAGCGGCGACCGTGACTTCCTGATCCACCATGAGGTGGGACGCGTAGACGTGATCCTTCTCGTCCGCGGACGCACGGACCGCGACCGAGGCGAACACGATCAGCCCCGCGTAGAGCGTTTTTTTCACGGCTTCTGGTCGGACGCGAGAATGCTATCGTTTGAAACCCTCGATGTCGATTGCCATCGCCGACGAGTCGCCCAGCGCGGAGCACAAGGGCCTCCGGGCGAATTTCTGCTGGAAGATGGTCGAGCCCTGGGACGAGCGCCGGCTGGCCGCCTTCCTGATGACCAAGCACCGCCGCAGCGACTCGGATTGGACTCGCCGCCCTTCGCCGTTCTTCGCGTCCCTCGGGCAGGCGACCATCGAGTGCTCGGTCCCGGTGGCGAGCTCGGATGCCCTCTCGGAGCTGGCGGCCATCCTGACCGCCGAGCTCAAGGGCATTCTCACAGGGGCAAGCCAGATCCACGCCCAGATGATGGCCGGCGAGGACTGGAAGTCGGTCTCCCCGCCCTAAACCCCGAAAAACGCCCGAATTCGGCCCTCATCGGGCGCCGCGGCCGCGCCAAACAGATGGGTTCATCCGAGGGGTCGCCGGTATACCCTTTCCCCGCCCCGGACCGGGCCCAAGAGCCCCGGCCGGACGCTGGAGCACCCGGGCTAGGAGGTGGCCATGATCTCGGTTCCCTCGCTTCGCCTGAATCAATTCGGCGTGCGGTTCTACGAGGCTCTCCTGTCGGGCGAAGATCTGCAGACGCTGGTCGGCTTCGAGGTCCTCTCCTTCGGGCCGGGCAGCCAGACGACTCGGGGTCATCATCCGAAGGCGACCGGTCGGGTCAACTGGGAGTTTCTGGAACGGAAGATCTCCGCCTCCGAGCAGGCCTTCCAGCGCCCGATCATCAAGAAGAAGATCGACGAGCTCGTCGCCTACTACCTCCAGTGTGCGGATTCGGGGACACTTCCGGCGATTCCCGGCAGCGTGCTCCTCGTCTCCGAGAAGCGCCTCGAGTTCGCCCCTTCCAGCGGACGCTCGGACGCGGGCTCGCTCAAGCTCCCGGAAGAGTCCGGCATACTGCGGGCCCTCGACGGCCAGCACCGGCTCCTCGCCCTGCACCAGCTCGCCGAGAACCACAGCCTCAAGGACTTCCAGGTTCCGGCGGTCGTCTTCGACAACCTCACGGCCGACCAGGTGGTCGAGCTCTTCGTCACGATCAACAGCAAGCACACGAAGCTGAACCCTTCGCACCTGATCTCGCTCGCCGGACGCCGCCTCTACCGCGACGACAACCTCGCGGCCGCCCACGACGTCATCCGGACCCTGAACGAGGACGAGGGCTCGCCGCTCAAGGGCTCGATCAAGGTCCTCGGGATCGGCAAAGGCACGGTGACACAGGCCTCACTCGCCGACGAGCTGCGGGACGTGTTCGCCGCGATCGACACGGCCGGTGGCCGGGTGGCCCGGGAGTTCCGCGAGAATTCCCGCCGCTTCTTCCTCAACTACTTCAAGGCGGCGGCGCGCGCCTTCCCCACGGCGTTTGCCGGACGCAAGTACTCCGTCAAGAGCTCGACGTCGCTGCGGGCCTTCATCCGGATCGTCCCCTACGTCATCGCGATGGTGCGCAAGCGCGGCGGCGATGTCTGGTCCGCCGGCGAGCTCGACGCCGCTCTGCGCCCGTGGGCGGAGTCGATCGGCGACCGCCGCTTCGAGACCGACACGGTCTGGAAGGAGAAGCTGACGGGCGGAACGCGGTCGGGCGTCGAAATCCTCGCCCGCGAGCTTCGCCAGGGCCTGAACGCCTGAGGCGGCGGAGGAAAACCGGGAACGGCGGGTTTGCGTAGGGTACTTTAGAGATATGGCCGCCATCGGAGGGTGCCTGACGCTGATCGTCGTCATCGCGTTCGTGGGCGCAATCTGGGCGATCTGGCGCTACAACAACCTCGTTTCGCTGCGCAATCAGGTGGCCAACGGCTGGAAGCAGATCGACGTCCAGCTCAAGCGCCGGCACGATCTGATCCCCAACCTCGTCGCCGCGGTCAAAGGCGAGATGCAGTTCGAGCAGGACACGCTCGAAAAGGTCATCCAGGCGCGCAACTCGGCCGTCGCGGCGCGAGGCGTCGCCGACGCCGCGGACAAGGAGAACGTCCTGACGCAGACCCTGTCGCGCCTCTTCGCGCTGGCCGAGAACTACCCGAACCTGAAGTCGAACGAGCAGGTGAAGACGCTGATGGAGGAGCTCTCGTCGACGGAGAACCGGATCGGGTTCGCGCGGCAGTTCTACAACGACATCGCGACGCGCTTCAACACGGCGCAGCAGCTCTTCCCCGACAACCTGATCGCCCAGGCGTTCAAGTTCCAGCCGGTCGAGCTCTACGAGCTTAAGGACGAGACCGAACGCGCCGTGCCGCGGGTCGACCTCAACATCCGGTCGGACCAGACGAGGTCGTAGACCTCGTTCGATGAATCTCTACGATCAGCAGAAGCGCAACCTCGAGAACACGCGTCTCTTCATCGCGGGGTTCGTCGTCCTCCTCGCCCTGATGGGCCTCGGCGCCGACGGCCTCCTCTACGCCGGCGGCTTCTCTCCGGGGATCCCGATCGCGACGCTCGGTGCGCTGGGGGTCGGCGGCCTGTCCGCGTGGTGGTCGCTCCACGGCGGCGACCGCGCCGTCCTCGAATCCACGCACGCCGTTCCGCTCGATCCGTCCGATCCGAAGCAGCGGATCCTCGACAACGTGGTCGAGGAGATCGCGATCGCGGGCGGCGTGCCGAAGCCCGCGGTCTATGTGGTGCCCGACTCCGATCCCAACGCGTTCGCGACGGGGACCGGCCCCGACAAGGCTTCGATCGCCGTCACTCGCGGCCTGCTCGACGCCCTCGACCGCGACGAGCTCCAGGGCGTCATCGGCCACGAAATGTCGCACGTCCGCAACTACGACGTGCGCCTGATGACCGTGGTGGCGGCGCTGGCCGGCGCGATCCTGCTGCTCGCGGACTGGAGCCGCCGGGGGCTCTGGTGGGGCGGCGGCCGCCGGCGCGACGTTCGCGACGGCGGCGGGCTCGGCGTGGCCTTCGTGGTCCTGTGGATCGTCTCGATCATCCTCGCTCCGATCATCGCCCAGATCGTCTCGATGGCCGTGTCGAGGCAGCGCGAGTATCTCGCCGACGCGTCGGGGGCCGAGCTGACGCGCAACCCGCTCGCGCTCGCCTCGGCGCTCGAGAAGATCGCCGCGGCCGTCGCACCGACCAAGTCGATCAAACAGGGCGTCGCGCACCTCTGCATCGAGGACCCCCGCGGCGGGTCTCCCACCGACCAGGGAGGGTTCTGGGCGAACCTCTTCTCGACGCATCCGCCCATCGGACGGCGGATCGCGATCCTGAAGGAGATGGCGTATCAGAGGTGACGGTCGAGGGCGGCGGCCGCCGCCTCGGCCGGTCCGGCCACAACACGGACGCAGGAACGCAGCGCGCCGGCGCGGGAGGACGACGACGCTTCGGTCAGCGTGGTTTCCAGAACCGGGCTCCAGAAGTCGCCGAGCAGCACGAGGGGCCGCGGGCGGATGTCCCCCTTCACGACCGACTCGGCGATCCAGACGAGCTCCAGCATCGTGCCCAGGCCGCGCGGCAGGAACACCCAGCTCTCGGTCAGCTCCCGGAGGCGCCGGAGGCGGT
>Ga0126381_100008929_pt1 | contig 11234 bp, 11 predicted proteins | sample PanSoiMetPlot_28_FD_96465 | JGI IMG/M metagenome (GOLD analysis project Ga0126381, IMG submission 96465) | Tropical forest soil microbial communities from Panama - MetaG Plot_28 | ecosystem: Environmental > Terrestrial > Soil > Tropical forest > Bulk soil | place: Panama | collected 2016-02-17 | reverse complement strand
TATGCCGAGCTCGGCAAGAACGAGCAGATCGGCTGCGAATTGGCGATCGACCAGATCAATGCCAAGGGCGGCATCCTCGGCCGCAAGGCGACGCTGCTGGTCGAGGATTCGACCAGCGCGGATACCGGCACGGCGGTGCAGAAGGGGCGCAAGCTGATCGAGCGCGACAAGGTCGATTTCCTCCTCGGCAACGTCAATTCGGCGATGGCGGTCGCGCTGGGGCAGGTCTCGAACGAGCTCAAGACGTTGCACATCGTGACCGGCGGCCACACCGACCCGGTGACCGGGAAGGACTGCCATTGGAACGTGTTCCGCGTCTGCAACACGACGCGGATGGAGACCAATTCGGTCTCGCAGATCCTGTTCGAGAAGTTCGGCAAGAAATGGTACTTCCTGACGCCGGATTACGCCTTCGGCCATACGCTGCAGGAAGGTTTCGAGGCCAGTCTCAAGAAGTTCGGCGGCACCGAACTCGGCGCCGACCTGACGCCGCTCGGCGCGACCGACTACTCGGCCTACCTGATCAAGGCGCAGGCGGCCAACCCGGACGTGATCATCTTCCTGCAAGCGGGACAGGATGCGGTCAACGCGCTGAAGCAGGCGGTGCAGTTCGGCCTCGACAAGAAGTTTCACATCGCCGGTGCGCAGCAGGAGCTGGAGGTGCTGAACGGGCTGCCGCCTGCGGCCCGCATCGGCACCTGGGTCTTCGAATGGTACTGGAACCAGCCCGGCGTGCCGCATGTCGCCGAGTTCGTCGCCGACATCCGCAAGCGCAACGGTGGCAAGGTGCCCACCGCGCGCCACTGGTTCGGCTACGCCGCGACCTGGACCTGCGCCCTGGTCGCCAACCAGGAAAAGACGCTCGACGCGGTAAAGCTGGCGAAGGCGCTGCAGGGCTTCAAGCTGCCGCCCGAGGTCGCGCTGATGCCGGACGAGATCGTCTATCGCGACGGCGATCACCAGCTGATGCCGACGCTTTACGTCGGCCACGCGGTCGAGCAGGGCAAGGACGATCCCGAGGACTTGTTTGCCGTCGACAAGCTGGTCAAAGGCGCCGAGGCGGCTCCCACGGTCGAGGAAACCGGGTGCAAGCTTACGTGGCCGACTTGATGAGTGACCTGTGGCGGTCGCCGCGCGCGGCGACCGTGCCGCCGCGATGACCCAACTGGTCCTGTTCAACCTGTTCAACGGCCTGATCATCGGCGCGTTTTACGCGCTGATGGCGCTCGGCTTGTCGCTGATCCTCAACCTGTCGGGGGTCATCAACTTCGCGCATGGCGGGTTTCTCGCGATTGGCGCCTATCTCGCCTTTGCGATGATGCCGTACACCGGTTTCTGGTGGGCGCTGCTGCTCGCACCGGTCCTGACGGCGGTCATCGGGCTGATCGTCGAGCGGGTGTTGATCCGGCGGCTGTACGGCCGTGACCCGCTCTATTCCCTGCTGCTGACCTTCGGCCTGGCTTTTATCTTCGAAGACGGGCTGCGCTACATTTGGGGTCCGTCGACGGTGCCATTCGCGACCCCCGATTGGCTTTCGGCCTCGCTGAGCGGCCAATTCTTTTTTCTGACCGGCTACCGGCTCTTCATGGTGGTGCTGGTCGTCGTCGCGGTCGTGGCCCTGTTCGTCATCCTCAACCGCACCCGGCTCGGCATCCGCATTCGCGCCGGTACGCTCGACCTCGAGACCGTGTCGGTGCTCGGCGTGAACGTTCGCATCCTGCGCAACCTCAATTTTGGTCTGGGGGCGTTTCTGGCGGGTCTCGCCGGGGTTCTGGCGGCGGGGATGCTGGGCCTGCAGCCGACCATCGGCAGCACTCTGATCATGCCGAGCTTTGTCGCGATCATCATCGGCGGTCTCGGCAGCCTTCCCGGCACCTTGCTGGGAGGTTTGCTGATCGGCGCCGCCTCCGGCGTGGTGACCGTGTTCTTCCCATCGGCCAGCGAAGCGGTGATCTACGTGATGATGGGGCTGGTGCTGCTGGTGCGGCCGCGCGGGCTGCTGGGCGAGGAGGGCCGGTTCTAGTGGGCGTTTCGGGGAAACGCGCGGCCGATGTCGCCGTCTGGGTGCTGCTGCTGACGATGCCCTACTGGCTGAACTGGGTCGGCGGCTACACCGCGCTCGGCAGCCGCGTGCTAGTGCTCGCGCTGGCCGCGATGTCGCTCAATTTTCTGCTCGGCTTTACCGGCGTGCTGTCGTTCGGCCATGCCGCCTATTTCGGCCTCGGCGTCTACGGGGTCGGGCTGACCATCAAGTATCTCGTGCCCAACACGTTGATCGGCATGGCGGTCGGTGTCCTCGTCGGCGGCGCCGCGGCTGTGGTCATCGGCGCGCTGATCGTGCGGCTGCGCGGGGTGTATTTCGCGATGGTCACCATCGCCTTCGGCCAAGTGTTCTACTTTATCGCCTTCCGCTGGAACGTGGTCACCGGCGGCGACGACGGGTTGTCCGGCTGGCGTCGTGTGCCGATCGATCTGGGTTTTACGACGATCGATATCCTCGGCAACGACAAGGCATTCTATTATCTGGCGTTCATCTGCTTCGCCGGCGCCATTGCGATCATGGCGGCGCTGCTGCGCTCGCCGTTCGGACGCACCCTGCTGGCGATCCGCGAAAACGAGCGAAGGGCGCGCTTTCTCGGCATCCCGGTCGAGTTCCACATCTGGCTCTCATGGGTGATTTCCTGCGTGTTTGTCAGCCTCGCCGGGACGCTTTATGCCTTGCTCAACAATTTCGCCGATCCCCATGACCTGCGCTGGGACCAGTCCGGGGATTTCGTCATCATGGCGGTGCTCGGCGGGATGCGGTCGTTCTGGGGACCGCTGATCGGCGCTGCAATCTTCGTCGTGCTGCAGGATTACGTGTCGAGCGAGACGCAGAACTGGATGTCGTTTATCGGCTTGTTCTTTGTCCTCGTCGTGCTGTTTTTCCCGCGCGGCGTGTTGGGCTTGATGCAGCGCAGGACAGCAGCGTGAGCCTCCTCAGCGTCCAAAACGTCACCCGGCGGTTCGGCAGCCTCGTCGCCGTCGACAATGTGTCGATGACCGTCGAGCCGGGCGAGCTGCGCGCCGTGATCGGCCCCAACGGCGCCGGCAAGACCACGTTCTTCAATTTGATCAGCGGCTTTTTGCGGCCGACCTCGGGACGCATCGTCTTTGACGGCGAGGACATCACCGATCTGCTGCCGGCGCGGCGCGTCTGGCGCGGCATCGCGCGCACCTTCCAGATCACCGAGGTGTTCCCGGAACTCACCGTCCGCGAGAACCTGCGCATCGCGGTCGAGGTCGCCGCCGGCTACCGGCTGCGACCGTGGATCTCGCGTGCGCGCAGCACCGAGGTCGATATCCGCGTCGACGAACTCGTCGGCCTGGGCGGGCTCGGCGCGGTGCGCGACCGGCTCGTCGGCGAATTGAGCCACGGCGATCAGCGCGCCAACGAGATCATGATGGCGCTCGCGCTGAAACCGCGGCTGTTGCTGCTCGACGAGCCGACCGCCGGCATGGGCGACCAGGAAACCTACGAGATCACCCAGCTGATCCGCCGCTTGCATCGAGACCAGAGGCTTACGATCGTGCTGATCGAGCACGACATGCGGGTGATCTTCCACCTCGCCGACCGGATCATGGTGCTCGCCGAAGGGGCGGTGTTGGCGGAAGGCACCCCCGCCGAGATCGGCGCCGACGAGGCGGTGCAGGCGGCTTATCTGGGACAGGCGGCCTGAGAGATGGCCGGCTCCAACGCGCTGCAGGCCGAAGGGCTGCACACCTATTACGGCAAGAGCCACATCCTACATGGCGTCGGCCTCTCGGTGGAAGAGGGCCGCATCACCGCGCTGCTCGGCCGCAACGGCGCCGGCAAATCGACGACGCTGCGCAGCCTGATGGGGCTGACCCCGCCGCGCCAGGGCAAGGTCGAGATTTTGGGCGAGGACACAACGCGCTGGACACCGTTTCGCATCGCCGCACTCGGCGTCGGATACGTTCCCGAGGGACGGCGCGTGTTTCCCAATCTCACCGTCGCGGAAAACCTCCGCGTGCCGATCGCGCGCGGCGGGCCATGGAGCGAGGAACGCGTCTACGAGCTGTTCCCGCGGCTCGCCGCGCGCCGCAGCAATCGCGGGCGCCAGCTCTCCGGCGGCGAGCAGGAGATGCTGGCGATCGCCCGGGCGTTGATCCTCAACCCGCGCCTCCTGATCCTCGACGAGCCGTCTCAGGGTCTGGCGCCACTCATCGTGCGCGAGGTGTTCGACGTCGTCGCCCGCATGCGCAGCGAAGGCATCTCGGTGCTGCTGGTCGAGCAGAATGCGCGGATGAGCCTCGAAATCGCCGACAATGCCTACGTGCTCGACGACGGCAATGTCGTCTATTCCGGCGCTGCCGCCGAACTGCGCGCCGACGAAGGGCGCGTTCGCGAGCTCGCCGGCGCCAGCGCCGAAGCCTGGCAGAGCGAAGACGCGCCGGCGTAATAGATCTCCGGGATTTCGATCGGGATTGTCGTCATTCGCCGAAGCGGGTTGGGCTGCCTCGCTCTCACAAACCACCGCTGCTGACAGAGCGCCGTCAGGATCGCAGGCATAGAGTTCTCGCAGGCTAATCCTTCAGGATGAGCTCGCTCCCAATCCCCGGCATGGACACCCTCCCGCTCAAGCTCACCGTGACGCCGCTGTTGATCCTCGCGGCGAGCCTCGCCAGCCGGCGCTGGGGCGAGACGGTTGGCGGCTGGTTTGTCGGATTGCCGCTGACCTCGGCACCGGTGTGCTTTTTTCTGGCGCTGGATCAAGGGCGCGGCTTTGCCGCCGCGGCGAGCCTCGGCTGCCTCGCGGGGGCCGCGTCCGAGGCCGGCTTCTGCCTGGCTTATGCCATCACCGCCCGGCGTTTCGGCTGGCCGTTGGCGCTGGGTAGCGCCAGCCTCGCCTTTGCCGCATGCGGCGTGCTGTTTGCCGAAGGAGCGCTGCCGCTATGGCCGCTTCTCGCGCTTTCCTGTGCGGCGCTTGCCGTGGCGCTGCTGCTGATACCGCGCTTCGGCGACGAGCGCGCCACACTGCTCCGCCGCCCGCGCTGGGACATCCCGGCGCGGATGATGGTCGCGACCGGGCTGGTCCTCGGGTTCACCGCGCTTGCGCCCTTGGTCGGGGCGCGGCTCAGCGGCCTCCTTGCGACCTACCCGGTATTCGCCGCGGTCTTGGCGGCGTTCAGCCACCACGGCCGTGGCCCGGCGGCGGCGGTGCAAGTGCTGCGCGGCCTCCTGATCGGGTTGTTCGGGTTCAACGGGTTTTTCGCCGTGCTCGCCTCGACCATCGAGCCCCTCGGCATCGCCGGGTCGTTCGCCGCCGCGACCGGCGTTGCGCTGGCGATCCAGGGCTGCTCGCTATTGCTGATGCGCCGCCCGTCCACCAGGCACTGAGAACCAATTGCTACGCCTCCAGCGCTCGGCGGATCTTTCGAGCGATGCGATCGAGTTCCCGGCGGGGCGGCAAGACATGGTAATTCGGACTGAATTTCAGCCCAAAGCCGTCACCTGGGTTGCGCGGGAAGACGTGCAAATGGACGTGGAAGACCTCCTGCCCGGCGGCCGCACCGTCGGCCAGAAACAGGTTGATCCCTTCACAGGGGATGCCCGATGCCCGCAGCGCCGCGGCAACCCGCATTCCCAACGCAAAAATATGTCCGCCGGTCATCTCGTCCAAATCGGCCAGATTGGTCGCATGACGTTTCGGAACGACCAGAACGTGGCCGCGATTGACCGGCTGAATATCCATAAAGGCCATGACACCAGGGCTTTCGGCCACAAGGCTGAGTGGCCGAGTCCCGGCGACGAGGTCGCAGAAAACGCAGTCTTCCAAGTTCTCAGCCTTCGACGAGGATCACCCGGCCCGTCGAGTTGGCGAGGCGGATCTTCAGCGCTTCCTGATATTCCGGCGAGTTGTACCAGCGCTTGGCGGCGTCGGTATCGGCGAACTCGATGACAACCATGCGCGCCGGGGGCTGCGCGCCCTCGATGAGCTCCGCCTTGCCGCCGCGCACGACGAACCTGCCGCCGTATTGCGCGACGCTGGCGCCGGCGAGCGGCCGATAGCTCTCGTAACCGGACGGATTTGTCACCTCGACCTCGGCGATGATGAAAGCCGGCATGCCGCCCTCCCTGAACCTCTGGCGGTGAAGCTCTGCCCATGAAGCTCTGCCCATGAAGCTCTGTACATAATGAGCCGGCGTTGTCTGCGGCGAAAGCCTCTGGCATGCTCTGCGAAGCGCGACGCATCGCGGCGGCGCTGGCAACGGGGGCGGCATGGACATCGGCGCGGGGAGCGGCAGGTCGATCGTGGGGCCGTCCTGGCCCGAGCCGCGCTCATCCCACGGGCCCCTCGGCCGCACGCGCTCCGGGTTTCAATCGCTGCGACAGTTTTTTACCGCCGGTCCGGTCGCCTGCCCGTATGTTTCGGGGCGCGCCGAGCGCAAGCTGATCGTCGAGCTGGCCGGCGCCGCAGCCGCCGATTTTTACGACGAGTTGTCGCGCGCCGGGTTCCGCCGCAGCCAAGGCTTCGCCTATCGCCCGGCCTGCCCGCAATGCACCGCCTGCGTGCCGGTGCGGATCGCGGTCAACAAATTCGCTCACAGCCGGTCGACCCGACGTGTCCGCAACGCCAATCGCGCCCTGTCGGGGCGGCTCGTCGCGGCGCGCGCGACCCCCGAGCATTACAAGCTGTTTTGCGGCTATCAGCGGTCGCGGCACCGCGACAGCGACATGGCGGCGATGACCTATGCCGACTACCGCAGCATGGTCGAGGACACGCCGCTGCGCACCGTGATCGCCGAGTTTCGCGACGCGGTCGGGACCCTCGTCGCCGCGTCGTTGATCGACCGGCTCGATGACGGGGTTTCCGCCGTTTACAGCTTCTACGATCCGGCCCTCGACAAGCGCAGCCTCGGCACCTGGAGCATCCTGTGGCTGGTCGAGGAATGCCGCCGCCAGGGCCTCCCTTACGTCTATCTCGGCTACTGGATCGGCGAGAGCCCGAAAATGGCCTACAAGGCCCGCTTCCCGGCGATCGAACGGCTTTCCGCGTCGGGTTGGGTGCCGCTATCCCATTCTTGACGTCGTTCCGGCTTGACGTCATTCCGGGGCATCGCGCAGCGATGAACCCGGAACCCATGAACACAGCCTTTCCGACGTAATCGAGGACGCGTGAAAGTAGCCGACGCGGCCCGCATGCATGGGTTCTGGGTCCGGCCTCCGTTCGTCCCGGAATGACCGACGGTGATCGATGTTCCTCATTCAGTGAGCCGCAAATGACCATCGGCCTTCTGCAATCGCTGCTGTTCGCCGACATGTTCGGCACCGAGAAAATGCGCGAGGCGTTCGGCGATCTGGCGTTCATCAGGAACTGCGTGGTGGTCGAGGCGGCGTTGGCGCGGGCGCAGGCGCGGCTTGGCATCATCCCCACGGGAGCGGCGGCGGAGATCTCGCAGGCGGCCGAGGCCATCGTCGCCGGGCGCGAGCCGCTCGATCTGGCGCGGCTGAAGCGTGAGACCGAGACGGTCGGGTTTCCGATCCTGCCGCTGGTGCGCCAGATCTCGGCGCTGGCCGGCGAGTCCGGACGATATGTGCATTGGGGCGCGACCACGCAGGACATCGTCGACAGCGCGGTGGTGCTGCAAATCCGCGACGGTTTGCAGCTCATCGAGGACGATCTGACGGCGCTGCGCGGGAATCTCGTGGCTCTCGCCAAGAAGCACCGCGACACGCCGATGCCCGGCCGCACCTTCTTCCAGCAGGCGCTGCCGATCACCTTCGGCTACAAGGCGGCGGTTTGGCTGTCGTCCTTCGACCGCCACGCCAATCGCCTGGCGGAGCTCAAGAAGCGGGTTCTCGTCGCCGAATTCGGCGGCGCCGTCGGCACCCTCGCCTCGCTCGGCAGCGGCGAGGCGGCGCTGCGCACGGTGCGCGAGCTGGCCCGGGAATTGAGCCTCGGCGAGCCGGCGATCACCTGGCATGTCGCGCGCGACGCGATCGCCGAAACGGTGCAATTCCTGGCCCTGCTCGGCGGCAGCCTCGGCAAGATCGCCGAGGATGTGATGCTGATGTCGGCGACCGAGTTCGGCGAAGCCGCGGAGCCGTTCGCCGAAGGCCGCGGGTCGAGCTCGACAATGCCGCAAAAGCGCAACCCGATCTCGTGCGGGGTGATCCTCGCGGCGGCGCGGGCGCTGCGCCAGCAGGCGGGATTGGCGCTCGACGCGATGCTCAACACCTTTGAGCGCAACGCCGCCGCCTGGCATCTCGAATGGATCGCCGTGCCCGAGGCGTTTGGCTACGCCGCCGGCGCGCTCAACCAGACCAATTTCCTCACCGGCGGTCTGATCGTCGACCGCGGCGGCATGGAGCGGAACCTCGGCCTGACGCACGGGCTGATCGTCGCCGAAGCGGTGATGATGGGTCTCGCCCCGCTGATCGGGCGGAACGAGGCGCATGATCTCGTCTATGACGCCTGCCGCGTCGCGATCGAGAGCGACCGCCCGCTCTATGACGTGCTGCTCGGAACCCCGAGCGTCGCCGGGCCGCTCGGCGCCGAGAAGCTCAAGGCGCTCACCGACCCGGCGAACTATCTCGGCGCCGCCCAGGCGATGGTCGACCGCGTGCTGGGCGGCCGCTAAGCGCGCCTAGTCGAAGGACGCGCTCGTCGTGTCGCTCTTGCGGTTGTACTTGATCGTGATCTTTTCGATCGAGCAGAGATCGATATTGTTCCAGACGGCGCTCGAATCATCGTCGGAATAGACCACCTTCAGGTCCCATTTGCAGGTGCGAACTTTCGCGCTGAAGTGGACATTGACCGCTTGACCGTCCCCAAGCGTGTCCTGACCGAGAACGTCCTCTTCCCAGTCCTCGGATTTGGACGGCGATACGAAGAGTGCCTTCAACTCATAACCGGTCTTGTTGATGAGCTTGAAATTCTGCTTGGCGTCTTGCGCTGCGGCTGGTCCCGCAAGGGCGACGACCGCGGCAAAGACGGCAACAAGAAATGCTTTCATGAAACTCCCCCCAGAGCTGTCCAGCCGGCACGGCCGCGACGCTGCAGCATACGCCGCCATGCGCCATCGGCAATCGACGCAGCGGCAAAGAAGGACAATATATCGGCCATGACGCTGCGGCGGTTCATCGGGCTTGGGGAATGACAAACGCCTCTCCTGCGGTCGCGCCGACGGTCGCCGAGCTGCGCCGCCATGTCGCCCGGTGGCGGGTGCAAGGCGAGCGCATCGGGCTGGTGCCGACAATGGGTGCGCTGCATGCCGGGCACATCGCGCTGGTCGCCGCGGCGCGGGCTCGAGGTGATCGCGCGATCGTCTCGATCTTCGTCAATCCCAAGCAGTTCGGGCCGCGCGAGGACTTCAGCACCTATCCACGGCCGGTGGCGGACGACCTGGCGAAGCTCGCCGCCGCCGACGTCGATCTGGTTTTCATGCCGACGGTCGCGGAGATGTATCCGAGCGGGTTCACGACGGCGGTTTCGCTCGGCGGCCCGGCCGCGGAATTGGAAGGGGCGCACCGGCCGGGGCATTTCGACGGCGTTGCCACCGTCGTCGCCAAGCTGCTGATCCAGGGGGCACCGGATTTCGCCTTTTTCGGTGAGAAGGACTACCAGCAGCTCCTGGTGGTGCGCCGCATGGCGCGCGACCTCGACCTCCCGGTCGAGATCGTCGGCGTGCCGACGGTGCGCGACCCCGACGGGCTCGCCCTGTCGTCGCGCAACGCCTATCTGTCGGCCGAGGAGCGCCGCGCCGCGCCGAGCCTTCATCGCGCGATGCGCGACGCCGCCACGGCGATCGCCGCCGGCACGGCGCCCGCCGCCGCGCTGCGCCGCGCGCTCGACGTGCTGACCGAAGCGGGGTTTCGGCCCGAATATCTCGAGTTGCGCGACGCCGCGACACTGGCGCCGCTGACGACCGCCCCGAACGGCCCGGCGCGGCTGCTCGCCGCGGCGCATCTCGGCCGCACCCGCCTCATCGACAACATCCCGGTGGGGGGCGATTAAGCCGCCTTCACATTTTTGCAATCGGCGGCAAACCGCGTCTATTGGCCCCCGAAATCGCATAGTATCCTGCGTCAGCGATCTGTAAGTTAAGCCGCGGACGCCGGGCGGCGCCACGGGGAGGATTGAGATGAGCGGCAGTTCACGACGTGATTTCTTGAAGCTCACGGCCGCCGGCGCCGTCGGCGCGGCGCTGGGGCCCCGGGCAAGCCGAGCCGCAGACAAGACGATCACGATCCTCCACGAAAGCTCGTTCATCCCGCCGTTTGACGAATACATCAAGACGACGATCGCGCAGGCCTATGAGAAGGAAACCGGCATCAAGATCGTCTACGAGGTCACCGCCGTCGGCAGCCTGCCGACCCGCATCAGCACCATCACCGAGACCGGCAGCGGCGCCGACATCACGATGAACGGCCTGCTCCAGGTCATCCAGTTCGCCGACAAGTATCTCGACGTCACCGACCTGGCGAAACAAATCGGCGACAAGAATGGCGGCTGGTACGACGGCGGGCGCGAGGCCGTCGTCGTCGAGGGCAAATGGAAGGCGCTGCCGTTCTGCAATATCGGTCAGCTGATGAACTGGCGTACCGATTGGTTCGCCGAAGTCGGTGTCAAAACGTTCCCCGAGACCTGGGATGAGCTCTACGAGGTCGGCAAAAAATTAAAGGCGAAAGACCACCCGTTCGGTTTCGAGCTCGGCCACGGTTTTGGCGACAATCACGGCTGGCTCTACCCGCTGTTGTGGTCGTATGGCGGGCACGAGGTCGAAGCCGACGGCAAGACCGTGTCCATCGACTCGTCCGAGACCGCGGCGGCGATCGATTTCTGCCGCAAATTCTATCAAGACACGATGTTCGAGGACGTGCTCGGCTGGACCGATGTGAGCAACAACAAGGCGTGGATGGCGGAGCAGATCTCCTGCACCAACAACGCCGAAAGCATCCTCTGGTTCGCCAAGAAGAACTTCCCCGAGATCGCCAAGGTCACCGACCAGGCGCAAAACCCGAAGGGGCCGAAGGGCCGCTTCCACTTGATGGATTCGATCAGCCATTCGATCTTCAGCTTCTCGCCGGTCAAGGATGAGGCGGTGAAGTTCATGGCGTGGCTGATGGACCCCAAGCAGCTCGACGGCTGGTATGCTGTCGCCGACAGCTATTATCAACCGACCCTGCATGGCTTCCACAATGCGCCGCTGTGGTACGTCGAGCCGCG